>Ga0334901_1000164_pt1 | contig 107088 bp, 122 predicted proteins | sample GraSluR3_MG_3_FD_207216 | JGI IMG/M metagenome (GOLD analysis project Ga0334901, IMG submission 207216) | Sludge microbial communities from methane-producing bioreactor in Wageningen University, Netherlands - Granular Sludge_15_08-R3 | ecosystem: Engineered > Bioreactor > Anaerobic >... | reverse complement strand
CATTGAACTTAACAAAATTCTTAGTACGTCTTATGGCCCTGTTGAAATTAGCTTTAAGATTGAAATCTTTGGGTTCACCCATACCTGCCTTGAATGATGCGGCCTTGGTGGCCACGTCATCTTTTAACTGATTGATAGTTGCTTTAGCACTTAAACTAAGAGTATTTAAGGTTGGTTTAAGGTCCAAGTCAAGTTTAACCTTGGGGATTACTTTTTCGTGTATGTTGAATTCTTTCAGTATGGAAACACGGTGTTCTTCGACTATTTTAGTCAGTTCGGTTTTACTGGTTTCTGCTAGTTTCTTCCCGGCTTTGGTGACAGCATCAGGGAATTTTTCAAGGACATAATCAACTGTTTTATGCTCAAAATCTGTGTAAAGTTTAGCAAAAATAACAAATAAAGCAATAAACATTAACTGTTCATCCATATCCATATCTTCAACATCTGGATCATCTGGTTGGAATGTTTCATTATCCCATCCAAGGAGCTCCTCATTCAGGGGTACTTCAGTCACCATCATCATTCACCCCTTCGTCTGTTTCCTCTTCTGATGGTTCTTTACCTTTATTTTCGTCAGTTTCTAGGTATCCTGATTTCTTATCTTTGTCCTTGGGATGGAAGTTAATCCAGACATTTCCTTTTTTACCTGCTAGTTCTAGTTCAGGTGTGAATAATTCATTTTCAATATATTTTTTCAACCATTCCCTGTTGTATTCAAGGAATACAACTCTTCCACTGGTTTCACTATCCATTAATACTTCCGCTGTGGCCCGGTTACTTCCTTCTGTATCAAATAGTGCATGTGGTGTTGAAAGTCCATCGAAAATTTCATTCTTAAAATCCTGTTTATATTTTGGAATATCTGGCAGCTGACTTGTACCAATCATTTCAGCTTCAAGCCCGAAAGGGAGAACCACAACTCCTTTTTTATGGTAATCAGTAGTGGCCTCCACAACCGCCTCCCGGGACTGTTTAGTTAAACGTTTACCTGGGGCATCCTTGTTCCCCATAGTCACAATTAAAATATTGGAATTTTTGAAAACAGTTTTAGGCATCAGATCTGATAGTACCCTCCGGTAGTATACCGGGTCCAAGATGTCCATCACAATAGATCTGCCCTTACCTTTTAACTCCATGTATTTGGCATTAATGATCTCTCCTGGCTGGAATGGTACAGTCCATTCTTCTAATTTTTCTTCCAGTTCCTCGAACTTTTTAGCCAGCCATCCTTTATTTGTTTCTTTGTTTCTTTGTGTGAGTTGTTTGAATCCGGTTACTTTACCGTATTCATCGTATATCTTTTTGATTCGATAGTTTTCAGCATCAAAGGCCAGGATTCGGAGGTGGATTCTATTTTCAATAATAATCTTATTCGTGAATACCTCACCATCAACCTGACCCGCCCAGAGTAAATCCCTCATGACCTGGTTAATATCCCAGTCTGTGCTTTTGCAACGTTCAATGATATGGTTCACTGCGTCCTGGTTATCTCCTTCTATTACAAAGTTAGATATTGTTTTAGTGATGTTATCATTGATGATACCCTTCACAATAGGGTCGTTTGCTGCAAAACGGCAGTTTTTTATTGTTCTTTTGACTTTGAAAGGTACCGTGTCGATGAGGTCTATTGCATCTGTATCAGTGGTGGTAGTGTCATCAGTGTCTATTCCGGTTTCTTCTATTGCGTTGGGTTCTGCATTCCGTAAAAGGAAATTTTTGTAGTTGATTCTGTCTAATAATCCCATTATTTCCACCACTTTTTTAGTAGACGTAAGCGTCTTCCTCTTCAATTTCCTGTTTTTTGTATTTGCTTAAAGGTCCGAGAACACCGTAAACATCATAGCCCATTGCATCCATGGCATGGTTCTTAAAATCAACAGGTTTATCTAAAATATTCCCATCCTTATCCTTCTGATACTTGTAATTTTTAATTTCTCTTTTAGTTTCAACACAACCAGGGCTTATGTGGATTTGTACACTGCGATTAGTTTCCAGTCGTGCAGCAACATCTTTAACTCCCGGAACAGCATCAAAACCTTGCTGGCAAAATTCTTGAATCCTGTCCGGTTCGGCAGCATCACAATAAACTTTATCTAATTTTCCAGGTGTCAGTCCCTCATCATTTAAAACTGCAATAATTTCATCAATAAACTCGGGATTAGTTAACCGTCTTTTGTAAACTTCACGGACAATATAAGGTTCACCATCATACCAGCCAATTAATAAGAAACAGGAAGGATTATTATAACCGAAATCAACACCAGCAGTCCATTTCTCAACACCACTGACCGGGGACTGTTCATCCCAATTTTCAAAAACAATATTCGATAACTTACCCCACTTACCCAGAGTGTACTTATAATAAAGCTCAATATCTATCTCTTTTAACTCCTCATACTCTTTAACGTACTCTTCTGGAAGAAATGGGTTCTCAGTATAATGAAAATGAAGAATAGTGCCTCTTTTTTGGCGGTGAAAATAATTATAAATCCAATGATCTGTACCTTCAGGAGTGACCGTTAACAAGAACTGTCCAAAACTTTTCTTACTGACTATTCCACGGATACGTTTTTCAAGTTCTGCAAACACGGCAAAAGATATTTCCTCAGCCTGTTCCACCCAAACAAAATCAAGGTTAAGACTTCGAATCTTCTTAAGATCATCCAAGGGTTTAAAAAGAATCGTGGATCCAGTAGGTAACCGTATGATACCCTCATTCTTATTCTCATAAAAAGGAATACCATAATTTTCCAATGCTTCCCGGAGTTCAAGCCAACTAGTAGCCTTCAATGCAGGAAGAGTATCACGAAAAACACCAATACGAGCATTCTTATGCTCAAGACCATATTTTAAAACCTTATGAACAGCATAAATAGTTTTACCAGAACCAGCACTACCCTCAATCAATAACTTACGATCAGTCCGGTTGATGTTCTTCTTCTGCTTCCGGCTCAACCTCCACGTTATCTTCTTCATCAGAATCCACCCCTACAATAGTAATGATGAATTCCTTCTCATCTTCAGAACCAGCCTTAAACACTTCCTGCTTAGCACGAACCGCCTGAATTCCAAGTTTTTTAATATCCAACTCGGAAATATTCTTCTCAGGATCCACTTCCAAACCAGTATCATTAGCCACCGTGATGATATTGTCAAGAAATTCCAGATCGCTAACCGTCTGAGCAACAGCACCATTCAACCGCTCTTTACTCTTCTTTTCATGATATTCCCTGGTAGCTTCCTTATTAATATTGAAATCATTTTTCCTGTAATTGTACAGAGTGGTCCGACCTATCTTCTCAGGTGGATCCTGCTGTTTGAGTAACTCAATGATTTCAGTGTCACCTTTACCTTCAATGATCCAGTGGTCAATCTTTTCCCGGTACTTGGATGTCTTGACTTTGTTAGGTCTGGCCATGGAAACCACTATTTCGGAAATGTTCAGAAACTATTCAAAAATGTTCAAGAATAGGTGAGATGAAGGGCTGAAACTGTATGTTAAATAAAAAAATCTTTACAGTATTTGGACAATTACCAAGAAGATGTCTAATTTAATTAATCGTAATTTTGTTTTAATTGTTTGTGGATAAAGGATAATTGTTTCGGAACAATTCGGTGTTTACGAACAATGTGATTATGCTCCGAATACAACTTTTAAAATCACACCTGATAACAATAGAAGAATAGCCCACACTTTATTTTCTATACTTTTTAATCTGTCATCGAGTTTTTGGTCTTCTGTTTTCAGGTTTCCATTGATTTCTTCTTTGCGTCCCATGAAATCTATGACTTTTTCTTTAAAAACAAAATAGTTTTTCCATCTACCCTCATATTGGCATTTATGGCCAGGGCATGGTTTTCCAGTGATGTTATCATATATTTTTAGTTGGTCCTTCCTGCCTTCCTCTCCCATCTACAGAAGCCCCCTATAAGTTTTTTAGTTTAACTGAAATTGAGGGAATTTAACTTTAATGTAAAGTCGTGCTACAGCTGCAAGTATCAAAACTAATCCAAGTGGAGTTATTGACTGGTCTCTCGATATTGCATCTCCAAGGTACACAATGAATATCAAAACCCAAAGAGAAATTTCCTGTAAAACAGCATTTCTCTTGTTGTTTTCTAATCCTTCAGTTTTGGTTTGTTCTGGTTTAGTTTCCTCTTCTGCCATTATTCCATCTCCTTTTTTAGTTCTTTTTTGTTCATTAAATAATGAAAATCAGTGCCTAAGATTAGTGCAATGTTCAGTGTTATTAGCTGTCGCGGGTGCAGCTGCATTGCAGTTGTAGGCCATGGTAACTGAACAATCTAGTAAACTGTGAGATTGTATGCCATGAATAAGAAAAAGAAAAGTATCCCTAAAAAGATAATTATGAAGCCTAAAAAGTCTTTATTCATAAAAAAAAACCCACCCAATATGTTTGGAAAAGTGGGAGGATAATAGGGCCTTTTTGACGTGAAAGAGAAAAATTAGATTAAATACCTATAAGAGGGGGGGGTATTATTGTTTATTTTAAAAGTCTTTGTTTTTTTAACTTTTATTTATTCGTTTTTTTTTCTCATTTCACTGTGCCCAGGGCCCATAATCCCCCCTTAGAGGTGTGTACCAAATCGCCTAGGAAAGCACTTTTTTCATCAAATAAATGATGAACATAAAAAAATTATTCAATGTAATCCCCATAATCACAGCGATCTGTTTCGTAGGGTGTATAAGTGGCATCAATATCAGCGTAATCGTACCGGTTACCCATGGGATAATTCACCCATCTAGCTGGAGGAATCCACTGTGGAGGCCCCGATAACACCAGGCCACAATCATCACAGAAAATCTCATCATGTTTCTTATCATAAGTAACAGCCTGACCCCCACACTTAGGGCAACCTGTAACTTTCTTTTTTTCTTTCTTCTTTTCAACACGATAATAAGCAAGATACAAAGGATTTCCATAAAGAATAAGGTGGCCCTGACTGCATTCACGTTTAATTCCTTTTTTGAAAAGTTTTCGTGACTTAGGGTTAAACTGATCTAAACATTCAGGACAATAGCCATCACGGACCAGCTGCAACCATTCAGGATCCTCTGCAAATTTTACCAGTTTACACCAACCCCTCCAATAGTTTGCCGTTATCACTATAATAACATGGCAAACATGACCGAAGGAAGAAGAAAGGTTTAAAATTAAAAATAAGAGTTATAATTAAGAATTATCATATCGTTTGATTCTACCAGTGAGGGCCATTTTCTCCTGGAAAAACCTACCTAATTTAGTAACAATGTTAGCATAAATTTCTTCTGTCAAACCCAGGTCCCGGGCTAACTTGTAATGTGATAATGGCCTTTTCTTAGTATTGCTGAATTTCAAATAAAAAATAATAGCCAAGGTAACAGTTTCATACTTGCACCGTGCACAAAGATCCTTAGTACGTGGTCCATGGGTGATGATCCAGATAGCCTGATTCTGGAGCTCACCAGTAACATTCAAATCTTCCATCTGTTTAAGTGCTACTCGTATTTTCTGATTTTCTCTCCATTCCTTTTTTAGATCAATAGTTCGAGGGTTAACCTCTCCAGGTTGCTTGGTTTTATACTTTCCTAGTAAATATTTAATATTTCTAGATTCCCTTTTAACTTGATCCGATGTCATCATCATAATTCATCCCTATTATAAATATCAGAGCTTTAATAATTAATAATTGTAATTTAAAATATTTATAATCTTCTATTTGACGAATAAACTATTCACAGATGATGATATTTTAAAATTATTGTAGATCAAGCTATAAATTAGGAAATTGGAATTTTTATCAACCATTTTGTTCCATTTTCAGACTCAATTTCCAAAGTACCATTTATCTGTTCTGTTAAAATTTTTACCAGTGTTAAGCCTAGTGAATTTGTTTTTTCTATTCCAAAGTCTTCAGGTAAACCAATACCATCATCTTTTATACTTAACATATACATTTCATTATTTCCCCTAAAATCTACCTGTAAATTTCCATTTTCATCTGGAAATGCGTATTTTAGGGAATTTGTGAATAATTCATTGACAATTAGTCCTAAGGGGACTGCAACATTATTTTTCACTGATAAATTTTCAATATTGAGTTTTAAAGATATATTGGTTGAATGTGTGTAAGTTTTGTAGAGATTGTTACATAATCTGGTTAAATATTCTCCAAAGTTTATGTTTTTTAAATCCTTAGACTTGTATAACCTCTCATGAATCATGGACATGGAATTGGCACGATCTTGGATATTTTTAAAAGCATTTAATGCTTCAGGGTCGTCAAAATAAGAGGACTGCAGATTAATAATACTTGAAATAATGGCTAAGTTATTTTTAACTCGGTGATGTGTCTCTTTTAGTAAAATTTCTTTTTCTTCTAATGATTTTTGCAATTTTAGTTCTAGTTCTTTCCTTTTAGTAATATCAACTACAGTTCCCTCAAAAAAATCTTCTTCGGGATATAATTTGAATGAAACCAAAGCTGTTCTAATATCCCCCATTTTATCCAAGATATGGACTTCATGATTCTCAATGAAACCTTCTTCTTCTAATTTCCCCATAATATTCTCAATTTCATCAGGATAAGGAAATTTGACAATTGAGACATCATTCAATAGTTCTTCTTTGGTATAACCTGACAGTTCAGTTATTTTCTTGTTAACATCAAGTAATTCCATTTTATTTATTCTACAACGAAATATTCCAACACGTGCATTATAAAATAGGTCGTAATATCTTTCTTTATTTTTCTTTAAAGATTCTTCCGCACGTTTTAATTCAGTTATATCTTTAATAATAACACAAGCTTTTCCGAAGCTTTTTTCTGGTTGTTTAAGAGCACTTTTTATATGCCCTGTGAACTTTTCACCATTTTTCTTGATGAAAATCAATTCACCCTCTACATCTCCCTCTTTTTTTCTTGCTTCAAGATAAACAGATGTCCGAGAATCAGTTGCATCCACAAGATCTGATCTCTTCAAATCACACCATTCATCCTCAGTGTAACCAAAAAGTTCACAAGCTGACGGATTCGCTGATAAAACTGTCCCATCTGATAATGTTAATAATATGGCATCAGGACAGTTATTAAAAGCAAACTCATATTCTTTGTTAGTAATAACCATACGTAACCACACTCCACGAACTAACCCATAAAAATGTTTATATTCGATCTGGTTCCACCGTATATAAGTTTTTTGCCAAAATAGAGCATGATAAACCATTAAGGATCTCCATTAGAATCCCGCATTACCCCAAATTAGCACATCTCTAAGATAATTCCTTTAAGTTCTTCTTTTTTGTACTGATAATCAATTGGATTATGAATTTTTTGGTAGTAAACGCACATATTCCAAGTCATTTATTATAATGCCCATCAGAACACATCATTTTCTCGTAAAACCTTTTGGCCCGATCCACATGGCTACAGGTACCTCTATAATGGAAACCTGGGCATGGTTGGCAGAACCACTCCCCTAAATAATAACTGACTTCATAAAATTGATGTGTGCCCTTTACAGCTAGCTGTAAAAGGACACCATCATCAAAAATTATGCATATGCCAGCCAGGTCTGGATCCGTGGCATATTCGATCGGTTGAAAAACAATAATCAACCCCTATTATGGCCAAATCTCCGGAAAATATGATTAAAGAATCCTTTCAGCTGATGCAACCAATGAGAAGGAGTGGTGTCTTTGTTTTCTAAGTATCGAATCCCAGTATCTATGGCCCGTTCTGTTCGGTTGAAAATTTCAGCCATTTCTTCCTTACTGCTTCCCATGTCTTTGTAGGTTATGAGAAGGTCATCGTCCTCTGGTGACCAGGACCTTCTATGATTCAAAGGTTTACCTTCCACGGGTGAGCGTTCCATTGCTAAGAATCTGCGGCGGCGGCCCATAGCATCAGGAGTGCGCATGTGAAACCCTTTAGCCTTTTCAAATTTGGTTTTAATATGGAATTCACTGCTAATTTGGGCATCTGTCATTCCTTTGTCAACACATTCGTTGAAGAATTTTTTTTCTTCAGGACTCCAACGTGGTCTTTTTCCCATATTTACGCCTCCTGTAGAAGGAAATTCTTTTCAAGAATTGGTCTAATTAAATGCACTGCATTTTCAACCCTTTGTCCTCCAATGGGCCGGATGTAGCCGAAGTTGTTATAAAAATCTTCATCGAACTCGAATCCCTGCTTTTCACAACAATCACGTATGGCTGGAATGTCGTACATGCTCAGATCAATCCTGACCCCTTTTTCTGAGATTTGATATGGAATGACCCTCCTATTTTTAAGAATTTCATCAATACGATCTGAAATTCTGCCTTCGATGATTTTCTTCTGCAATGCTAATTTCTGCAGCTCCTTATCCGTGGCCACCAAATCTGTTTCCATACCCACAATTTTGTCTATCTTCATGGCCACAACCTGGGCCCTGGACCAATTCTGCCGTAGTGGCGTAGTTAATTGCTTTGCCTTTTTCTCATCCATTTCTGCCAGCTGTTGTTCTGCCAGATTTTCGATACTTGGATTTTCTGGCTCATCAAAATCCCCACGTTCTTCCTGATAGTTTACCGTGCTCATTCCAGGTTCCATCTATGCCACCTCTACATAGAATCCTTTGCAGATTGGGGTTTTTTCATTTTCATTGATTAGACAAAGAATATCAGCATAAACTGGTTCTGCCCATTCAACAAAAATTGTGGCGGCTGTTTTTTTCAATGTGTCGGGCAGATTGGCTGTGTACTCTTTGCCTCGTTTATTTTTCACAGTTATAATCCCATCACGAGTGTTTATTTTTTCGATAATCACTTCTTGTAATGCCATGATTATTCCTCCTCTCCAAACTCATCAGTAAACGCTTCTAAAGCATCTAAAACAGCATTAATCTGTTGTTTTCCTATTTTTGTACTGTCATGGATATACAGTACAAGTAATTTCCTGTTAAACGGGCTGTTTTTTAATGTGCTCAAAGATTCTGCCATTTTTCCTATGTTTTCCGCTAATTTCATTGCAGTTGATTCTTTTTCTTTTTCCATTTTTACACCTCATCTCTTCTTAGATTTAACAATCTCAGCAAGTAACAACTGAACTTTAGTTAAAAGACTTCTATTGTCCTTCAAAACCTTCTCAGCACATTCTGCAACTTCCTCCTCGGATGGGCTAAGATTCTTATCTGTGGTCAGGCTGATAGCACATTCCGCAATGACATCCTGTGCTAGAATCAACTGCACATTATCCAAAAGCTGTAAATTAGGCTCATCTTCACTATTGATGAGTTCCTCCGCATAGTCTGCAATCTGAAGGATTGAAGGATTTTTCTTACCTTCACTGTCCAGAAAGGTTTTGCAGTCTTTGATTAATTCTCTGGCAGCTTCATCATCAATGGCCAAATCTGCTGCTGGTTTCTTAGTGGGTGTGGAAATATTCATTGGAACATCAAGTTCCTTGTCACTCATCACGGTGAACAGCTTTGTAGCACGTTTATATCCGGGGTTAGGTCGTTCCCCACAATAGATCACCCCCACCTGGGCCCCAATTGGGATCCAGGCCATAGAGTCATCCAGGGTCACACCTCCAAAAAGAGCGATACGGCCATCCAAGCCAACTAGTCGGCCATTGGAATCTTTCAATTCATTGTCATCTGAAAAAATGTATTTATTGCGGTGGTAGTTGTCAGCGTCTGGAACGCATTCTAGATATTTGCCTTTGAATGATTCTCCAATTACTGTTGGTCTCCAAACACCGTCACGGCCTTTAATTTCTTTTAATCCTTCTTTTTTGTATTTTTCTTTTATTTCTCTAATTTTTCCCCGTTGTGCAGTTGTTAAAGCCATTTTTTTACACCTCTTTACTTTTCAAACTGTTCTGAATATCTATCCTTACCGCTTTCAACTAAATCTTTAAATTTGTAATGCTCATCCAAGGTCATTATGACTCTGAAATTGTTAAAAGAAGGTTTGAAAATTAATTCTAATTGATAACACTCTTCTAAAAGCTTAGTTGTTTTTTGTTGTGAAAATCCATGTTCTTTAGCCATTTGGGAGACAATAGAATTGACATCAGTACCCCATGGATCCATCATAGTGTGATACGAAGCTTCGGAAATTTCAATGAACTTAAGAAAATGGATAATTCTCTCATGATCTTCGGTTAATTCTAAATCTAAACCATCAAAATCGGCTGGAATTTTATCAAGATTTTTTCCAGAAATAAAAAAACCTTCATCTTTAAAACATTCAACGAACTTTTTTAAAGCCCCAGAATAACTAAACCATTCCCCTCTTATCCGATAATCTCTAAAAATTGTATGTAATAATCTTTCTAGGGTTTCATTTCCAGGCATGGTATAAATAATATGTAAACGGGCATGATTCGCACCCTGCAATGATTTTAATCGTTTTTTAGGATTGTTGGCAATTCCTATTTTAACATACTCTCCATTCCCAATGAAATAAATCCGTTTTTTCAGTTCTTTCATTTCAGCCATTAGGTACACCTCTACTTTTTTTTTATTATTCAGTTGCTGAACTTGATTTTCTGATTTCGTATTCTCTTTTTAGGAGTTCTTCCAGTGCTGTTCTGGTCACTCCAACCTTGGTGGCTTGAAAACCAATGGTGTCGTGGCCAGTGAATTTATTCACTTTCCAGGGTTCGCAGTTGAATCTGTTTGAAATTTTGATGATGCTTGCAATTGCAGGTCCTGCTTTTTCATAGGCGATGTCTTCAGGGTTTCTGTTGAGCCGTTGTTCCAGTTTTTCGATTTCGGATTCTTTGTTTTTGATTTCTGATAGAATTTCGTCGGTTCGGCTCATGATTGCTTCACATTCTAGTTCGAGTTTGGTTATCATCACTCTGTGTCGTCTAATTTGTTCCCATACCATGTCGTCTGGGTTGGATAAGAGTTCGGCAACATATTCCAGGGCATCTCTGGTTGTTAGGCCATGGTTTTTTAGGATTTCACCAACCCATGGTTCGATTCGGGCACTAACGATCTTGGTTTTGGCCATTACGAACTTTCCCCCTTTCTTTCTTCTTTCTTAATAAATAATAATAATAATAATAATAATAATAATAATAATAATAATAATAATAATAATAATAATAATAATAATAATAATAATAACTCTACAAATGTATAATTAAAAACCAAAGTGTAAACGTCATACAGTAATACGTTTACACCCCATGATCCAGATCCATTTTCAAAAATCCAAGTGTAAACGTCATACTGTAATACGTTTACACCTAAACATCCAAGTAAAAATCCTAGATTTACACTTGAAATCACCCCACATACACCCCTTCCAGGTCACTTGGATTATGACTCCCTCCAATCACCACTAGCAACACCACAATGATGACTAGGATCAGGACCTGGTAACGGTACTGTGACAAGAATACCAGCCACCCTGGCCGTGCCTTCCTGGCATGCAAAGTCCTTTTCATTCCTTGCCCTCCATGAATTTGCAATGGTTCCTGCAGGGTTCGTTCTCACAGTCCTCATCACCTGTACAATTGTCAAGACCATAATTGGCCCGGATGGAATTACAGTATCCTTCTGCAAGGGCTTCCTCTCTGGCGTAGTGTTCCTCCCAACTAAGTGGCATTTATATGGCCTCCTCAAAGCCTAAGCACTCCACCAACCATATGGGGTCGAACGTGAAAGGCCATAATGCCCAGTTACCTTCAACCCCTTGAAGCTTGAATTGTACTCCCATGGCCCCGGTGATCCTGATGACCTCTTCACCCCGGGCTAGTCTTTGGATCACCATGGCCGTTGTGTTGCAATCCATGTGTAAAACGTCTGGATGTTTGCACTTGGAATGTCGGCTGTATGGCACGTTTCCGCGATGTTTGCATTTTAAGCAGGCATTGCTCATTGATTCAGACATACTTGATCATCCTCTCAGTACGCATATTTCCCAGATACGGCCATCAAGCCATCTTTCATAGATCCGGGTTCCATTACTCACATGGTTGGGAAGTTTTGGTAGTGCGTTGAAGTCATCCGGGCACCTGTATTTATCATTAGTGACTTCACAAATCTTCAAGACCTGTGAGTTGGGTCCACTTGTTTCTAGGATTCTTTGCACGTGCAGCACGCTTTCTGTCCTGTATTGTTCCACCATTAGATCCCCTCCTTGGCCAGTTCTTGGACAACTTTCAATGATACTTTGGATAAGCTGGTGTCATGACCACATTTGTAACAGTGGAAATATATCCACCAGGTTCCATCTTCACCCAGGACCTGGACCCCCTCATCATGTGGATGCATACGAATGTCACCATTGTGGGATCCGCAGCTGCAACCATTCTTCTTGAGAACTTCTCGGATGTGAGGGTCATGGCAAATCCGTTCACCAATGTAGGGGTCAAGGCCACTATCCTGATCACGTGGGGTGTAATTGATTAAACCAGCAGGAGTGCCGCATAATTTACAACCATGGCCACGTGGTTCATCAACAGACACAGCATTCTTATCATAATTCATTTGGCCAATAGCACGACAGCCAGGCTCATGGGTGCGGTTGTGGTTACGGTTGAAAATATAGCTCATGTGGCCACCTCTGCTTTTTGAGTAGCCATCACACCATCAGGTTTCTGGAATTTCATTCTATGAATAACATGCAGGAAGGCTCTGGCAATGTCATCTTCAACTTTAGTGTATCCTTCGGTGTTTGTGATTCTCCGTTCGTAGATTAGATTGCTCACATCAACATGCTGCACAATCTTCAAATCAAGTGCATTCCTTGAAAGAGTCCTTAAATCTGCCAGAGTTAAGTCTTCACCAAGCTGTTTTCCTTTATGGAATAACTGGAATTTTTCATCATTACAGACTAGAGTTAGGTTTTTACAAGTGTCCAGGGAGGTGAGTTCTACTAGAATGTTTTTAACACGATCATTCACCATATTAGTCCACCACCCAACGCTGGCATATAAGACTATGATGGGCAAACTGACCATTTTCAGTTTTGACCATGACAACTCTTTTACTCTGCATGTTTGGGGCCCAACCATCTGCTTCAGCCCTTTCTAGTTCTCTTACAAAGGTGTTACGATCACCTTCAATGATTTTAGTTTTTAACATGAAATCACCTGTACTGATTCATTTCCAGGTTTTCCACAGACACAAGCTCCTTCTTTACGAACAATTTTAATATCTGCTTTGGTTTTTACACAATCGTGCCTCAAATCGACGAGATATTCTTTACAATCAGGACACCAGACTTTAAATGTTCTTTTTAGTTTTGATTCACTTTCACACATACTTTTTTCTCCATTTTCTCATTATTTATTCCCTGGAAAATCAAAGGGGGAAAATGGAGAACGCAAAAAAAGAAACACGTTCTCACGAACAAAGATTGAAATCTCAATGGCTTAGTCAAGATCTCTTAGAAATCTATACAGATTTCTATACAATAATAAGGCAATTATATTATATAAACTATATGGTTTTTTATATAGAAAATTAGTTAGATATTTATACAGTAATCTTACAGATATATACCTAGAAACAGACATAGGAGGGGATATGAAAATGGTATACAGAACCAAAATGCGTAAAAATGCAGGATCAATGATAACAGTTATTCCTTCTGCAATCACCAACCTTTTAAATTTGGAACAGGGAGATATTATGAGGTGGGAAGTTAAAATAGAAGGTGACAATGCATTAATTACTGTAATTCCTGAAAAGGAAGAATCTTCTGAATAATTTTTATTTTCGAATTTAAGGAGATTCATCGTCTGAACCTCCCAAAACTGTACTCTTCTGTTACCTGGCTGTGGCTAGGGTGTTGGTTTAATTCTAGTATTTTGTTGAAAATTTCCCGATTCTCAAGAGTTAAACGTTCCCGTTCTTTATATGGGAGGTTGGGACTCCAGGCAGAATAATTCGTATCGAATTTTTCACGTAATCGGTCTAACTCCGTTTTCACAGGTTGACCCCCAACACGTTGATGGTGTTGGGTCGCACTTCTAAAATAGAAAATTTAATTAATCTTTTAGTCATTAGTTTTATTTGCAGCATCCATATCTACTCCTTTTACTAGGTTTATGGAGTAAGTCTGCCACGTGAGGTTCGTAGGGGTGAACAGTTTGACGACCCGATCCCCTGCGAATTCTCACATGACATTCTTACAATTACTGCTAGATTGAATACTCTTATTAAGAGTAGAGCATTTGAGAAGTAATTTAATACATAATATGCATATTCTCAATTTGAATATATATCATAATTACAAAAAATATATTAAATTTGAGGCGGAGTAATGGTCCAATTTGATCAAAAATCTAAAAAATGTCTTAAACAAAAGTTTGAATATGAATTATGGTTGTTAGACTTCATTAGCAATGAAAAAATGTTTTATGGCGATCCACAATTAGACACAGTTTATTTTAGGGATGCTGGATCTTTATCAAATCGGGATATTTCTCTATCTTCAACCATCAAACTCTGCGAGGATGTTGCAGAAAAACTTTTGAAAGAGATAATTCCATTAACCTTCGTTTCAAGTTTTAAAATTTTAGATATGATTTTTGAATGGATTTTAGAAATGAATAATCAAACACCTAAGTCATTACATTGGACATTCGAAGCAAAAATTAAGCGAATAGAGTCATTAGATGCTCAACTTACCTATCCTCCTTTTTTTGAATCCAATAAAGACATAAAAGATCATTTATTCAATCTTTACAAAAATCTTAAGGAATTTAGGAATGAAGTAGTTCATAATCATAATTTCAACATAATTGATGTTAATACCAATTCAATACTTCAAATAACCTCTGAAAATAAGACATTGGTTATTAATAAAGACCAAATGAAGTATTTCGTGGCAATTGTTGTAAGTATTGCTAAGATTTTAATAGGTAAAATAAGATTTGGAAAAAACGAAATTATTCATTATAAATATTATTTAGATCAGATTCAGGATCTACACAAATCAGATTTATTTAAAATTAAAAAACCTATATTACTTGATGTAATATGGGTTTTAAACTCTAAAAAAAATGAATATAGTGTTAATCTTAATTTAATCCCAAAATCATTGCAGAAATATAAAGATTATAATGAACGTGAAGTGAATTTTAATTTGTGGGTAGTAAGTATTGAAGATGGTGAGATAATTAAAGCTTGGAATTTCCCTGCAGAGGATATAAATCAATTTAAGATTTTTGATTTAAATTTGAACTATTATAATGGTAAATTAGTTTCACTAGATAAATTAAAAGAATTTATTAGTTTAAAAAGAATAATTGCCTCTGATAAATTATAAATTTATAATGAACTGTGACTGCTTATGGAAAAAATGTTTAAATTAATTTAAAAATTTTAACAATTTATATTTAGTCACTTGTTTTTTAAGGTTGGTAGACGGTAGAAATGAGCATATTTCTACTGTGTATGGTTCATTAAAATTTTTGTCTTTTATAACAGAATCAAGTTCTTCATCATATTTTCCTAAAATAACCTTATTTTCATCCTCTAAATGGAATTTAAATTTGCGCTCGTCTAAATCTACAGCTCTTAAAGTACCTGATCTCTTAAGTGGATAAGAGATTGGTTTATCTTGAGCATTCAGTACTTGGAATATTTCTTTAGCTTTTTCATGAGTAATTTCCAAAATGGGAATATTTTCTAGTTTTTTATTTTTTCCAGAAAATTCAACATTTATCTTATTAAGTTTCAATGTTTGTAAAAAATTCCTATATTTAATGATAGGGTCAACATCTCCAATTTTGTCTGTTTCTTTCTGTAAAGCTTCTTTATCATTCCCACAATCAACAAGTTCTTTCAAAACTTTAAATGAATCATTTAAACTTTCATTATTAATAACAGATTGTGGGCTTGTTAAAATTATTCTAACTGATCCAGACATAACAGCTGATGCATAAACTTGAGAATTGAATTCCAAAAATTTAGATAAATCCTCTTTTTTTGATGATATTTTTTCTGGGTTTTTTTTCTCAGAATAGAATTCCGCTCTTTTTTTATCTATTAAATTAATTTGCACATCTTCAGATTTATCTTTTACAAGGTCTCTTTTTTTCTTGTAATAGATGGATTTTGCAATTGCAACTGGAACATCGCTAAATTTTATAAATATTTCTCCTAATTGCCTAAGTGGCATTCTAAAATCTTTTAACATTTTTCCAGTTAATTTAATCTCACCAACTGAAAGATTCTGATCTAAGTAACAACGTTCTAATTCAGTCCATAAGCCTTTTTCCATTAATTCTAATAATTCAATATCATCTTCAAGTTCTTCGACGTTAGGATTTAATATATACTCATCTCTCTTCTTTGACAGTGCTAATTGGGTTTTTGTTAACCTATTTTTAATATGTTTAGTATACATTTTAGGTTCATTTTTGACTTTGGACATTTCTCTAATCAGATCTTCTAAAATATTTTCAAATTCCATTAACTCTAATTCTAATCCAAAATCATGAGGGAACTCTAATAGTGCTGATTCTTTAGATGCAATTATCTCTTTAACCTCTTTTAATTCCATTTCAATCTCGTTTATTGATCGATATGGCATTTTAAATCCCCTCAAATGTATTGGAGTTCAGTTCTAAATCTATAACTCCTCTTCTTTTTTTTATCCCCTTTTCATCTTCTCTTGTTTTCCCAAACTTATTGACCCAATACTTTTTAGAATTTAAGTATTCTTTGTAAGTTTTAGATTTACGTGGCTGATGGTACAAAAAAAAACTATCACAACAAGGGATTAGGTTAATATCAACATAACCTGCATCAACTTGTTCAATCATAGCATCACGCATTCTTTTTTCCTGTTTTTTTATTTCTATTTCGTTTTTTATGTATTTCTTTTCTTCACGGGTCAGATCCATCTTATTAAGAACAATTAAAAAATCTATATCATGAGGATCATCTTTATCACTAACAAAACTTCCTGCGATAATTTCTCTCCTAGTGCAGTTTATTCGATTACAAATTTTGTGAGAATACTTTACAAATCCCTGAAATCTACTACCTCTGCTTTTAGATTTAGGAAAATTATCAACAAAAAATTCTTTAATCTCAATTATGTTTGATTTATGTCGCCCAGGATTTAAATAACCATCCTTAGTAAATTTTAGTGTCAATAAAAAATACTCCCCCATTAATTAAATAGTATAAATGATATTTTTTTGAAGTCTATTAATATTAATTATGATTCAACTTAAATAGAAAAATATATATTTTGATTCATTTTTTAGTCAAATGATCATCTATTCCCTATCTAAATTTTTATTCATCTTCTGTAACTGCAAGGCCCGATCCAAATCCGTACGTAATTGTTTCATTTCTTCCTCTCTTTCTTCGTCACGTTTTTCTAATTCGATTAAACGATCATCAGTCACGCCCCTGTATTTGATTGTTTCTGTAATCGTAACTCTACCCATATGTTGCTTGTATAAAATTTTTAGGGCTTGAAGGTCTGGTTGGTAGTAGGAACGGCTTACCCAGTCTTTTTCTCTTTGGTGGCCCATGAGGTAATCAGTATCACGCCTTCCCAAGGCGGGGTCCATCATGTTCCCAAAGAATTTTCTTAGGTTATGGCTTCTGAAATAGATGAATCTGCCTAGTTTTCCAAAATTGCAGAGCGTATTCACTCTTTTGAAGTTATTATTGAACAGAGCTTCACTTATTGCTTTTTGTTTACGGTTACGGAATAGTGGATCTGAGGGTGAACTAGCAGGATACTTTTCCAGATAAGCTAAGATATAGTCTATTGATTCGGGAGTGGATATGGTGTAGTAGTCATGCCCTTTTAGTCCTAGTTTCTTACGCCGAACATTCCACATTGCTATGGGGCCATTAATTCTTTCAAGTTTTCGGCGTGTTTCCTCCAGGTCAAGCATGTCATTTTTATCAGTGATGGCCATGTCGCCCAGGCTATCAGTGAATGTTTCAAGTGTTAACCTGCGGATGGTACTGGCTTCCATTCCACTACTGGCCATGGTGAGAATTATGGCCTTCATGATGGGTTTGGCTGCTGTGACTGCCAGGAAAATTTCATCTCTACCTGGAAGGTCTTCCACATTTTTAACAACCCGATGGGTTGTGTCTGTTTCTTTGTATTGGAATTTGGTTCGTGGGGGTGTGATTTCGTAATAGTTATGAAATGACCTTATAGCGGTTATGGCTTCTTTAACAGTGTTTTCACTGTACTTTCCCTTTTCTAAGTATTCTTTGAATCCTTTTAGTTTCTTTTTGAAGCCAAAGTCTCCAATACGTTCCCATGGAGGTAGTTCGGTTTTGCTTTCGTGCCAGGCTTCTTTTATGAAAATAGATGGTGGTTTTCCCAGGTAGTTTGCGTAATGTTGGATGTGTATTTTTATTCTGCGGTGTGTGGACTTGGCACGGTCTTCAGCCAGATATTCTAGAAGTAGTGGATCTGTTGAAATGTCCAGGTTTTTAGCCATGGATTTTGTTGTGTAGGTTTCCTATAATAAAAATTTTGTTTTGATTTTTAGTTTCCTACACACAAATAAAAAGTAGTGCGTGGGTACTCCACATTTAAATAAGTTGTGATCATCACCAGTTCAACAGGGTTTTCCTCAGTTCTTTCTCTGATTCTGCGATTAATTCTATTTTTTCAACGTTAATGCCTTTCTCATGTAGGTAATCTGCTAATTCCACGGGACTGGTGCTTTCATCCACATCGACAATTATTGAATTATTTTCCCGACATATCATGCTGGCCCCGTAGTGGGATAATTCCTGGTAAGTTTTTTCCTTATCATCGGTATTCAAACGGAAAGAACGTGTTTTATGGGAAATTTGGGCTAGGTCAATATTCATTCTTTGTAAAACTATCAGAACGTGCTTATCTAGGGCTGCCTCTAGAACTTCAACATCTATGGTGCCTTTTCCCATGTTAATCCGGACAGATTGGCATATCTGGGCCAAATCACGAGAGTGGGCAAAGCTGGGTTGCAAGCCTTCACCATCTTCCTTTTTAGGCTGGTACACTTTCATGAATCTGCCCAGGACATCTGGTTGGAAACTTTCTTCAAGATCCTCTAGATTTCTACGGAAAACCTCGGTAACTTCTTCCACTTTTGGATTTTTAAGGAAAATATGAAGGGGGGCACGTCTAAGGTGGGCTTCATCCATGATACTGATGTCCAGGTTGGTGGAGAATGCCGGTATGAAATGTGTGTGTAGGATAACCGGGATACCACGCACATAAACCACGTCTTTCTTGTTTTCCATGGGCACAATTAGCCGGTTTAGGATGAGTTCATGATCATCACGCTGTCTTCCCAAATCGTCAATAAGCAGTATCCCTCCATTGGCTTTAATCAGTGGTGATGTTTCATAAACACCCTTATTTGGGTCGTAATTAGTTTCCAACTTGTTTAAATTAAGTTCAGCACCAGTTAAAACAAAAGGAGCGTGAATTTTAACCCAACGTGGGTCGTGGGGCTGTTCTTCGCACAGCTTATGGAAATCAGGATCATAGAGTTGTATGATCTTCCCACCGAACTCTATGTACTTGGGCATTACCAGTGGAGGTAAAAGGTCAGGCATGGTGCTAACGATAAATGTTTTACCGGTTCCTGGGGGGCCGTACACGAAGATTCCCTTACCAATTATGCAGGATTCAATAATGGATTCTTTAGCATAATCCACTCCCACCACTTGATGGAAAGTTTCCTCAATTACTTCCGGGGGTATTTTGAGAGGATAACGATGGTGAAGCTGTATTTTCATGATCTGAAAGTATTCTTCATAGGGTACTGGGGCAATACCAATATAAGGATTATCTTCAGCAATCCCCCTTACCTTCTCTCGTCCTTTCTTGGTTATGGTGTATTCAACACTGGAAAAGAGGAACCCTCCACTTACCGGTGCGCAAAAACCGCTCTTTTCCATTTGACTTAAATTTTCCTCGAGAATATCCCAGTGGATACCTGTTAATTCATTAATGGTACTGGTTTTCACAGTACCGTAGCTACTGATGATTTTAAGTATTAATCCCTTGACAAAGCTGTCTGAAAGTTGCAGATCATCCAGGTTTTTAGGTTGTTTCAGTGCTTTGAAAATCTTTTCCATCTTTTCATCGTGATAATAACTCATTCTTAACCACCGAAAGTTTTATTCGGATTTTTCCAGATTTAGTATTTTTAGATTTATTTAGCTTAATATTTAGCTTCGGTTATCGTGATCTGTCCAATTAAAGGATAGTATTCACCTGGCCAATATCTGAAATCACATCAACTTTTAAACCTTCTATTTCAATAATTTCCTTTTCATTTTCGGTCAATTCCGAATTTACCAGTATAGCTGACATACCTGCCTCAGTAGCCCCTAATATGTCTTCACTAAATTTGTTTCCAACCATAACTGATTCTTCAGCCTTACATCCCATACGTTCCAATGCCAGTTGGAATATTTCACTGTCTGGTTTCTCAGACCCTGCTTCCTGGGATGTCACCACCTCATCAAAAAAATGGTAGAGACCTAAGCGAATGAGCTTTTCCCACTGTTTAATGGTTAAGCCATTGGAAATAACTCCCATCTGATAATCTTTTTTTTTCAGGTATATGAGGGTGGACATGGTATCAGGGAAAAGTCTTAAAAGTGCAAATTTAACGTTATGGTATGTAATCATTCCCACAGCAATGAGCAGTGGGTTTTCATCCCCCATAACTCTTTTGGTTAAAATGTTGAAGTGTTTATCGTAGTTGGATCCCTTCTCTTTGATGATCTCCCTCAGAAGAAGGTAGGCTTCCTGTTGAGATAATGGTAAACCAGCATCTATCATGGCTTGTAAGGCAGCCTTACGGGCTAACTTGGCAAAACCTGATGTATCATACAGCGTATCATCTATGTCAAAAAAAACAGCCTTGATCATTTACCCACTACCTCTTTACCATCATTTGCACTAATACCCATTTTTATTTTACTTAAATTTAAACCAATTCATGATAGTTCATGACAACATATAATAATAATGATTTTAAGGTTGGGATTTGAATAAAAGCCATCAGTTGAAAAAGGCATCTAAACTACTCTGCTTTTCCTGATGAACAATTTCATCCTGGGAATAGCCCAGTGAGTCAATTATTCTGGAAACTGCAGGCAGGACCTGGTTATCAATATAATAATTTGGATCGTAGTTGGCCACATCAGCATCTTCCAGGGGCTCTGCTCGTTGGCTTATGGGTCCTTTCCCCTTAATAACAATATAACGTATTATGGAGCCACGTCCAACCTTTCGCCCTCTTTCAATGGCTTTTTTAGCAGCAAGAACATGTGGTGCTCTCTGCTTGTATTTATCTGGATTTTTGGTAAGCTGGGTGTGAATCACCAGATCTTCCAGGGGTGTTTCCCCTTTTTTAATCTGGTCAATAACTTCTTTAATTATTTTAGCAGCTTTATCCGGAGATGCGTCCTTCAAAATGGCCATCATCACCTTTTCCTGAGTTTTTTTGGCTACTGGGGCCCAATCTCTCCGAACTAACTCCAAACCCTTAACTACAATTTTATCATCCTGGATAAGGGCGTACCGTTTTTTGGTGACAAAAAAACCCCTCTCATAGAATCCTTCAAATTCCAGTTCCATCCCCTGGGGTAATTCCTTATTAACTGAAAGTAGAAATTTGTCCACGTTCTCTTTAATTGATTCGTGCAATGGTCACACCCAATAATTAAAATTCAAGTTCACCTCAAATCATGAGGCAGTGTATAAGTATAAATGATAATTTGGTCAGTTAATTCACTAAAATTATAGTTTAAAAAAAAGTATCAAATAGGATTAAACCTATTCTTCAACAATAATACCGTTGATGATACCATCCTGCCCAGGTCGGGAGGTTACTTTAACCTTACCTGCGCTGGTTTCAACAACAGCACCCTTGGTGATAATATTTCTCCTCACAAAGTGAGTGTTAGCATGGTTTTCCACCACACTGGTAATCTCAGCTACTTCCACCTTTTGGGTTTTAGGATCAACCACGTTGATCTTCTGTTCATTGGTGAGACGTATTTTTTCATTACCACCTTTGGTTCTTATGGTTTTGATTTTACGGTCTCCGATTTTGGTTTCTGCAGCTTCCCTACCGAATTCCATTTTTCTCTTGTTACGATTACTCTTAGCCCGTGCACCAGTAGCTTTTCTCACGGATCTTCCTTGCCAAATTGCCATTTAAATTCACCTCTATTAGCTTAATCTCTATCTATTCTACAATAAGTTACGGAAATATCATATTATAATATGTTTCCTATTGGAGCGTAAAAAAGTCTCAACTTAAGTCTTCATCTCCAGATGTAATGATTTTACAGAGTATGATATATTAACCTTTCCCCTATATTGTTAGTGGAAAAATGTATTGTTTCAATTATTGTTTTTGATGTTGGTGTAAATCAAGGATAATTAAGTATCCGTCAAATGGATTAAAAGAATATTAGTATGTATCTATAAAACTATTGTTAATTCACAGTTTAAGTAAGATCGTTAGAATATTTTTAATTCATTTGAATAATATTTTAAATTAAAATAACGATAACATTGATTTATTTTGGGTTGGGATAACCATGGAACGGGTATTGGAATTACGGAAATTTGTGGCTCCAGAATTTATTTTTGGTTCAGGTGCACGATTACTGGTAGGAAGATATGCTAAAAATTTCGGAGCTCGCAAAGTGTTGATTGTAACTGACCCTCAGGTGATGGATGTAGGTCTGGTTGCTCCGGTTATCAATGCTCTGAAAGAGGAGGGGATTGATTACCAGATATATTCTGACATTAAATCAAATCCCACAGCTTATCAAGTTACTGAAGGTGCTGATCTATATTTAAATGAAAATTGCAACTTCATAGTGGCAGTTGGTGGTGGTAGTCCCATGGACTGCGCCAAAGCTATAGGGATAGTCAGCTCCAACCAAAAAGAGGTTCACGAATTTGAAGGTGTGGATAAGGTTGCTGTTCCATCCCCACCCTTAATCTGCATCCCCACCACAGCCGGAAGTGCCGCAGATGTCTCTCAATTTGCCATTATAACTGATTCAAGGCGTAAATTAAAAATGGCCATAGTCAGCAAAACTGTGGTGCCTGATGTGGCCCTGATTGACCCTGAAACAACACTTACCTTGGATAAATCTTTAACCATTGCCACAGGCTTTGATGTTTTAAGCCACGCTGTTGAGGCATATGTCTCCAATGCCAGTTCTCCCATCACTGATCTTCATGCGCTGGAAGCTATTAGGTTGGCTTCACAGAACCTGATCCCCACCAGCAATGATTTGGAAAACATTTATTTAAGGGGTAAAATGATGCTCAGCTCTTTAAATGCAGGATTAGCCTTTTCTAATGCTAGTTTGGGGTTGGTGCATGCAATGGCCCATAGTCTCGGCGGATTTCTGGATTTACCACATGGTGAATGCAATGCATTACTCCTGGATCATGTGGTTGAATTTAACTTTGAGGCAGAAAGCGGGAAGTACAGAGAAATTGCCAAAGTTTTTAACCTGAAAATTACTGGAATGGATGATAACGAAGTTCAATCGGCCTTAATAAAGAAAATTAGGGATTTGAAGGCTGAAGCTGAAGTTGATTATTCCCTCCATGATGTTGGGGTTACCTCCAGTGACATTTCAGAACTTGCAGCTAAAGCCATGAATGATGCCTGTATAATAACTAATCCTCGGAGACCTACCCCGCAGGATGTAGAGGAGATCTTTAAAAATGCACTCTAATTCTGAGGATAATTGGGATTCCATACGTGAGAAAATAATAGGATTAGGTGAACAATCAATCCGAAAGAGTTACTATCCTGAATTACAGGAGAGACTTTCTGAACTGGAAAGATTCCGGGCACTCCTGGATGAAACTAATGAAGCAATATTCCTTTCAGAAGTCCCATCTGGCCATTTCACCGATGTTAATAATTCTGCCTGTCAACAACTAGGATATTCAGCTGGAAAAATGCTGGAAATGAATGTGGAAGATATAATAGCCCCGGATAAACTGGATGAAATGAGAACAATAATATTCAGTTTATTTGATGGGAAACATCTCCAGAACCGTAAAACTATTGAAACAGTTCTACAGGGGAGTGATGGATCTCAAATCAATGTGGAGATGAGTATCAGTCTGGTGAAGTTTAGTGATGCATTTTACACTGTAATGGTGGCCCGTGATATTACCGAGCGAAAATTATTCGAAGATGCCCTGAAATCTTCACTTAAGGAAAAAGAAGTTCTAATCCAGGAAATCCACCATCGGGTTAAAAATAACATGCAGATCATTTCCAGTTTACTCAACCTCCAGAAGCAGTATGTTAACGATGAAGAAGCCGTCAATGTCCTTAAAGAAAGTCAGAACCGGGTTAAATCCATGGCCATGATCCATGAAAAGCTCTATAAGTCCCGTAATTTCTCGGAAATCAACTTCACAGAATACATCCGCAGTCTAGTTTCTGATCTTTTCTATTCCTATGGCGTGGATTCCAACCAGATAAAAACCATCATTGTACTGGAGGAAGTGATGATGGGGCTGGAAACAGCCATCCCCTGTGGCCTGATCATCAGTGAACTGGTAACCAACACTTTAAAATATGCATTTCCCCATACTGAGCCGGGTGAATTCAAGATAGAACTTCATTCTTCCAGTGATAGGTGTTACAATTTGATTATCAGTGATAATGGTGTGGGAATACCGGAAAACATCGATTTTGACGAGACTGATACATTAGGCCTGCAACTGGTGAACAGTTTGGTGAATCAACTGGAAGGTACCATTGAATTGACCAGAAAGAATGGTACTGAGTTTAAAATTAAATTTAAAGAATTGCAATATGAAGAAAGAATGTAATTGGATTAAAAAAAAGAATGAGTACACTATGTGGACTAGCCTAATTAAAAAAAGGTAGTTCCTCTATAATTACAGGTTGTCTGGATTAATCAAACTTCTTCTTTAGTTTTACCTTTTATTTCCCCTTCCTTTTCCTTAGATTTTCCTTTAAGTTCTCCCTTTAACTCTTTAATTTTACCCTTAACTTCCCCTTCTTTTTCTTTAATTTTACCCTTTAGTTCCCCCATAATCCTCACCTCATTAATTAAAATAATTTCCCTTTAATCAGTAATTTATCGCCAATGGCTTCGATCATATCGTAACTTACAATCTTCTTATCACCCAGACCTATTTTGGCAGATATGCCCGCTTCTTTAAGGATTATGGCTTCAACTTGGTTACTTTTAAAATTCCATTCAACATCGTCTACTATGCCTACTTGGTCTCCTGATTCATCTACAACTTCTTTTCCAATTAAGTCGTTTTTTATTTTCATTTTAAAACCCCCGAGGCCATCAATCTAAATAATTAATTATAATTATATTTTTAATAACTTAAATATATTTTGAATTATTAAGATAAACTAAAATTTTATATCATTAATTCGTATAAAATATGAATATTGTTCAATATTTCCATGTTTTGTTAAAATTTATTACTAAATTGTATGCATATAAATCGGGTAATGCATGTAAACCGAACCCTCTAATCAGGGAGTAATTCCAGGAAATCAATCTAAAATATCCCAGTCTCTAGTTTCCAGGTTCAAACCTTTTAGCTGATCTTCAACAGAGTCTTCACTACTGTAGGGGAGTATCTGCCCATTCAGGTATGGTTTGGATTGTTTTAATGATTTTAAGTTCTTATTAGCAACTTTTTGCCAGAGTTTCAACCAGCTATTGTCTGCTCCTGTGATGGGGGCATCTTCCGTCCCCAGATGTTCTCCCCACAGGGTGTTTCGCAGTTTCACAATCTCTTCACCGGAATTTTGGTGCAGAATGGCATTCATTTCCATGTTTCTGTGGAATTCCATGTCAAAAACTCCTTCCAGTTCATTGACGTAGGTGAGGGAGGAACCATCCAGGTTTGCTGTGCCCACCGTGGCCCAGATATCATCTACAATAGCCACCTTGGTGTGCACATAAATGGGTTGTATTCTGAATTTTTCTTTCTCACACCGGGTAGACCATAGGGTGAAAAAGCCAATTTGAGGATGGTCCAGAATATCTTGAAATGTGGTTATTCCCAATTTCTCCAAGCACTGGTTTTGCCATCTCTTATATCCAGGGTTATCCGGATTCTCGTTCATCACCACTATTACTTCCAAGTCATGGTTACCATTCATCACATTTTTCAAAGCTTTAATTATGCTTTTATTGGTTAAAAACTGGTTTTCAAGGTATATGAATTGTTGGGATTGAGCAAATGCCTTACGGTAACCTTCGAAGATCCCCAATTCACCATCCTCAGTTAATGTTTCTGGAGTAACTGATCGGACAATTTGAACCGGTGTTTTCCCGGTCGGGCTTGAAACTGGATTCCTGGTGTGGGGTTCTATTTTTCCCTGTCCATGGTATTCTTCCTGGGCAATGTAATTCCACATCTGGCAGAAAAATTCTTCCACATGGTAAACAGCCCCTCCCCTCAGTTTAATGGACACATCGTGAACTGGTCGAACACCAAGGGGGTTTCGCCGAGATTCATGAATTCTATGCTGTGCTGAGTCCCAGTAATCCTTTTTAAAAGGGGATCCTATCACATAAGCCTCTTCACCATCAATTACCAGGGTTTTGGCGTGCATCACATGTAGGCCATGGGACTTAAATTCACGGATCTCAACTGGACTATCCTGGAAAAATTCTTCCATTTCTGAGAAACTATCCGGCACTGCCAAGTTTTCATTTAAAATTATTTTAACATCCACTCCCCTTTCTGCTGCTTCCTGAAAGTTACGGGTTAAAACACTTTTAGGACGGAAACCATCCCCTTCACTGGTGAAAGTGGCGGTGAAATCCGTCTCAAACTCAAATTGGGTGAGGTAAATGTGGGACTGTGCCTTTTCAATGGATTCAACCACACTTTCCAGTTCTATCTGGTTATCAACCAGAACCTCCACCTGATTATCATCCGTGAACCGTGACTTCCGTGAGCCTCCCAGGGTAACGTACCATCCCTCTGCCCAGTTACGGGGGATGATAATATCCTCCACGTCCTTTAAGGTTTCAGATACAATGGTGTACTTATCTGTCCTTTTAAGCTCTGAAACCCCCAATACATCCTTAACCAACACTTGGATGGTGGGTTCATCATCCAGAATGTTTTGGTAACTGCTGGGGGGATACAGCACTTCATAAAAACCATTTTCATCAGTTTCAGACTCACCTAACACTGGATAGTCTTTAAGTGAAACAGGGGATATTTTATCCAGTACTCCCAGGGCACGGCTATCTTTCAGGATTGATTCCCTCTTCCCAGCACCCTCCACCTGAACCACCAGACCCTCCATGGGATGACTATCCCTATCTAAAACCCTTCCTCTAATCCCTATATTTGGCTTTTTAACATTCATTCAAACCACCCGAACTTTTTATGCATTGAAGCCATGTTCATTCCCCCTCATTTTTCATAAAAATCAAATTTAACAATACATATTTATGTTCATTCCAGTTGTTAAATGGTAATATTTCACTTTTAATCCGTGAAATTTCATTCTTTTTCCATTTAAGACTCACTAAATGACTCTATGGGGCCTTTGAATAAAGGGGTATATTTAAATAGGCTAACCTCCCAACTCTCTACTAGAATAATTCCAATTCTATTCGCATTAGATGCTTTTAGAATGGCTTAAAATAGCTTTAATTATTTAGTATTAAACCGAGCAAGGGTGAATCAATGAAAATCGGAATGTCACATGGGGCTGGCGGAGAGATAATGCAGGACCTCATTTCAGATATAATACTGGGAAACCTTAAGAACAAGACCGTGAATGGCGGAGTGGGTCTGGAAGACCTGGATGATGGGGCCACCATTCCCCTGGGTGAACATGAAATTGTAATCAGCACCGACAGCCACACCATTGACCCATTATTTTTCCCGGGAGGAGATATTGGTAGAATCTCAATGGCCGGCACAGTCAATGATGTTGCGGTAATGGGAGCCCGTCCCCTGGCTATAGCCAACGCAATGGTAATCAGTGAAGGATTCAATGTGGATGAACTGGAACTTATCATCAAATCCATGGATGAAGTATGTCAGGAAACCGGTGTAGCCATCGTAACCGGGGACACCAAGGTAATGGAGAATGATAAATTGGATAAAATGATCATCTCCACCACGGGAATTGGTATTGCCCCTAAAGGTGCCATCACCCGTGACTCCGGATTAAAAGTGGGAGATAAGGTCATACTCACTGGGAGTGTGGGAGACCATGGAATATCCTTGATGAGCTACCGTGAAGGGTTTGGCTTTGAAACCGACCTGAAATCAGACGTAGCTCCAGTCTGGGGCATGGTGGAAGCAGCCCTGGATATTGGCGGAGTCCATGCCATGAAAGACCCAACCCGTGGGGGAATAGCCAACGCCCTCAATGAGATGGCCTCCAAGTCCGGTGTGGGAATGTTCCTGGATGAAGAGAAGATACCCGTTAAAAGGGAAGTTCACGCTGCATCAGAGATGCTGGGAATTGACCCTTACGAGGTGGCCAATGAGGGTAAAGTGATCATGGGGGTGGACCCTGAAAAAGCTGATGAAATCCTGGAAGCCATCCGCAAAAACAAGTATGGTGTGGAGGCCCAGATTATTGGTGAGGTAACCACTGACAAACATGTGATCCTGGAAACAATGATGGGTGGAAAACGGATACTGGAAGCACCCATTGCTGATCCAGTGCCCAGAGTCTGTTAATATTAGTTATTCATTGGGAATAATAAAGTAGATAACTATCATGAATACACCCAAGAATTAACTATTGAAAAAAAATCTTTCCGGTAAAAAAGTGAATCTCTGGGATTAATACAATATCTCTGTAATTTAGGGATGGAATATCAGTTTGAATCAATTAATTGAAAAAACCCTTGGAGTATAATTATAAATAGGTGATCTAGAATGCAGGAATTTTGGGGTGAAAGACTGGCTGCTTTAATAGTTGATGCGATTTTCATCACTCTGCTTATGTGGGTTGTGACTGCCATTCTTTACCCGCTAATAGCTTGGGTTAATCTATACTCAATTTTGAACTATTGGGTCATTCTATGGGGTGTTCTGATCCTATTATACTTCACAGTAATGGAGGGTAAATGGTCCACTACCCTGGGTAAGGGTTTGTTTAAATTAAAAGTACATGCAGTTGATGGGACTATGAACTACAAAAAGGCATTCCTGCGTAATATCTCTAAATTCCTGTGGATTCCCCTGGTGGTGGATATTGCAATAGGATTTTCTCGTGGTGAAACCGGGACCAGAAAAAGATACTTGGATCAGTTTGCCGGAACCACTGTGGTTAAAGTAGAATAACTAAAAATAACTTTTTTTATCCTTAAATTCTAATTTTTTCTATAATATTTTCCCAAATTCTTATTGTTCCTAAAAAATTCATAATTTAAATCCGTAAAACTAAAAAATATAAATTGGAAAAATGGATATATTTTCGTTATATGCTGGTTTCCAATTTTTTTAATGGATTCAGTTTCTAGGGATTAGCAATGATTTTTGACCAACTATTCATCCACGATTTTAACCAGCTGAATTTCTTCTGGTTGGGCTATGGCTCTACCAATTAGTATGGTTGCAACTACGGCTATGATTGTAATCAAAACTGCGTATATTAGTAAACCTGTTAAATCGCTTCCTTTTGGTAAAAACTGCAATATAATTGCCTTAATTGCTTCGTTCCATGCCAAAGCTGCTATTAAACCAAACGCGGTGGTGATTAGTGTGGCAATGGTTTGGAGTACTTGTCCCTTAACTTGGTTTTTCATATTTTTCCCTCCTAAATAATATAACTGTTTATTATTTTTGTATAACAATTTATATAAATTTTAATAAACGAACAGTTTGGAGGTGTTATTAGGGGGAATTTTTCCCAAGGAATGTTCATAGAGCTCAATGGTCAGAATATTGGTATTGAATAATTAATTCAACCCACTCAAAATTCCATTATTCTCAATTAAATAATAATAAAAGTCGGAATAGACTTATAGCACACAATAGTTATGATAAACCTTTAATTAGGAAAAATTTACTTAAATAAAAACCCATGAATGGTATATTTCATCGGTTCTAATTAAGGAAACACTTAGGAGAAATTAAAACTTGCTTTTGAGTTGAGGGGTTGATCTTCTTGCCGAATTTCTAAATTCTCTGTTTATAAGGCCGCTTCATTAAAAAAGTAAATTTATATGATTGAAGGTTTGAAGGTGTTATTTTCGCATGAAAAGAAGTGCTGAAATGGGTACAACTAATTTCCTAATAATTTTTTTTGGGGGTTAATTTAATTAAATTTTCTTAATTTATAAGAATTAAAATATTAGAATAGAGAAAATATCTTAGAAGATATTTTAGATGATTGAGATTAGGTTAATGTAAATTCTAAATAAGAACTATAATGAATTAAGTCCACAAAAGGACACGGAAAGATACTATGAAACCAACGTTCATGGGCGCATCTACAAAACAAGGTTATGATATTGCTGCTAGAAGTAGGGAGATTGTTCGGTCTCTCATTGATGAAAAAACCAAGGATCTGACAGCCGAGGAGAAATCTATCGTGGAAAGGATAGTGCACTCCACCGCCGACCCGGAGTATGCAGATATAACTTGCATGAGTAATGATTTTGTGTTGAGGGGTCTGGAAGCAGTTTCCCAGGGGAAAGACATCTTGACCGATATTAGCATGGTGAAAGCAGGTATCAACAGATATACTGGGGATGTTAAATGCTACATAAATCACGAAAAAACCATTGAACTGGCGGGAAACACGGAAGTAACCAGGGCTGCAGCAGCCATAGAAGTAGCAGCTAGTGAAGGTTTTGATGGAGTAGTGGTTATTGGAAACGCCCCTACTGCACTGTGGAAAGTCATGAAAATGGTTGAAACAGGATCAATGAATGTATCTGCAGTTATAGGTGTTCCGGTGGGATTTGTGGGTGCTGCAGAATCCAAAAAAGCATTGGGGGAAACATCCATCCCCCACCTGGTTACACAGGGCCCTAAAGGAGGAACTCCTGTGGCAGTAGCTGCAATAAATTCACTGATCAATATTTCAAAGAACCAATGACATGCCAAATAAATCATATTATGAATCAATGATTTTTAAGATTAAATTGGTAATACAATGATAAATGACGGGATATTAATGATAATAGGAGAGTATGTTGATGAAATCTGAAGACCTGTTTAAAGAAGCTAAAAATTATCTTCCCGGAGGGGTTGACAGCCCAGTAAGGGCCATAAAACCATACCCATTCTTTGCCATCAAGGGAGAAGGCCCCCGATTATTCGATGTGGATGGAAATAGTTACCTAGATTACTGCCTAGCCTACGGGCCACTGGTACTGGGTCACGCCTATCCTCCGGTGATGGAAGCAGTTTCCAAACAACTATCAATGGGTACTGCCTACGGTGTGCCCACCGAGAACGAGATAAAACTGGCCAAGGAAGTGGTAAGAAGAGTGCCCTGTGCAGAGATGGTTCGATTTGTAAACTCCGGCACCGAAGCCACCATGAGTGCCATCCGTCTGGCCCGGGCAGTCACTGGTAAAAGTAAGATCGTGAAGTTTGAAGGAGCCTACCACGGTGCACATGACTATGTACTGGTAAAATCAGGTTCAGGTGCCTTTGGATTACCTGATTCCCCTGGGGTTCCAGAAGAAACCACCAAAAACACGTTACTGGTACCATTCAATGATGAAGAAGCCATCACCAGTCTGGTGGGAAAGGAAAAAGAGGAACTGGCTGCCATCATCCTGGAACCAGTTATGGGGAACGTGGGTTGCATACCTCCTAAAAAAGGGTTCCTGGAATTTTTAAGGAAAATAACAGCTGAAAATAATATTATACTCATATTTGACGAGGTTATAACTGGTTTTAGAATAGCTGAAGGTGGAGCTCAGGAATATTTCGGTGTCAATCCGGACCTGGTAACCTTTGGAAAAATACTAGGGGGAGGATTCCCAATAGGTGCTTTAGCCGGTAAAAGAGAATTTATGGAACGCATAGCTCCTGCAGGGGATGTTTACCAGGCTGGAACATTCAATGGAAATCCTATTTCAATCACAGCCGGCCTTGAAACCATGAAACATCTTGATAAAGATTTTTACCAGGCAATGAACGTTAAGGGGCTGGAAATGCGCAGAGGCCTAGAGAACATACTGGAAGATGCTTCCCTAAACTATCCGGTGGCTGGTTTATCCTCCATGTTCCAAATATACTTCACTGACAATGAAGTTTGGGATTATTCCCAGGCAAAATCAGCGGACACAGAAAAATTCAACTCCTATTTCCAGACTTTACTTGGAAGTGGAGTTTTCATTCCACCTTCCCAGTTTGAGTGCTGTTTCCTGTCCCAAGCCCATTCGTCAGAGGACATTCAGAAAACATTAGAAGCAATGGAAAAGGGAATTAAAACACTTTAAAAAGTTAAAGATCGCTTTTAAAAAGTCTTAAATTCTCATGATTTTGGATAAATCACTATTTTTCCCATTCTTTTTATTTTAAAATAGATTTCAAATTTAAAAATAGATCTTTACCAAATTTCTTACTCTCACTAACTATTCATAATCTTGCTAAATTATCTTTAAATTATTTCTAAATTTCTCTATAAAATCTGGGATCAGTTAAAATACCCTTAATACCATAGTCAAGGCTAAAACTACTACAATTAAAACTATCACCACAACAATAATCATGATGGGGGGTTTGCCCTGGTCAGATTTTGAGGTAAATCTTTTTTCTTTCTCTTTGAAAGTTCTTTTATGGTCCACCATTACCATCAAACGGTCTATATCAATATTATGATCATCACGGGCTTGTTGTGGTTGGTGATTATTTTTAGAATTTAGATCATCTAAATTGCCCCATAAATCCTTCCCTTCCTGCCTTCGGCGGGTTAAAACATCATCAGAAACAGTTGTTTGGGCAGAAAGACGATTTACTGCAGATTTCTTAGCAGATACTGCCGATTTATTATAATAATTTGCTTTTTTATCAGAATTAGGTGCAGTTTCTATATTACGGGGTTTTTTTACCTTTTTAACCTTCTCTGAATTTTTATTATTAGAAATCTCTTTATTATTAGAAATCTTTTCTTCAAAAGCAGACTCTCTAGCAAGTAATTTTTCAAGTGATGATTCTTTAGCAGACGTTTTTATAAGAGTTTTTTCAAGGATTGGTTTTTCTGCAGGGGGTTTTTTTATGGTTTCTTCTGGGATTGGTTTTTCTGCAGGGGTTTTTTCAAGAGATTCTTCAACAGGGGATTCATTGGAATCAATTACTTCTAAATTATTATTATAACTACTTTTTAACCTGTTTTCCAATTCTTCTTTTGTTTTATAGTAAACTAAAGGGCTTCCACATTCACATTTATCAAAATCTTCTGGGGTTTCATCTTCCTGTAATTCATAAAATCCATTACATCCTGAGCAAACCAGGTATCCTGCAGATTTATTTGATAATTGAATGGAGTCACGGTTTTCTTCACGGTCTAAAACCATTAAAGCACCTTCACTTTTTTTATCAGATCAAAGAATGTGTAAATTTAAAAAAATTCTATCTAAAGCTAAATTATCAGTATCCACTACTATCCTATGCTGTTAATCATTCATATTGGGCTCATCTTTCTTACAATCTGGATGTTACCATTTGTAGACAATTTTCTTAGATTATAGCTATATTTTTATTATTTATATTATTTGTTAAATCATTTTAGCAGGTCCTAAAAAATTTCCATTAATCTATGGAAATTAATAAATGAAAACTGGAAACTTCTTTTTCAGCTTTATGTATTTACATTTTAAATATGTTTAAATGAAGAATATTAACAATGAAAATCGCAGCAGGTGTGGGTGAGAATCAGGCCATAATAAAGGCAGCCAATAAGGTTGATTTCAAGGTAGTTTTGACTGAATCAGAAGAGGAACTATTGGACCTTTTATTAACCGGGAAAGTCGATGCAGCAGTGCGAGGGTCACTCAGCGCATCCCATTTAATGGCAAAGTTCCGGGAAAGATATGAGGTCTACCGGGCATCATTACTGGAATACAATGGTCACCAATTTCTCCTGGCTCCAGTGGGGATTGATGAAGGCGATACAATTCAACAGAAAAGGGAAATCGTGGAGTACGGTGCACAATTCCTTGAACAGTTGGGTTTAACTCCTAAAATAGGAATTTTATCCGGGGGAAGACCTCAGGACAAGGGTCGAAGCGTCAAAATTGATACTTCAATCCGGGAAGGGGAAGAGTTAACCCGGATCACAAGGGATAAATATACGGTTAAACATTACTTTATATTGATAGAAGATGCCATTGCTGATGGGGCTAATCTAATACTGGCACCGGATGGTATCACTGGAAATCTGATTTTTCGCAGTCTTGTTTTCCTGGGTTCTCTTGAAAGCCATGGGGCTGTGGCCCTGGGTATTAATGATATATTCATTGACACTTCCCGATCCCAGAGTGAAGAAGGTTACCTGCGAGCTCTTAAACTGGCGGAAAAACTGGTTAAAACAAGATAATTATAATGATGGGCAAAGTAATCAAATAGAAAATCTATAATTCATAAATAGATCAAATACTCACGAATTCAAACTCTGTTTTGGAATATAGGGTATCCTACTTATTTATTGATAAATACAGTGAGTTTGATAAATACAGTGAGTCAGTTCGTTACTTAAGATAAATCTCAAATATTAATATCTAATTATTAAATCGGATATAATAAAATAAATTAAGATAAAGAATAAAGGAATCTAAAATGTCAGCATTAACACCACTTTACCGGCTGTATGAATGGTACATCTCCCGTAACCTCCGACCGGAACTCATGCCAAAACACGTAGCTATCATTATGGATGGAAATCGACGTTTTTCCAAGATGCAGGGGAACCTTGGTGCTGTTGAAGGTCATAAGAAAGGGATTAGCACCTTAGAAAGAGTTCTGGACTGGTGTGTAGATTTGGGTATTGAAATTGTAACTGCCTATGCCTTCTCCACAGAAAACTTCAACAGACCACCGGAGGAAGTAGATGGCTTGATGCGACTATTCAAGGAAAACTTTGAGGGAATAGCTCGTAACAAAAAAATACACAACAACGAGGTCAGAGTAAAGGCCGTGGGTAAACTGGAATTATTACCTGAAGATGTGAGGGAAGCCATCCGCATAGCCGAAAAATCAACTGCCAACTATAACAAAAGGTTAGTAAACATCGCTATTGGATATGATGGGCGTATGGAGATTGTTGACGCCATAAAAAAGATAGCTAACGAAGTTCAGGAAGGGAAAATAACCACTGATGACATTAATGAGGAACTGGTGAACGAAAACCTCTACACCGCTGGTCTGGAGGATCCCAATTTGATCATCAGAACCAGTGGGGAGGAGCGGCTCAGCGGGTTCCTGTTATGGCAATCATCCTACTCAGAACTCTACTTCTGCGATAGTTTATGGCCACAACTAAGGAAAGTTGACTTTTTAAGGGCTTTACGTTCATACCAACAGAGAGAAAGGCGGTTTGGAGTTTAGGTAGCTGCTACTTAAGTGGCCTATGATTATTTGAACGTTTAAGCAGGGATTGACTATGATTCAGCTTAATTCTATCTAACGTAGTAACTTTGATTAAATATTCATTTTTTTTACAATTTTTGGGTTTACTATAAGCTGAGGTGATCAGATGATTGACAGCCACTGTCATGTTGACTTTAAAGTCTACAATAAAAACCGGCAAGAAGTAATGGAACGTGCGCAGGAGAAACTCACAGCCCTAGTGAATTCTGGTGCCACACTGGGAGGTAACCGGCGGACACTCAAACTGGCCGAAGAATATAAAGATTTTGTCTATCCCACCCTGGGGTTTCATCCTTCAAATGCATACAAATCAGATGAGGCAATTATAAAACAGGCTTTATCAGAGATTGAATCCAATATTGATGTGGCAGTTGCCCTGGGTGAAACTGGTATGGATTTCAATGGTTTGGATAGTGAAACTGAAAAAAATAAGCAGATTGGACTTTTTGAAACTTTCCTGGGAATGGCAACCGATTACCAGATGCCACTGGTGATACATGCCAGGGATGCAGAGGAAAAAGCTTTGGAAATGGTTAAAAAGCATCCTTCCATCCCTCAAATAATTTTCCATTGTTACGGTGGAGGTCTGGAGACCGCCCGGGAAATAATTGAGGAAGGATATTACATCTCCCTCTCCACCATTGTATGCTTTTCCGAACACCACCAGCAACTGGCTCGTGAACTACCATTATCCCAGCTCTTAACAGAGACAGACAGCCCTTATCTTTCCCCATTCAAAGGTCAGAGAAATGAACCGGCATATGTGGAGGAAACAGTGAAGACCATTGCTGAAGTTAAATCAATTTCAAAAGAAGAAGTATCCAGTGTAACTGAATTAAATGCACGGAAAATCTTCCATATTTAACATTAAAAACCCCCATATTTCTTTATGAACATATTTATTAGTGTATACCAAAACATTCAAGTAAAATTTAGTAAATTTATATTCCAGATTAAGCATATTTCGGAGTGAATATATTTCCAAGTAAAATATTTCTCAGAAACAATTTTCAGAAGAACTTAAATTAAAAGAGATAAAAAAATAGGATATTATTTTTCGAATTCTTCATTTCTTTCCTCAAAAACCTCTTTAGCTGCGATTAGACCATTAATTGAGATTGGGAAACCTGCATAAACGGCCATTTGGATAATAACTTCAATTATCTCACGTGGAGTGCAACCCACATTTAAAGCACCGTGAATATGGCTTTTAAGCTGTGCCTGGGCACATCCCAGGGTGGTGACCGAGGCAACAGTTACCAGTTCCCGGGTCTTAAGATCCAAACCTGGCCGGGAATAAATATCTCCATAGGGGAATTCAGCGATATAACGGGCCATATCAGGGGCTATACTATTTAATAGTTTTTCAAGGTCCCTGTAAGAATCTGGATTCATTTTTTTCAAATTTTCCATGCCTATTTGGTATCTATCGTCGCTCATTATAACACTTACCTTTAGTAATTTCTATTTCCATGACATTAGGATGTATTTTATTTTTTAAAGTATCCATTTTCTAGGATAACCTCTTTCTAAGGTAGTTTAGGTATACATTTAATATCTAATCTCCCATATAATCTATTATTATATAATATTCTGAGATAGGAATAAATACAAATTAGGTGGTGGTTACTGTGAAAAAGTTATTTATGGGGATTTTAATATCACTGGCAGTTTTTATGATGTTACAGCCAGTTATAGCTGCAGAAGAGTCAGGCTTGAGTGATATGAAAAACAATGCCGATGAGGCACTTCACAACGCAAGTAAAGCTACCAATGATACTGCACAGGAAGTTCAAAAAACACTGGATCCCATACAGGATATTGTAAACACAATCAATTCCATTATACAGCAGATACAACAGATTTTCCAGGACGTATCCTACATATTGGGTGGAGGAAACCAGTAAGTCCTCAAAATGAATATTTTCTTGTATTTCAGAATATATAAACTTGGGAGGGTTCATCATAAAACCTAAAGTGATTTTAAATGCAGCCATGACCCTTGATGGAAAGATAGCCACCAAAACTGGTAGTTCTGAGATTTCGGGTCCAGAAGATCTTTTAAGGGTTCACAGGATTCGCAAGGAGATGGACGCGATAATGGTGGGGATAAACACTGTACTGGAGGACGATCCTCGGCTCACAGTACATAAAATCCCATCAAAACCAGAAGACAATCCTGTGAGGGTGGTGGTGGATAGTAAAGCACGCACGCCTCCTGAATACCGGATCCTAAGCCATGACGCTCCTACCATTATTGCTGTTTCCAAAGAAGCACCGTTGCTTAGAGTAAAGGCCCTTGAAGAGGATGACAAAGCTAAGGTGATAACTTGTGGGGATACACAAGTTGATTTGGGTTGTTTAATGAATCAACTGGGAGATAAAGGGATCAAAACATTAATACTGGAGGGAGGTTCCACCCTAAATTATTCAATGCTCAAAGCAGGGCTGGTAAGTGAAGTAAGGGTGTGTATAGCGCCTATGATTGCCGGGGGAAATCAGGCCAAAACACTGGTAGAGGGGGACGGTGTGGATTATATGAAAGATGCCTTCCGTTTAAAGTTCAAAAAGAGTTATAATCTGGGAGAAGACCTTATAGTAGAATATGGGGTATTATGAGTTATGTGGGTAAAAATTCTCATTAAATAAAAAAATAGGTAGGTATATAAAAATAGGTAGATATTTGGAAGGTTTAAACCTCCCAATCCAAGGTCATTTTGAATTTTGTATATCTATAATATTCCCTTTTTCTGGAGTATACTAACAGGATTATCCCTTAAAACTTTTTTAAGATCCTTGCCAGGTAAACCTGCTCCTAGTGCTATCTTTTCGGCCATTTCATAGCTTATAAGATCTCCGGGTGCATGGGTGTCAGTGTCCACCACCAGATGGGCACCTACTTCCTGGGCAACCTGCACCACATGTCCATTACCCAGACTATGGCCTCTCCTGGCACTTATTTCCAGGGCTATATCATTTTCTTTAGCTATTTGTGCTTCTTCATGGGTTATAAGTCCCGGGTGTGCTAAGACATCCACATCAAGGCAGTTAACCGCACTCCAGTTGGTTCCCTCAATCACTGGTTCCACCAGTGTTTCACCATGCACCACAATGATCTCAGCCCCCAATTCCCTGGCCTTTTTGGCTAGTTTGGGAATTATTTCGGCTGGAGCATGGGTTATCTCGGCTCCAGGAACTATCTCAATGTCCCAGTTATCCCTAATGTCTAAAACGGCGTTAATCACACGGCCCACACAGTCCAAGTTAGTTGCATCCACATGGTCGGTTATCGCCACTGCTTGATGACCTAAAACGCATGCTCGACGTGCAATTTCTGATGGTAGGAGTTCACCATCACTGAATATGCTGTGGGTGTGTAAGTCTATTCGTTTTCCCATAACGTGGTTCTCCATATTTTATAAACCTGTAAATTTAGTATTTGACTGTTACTGGTCTTTTATTCCTTAATATTATTTGATACTCTTTATTAACATCCTTTATTTAGAAATTCACTTATAACTGTCTTTATGGGGGATGTTAATACTGGGGATATCCCTGTTTTCAATGAATCTTGGTTGATTAACTTGTAATGGCTTTAGCTTACCCTTATTATTTATTTATCAGAGGATATAATAAATGTGGTGATAAATTGCAATCATTAGTTTTCGCCCCCTCCCATATAACCGGGTTTTTTGAGGTAATTAACCATTCCAATCCCCTAATCAGAGGATCTAGGGGGGCTGGAGTGGTTCTGGACCAGGGAGTCCTAACCCAAGTTGATGTATGTGAAGGAAATGGCGAGATCATTACTAAAACCAATGGAAAGAACCATGATCAAAAATACCATCTGGAAGACTCAGTAACCTATAAAACACTTAATTTGCTGAAAAAACAATTTCCCAAAATAAAATGGAATGAGATTAAAATAACCATTCAACACGAGATTAATGTCCCAGTGGAGGCAGGGTTCGGTGCTTCTGCTGGTTTTGCCCTGGGCACTTCCGTTGGAGTTTCAAAACTACTTAAACTACCCTTAACATTTAATCGGGCTGCAGCGGTTGCTCACAATGCAGAAGTTGAACTGAAAACAGGCATGGGGGATGTAATGGGGTCCGTAGTTGGAGGATTCCCAGTTAGACTAGAACCTGGTGCTCCCGGATATGGGGATGCAGATAAACTTCTTAATGGTCATGAATATGCTGAAAAGGAGTATGGGGGTCTTTTTGTAATATCAAAAACGTTAGGAACCATTGAAACAGCGTCTATCCTCACTGATCCAGATATGACTCTTAAAGTAAACAGTGTAGCCCGGGAAATGCTTAAAAAATTACTACTCAACCCTCAGATCACCAATTTCATGGACTTATCCCTGGAGTTTTCCCAGAAAACAGGTCTCATTGACCCTGAGATCATGGAAATCGTGGATGTGATGGAGGATGAGACCATGGGCGCTTCCATGGCCATGCTTGGAAAAACAGCCTTTGCTATTTCAACTACACCTGATTCCAGTGTGGAGGATGTAATGGTGGCCAGGATCGACCACAGTGGTTGTAGAATTCTTTAAACTTAATTAAGTTCTAATTTTTAGTTCATTTTTTCAGGGGCTTATTCGACCTCTTTAATATTGGATCAGGTCAGAATATCTTAATTTTGGATTAGATTTAAAAATCTTTATCTCGGATTTAAGCCAGAACATCTTCAATGATGTAGGTGATCCCTTCTTCATCCATTCTGTTGGTTAAAGTGCGGGTCATCTTACCCACTGCAAATATCAGTACATTCAAACCTCGATTGGCAGCTGCAACTGCTGATTGGGGGGTGGCAAATTCAAAATCAGGTTTGATTCCCAGTTTATCCACCATGGAACGGGATACTGTTCCCATGACACCCACCCGCTGGAAACGATCCTCATATTTCTTTAGAATTTCCTGGACATGGTCAAGTTCACAGGCACGGGTGCCTCCCTGGTTAATGGTGGGCAGTTTAATGATAACTACAAATCCGGGTTCAAGTTCAATTGTCCCCCCTAAACTCACCAGGGCCACATCTTCACCCTTCCGGGCATGGTGAAGTACTTCAGCATGGGCGGGAGTCTTTTCCTTACCTGCATATAATGTTCCTTCTTCCATTTTAAGCCATACGGCTTCTCCTTCATTGAGATCTTCCCGGGCAATGGCAGGCCACACTGATTTATAGGTGTTCATGATATCTAAGACCTGATCCGCATATTTACGGAGGTCATTAGCTCCAGTTTTCACTTTTTCAATCCCAAGTTTCGTGATTTTGTAACGTGCCTGGCCACTGCCAGTTTCAACCCATCCTTCATCCACCAGAGTCTTTAAATTCTCAGAAACTGCCTGAACTGTGATACCCAGCTCATCAGCGATGTCTTTCTGACGCAGATGGGGCTGGCCTTTGGCAATCTCCGCTAGAATCTGAAACTTGGTGAGTTCCCCTTTTTTCTTGAAAACTTTCATAGATACACCGTTAAAGACCTGTAATAATATTAGAGATTTTTTTATAATATTTTAAGTATATATTTAAGTTATTGTATTGTTAAATTATTTTAACTAGTTATGTTTAATGGATCTGCAGAGCTTATAATTTTACAGGATCCCGTTCAGTGTTTCATCAAAGAGTTTAAGGAATTCATCCTGTTTTCCTCCTGGAATGTAGGCACCACAGGCCATGGAATGGCCACCACCACTTCCCCCTACCTTGGCTGCTACTTTATTGATGATATGGCCAAAGTGGATACCATCAAATGCTAAAAGTCGTGAACAGCGCAGAGAAACCTTCAAACCACCACTTTCATCATTGGTGTGTGTGAAACCAATCATGGGTTTTCTCCAGTCACCGTAGCTGAGGATCATGCCGGCTATGGTTCCAATAACCTCACTTTTTATCCCGTTACCTTGGAAGTACTGCAAGTTCTTCAAATGTATGATCCGGTCTTCCTCCTGGATCCAACTCATTTTCTGGGCAAGGTACTGTCGGTGTTCCTTTCCCTGCATTTCCATTTCATCCAGAGCCATACCCCTATCTCCCTTGAGGACCTTTAAAGCCACATTGGGATTTTTATGCCTACTGCAGGCGTTGATGGCTGTTGAAAATTCACTGGCATCACGGAGGGGTGAGTACTCCTCCTCTTTTAAAAATTCATAGGCATCCCCGGCAACCAGGCGGGGAATGTACCTAACGTAACGGGGAGGAACTTCCCGGCTCATCATCCTCACCAGTTCGGTGAAGATCCGGCCCTTTTCCGCGGAGCTTAAATCGTAAAGTGTTCGTTGTTTTTTACCATTCCTAATGGGTATGTCCAGGTTTTTTAGGAATTGAATTGCTTCGTTTCGATTATTGGTGATGGGAAGCTTCACATCGCCAAAGTAGGACAAGGCCACAAATAATGGTCTGGTTTGCCTTCCGTAGATGGCTAAGTCATTAACTGATCCCACAAGTCCCTTATTGACGCCATCCTTTAGTATGCCTGCATTTATCCCGGTTAACTTACCTGATAGACTGTTTTGCATGTCGCCAACTGCACTTAAAACACCAATCCAGCTTAAATCATGATAACCAAAGGTTTCAGCTAGAAGATAGCACATACCTCCTCCTGAAACTTGGAAGGAACCATCAATACCATGATGATTGGGATTTATCTCCAGAAAACCGTTTTCTCCTGAGGATATTTTCCTTACCGGGGGGTGATGGTCTAGGATGAGAACTTTGGACTGGGATGTCTGGAAGTTATCTAATTTTTGTCCTGAACCAAGATCAGAGAATATGGTGAGTTCATTTTCTTTTTCCAACTCAGGAATCTGGTCCAGGTTTATGAATTCTATTTCATGGTCTATTTCCAGACGATCCATGGTTAAAGATAGTATTGCTCCGGCGGATATCCCGTCACAGTCTATGTGGCTGTATATTTTAACATCCTCAGACTCTTTGACCATTTCATTAGCTTTAGCTAAAGATTTATCCATATCTTTTCCATTCACAGCCATTTATTATTCCTTCCCAAGTGAAATATAATCCAATTATATAATATATTAATTGTATTGATCAACTCATCTTCTGATTTTATTCTTTTGGATTTCTGGATTAATTTTTAATCCTCTATTTTATCTATATTTGATTTGTATAGATTGATTCTAAATAATAAATCTACTTAAAATAAATTATGGGAATTAATTACTACTGATAATCCTAGAATCAATTCTTATTTGATGATCCTTAAAATGATCCGATTTGTAATTCTTAGAATGCCAGTTGATTAATTCTCAAAAGGTGGATTAATCCTTAAAAATGAAAAATTCTAGTTGAAAATTCTATTTATCTTTCCGGGAACCATTGATTAGGTTGCTTAGTTTAATGAGAACTTCCTTTTTACTCATTTTTTTATCCACAATTATCCTTCCGGATCCTTCCCACCATGAAGCAGGGTATGATTTATATTTCTCCACTGAAGGATTGAGTCTCAGTTTTTTAGCTGCCTGGGTAATTTCACGTATTTTAGGTGAGCTAACGGCCTGTTCTTTGGGAATTTTTCTTCCCTCGGATTTGGTCTTTTTGGAATCCAGATAAACCGGCCAGATGATGGTTCTGTTTTCATCCTTCATAGTTACCGCTCCTTTAAATATTGCCTCTTATAAGTTATTTATATTACATTTAGGATGATTTCCGTTATATTAAGTCATGATTTTTTCCATTTAGTTATATTCCAAATTCAAGACTTCAAGTCAATAACTCATTTCTTCCTTTAACTGCATTAACATGGCCTTCACAGTGTACTTGGGGGGAATTATTGATTTTATCCCCCTCTCAGCCAGTGGTTTCTGGGTGATGGGGCCAATGGCCGCCACCAGAACCTTCCCGTCTTTAAAAGAGTTAATTAACTCTTCTTCCTCATCTCCAGCTATTTCAAATAGATTGGTGACTGTAAGGGGGCTGGTGAAGGTTATTGCATCTATTTTTCCCTTGATTATATCCTCTACCAGTAACTGTACCTTACTGGTATCTTTGGGTTTGGTGGATTTGTAGGCCTCGGCCAGATAGACAGTGGCTCCCATTTTCTTCAAACCTTCCGGGAGAACATCTCTTGCTTTAAATGTGCGGGGAACTCCTATCCTCTTTTTATCCAAGTCAATATCATGGAATTCTTCCAGAAGACCTTCGGCAGTGTAATTTTCGGGCACAATATCGGCAGTGATACCATAATCATTTAAAACCCGTTCTGTGCGTGGTCCAATAACTGCTACCTCACACTGTGGATTGAGGTTTTCCCTAAAATCAGGACAGTATTTGAATAATGATTCCAGTGATGCAGGAGAAGTGAATATTATCCAATCCAGTTTACTGGCTCTTTGACAGAGATCCAGGAGAGATTCACTGGCAAAGGATTCCAGTTCAAGGGTGGGGGCTACTAATGGAATCCCACCGTGTTGGGTTACTATCTCTACTGCAGCATGGGACCGCTCCACTGGCCGGGTTATGCCAATAATTTTACCCTCAAATCCCTTCATAATTTATCCTCAAGTTTTTTGATGGATTTGAAAACATCAACCACCGGTCCAATAATCACCAGGGCTGGTGGATTAATATCTTTTTGGGCTATGTTTTCCAGAGTACCGGTTATAATCCTCTCATCTGGCATGGTTCCATTTTCAATGACACAGACCGGGGTTTGGGGATCTTTGTGTTTCTTAATCTCCCTCATATTCTCCTCCAAGTGTCCCACACCCATGAGGATCACTATGGTGTCGGCATTGTAGTTCCACTGAACTTGCTTCTCTTTCTTGGTAGGATCTTCATGTCCAGTAACCACTGTAAGGGAAGTGGCCACTCCCCGGTGGGTTACTGGCAGTCCTACTGTGGTGGGAACACCAATGGCAGAGGTTACACCTGGTACCAGTTCCACGGGAATCCCTTCCCCCAGCAGGGCCATCATTTCTTCACCACCCCTACCAAAGACAAAGGGGTCACCTCCCTTGAGGCGGACTACAGTGTCATGTTTTTTGCCCTGTTCAATGAGTATTTCATTTATTTCTTCCTGCTTTTTGGAGTGAGCTCCAGCCCTTTTACCAACGTAGATCATTTCCGATCCATTGGCGTACTTTAAGATCTCTTCATTGGCCAGACGATCGTAAACCACCACATCTGCCATTTCCAGGGCTTTAATAGCTTTAAGGGTCACCAAATCAGGATCCCCTGGTCCTGCACCTACTAGATAAACTACCATTAATTCACCGTGTGACAATTTTTTATAATAAAGTTATTTAATGAATATTCCCAAACTTAGGGTATTTCTAACTAAGTATTTTTTGTAAAAAATATGTAAGTTATCCATTTTCTAGAAATCAAGGATTCCCTTAAAGAACTTCAAACCATCATCTGATCCTAAGATTGATTCTGAGGCCCTTTCGGGGTGGGGCATAACTGCACAAACCCGTCCTTCCAGGTCACATACTCCGGTAATGGCATCCAACGAGCCATTAGGGTTATTCCCTGCAAATCCCAGCACGATCTGATCCTGATCACCAAGTTCATCAATGTATTCAGTATAGTAACGCCCTTCTGCATGGGCAATGGGCATTTTGATTACCTCATTTTCCTGGTAAAGATGGGTAAATGGAGTCCTATTGGTTCTAATCTCTAATTCCGCCCATTCACAGATGAACTGGGCTTTTTCATTGAGGGTGAACACCCCGGGAACCAGACCCACTTCTGCCAGTATCTGGGCACCATTACATATACCTAAAACTGGTTTTTCCTCTTTAACTATCTCCTTGATCCCATCAATAACGGGGGTGATGGCGGCAATTGCCCCTGCACGGAGGTAATCTCCATAAGAGAATCCTCCGGGGATAACGATTGCTTCAAATTGGGATAGGTCCCTCTGGTTCCACCAGACATAATCAGGTTCGGCCCCAGCCAGTTCCAGGGCGTGGAAAACGTCCCGGTCACAGTTGGATCCGGGGAAGCGTATGATCCCCACTTTCATCTTAGTCACCTGCTGTTTCAATCTGGATCTGGTAGTCGTGGATCACCGGGTTGCAGAGCAGTCGCTCGCACATCTGGACCACTTCTTCATGGGCCACATCTGGATCTTTTGCTTCTAAAGTGAATTTAACTATTTCAATGGTGGCGGTGTCTTCCACCTGATAGTCTAAAAGGGCCAGTGCCCTCTGGATGGTGGAAGCTTCTGGATTGAGCATTCCTTTTTTGAGACTTATTTCAACTTGCGCATGGTATTTCATTGCATCACCAAGGGATTAATTTCTTAAATGGATACTTTTCATCAGTGTTAGTTCAGTTTTTTCTAAATTACAGTTTTTTTTTATTAGAAATCTAAATTCCATCTTTCTTTATCTTCATCATCCAGTATTATGTTGGCCACCTTTTGGTAGGCTTCAATAACACCAGACTCGCCCTTTCGGAAAAGGTCCTTATCCAGAATGTCACAGGTTTCACTATCCCAGAACCTACAGGTGTCTGGGCTGATTTCATCACCAAGGACAATGTTCCCATCATCATCTCGGCCAAATTCTATTTTAAAGTCCGGGAAGATGAGTCCCCTGCTTTCCAAGAAACTTTTCAGGACTGCGTTGATTTGGAGGGTTATTTCACGGATGGTTTCCAGATCTTCGCTACTAGCCAGTTCCAGGGCCAGAATGATGTCATCGTTGAGCATGGGGTCATGATATTCATCATTTTTATAATCCATCTGGATGATGGGTGGATTGAATGTTTGACCTTCCTGGAAGGGGTACTTTCTAAGCAGACTCCCGGCGGCTATATTTCGAGTGATCACTTCCAGGGGTATCATATCCAGTTTATGGGATAGCATGTATCCGGGTTTTGGTAAATCAATGTACTGGGTTTTTATCCCTGCATCTTCCAGTAGTTCAAAAAGCTTAGCAGAGATCAGGGAGTTGTAATAACCCTTCAAACTCATAACTTCCTTCTTTTCTCCATCCCCGGCGGTAATGTCATCTCTGAATTCCACTAAAACTTGCTGGGGCTGGCTGGTCTGGTAAACGTCCTTGGCTTTACCCCTGTATAGGAGATTTCCCTTATCAAGATTCATGTTAAACTCCATTTCATTTTTATTTATTGTCAAATGTTTATATAGATATTAAACTACATCAAGATAAAACACTATTAGAAATTATTATAGCTTAGGATTATAATAGATTGGCATTAGTATGTACAGATTGGTGCACATTTAATCAAATATTATTACCACAATCACGATAAATGATGGTTGGTATCCCCTTTAAATGGATTCCCACTGCAAAAAACTAGTGACCGCAAATTAAATGCAATTAAATACTTCTTAAAATTCCAACCACAAAAAAAATCGCAAATTAACTTAAACACAGTCATAAACTGCCAGTTGCCATTCTTAAAATATATTTCACCATTTCGATATTGGAATTTTTAAAATGATGACTGCCCGGGCTTTTAAAGTCATACTCGTGAATCAGATCACTTTAATGAATATTCCTTTTTAATGATTACTCCCTCTCTTTAGAAGTTATTTTTTTCATTTCCCATGATAATGGTTTAAAATGTATTCCTGATATTCTAAATGGATGAATCATGGTAAGGCTACATTGTCCAAATTACTTTAATGGATGCCCACTGGTTTTAGGGCACTAGGAGTTAGCATTAATTTAGAAGTTCGAGTTGTCAGATTCCAAGACTAGGGGATGTTTGTGAGTTAATGAAAAATATATTCATATCCTATTTGTTTACAGATTTATTGATGGAACAATAATGCCCTTCTTCTTTGAAGAGATCACTTATCTTGGGATGTTCATCGTTTTCACTGCAGGTTCCTACAGTACACATATAGGTTCTTATTATTTCTTTAAAATTTGTTTTATCTGCATCAGTTTCTATTACGTAGCTTGTAGAACCCTTCTCTGAACTCATAGTAAATAGGAATGTATTCAAAGGCCTAATGGCAATCATTTCATCTACAGCCCCTTCTATATCCTCTATTTTCATATCTGGCATTATGTCTTCCTCCTTATTATATTTCATGTCATTATATGTGGTGTATAATATTGATTTAATAGTTTATGTATTTTTTGTATTTTAATTATACTGGCCATTAGAAAAATTGTTTGAAGGTGAAATTATTGACTAAACCTAAGAAAACTGATTTTGTATTGATTAAGTTCATATTTTTAAGTTGAAAGCAAAAGATGGAGGATAGTTTTTACCGGAACAGTCTTGGTATATTTGAGAATTTGACTGTGATCTGGTGAAATCATGAATCCTAATAAACCGTGAATCCTAATAAACCGTGGTTAAATTGATAAATTATAGGAATTAGGTTCTTTTTCTTGGTTTAGATCAAGTTGGTTTAGATCAAAATATAAATGCGTTTGATTAAAATTACAGATTAAAATATTAAGGCTTCAATTATCAAAGTGGAATCTCTTAATGGCAAAATCTGGGGATTATCCTTGGTCTAGGGGGGAGATCCTCACTTATTATGGGTTACCTATATGTTATGAATTAATAATTTCTTGATGGGGATTGTATTATAAGTGATAAATGTAGATGTTATAAATATCTGGTACGCCTTAACAAATTTATTTAACAAATGAAGGTCTTCAATAAAGATATGAACTGTGCTAATCAGGTAATTAATTGGCATTATCATTTACTTAAACTTATGAAAACACTTTTTGGGTGAAATTAATATGTGTGGAATTGTGGGATGTATACTTAAAACTGATAAAGCAGCACCGGTGCTCCTGGATTGTGTGCAACGCCTGGAATACAGGGGTTATGATTCGGTGGGCATTGCCACCTATTCATCATCAGGAATTAAGATCAGAAAAGACAAGGGAAAGATTGATGAGGTTTCAGAGGAACTGCATTTGGAAGAACTTCCGGGAGAAGTGGGCATTGGTCATGTTCGCTGGGCCACCCATGGACTTCCAACCCGGGAAAATGCTCATCCCCATACTGATTGTGAGGGGAAAATAGCAGTAGTCCATAATGGTATCATTGAAAACTACAAGGAACTTAAAGACCAGCTGGTGAGTGAAGGGCACCAATTCTTATCTCAAACTGATACTGAGGTCATAGCTCATCTCATTGAAAAATATCATAAAGAAGGATTCAATCTGGAAGGGGCCATTAATAAGGCCATCAGCAAGTTACATGGTTCATATGCCTTTGCAGTTATCAGTACTGATGAACCTAACAAGATAATGGGGGTTCGTAAAGAAAGCCCCCTCATACTGGGACTGGGAGACGGGGAATACTTCCTGGCTTCCGATGCTCCGGCCATACTGCAACACACCCGCCGGATCATCTACCTGGCTGACCATGAAACCTTCACCATGGACGAGGATGGTATCACTGTGAAGGACCGTAATGGTCAGATAGTGGATAAGAAGGTAGAAACCATTAAATGGACTCCTGAAATGGCCCAAAAGGGCGGATACTCTCATTTCATGCTGAAGGAAATCCATGAACAACCTGAAGCAGTAAAAAACACCCTTTCTGAAGTTTCAGATATTGAGAATATAGTCAGCCAGTTCCCCCAGTTTAAACGGATCACCTTTGTGGCCTGTGGAACATCCCATCATGCATCTTTAGTGGGGAAATACCTATTTGAAGCTCTTTTAGGCCTACCCACTGATGTGGTGCTGGCTTCTGAGTTTGAGTTCTCAGAAGGGGCCATTGACCCTGATTCACTGGTGATATTCATCAGTCAATCTGGAGAAACTGCTGACACCCTTAAAGCCCTTAAAATAGCCAATAAAAAGGCAAAAACCCTGGCAATTGTTAATGTGCTGGGAAGTACTGCTACCAGGGAAGCGGACTACGTTATATTCACCAGGGCTGGTCCTGAAATAGGAGTGGCAGCCACCAAGACTTATATAAGTCAATTAACCTGTATTTATCTCTTGGCAGCATGTATGGGTAAAAATAGGGAACTTTTAGATGAACTTCAACAGATACCAGATTACATGAAAACCGTGCTCCTGTTGGAAGAGGATATCAAAGAAATGGCGGCTAAATACAAGGATGCCCAGGATTTCTTCTTTATTGGCAGGGGATTCTCATACCCCACTGCGATGGAGGGGGCATTAAAGCTCAAAGAAATAACCTATATACACGGCGAGGGATACGCTGCCGGTGAACTTAAACACGGCCCACTGGCACTTATAGATGATGATGTACCGGTGGTGGCAGTGGTACCTCCGGGTAAGAGTCACGACCGGACCCTGAGCAATGTGGAAGAAGTGAAAGCCCGGGGAGCACGGGTCATAGGCCTCGGATCCGAGGATGATCAGGTTTTAAGTTACGAGGCCAGTGATATGATAAAATTCCCCTCACAAATCCGGGAATTAATATCCCCCCTCCTCTACGTGGTACCATTACAGTTACTATCCTACCATATGAGTGTACAGCGGGGTATTGACCCGGATAAACCTAAAAACCTGGCAAAGTGTGTGACTGTGGAATAAATACCTATATTCTTTTATTTTTATTCCTTTTCATTAATTAGTCTGGTTTTTGTGGATTGAATCCATAAATGGGGGGTTTAACATCACTAAATTGGACTCCTCTAACATTTTACATAATAGAACATGATTCCTTAACATCAATTGAATGCTAATATAAATTATGTCCAATAGGCCATTCTATTTAAAGGTGTTTTGAGATATTAGTGAATAGAACATTCTTATAGAAGGTACTGAAATGACTCCTAAAAAATCAGGAACTCTGTTCATTGTTTTCATGATTGCACTGGTTGCCTATGGGGCTGCATCAGGTGCTAATGCCCTAAATATAGGTACTGATATTGGTTTGGGATTAATTCCATCTAATTTCAATTTAAATGGTGATCAGAAGATCAGTGAGATCGGTGATTCCAATTTCACCCCGGTTCACATTGTAAGACACATCCAGATCAACACCACCAATACCACTAACACCACCAACAACACCACAGTTAACACCACTCCCACCAATGGAACTAATAATCCCTGATATAAATTAAACCAGCGAATCTAAAGTTTAACAAGAGAATCTACATTTTTAACATCCAATCCATTAATCAATCAATATACTAACCTTTTTTTAATTGAGTCTGGGATGTTAAAATATTTAATACTCATCACTAAAGATTTTGTATTTGCTAAATATTCCGCTAAATATTCCCATTTACTACAATCCTCAAATTCCAATTTGCCACCATCTCCTAACATCGTATAAATGGCGCTAATAGAAGGGTGGGGCGGTGGTACTAAAAAAATGTTTAAATGATTGGGTATAATTTTTGAGTATAGTGAAACTTTTACTTTCAATAATAAATGATATTGAATGAAAACATAATATTTATAAATAAGGTGATTTGGTATGCCCGAGGAGAACAAAGTTGGAGCGAAAATCCGTCAGATAAGGGAAGATCGCAAAATGTCAATTGAAGAGCTGGCAGATGCCAGTTTTAGCAGTGTTGAACTCATTGAAGACCTGGAAAGCGGAGCACTGGTACCCTCACTAACTCCTCTTTTAAAAATAGCCAGGGCACTGGGGGTGCGCCTGGGCACTTTCCTGGACGATGCCCCACATAGTGGTCCTTTCATGGTTAAATCAGGAAAATCTGATAATGTAATACGTTTTTCAGGTCAGGGGCTGGGTGAACACAGCAACAAGAGTGCACTTGAATTCTACTCCCTAGCCTACGGGAAGGGGGACCGGCACATGGAACCATTCATCATCGACGTCCACCCCACTGACAATCAGGGTTATGAACTGGCATCCCACGAGGGTGAAGAATTCCTGTACGTGATCCAGGGAAAGATAGAGGTGCTTTACGGGCAGGAAAGCTACGTTCTAGAGTCAGAGGACAGTATCTACTATGATTCAGTGGTCCCTCACCATGTACATGCCAAAGAAAAGGATTCCAAGATGCTGGCAGTGGTTTACACCCCATTTTAAGTTGAAGGGGATTATTTTAAAATATGTCAAATAAATATCTGGAGAAAAAAAGTTTCTATATGGAAAATAGTTCTAAAGATAGGACATGTTGTAAGTAGTACATGTTTCTAAAGTTTTAAAAATACTGGAGATATTCATAATATGTATGCGATTACAGTAACACCCCGATTTGGAGATTCAGATGGCTTAAGACACATAAACAATATAGTTCTTGCTGAATGGTTTGAACTGGCAAGAAACAAGATTTATCGATTATTCACCCCAGACCTTGACCTCAGCTACGAGAAATGGAAACTGATCATGGTTAAAACTGATTTCGAATTCCTGGGACAGATGTACTACAACGGTGATGTGGACATAAAAACTAGCATTATCCGTATTGGTAACAGCTCCTACACCACTTACCATGAGGCCTGGCAATCCGGACACCTTAAAGCAAGGGGAACAGCTGTTCTGGTGAATTATGATTTCATACAACAGAAATCAAGACCCATACCCGATGAGGTGAGGGAAAAACTGGAAGAACATCTAGAAGAAGATCCACGGTAAGCAGGGAAACTAAAACTTAAGGATATCAATTGGGAAGATGGGAATTAAAGACAGTTGGGGATACAGGACTTAAAGGTACCAATATCTAAAAAAATAATCTAATAATGGTTGGAATTATTTAAATAAGCTAAAAAATGGGTTTTTGATCATAAACATAATATATGGGAGTTTTTAAAATGGTTTTTAGTGAGCTTACTATTGGTGATTTCCTGGAGGAAATGGTGGAAAAGGATCCTAATCATGAATTCATGGTCTATCCCGACCGTGATCTCCGTTTTACCTACCAGCAGTTTGATGAAAGAGTGAACCTCTTGGCCAAGGGCCTCCTGGAAATTGGGATCGGGAAGGGAGATCATGTGGGTATCTGGGCCAAAAACGTACCAGACTGGCTTACTCTGCTTTTTGCCACCTCCAAGATCGGAGCGGTCCTGGTTACAGTTAACACAGCTTACAAAAGCCATGAACTGGCTTATGTGCTGGAACAATCTGATATGAAAGCCCTGGCAATCATTGATGGATACCAGGATGTGGATTACATTGAAATAGTTTACGAACTCATCCCTGAACTTAAAACCCAGGAAAGGGGTAAACTTAAAAGTGAAAAATTCCCATTCCTGGACAGTGTTATCTATGTGGGGCCGGAAAAACACCGTGGAATGTACAACACCAATGAACTCCTTCTCCTGGGAAAACACGGAGATGAAACCGAATTCCAAAAAATCAAAGCCTCAGTTGATTGCAACGATGTGGTTAATATGCAGTACACCTCGGGAACCACAGGATTTCCCAAGGGGGTTATGTTAACCCATCGTAACATACTCAACAATGGTTACTACATTGGTGAAAGGCAGAAATTCACGGAAGAAGACCGACTATGCATATGTGTGCCTCTTTTCCATTGTTTTGGTATTGTGCTTGCGGTAATGGCCACTTTCAGTCACGGAGCAACCATGGTAATGGTGGAACTCTTCGACCCCCTGATGGTCCTGGCCGCAGTCCAGAAGGAACGCTGCACAGCACTCTACGGAGTGCCCACCATGTTCATTGCCGAGTACAGCCATCCCATGTTTGACATGTTCGATCTCACCAGCCTCCGAACCGGGATCATGGCTGGTTCCACCCCACCTATTGAAGCCATGAAAAAGGTGGTCAACGACATGAACATGACCCAGATAACCAGTGTCTACGGTTTAACTGAAGGTTCACCAGGATTCACCCAGACCAGTGTGGACGACCCCTTGGAAAAACGGGTGGAAACAGTGGGCAAACCCTTACCAGAATGTGAAGTTAAAATCGTGGACCCCGAGACTGGAGAAACCCTGGGACCCCACGAAACCGGTGAAATATGCTGTAAGGGATACAATGTAATGAAGGGCTACTACAAAATGCCCGAGAAAACCCGGGAAGTTATAGATGAAGATGGTTGGCTCCATAGTGGAGATCTAGCCACCGTGGATAAAGAGGGATACTACTCCATTGTGGGCCGTATCAAGGATATGATCATCCGTGGAGGGGAAAACATCTACCCCCGGGAAATTGAAGAATTCCTCTACACCATGCCTGGAGTTCTCGATGTTCAGGTAGTGGGAATCTCCGATGAAAAGTACGGTGAAATCGTAGGCGCCTGCATTATCCTGGAAGAAGGAGCCGAACTCACCGAGGAAGATGTCCGTGACTATGCCCGGACCAAGATCGCCCGTTTCAAGGTACCGAAACATGTCTTTTTTGTGGATGAATTCCCCCTCACTGCCAGTGGAAAGATACAGAAATTCATTCTAAGGGAACAGGCAGAAAAAATGTTAAATGAAAAACTGGCAAAAGAGGAGGAATCCCTTTAGGGAAACTCCCTCTTTACTTCTTATCTCCAGTTTTCCTAAATTCACATACTTCTCCCATTAATTTACATACATACTTCTTAATTCACGATATATAACCGATTCAAATGGAGACTAATTAAAAATGTCACTATTAGCCCTAACATACCCCCAAATCTGTAATGAGGATTACCAGTGGATTCAGGAATTTAGGGAAGAAAATGACGAACTTTACCACGGCCGAATGGAACCCCATTTTACCCTGGTATTCCCAGTATTCAACCAGAGACCAGAAACATTCATTGAAGAAATCAAAAGAAGAGCTGCCGATCATCAAAGAATAGAATTCGCAATAAGATGTGCAGTAATGGAAAAAGATGCCTTCACCCCTTACTGGCATGTTTTACTGGTGCCTGATGAGGGTTACAGTCAGATATTAAAACTCCATGACCAGCTTTACTCCGGGAAATTAGCGGACGAACTCCGGATGGACCTACCATTCATCCCCCACATTGGTATTGGTAACTCCATAGAAAAATGGACCTGTAAAGAACTGGTTGACCAGATCAACTACTCCAACATGGAAATAAAGGGCAGTATAAATGAGATCAACGTGGTGGAATACCATGAAGAAAGGGCGGAAACCATAGAACAGATAAAATTGACACAATGATCTATTTTTTCTGTTCTTTATTTCATATTACTTTAAAACCATATTTTCCCTTTATTTGGTTGTGGGGCTAATTTTCACGGGAGAATGTTATTTACCGGATTAAATAGTGATAAAGAGATTTACCTATCACCCTTAAAGTCAGTTTAATTTTAATGGAATAAATATATGATGAATGGATATAAACTAAAACAATGTATTTTAATTGAATATATTTGACATATCTTATTAATAATAACTGTAAGATAAATACACTGGATTTTTAATATAATTAATGGTAAAATGATAATTTTAAGACGTAAAAAGAAGATTGTGGAACTTTTTCCCATTGGAAGTTCGAAGGGTGCTCTGAACAGCCGGAGAAAACCATTTTTCCATGGTTACCTTAAGTTTCGCCGGGTGGATGGGCAGCTGAAGATCCACAAATTCATAGTTAAAAAGGATAAGGAAACCATCCTACCTCCCAGTGAAGCAGTGAAGGTCCTGCGGAAACAGAACATATTCCTGGTGGGCAGTGACCCGGACACTGAAGAATTCCTCCAATCATTGAATATAAAATACAATCACACTCTTATATGCAGACACTGTACCTTTGACGGTTTCATAACACTGATTCGGCGAGAAAAATCCTATTTTTATCACGGAGATCATCTCTGCCGGTTGTGTGCAGAAGGTGAGATAAAAAGGGAATTAAAAGCCCGTTCCTATGACATGAGTACTTTTCCCCGGTTTAGGAAAATGCTGGATGAGACCGGAGATCTGGCCAAAGTACTCAGTGTTTTTGATCCACGCTTCGACCCATTAAAAAATCAGGAACTTACCTTATACGATAAGGTATCCACCAAGAAGGATGATAATTTCCCTAAAATCAGGATTGATAGTCTGGAAATTCCGGGAGAATTTAAAAAATCATTAAAAAGCCAGGGAACTCATCTTCTGCCAGTTCAGGTATTAGCACTTCAGGCGGGACTCCTGGAGGGGGAAAACCTCCTGGTGGTATCCGCCACTGCCAGTGGAAAAACACTCATCGGTGAACTGGCAGGAATACCCCACGCCCTAGAAGGGGGTAAATTCCTATTTTTAACCCCCCTGGTGGCGCTGGCCAATCAAAAATATCGGGATTTCAAGAAAAGATACCAGAAACTGGGCTTAAATGTTTCCATACGTGTGGGCATGAGCCGGATAAAGGCCAAGGAAGAACTGACCCTCCCTGATGATAAAGTAGATGCTGCAGATATTGTGGTGGGAACCTACGAAGGCCTGGATTTCCTACTACGTGCGGGTAGATCATCCCAATTAGGTGATCTTAAAACCGTGGTGGTGGATGAAATCCACATGCTGGGAGATGATGAACGTGGCCCCAGACTCCGTGGGCTTATACACCGCCTGAAAGCAATCTTCCCCAATCTACAGGTAATCGGCCTTTCTGCTACAGTTCGAAACCCCCGGGAAATTGCAGCGGAGTTTGGGATGAAACTGGTTGAATATCCCCTGCGCCCGGTTCCCCTGGAGCGACATCTAATATTCACCCGGACTGAGGAAGAAAAAAACCATTTACTAACCCAGCTAGCCCGTAATGAATACCAGAACCGATCCAAAAAGGGATACCACGGGCAGAGCATTATTTTCACCAATTCCCGCCGGAAAACCCATACTGTGGCTGATTATCTGGCGCGAAGAGGTGTTAAAGCCGGAGCTTACCATGCAGGGTTATCCTATGCTAAAAAGAACCGTATTGAAAAGGAATTTGGGGAGCAGAAATTGGGGGCAGTGGTAACCACTGCAGCTTTAGCAGCAGGAGTGGATTTCCCAGCATCCCAAGTGCTTTTTGAAAGTTTGACCATGGGGAATAAAACACTCACTCCCAACGAGTTTTCCCAGATGCTCGGCCGTGCAGGGAGACCTACATACCATGATCAGGGAAAGGTATACCTTCTACCAGAGGTTGGCCGGAGTTATGGTGATGAAACTGAGGAAATGCAGGCCATGGAACTCCTCTCCAGTGATGTGGAATCAGTCAATGTAACCTATTCCGAGGACAGTCAGGTTGAACAGTTCCTGGCTGATATTTGCGCTGGACGTGTGGAAACCTTCCGAGAGATAAGCCATGAATACCGGGATGAAGAATTACCACTGGAATTTGAAGAAGCCTTCAATATCATGGTGGATTATGGGCTGGTTAATGAAAGAGATGATAAGGTAACCCCCACCCCCTATGGAAGGGCAGTTTCCATGTCATTTTTGGCTTATCCCTGTGCAGACTACATCCGGAAGAACATGAACCGGATGAACCCCCTGGACATAGCCCTTAAACTGGAACCCTTTGAAAGCGCATACCTCTCTAACCGGATCACCACTCAAATAGGTCGCATCCTAAAAATAAACATGTCCACCCGGCTATTTGCCGACAGCACCCTGGATATTTTAAGTTCAGGTACTGCCATAAATAAACTGGAGCCCAGTCTCAGGGAACGATTGATGAAATTACAAATGGACTTTTATACTTGCCGATGTAAGGAAAGACCATTCTGTGGCTGTTTCCAGCGGGAACTATCTCGGAAGATGGTTAAACAGCGCCTGGCAAAACGGGACCCTGTGGATATAAGCCGGAAGTTAATGCGTGATTATGAGATACACGCCTATGCAGGAGATATATTCAGCTGGCTGGACTCACTTATCAGGATGCTTGAGGCAGTGCGTAGAATTGCCAATGCTTTTGATAAGAAAAAAGTAGTTGGGGAATGCAACCGGTTGATAAAACAGATTGAAAACTGACCATATCCATCTTGTGATTTTTCTTTCATTTATTTTCATCAAAAAATATGTATTGATCTGGATTCTGGGAACTTGTCTAATTTTATGTCACATGCTCTGTTATTCTGATTTGATTATTCCTATCTTAATTCTAGTGAATCATTGCATCGATTTGAACAATGGTGTTGTGGGGTAGTAAGAAATCCCGAGCAGATATATATTCCTGTTTACAGATTTTCTGGTTAAAAAATAGTTTAAATATCTTGATGTGGTTGGAATACAAAAAAGCCTTCTTAATATTTTAAACTTGAAATAAAAGGAAGAAAATGGTAAATAGGGTAAAAAAAATGAGGTAATTAATTACCAAATTTACCATTGCTCCAGCTATATAGTATCCTAAACTCAGCATATAAATTTTTTGAAAAGCATTCCATTATTACCTTTGAGGATGACATGATATCAAAAATCGTTATGTGAAAAACAATGAAATAGGAATTAATTTTAGATTACAATATCTTAAAATTCAGTATAAGTAAAATGTAATATTAAAAATTAGTAAAAATGGGCCCGCTGGGATTCGAACCCAGGACCTCACGGTTATCAGCCGTGCGCTCTACCGCCTGAGCCACGGGCCCCCTAAATGTTAGTAACAGCTTTTAGAACATGAATTTCATGAACAAATCCAAAAACCACAGGGGTAGATTCATGATTTAGAATTCATCCTATATATACCTTTGCGGTGGGAGTTTCACCAAATTAGTATTAACTTTTTGTTAATATTCAGACACAATCTAACCTATTTTCATCAAGAACCTAAAATAATTTCAAATGTAAATAGAAATTAGGGGAGCGGCGCTTACAGTGTGATTTACTTACAAATAAATTGATTTACTTACAAATAAATTAGATCTGTAGCAAATCCGCTTCCAAGAACTCTTATTTCACACATTTAAAGAATGAAAAGATCAATCGAAGGTTATTTGTTAACCATTTCATTGATGGCATCAGCCATCATATGGCCGTCAATTTCAATTTCTGCCTTTTCAATACCATCCACTTTCTCAGCAGCCACACGAGCCTGCATAGCCATGTTAGCAGCACTCATACAACCCGGGTTGGTTGGTTTTATAACGATTTTGGCAGTTTTATCAGTTTCATCAACTTGTATATCAGCCACAAGGCCCATTTCCACAATGCTGATACCCATGTGGGGATCAGCCACCTGGGTTAAAGCTTCTCTAACCTTTCCTACTAATTCTTCACTCATAATCATACCTCAAAATTGGTTTTTTTTTATTTACCACTTTTTAGTGTGGTTATAATGTATAATCACTTTAAAAATCCTTCATATACATTAAATAATGGTATTCTTTTATTTCCATATTTGTGCTATTTATACTTATTTATAATCCTGTGGGGGGTTCACAGTTTAACTCAACCGATGACGTACCCGGACAGCTACACCTTTTTCCCCTTTCTTCATCTCGGAACCATTCATGATGGCCTTTCCCACACCAACAACTTCTCCTTTTCGGATGATAACTACTTCATCCTTGGGAATTATATGGGGGTAGGCATCCACCACTCCTGGGGCAAAGAGAGTGTTGGTCTTCAGATCAAAATCTATTTCCACCCAGTTAACACCAATTTCACTCAAAATAGTCCCACCCTTAATATTCAAACTGTAAAGCCCATTATTATGGTGTAGGACTGCTATCTGTTCCTCACCCTGCATTAGTCTCCGATCAAATCTTCCCCGTAACCTATAGTCATCAGGTACCAGAAGATCAGCATCAACAGTGTTAAACTGGTAACGGGCTATTGAACGAAGCATATGGAGTTGCCGGGCATGACTTTTGAGTTTATTATATTTTTTAACCTCCTTTTTGAGGTTAACCATTGACTCTGCGGACGTGGCCCTACCATCATGGCAGGTGAAAGTAGCATGGGGTAAATATTCCTGGCAAACAGTTAGGTAACCATGGGCCACATGGGCCACCACTTCGTGATCTCCCACATATTCTTTAAGACACTCTCCGGTGAGCTTTATCTCTTCACGGGACCAGTCCCCCACAGTGGAAACATCATAGGACTGGATGGGGTAGGTTTGTTCCAGTTCACGGGGGCAAACACCAAAGGGGGATGTTAAAATCGCTTCCTGCAATCCCTTGGTTGCTGTGGTGAATACCCGATGAGATTTACTTGCAGAGTATGGTTTACGCATACTGCAGGGTAAGACCACCACCAACTCTCCCATGGGTTCTAAAAGTTTCATCCTCTCCCTCCAGCGACGTGCTTCAGGACGATTAAGTGAAGTTTCAGTAGTACATAATACTTTAATCATTATTTTACTCCTTAAATTTCTCATGCATTATTGATCTATACATTTCTTGTGAATCTTGAGATGAATTTCATTTTGTCCAGTGATTGGATTATAATCTATTTATTATCAGTGGGATTAATATTCCATCCATCTATCAATGAGACTAATCAATTTATTCATTTATCAGTATTTATCCCCGTCTAACCATTTCACCCCAGTGATCATGGCTAGTTCCCGGGTTAAACTCACCAGATCCTCCTTCTTTAGAAGTTTAACATCATCTTTACCCACCATACGTGTTATATTCTTCACCTCTTCCATTGAAATCTGGAGGAAATTGGAAAGTTTGCCTACACCCTCCTCAACATCTAACTGTTGCATAAGCTGTGGGTTCGCCGTAGCCACACCAGTAGGGCACAGTCCACTGTAACAGACACGATACTGTTGACAGTTAATAGCTATTAAGGCGGCCGTTCCAATGTAAACTGCATCCACCCCCAGGGCAAGACATTTGGCAAAATCCGCTGAATTTCGCAGACCACCGCCTGTAATAAGGCTGACTTGGTCCCGGACCCCCATCTCTTCCAGTTTCCTATGGGCACGGGGCAGGGCGGCTATGATGGGAATCCCGGTATTGTCCCGAGCATAACTGGCAGTGGCCCCAGTACCCCCACCAAACCCGTCCAGGGCAATGAAGTCCACCCCAGCTTCTGCCAGAATCTTTACATCATCCTCAACATCACCACAACCAATTTTAGCACCTATGGGCACTCCACCAGTGAGTTTCCTCAGTTGTGATATTTTCTCCCCCAACTCCTGAGGACTGGTAATGTCCGGGTGATGTGCTGGTGAATAGGCTGCCTCTCCCTTTTCAAGGCCCCTTACTTGTGCTACTTCCGGGCTGATCTTTTCACCAGGAAGGTAACTGCCTTTACCCGGGTAAGCTCCCTGCCCAAACCGTATCTCCACTGCAGCAGCAGATTGAAGTAACTGATCATCCACACCAAAACGTCCAGTGGAGTACTGCACTATCATCATCTCCGGAGCAGTACTTCTCTCCTCATCCAGAACTCCTCCCTCACCGGTGTTAAAACCAACATCCAGTTTCTGGGCGGTTTTAGATATCACCAGGCGCACGTTACGGGAAACAGCCCCAAAACTCATACCTGAGATTAGAATGGGTGATGAAACCGTAAGGGGTTTTTTAGACCCGGGTCCAATGGTTACTGATGTATTAACTGGATCCTCCTGGTTAAGGGGTATCCGCTTAATTTGAGCAGGTACAAAGTGTATATCATTAAAGCTGAATGGTATTCTCTTGGTCGAACCCATAGAGGTAACCGCACTTATATTGTGAGTTTTATCCTTTATTTCAACCATTTTCTGGTAAAATAGGGGATCTTCTCCCTTACCCTGCTTTCGAAGGAATGTTTTACCCTCACCGGTTACTTCTTTACCGCAGAAATAGATATCTTGAAGATGGTACTCATAATAGAGTGGGCAGGTGTTACAGATACAGCCCTTTACTGGAATTTCACAGGCACTGGAACCGGTAACACAGTAAAGCAGTTCACCTTCACACTTTTCAGGGTAACTGGGACAGTAGTGGCAGTGACATTTTGCTCTGTTTTCAGGGTTGTCTTCCATTACCTTTTTTTCCTCACCATCTGGAACCATTGCTCATTACCTCTTTTTCAATCTAATCCTCATATTAATTATAAACCGAAAGTTCAATATACTTTTATATAATCCTTTGAGGTTGACCATGAAAGAATTTAAGATAAGGGATCGGGGAGAAAACCAGACTTTCGTAACCACCAGATCCTATCAGAATCTTATTTCAGCCTTCCAGAAATTACCCCATAAAAGAGGTCGAATCCTGCATGTGGTAGGGGCCCCTGGAACTGGTAAATCCACTAACATATACTCTGCAGTGGAAGAACTGGGCTTGAATTTTTATGAAGCCAAACTACCAATCCCTTCTCTAGATTTGAATTCACGAGATATATTTAATTCAATGATAGAATCCATGAAAAAGGATCTCCGAATCACATCCCATGATACTTTGTTGGATCTTCTGAAAGAATATGATGCAATTTTATTCGCAGACCAGTTCCATGATTACCATGTTATAAATGATGATTACACAGGATTCAGCCAGTGGACCGCCCACAAAGGTTTTAGATCATTCAATTTTTATTTCACATGCATTTATGAGTATTTTAGGCACAGAAATGAATTTAAGGATGTTAACATGGTATTACAAACTGCTTGGAGAGTTCACAGTGGGGGTGAGAAGAAGGATCTGTTCACTGACCTGGGAGGCCTCTCACGATTGGCAGTAACACTACTGGAAATTCCATTTGAAGTGGTGGAGATATCTTACTCTGAGGAGGAAACCATAAATATAGTAAAAAGCCATTTAAGTGATGTTACCAATGATGAAATAGTGCGTTACATAAAAAAATATGGTAATAAACCTCGTTTTATATGTCAGGCTATAAAAACAGGTTTTTAGAATTAGGTACATTATGGATAGCTTATCACCAATTTACCTTTGAATACAAGTTATTGGTTAGTTTCCTTTGAATACAAGTTATTGGCTAATTCACTTACGAATATCCCATTGACCAATCATTTTCTAACATGGAGTTTTATAGATGATAAAGACCCTGATCAAGTCCACTCGTATGACTTGGGCATCTAAAAATGCCAATATGTTTTTACTGGCACTAACCTATGCCTACTTTTCCAACACCCCTATTGATAATCCTCTGCAGATATTGGGGGGATTGGTACTGGTATCTGTTCTGTGGGGTGCTCTTTACACCCTTAACGATCTGACGGATCTGGATGTGGACCGGAGGGATCGTCAAAAACAGAATCGTGCCTTTATCGAGAACCTGGTGGAGAAAGAGTTCATACTCCTTTTTGTGGGAATTTTAACTTCAGCAGTATTCATAGTATCATTCCTGGCATTCCCACCTGCTTTCACCGTCATAATGTTTCTGATGTTGATTAATCAGCTGATCTACACGCTTCCGCCCATTCGTCTTAAGGAAACAGGTTTGGCTCCTTTTTTCAGCACTGCCACCAATTCAGTGTTGCGCCTGGCAACTGGTGCAGTGCTACTGGGGAATGTTTTTCTGGTGCCCCTCTCAGTTTACCTCTTCATGTACCTGGCTGGCATGGGCACCTACCTCATGTACAAATCACACTCCAAAGATGCCAGTCTGGTGGCCATCATGGGGGGTGGAGTACTCATATACATGCTCTACTCAGGGGACATGAATTTAATTCAGTTTGTAGTGGCTATTTTACCATCCTTCCTGGCAGCGGTGCCACTTTATTTATCACTATTCACCAATAAAGACACCATGTTCCATCTGGCAGATATACTATACCACCAAGTGGCAATGGTCTTTTTTATTATATGTATAATAGTGATTATTTTCTAAATCATCCCTTTTCAAATCCAAAAAAACTCGTCTCAGGAGGATTATCTTTTGAAAGAATTTTGGGTATTAGTTTTATAAAGAATTAATCTTTGGAAAACTGAAGTATTTGAAATTATGGTAAATTAGAAAAATAGGAAATAAAAAAGTAGGTAAAAAAATTTTGAAAATCCCTTAGAACAATTTACCCAACTTTAAAAGAGCTTTTGGGGAGATTTTAATCAGTTTTTTAACCATTTCTGCAGTATTAATGGTTTCAAAGTCGCTGTCCTTGAAAACATCAGCAATTTCATCTAATTCTTCATCAGACAGACTTAAAAGGTATTCTTTAGCCTTCAGGTACTTTTTGAACGATTCTCCCAGTTCATCTTCACAGAGTTTATCATAAACCTTAAGGTTTTCATGGGAGTAATCTCCATCAGCCACAGCCTGGGCAGCCACCTGACCAGCTATACGGCCTCCCAGCATACCACTAATTATACCTCCACCCGTGAGGGGGTTAACCATACTGGCAGCATCTCCAGTGACCAGAACATTATCTGTCACTTTTTTCTTCAGTAATCCGCCCACTGGATCTCCACCAACATTGAGTTCCACTGGCTGGGCATTCTTGGTGGCAGGGTTGCTTTCCACAAACTCTAAAAGGTGTTCATATGCAGTTTTATCGGTTATGGTGGTTAAAACACCAAGTCCCACGTTAGCTATGTCATCTCCTTTAGGGAATATCCATGCATAACCTCCAGGAGCCACACTACCAAAGTGGAATTCAATACAGTCTGGTTCAGCCATCTGGACTCCGGCCATTTCAAACTGGGCACAGGATTCCATATCCTTAGGTTTAAGGGCGGTTTTAATTCCACCCCACCTACCAACACGGGATTCAGGACCATCAGCAGCAATGACGATTTTGGCTTTGATCTCCATTTCCTGACCCCTACTCTCAACAGTAACCACTACCTGGTCATCTTCCCGTCTCATGCCAGTAGCCAGGGTTTTCACCATGATCTTGGCACCGGCACGACCGGCGTCCATGGCCATGAACTTGTCAAATACCTTACGTTCCAGGATGTAACCCGCTTCAGGGAGTTTTACCTTGTCCTCGGTGAGGTTCACGGCAGTGCCGTTAGGTGAGACCATTCGCACTCCAGTGGCTTCCTTAGCTATCCATCGGGGGGATGGTTTGATTCCCAATTCTTTAAGACCATCCTTGGAGACTCCTTCTGCACATCGTTTGGGAGTCCCAATTTCTGATTTTTTATCAATTACAATTACCTTGGCACCACCCATGGCAGCGTGTTTAGCTGCAGTTGAACCGGCTGGACCGGCACCTATAACCAGAACATCAGTTTCCATCATTTAATCATCTCTTTTTTCCAGGGCCTGCACTGGACACACCTGGACACATATGTTACATTCTTTGCATTTGTCTTCATCGAATTTTAAGCTGATTTCCCGTACTTCTATAAGGTTACGGGGACAAACACCAGCACATTCCCCGCAGTACATGCACCATTCCTTAACTATCATATTATCAGTCCATTATTCTTATTTTTACAAATTAAGATTCTTACAAATTAGTGATTGAAATTATTAAAAACCTAACTATTATCAAACCTTTTTCTTTCTTACATATTAGTTTTACTTTTTTAAACCTTTTAGTATTATGTCCCTACTGGTTATACATGTCCTTAAAAGATTGTCAAATCCCCCTGAAATCAATTGTACTCCTACTTTGAAGAATTTATTTTGATAGTAAGATTGGATTATGATAATGAAATAATCCTCTTAAATAAATTTATCTGAGATTCAATAATAGACATGAATCAAAAATGGAACTTTTCAAAAATGGAACTTGAATTAATATTAAAAATTGGAAGAAAATGGATCTAGGTTGTCTCGTTGTCAGTTTCATCAGAAGGATTTTCTCCAGTCTCCTGTGTTTGTGTATTGGTTTGTTGGGTTCTGGAGCCACTGCGAATTGTTCTTCGGGTGCTGGTTGTGGTAATAGATTTCTGTGATGTTGATGGTTGTTCGGTGCTTTGATTACTTTGAACTTTGGCTGGTGTGGGTGTATTTGTTGATATATTATTATTTGAAATCTGGTTCTGGTCTGGGGACTCATCAGGACTGTAACCCATTCCCACCACGGATCCAGCTATCACTCCCACCAGGAGTATGGGTATGATTATCAAATCGTTCCTTATCATCCAATCCCCTCTTTTTAATAATCTGATTATTATTATATTTATATTTTTGCAGGGTTATAGGGAATTAAGCTTAAAATATCTTGCTACAGTAACATAATTCTTGATTAAATCAATTTTTTGTCCTTTTAATGAGTAATTCTGCCTTTATAGTACTTCATAAAATAATATTATATCTAAGGATAATCTCAAAATAACGTTTATACGTATAATTTATATGCAAAAAATAGGCATTTATTAAACAATGATAACAATTAAGTGAGTATAATTTCAATTAGAATAGGGGTGTCTTAAATTAAAAAGATTCCAATCTGTTATCTGTCTTTCCCTTCCCTGCAAAAATAACCAGGTGGTTCGCCACTGAACAGGTTGTTCTCCTTCCAGACTAGACAGTTATCGCATTGACATTCCTGACTGAATTCTAAATCACTGGGAACTTCCTTTTCTTTGGCACAGTATAATGCAGGTATTCTTTCTTCTTCAATCATCATTCGGGAGTCCAGATCTTCCTGGGCAATTTCTTGCATCATTTTCATCTTATCCAGGACACATTTCGATCTATTCTGAACAGGACAGCAGTTACAAAGGCATTCAGTTAGGTTTTCCAAATTGAATTCCACTTCCATTGCAAACATCCTCCATATTGCTTCCCTAATTATTTATTATTTCTTCCCCATCCACTGGGTTATGTTATTTAATTTATGGATTTTCTGTCTTAAAATTCTGTTCAAGATCAAGAATAAACTATTTTTCTCATTATCGCTTCGTATAGGTGAGTATAGGTTCAAGATCATTCAAGAACAAAACAGAGAACATTACTATTTGTTGTTAAAATCAACTTGAAAAGGTATTTAACAAGTTTGAAATATTTCAGGCAGTTAAAAACTTTTCTCTTAGTTAAACGTATTATTTAAATTGTTAAAGATATTAAATAGTTTTGGATTATTCAAACCTTGAATTATCCAGTATATTCTAAAGGATGAGTGGTGATCCGCAGTAAAAAAGTAGTGAGTTTTCAAATATGATTATTGAACAAGATATAAAAAGGATTTAAGAGGTTAAAGTTCATTACTTAATCTTCTTTTTCCTTTTCTTTTTCATCTTCAGGTTTTTTAAATACATAGCCGCAGTCACTGCATTCAAATGATTGGGTTGTGCCAAAAGCACGATGTTCTCTATCTAACTGTCTTCTAAGGGTTTTATCCTTCGAACCACATTTAGGGCATTTTTCATTTAATTTACCTAAATTCATGTATGATAACCTCCATTACAAATCGCGTTGAATATTCTACAGATCAAGGGAATATTATATTCAATGGTTATGTTTTTTGAATTCAAACTGTAGATGTTTCAGTAACTGTTGTCTGATTCTGAGTGTTATTCTGGGTATTATTGTTAGTGGTGGCATCAGTTGTTGGTGTTTGCTGGCTTTCAACTGGAAAACTAGGCTGTGTCTGGTCAGTGAAGTTTGGTTTTTTCAAAAGCGTGTATTGGCTGGAATTATTATTAGTAGTATTATTATTTCCGTTGTTTGATTCAGCGAAGTAACCTAAGGCAACCACTCCTAGTATAAGTAGAACGCCTATAATTACTGGTGTACTTCTTTTCATAGTAGGTCATCTCGTTATTTTTTTTTACTATTTCTATTTTTCTTATCCAGGGAGAGTTTATTTCCCTGAAAATTTTATTCTGGAAATGGGAGTTGATTTATTTGAAAATAATTTTTAATTAATCTTTTGATCTCAATCAAAAATTTACTATTTACATTTAGTATTTTAAAGTATTAAATCATGGAATCTGTGGATTAACCAGGTTAAATTTTATTTTCCTGATAAGAATTAGGACTGTTTCAGCATTATGGACATTATTCCCCTCTTTGTTTGTGGGTTATTATCGCTCACGCCCGGAATCATGCCCATGCCGGATCCCAACATTTCCTTGGTGGCCCGTTTGGTTATTTCCTTGAATATCATTTTATAGGCAGTGCAGTGGGGGTCCACTCCATTTATTTCAGCTTTACCGGTCTTTTCATTGATAGAAAGGGCGTTGTAGGGACATCCACCACGGCAGAATTTGATGTAGGAACACTTCTTGCATTCTGTGTCCACATAGTCTTTGAAGTCATGGAGGAGCTTCCAGGCATCAGACTGGGCCAGATCATCCATGCTGGGATGGTCCTGAACATTACCCATAACGTACTCGGGCATGCCCACGAAACGGTAACATGGGTAGATGCTTCCATCGGGGCCCACGGCGAAGGTGTCACCCATGCAGTCAACAAAGGTGCAGACTACCCCTCTGCGGATGAAAACACATTTACAGAGGTGGTCAATGTTTTTAAGCTCAATTTCATCCATGTGTTCAAGGTACTGGTCCAGAAGATAGATCAAAAGTTCTCCATACTCTTCTGGGAATAAAGCCCATTTTTCAGGGTTTTCATCACGTAGGGATGGGAGTGCGGGGTGTAACTTGAGGTTCAGACCATTTTCTAGGAAGAAGTTAAATATATCCTCTTTGTACTGGATGGAATAAGAAGTGAAGGTGGAGATAAAACTTACCTGAAGATCCTCTTCTCGTGCAATTTCATATCCCTTCATGGTCCTCTGGTAATAGCCTTTTCCCCTCTGCAGGTCGTTAAGTTCCTCAGGACCGTCCAGACTGGAACCAAGGGGTATGTTGTACTCTTTAAATAGTCGGGCCAGTTCAGGGGTCATGTTCCACAGGTTGGTCTGCAGGGCGAAGGCTGGTTTAAGATGGGATAACTCATTTGCCAGGAGGGGCAGTGCTTCTAGGAAGAAATCATATCCTGCCAGGAGTGGTTCTCCACCGTGGAAGGTGAAGGTTACTGGTTCCTCCCGGAAGTTTTTAAGCCATTCAACAGTTTCTTTGATGATATCAACACCCATAACTGGAGATCCTTCCTCAGAACTCCAGCAATACTTACAGTCTGAAGGGCAGCCCAGGGTAGGGACTAGCATAACATGAAAAGCCATAAATAATTCACCCGCTTCGGTTTTTTTTATATCTTGAACTATCAGTAATTTAGTATTTTCCGAGGATATTCTGTGAAAAATGTATCCATTACACAAGTTATCCTTTGACAATTAAAATTCAAACAATCATATTTAGATGGGTCATGTTTTTTATACATTGCTCTATTAAACAGAGGAGTTTTAAGGAGTTTCCTTAAATTGGTTTATAAATGGTTTATGCTCCTGACTTGGTAAATAATGTGTATTGGAATAAATCTTAACCATTCTCTATGCTCTTATGGATATCCTGGCAACTTGGAACCCTTAAAGGCCTAACAGTAGGGGTTTAAAGACAGCTAATTTAGTATTACTGGATTGGTTTCATCGCTGGTACTTCTCAAGTGCACTCTCTACCCCAATAGCCATGACTCATCAGGGGTATAATCATTTCACCCAAAGGAGGTAGGTGATCGAATATGAGGTTAAGTCAGGGAGTACTTTGCGGACGGCGAATAGAACTTTATCATCCGGAATTCTTTGAGGAACATGAAGAAGTTATTATTTTCACCAGGGAAGAATTCAGGAGAATGTACCAGTCCATGGACACCCAGATAAACCATATCCACCGATTGGACATGGGTCTGGATCGTGGGGAGGAATGGAATTCCATGGAGGTGTGGCCTAAAATCATGGAATGCATCCACATTTTGACTTTGAATTTAGAGAGTGTTTTCAACAGTAACGCCATACAAACATACCTGGATTCATATATCTATGATGGTATGAATATAAGTGAAAAAACAGGTATTAATTCGTTAAATGAGGTTTTAACGCCTGAATCATTGGGATTTACTTGGTCTAAGTAGTTTTATCAGGAATTTGAGGATTTACCTGGACTAGTGGTGTTAACCCCTCCTCTGGTTTTTGATCTCATATTAAAACACGATGAGGATGAGATACAGTTATGGAATTAGGGACCGGAAGAGTATATTGGCTTACCAGCCCCACCTATTCCATAAAACCAGTGACTTGCTCATTTTCCCTGGGAAAGATTTCAGAAAATGGCACGGTGACCTCACTGAATACCTGGATGGAATCTACCAGATCAACGCACAAACACAGGAGAAGGGAGGATCCATAACTATCCTTGATTTTAACCTGGCCATGGGTATGGTAACTGGAATTCACCAGGAAATGGAAGACATCTTCAACACAAAAAAAGAGACTGATCTATCTTATTTTTATGTTTCAACTATGGATGATAGTTATAAAAAGGTTAAAACTAATTTTTATGGGAGATATCGGCATAAAATCGATCGAAAAGTAGTTAACATCACACCAGAGTTGAAGTACAGGCACCTACTGGAAATTGTGGATTACGCCCATAAATTGTGGGATCAAGACAAAAATAGGAACCGTAAACTGATCAAAAAAGGATTAAAAGATGGGAAAGGATCCTGAAATTATAATGAGTCAAATGTTTTTTGCAGGTTGGATATTCTCATTTTCATAAACGTACTACCTTGGACAGTATTCTTTTTTTTGTAGGATATAGCTCCATGTAACCTACTAATTTTTTTTTAGAACTGATATTCCTTTTAGGGATTCACTCTTTTTAGAACTTATTATCCCTTTTTAAAGATCATCCTCCCTTTTAATAACAAACTATTACCCTCTCTTACAACATATATAACAAAAGGAGATGGTTTTTTTATGAGATCTATCTGGTCAGGCTCTTTAAAATTCGGAACTATTTTTATACCCATCAGACTGTACGCTGCCAGTGAAAACCTCCACATAGGGTTTCATCTGGTTCATAAAACCGATTGTGGTAGGGTACATTATAAAAAGGTTTGTGCAAAGGACGGTAAGGAATTGGAAGACCATGAAATTGCCAAGGCAATAAACATTGCCGGGGAATGCATCCAGTTCACCGATGAGGAGATTAAAAATCTCCACCCCTTCTCCACCAGGACCATGAAGATAATGGGATTCTGCCATCCAAATGAGATCCCCCTGATCTGTCTTTTTAAACCCTACTATCTTGGAACTGAAAACCCCAAAAAGGGTGGTAGTGGTCAGAGTTTCCATTTACTCAAGGAAGTAATGGAGAAGAAGGAAAAGGTGGCAGTGGTGAAATGGGTTCAACGCAACAACGAATACATTGGAATGTTACAATCCCATGAAGGGGGGTTTCTCCTGAAACAGTTACTGTACTTTGAACAGGTAAGATCACTGGAGGAAGTTGAGATAATCAAGGCCCCGGTTGATGAAGACCTCCTTAAAAAGGCATTTCAAGTGGTGGATAATATGACCTTTGATTTTGACTGGACCCAATACTCTGAAACCTACAACCAACAGTTAAGGGAACTAATTGAGAAAAAAGCCGCTGGTGAAGAGTTAATACCCGAGATAAAACCTCCTGAAACCAGATCCCTTGAAAAAGAACTGGAAAAAATGCTGGCCATGATGGAAGAATAAAGATGGATGGTGTGTGTTTCATTATGGAAATGATAGAACCCATGCTCAGCAAGCTGGTAGAAGTGGATGTGCACTTGTCGGGAGTGTGGATCAGCGAACCCAAACTGGATGGTGAGCGGATCATAGCAGTGGGTGAAGGGGATAAAATCAGTCTCTGGACTCGCAGACACATTGAAAGCTCATACAAATTCCCTGAAATTACAAATGATCTTAAAAAAAATATAAAGGGGGATAACTGGATTCTTGATGGGGAGCTCACGGTTCCCGGAGGATTCAGAAAGCTTTTAAAACGTAACACAGAGGATAAGACGAAAATTTCCATTTTATCCCGGAAATTACCGGCAACCTTTAACCTTTTTGACATCACCCGTTTTCAGGGTGAAGATCTCACCAGCAAACCCCTGGTACAGAGGAAAAAGATCCTGTTAGATGTTGCAAGTCCGGGGGAATACATTAGAATCATCCCCTTTAAAATAGTAACCACAGAAACAGTCAAGGATCATTTTGAAAAATCCCTTAAAGATGGTTATGAGGGGCTGATCCTTAAAAATGCCAGTTCTAGATATGAATCAGGTAAAAGATCAGATAATTGGTTGAAAATCAAAAGAACAGAGACCCTAGATGTTAACGTGGTAGGGGTAACCAGGAGTACAGGAAGCATAGCATTTGGGGCACTGATCCTGGAAAAAGATGGTCAATACTTTGGTAAAGTGGGTACCGGATTCAGTGATATGGATCGAAGAGAAATACTGGACTTTTTAGAAAAAAACAGGGAAGAAACACCTATCTTATTACCGGAGGATGTGGATGTGCTTTTCACCACCCGTCCCTTGCCTGCAGAGATAAAAGCCAATGAGATTGTAGGGGGTAAACCCCGGGCTCCGGTATGGGTTCGGTTCAGATGGGGTTAATTTTCAGCAAATCCCCTTATTCATAGTGTCTTTAGGGGGTAAATCAACCCTTATTCAGATATTTTGGATAATTGTCAATTTTAAATTACTGTTCTCCACCGGAGGTAGTGGTGAGTTTGACGTGTTCCACTCCCTTTAGTCGCATGATCTTTTCGGAGAGGGATCGGATTTTCTGGGCGTCTCCTTTAACTACTATAACTTCCAGGCAATTTTTTTCAGTCATGTGCAGGTGCATGTTGGCGTTTATAAAGTCCCGGTACTGGTGTTGGATATCGGTAAGGTCTTCCATCACCCCAGTGTAATGGTGGTCGTAGATAACGGCCAGTATCCCCACACGATCCCCTTCCATGTCTTTCATCCATTGATAACGCACTATATAGTCCTTCAAGGCATCTCTGATGCCTTTAGATCTGGAATTATATCCTCTATCTTTTAAAACCTCATCAAAATCGTTTAAAAGTTTTTTTGGCAATGACATGCTTATTCTCATCATTTATCCCACCCGTTAATATGCTTGTTATAACTATTATTAAATTATTAAGTAATAAATATTTCTCTTCATTGGCAAAAATTATTATTAACTTACCCTCATTAAGGGGTGAATAAATATTATCAACAGCCTAATAGGGGCTTAATTCATGATGAACTTTAAATAAATAAGTTAAAAATAATAAAAATATACATGGTCCGAATATATATGCTGGAAAAGTATTGAAAATGATTCCTTTATTTTTTAATTGTGAAAAGGGTCACATTAACTGGCATCCAACTTATCTTAATGTGAAATCATAGTATAAACAACAGTGAATGGGTTCAAAAGAAGGGAGTTATAATGGGTGAAAACGGTTTTATAGAAAAATATAACGGGCAAAATGTGTTAAAAATAGCTATCTTTTTTACCTTACTCTTTTTGATGGTTGCACCGGCTACTGCCTGGGAGTGGACTGCCCATAAAAAAATCGTAGACGAAATTAACATTAACCTACCCTCTGACGTGCAGAACAATCTTAAACCATACATTGGAGTGATGAAGGAAGGATCTACCTATCCGGACACCATCCCTAACGATAAAGTTAACCACGGATACCCTGGTAGTTACCCTCAGGCCAATAACTGGCTGGACAAGGGGAAAGTTGCCTATGAAAAGAGAGATTATAAGGAAGCAGCCTGGTGTTTTGGTGTTGCATCTCACTATATTACTGACACCTACTCCGCACCCCACTGTGGATGGATCAAAGATAAGGAAAAATACTGGCAAATAGGAAACCAACTAACCCCTAAAAAACATGACTTCCACTATTCCAATCTCAACACCATGCTCAAATATGGGAATGAAAAGGGAAAGGAAAGTATCACGGGCTGGAACAAAACCGAGGACCATGGAATAGTTCAACAGGACCTGAACCGGGGAGTATCCGCGGCATATATAGCTATCCTTTACCATGCCCACCCCTCCATGCTTCAAAGCCCTGAATATTATCCGGATTAATGAACCAATAAAATCAACTCTTTCCGGATTAAATCATTGAATTTCACCCAGTTAGTCAGTTAAATTTTTTGGGTAATTTAAAGGGTCGAGATAAAAAAATAACAGTGAATGAAAAATCTATTGATAAAATTATAGGGGATGCTTTAGTGATCTGAATGGGGGATTCTTATAAAATAATTTCATATCTTTAAATGGCTATTATTGTACCCTGGAGTTCTGCTTGCACTGATTTATTGGTTGATAGGTATTTCTGCAATGCTTCCACTGCATGCACATCTAACTGGTTCCTATTTACACCATACTTATCAGAAACACCCTGACTGGTGACAAAAGCTGCCTGATAGGTTTCATCCATTTTGATTTTCCTCCCCTTTACAAATAATTCCTGAATACGTTGTCCTGGGGGATTTTCCACCTTAAAGTATAAATTGAGACCCATGCATCGTTTGAGATATCCTCCCATCTGATTATAAGGATCTCTTGAAAATAAATGCTCTAAATTCTCTTCCATCATTATCCAAATTTCCTTCCCAGTGAGTTCCACAGTGGAAACTGGAGGATTTACTGGAATAATATTGTAAAGATCGTTTAGGGTAATTTCACCGGGAGGTACTGGTGCACCATATCTCCAACCATTAGAAAAAGCTATCTGAGCACCTGTTTCATTCAAAAGACTTTTTAAAAGAAAATTATCCATGGTTGATTCCAGTACCGTGTTACGATTAAGACCGGTATCTGTATAACCTACCAACTGACTTAATTCATCCCTATATGGATTTAAAACCTGATTAACAAGATCATCAGCCTCAGGATCCGGTTTAATATCCTCAGATACGGTGATAAGGTTGTGTTGGAATTTGATTACCTTTCCTTGCGACAGGGTTAGGTCCAGTCTCCCAATAAAAGAACCGTGGCATCCGGATTGGATTAGAATGGTATTATTCACAAGAGCAGGTTCATAAAGTCGATTATGGGTATGTGCACTTAATAATACATCTACACCATCCACTTCCTGGGCTAACTTCATTTCCTGGGGGAACCCTAGATGTGAAATAACTACAATTAGATCAACTTTTTCCTCGTTTCGCAATTTCTGGATGTAATATGGTAATTCTTGGTTACCTATAGTGAAATATATTCCTTTGCTGAAATGTGCAGGCATGACTTTATCAACTATGGTTGCAGCTATGCCTATAACACCGATCCGTGTTCTACCAATCTCTTTTATTATCCATGGCTTGAAAAATAGCTTATTATTGGTCTCATGGTAGCAGTTAATAGCTATCATGGGATAGTTCAATTTTTTGGTTAGTTTTTGGAAATGTTCCGGTCCGTATGCAAATTCCCAGTGTGCAGTCATGGCATCAAAGTCTAAATAATTCAAGATGGGTATCAAAGCTTCCCCTTTGGTTTTCACCGCAGCATAAGTCCCGTGAATGGTATCACCACAATCAAAAACCAGTGTTTTAGGATTCTCCTCTCTAATTTGGTTGAATATAGTGGCAATTCTGGCGAAACCTCCGGCTAACTTATATTTAGCATGATCCCCATCCCAAAATAATTCCTGATGTATATCCAGATAAGCATGGCTATCGTTCAATTGTAAAATAGTTAAATTTTCATCCATCAGTTCACCCCCATCACCTCTATTTATTATACTCAATCCTATGAATTTTTTTCCAAAAATAAAAAAATAAATGCTAAAAAATAACTAAAAAAACAGGTCAATAACTATTTCTTTTTGATTAAGTTGAAATAAAATTAAAAAACTGAAATATTTGTTTAGACTTTTTGGGCATGATCTTTCAACCCTGAAAATTTATTGTTTCAATAGTTCCATATTTATATTATAACTCCTATTTTGAAAGGAAAACCTGTCATGAAAGTCACTGAACAACAGAAAATTAAGGATGGAGGTTTGGGTCGAAAACTCTACTCCGTCAGGGAATCCTACTGGATTTCCTATAATGGGATACGAACCCTGAGATACATGTTCAAGGCTAAAAAGAATAAGGAAATGAGTTCAAAATTTATTGAAAGGCTAATGCTCACGGTGACTGAAGTTAATGGCTGTGCCATATGTTCCTACGCCCACTCCAAAAGGGCTCTGGAAAGTGGAATGAACAGTGGAGAGATCCAGAATATGCTCAGTGGAATCATGGATGATGTGCCCTCTGATGAATTGGCAGCAGTCATGTTCGCCCAGCATTACGCTGACACCCGGGGAAACCCTACCCACGAGTCATGGCAGCGTATTGTAGAAATATATGGGATGAATAGGGCCATGGGCATCCTGGGATCCATCCGCACCATAATGATGGGAAATACCTATGGAATTCCCTGGAGTTCATTCTTCAACCGGCTGAGGGGCAGAGCAGATCCAAGGAGCAGTTTACTCTACGAAGTAGAGATGATGTTAGGAACCATTCTAGTGCCGTTTTCAGTTATCCATGCTTTAATCTCTGGTTTGTTTGGAAGGGCGATTATTAGTTTTTAATCTTCAAATGAGTGGGAACAGTCTGAGATCTGCATGATAACCAAATTCTGGTTCCTACCATTAATATCAGATGGATAGGTGGGAACTCAAAGTTTATTATTTTTAAATGATAATAGAGGGTTAAATGGAAAATTCACTGATCTAATATCTATATGTTGTGCTTGGTCTTGATTATTCCGGAATTATTGCCATTGCATCTATCTCAACCAACCAATCCTGATTTCCAAGTCCCGCTACAAATAAAACAGTTATGATTGGATAATTCGGATTATCCCCCCATTTCTCCTGGAAAACCTGGAATCCCTCCTGAGGGTCCTGCCCCTGAACCAGGTAAATGTTGAACTTAACCACATGCTCCAGTTTAGCATCTGATTCTTCTAAGATCTTCTCAATATTGATTAAAACCTGTTCGGCCTGTTTTCTGAGACTATCCTTACCTACGAGGGCTCCGTTTTCATCAACTGCATTTTGCCCACCAAGGTAAATGGCCTGGTGATTACCAGTAACCGATATAGCATGGGAATAACCTCTAGGTTTTACCATATTTTCTGGATTGATGTAACCTATTTCTGCCATGTGAAATCTCCTCACTTTTATTATGTGAAAAACATAACTTTCATTTTTTTGAACCACTTAGTCTGAAAGGTTATTTTTTGCCCATATTTTTCCATAATTAACATGAATTTCGATTGAAATGAGTAAAAGAATGGGAAACTTAAATAATTTATTAAAACCATATTATAACTATAGTTTGTGATTACTTCAACATATATACAAAAAATACCAATAGAAGGTGTTTAGAAATGTTGATTCTAACCTCACCCACCATTGAAGGGAAAAAAATAAATAAATATTATGGTCTTGTGACTGGGGATGCTCTATTGGGGGCGAATCTGTATAAAGATTTGTTTTCAGGAGTGCGTGATGTGGTGGGGGAAGAACCTCAAAATATGAGGAAGAACTTACCACCGCCCGAAACATAGCTCTGGAGAGCATGGAAGAAAAAGCTCAGGAAAAAGGGGCTAACGCAATCATAGGAACTCGGGTGGCCTATCATAACTTGGGAGGCACCATGGGAAACACTATAATGGTCACAGTTTCCGGAACTGCAGTTTCTTTCCAAGAATAAAATCCAGATCCTGAGGTGACGTGGTTTGACAGGTACCGAAGATAAAAGCTCCCCCTTAAAAAACAGGTGGGCCATTCTGGCCATATACATCGGATTTGCAGTGGGTGTCATCTCAGCTGTTATCTGTTTAAGATGGCAGTTAATTATTTTTGGATTCAACATCATGTACATCGTATCTCCATTACTGGCTGGAGTGGTGGAAAGTTACATTGCAATCAAAAAGCATGGTAAAAGTACCGGTGCCATCAGTGCTCTTCTAACATTCCTTTTAATCAATCTTTATGGCTGGGTTTTACCAGGCTGGATTTTCCCCAAAGAACCAGTAACCCTCAGTTTAATAACCATAATCGCCCTGGTGCTAACCATCCAAGCCGCATTTCCCATATTCGTTAACCATATTCTATTTGTAGTTGTCCCGGGCATAGTTGCCAGTTTTATGGGCGTACTGGTTCGAACTCCTTCTGAAATAATTCAATTAACATCTACGGAAACAGAAGGAAGGATTAAACAAGCGGATGAAATTTTCCTTAACGAGTTAACCACACCTTTAGTATCAGTTCCTGATGTAAAATGTGAAAAAATAGAAAGTTATGTGGGATTGGCTATTGGAGAAGCCATAGCCGAAGAAAAAGGTTCAGAGGGACGGTTTCAAAATTTGGTAAAGATCATTGAACCTGCTCAACTGGAGAACTTCAATTTAGGGGAGGCCAAAAAGGTGGCTTTATCCCGAATGCTCGAAAATGCAGAATCAATGGGAGCTAATGGTGTGGTTGAGGTTATAATTGACTTTGTTTCCATGGGTGGGATACAAGGCAGTGTAACAATTGTAACTGCAACTGGAACTGCGGTTATATTTCATAAAGAAATGGATGACGTATCTGAAAAATCAAAAGGAAATGTTTCTAGGGAATCCACGGGAAATAAATCTGAAGAAGGAAATATTTCTGAAGAAATATCTGAAAATGATGAAACTCCTGAAAAGATTTCTAATGGGGTTCTAGTAGATAATGGGGAAATAAAGAAGAATAAAATTGATAAGAATGTCTCCAACGCGTTATATCTGGAAATCGACCAGTTTGTCAATGGAGAAATGGAAAATCTACGGAAAAACATGGAACTTGCCACCAAAAGTTACCTTGACTAGGAACTTGAAAAGAGATTCATAAAGGTGTCAAGGGATTTTGACATGCTTGAAAAAAGTTGAATGGATGGAGGGGTGATTTAATGAAGATAAAAGAAGAAATGATTGGGAAAGAAGTGGTAGATGTTAATGCCATGATAGTGGCAAAGTGAAGGATGTGGAAGCAAACTTTGAAAGCAGAACAATAGAAGCATTCCTAGTGGGGAGTGGGGGAATATTAGAACGTCTGGGAAGTTCAAAAAATGACATTGTAATCCCACTCCGCATGGTAGTGGCTATTGGGGATAAAATAATCGTGAAAAGCGAAAACCAACCATCTGATTAGGGTTAATTTAAATAGGGGGTTATCTCAGAGAGGGGGTAATATTCATAGATTTAAACTAAATGGGGGGTGAAAATAATGGTTGAAACACAACAAGCAAGTGGTGGCGGGATGATAGCCATGGCAATTATTATAGGTATTATCATCCTGATATTCCCATTCCTGGTGTACTGGTTAGCATGGTTCTCAGTATTCATGCTGTTTATTGGTGGTGTAGTAGCCCTGATGACACAATAAATTCTCATTTTTTTTAACCAGGAATACTCAAAAACTCTATTATTTTTTTTTATAGAATTTATTTTTTGACCATAATCCCAATGGCTCCACCCAGAGCACCTAGAATTATACTAATGATTATGGATAACTGGAAAATAATGTAGGCTGCCACCAATGTATTGGCTCCGGGTATCATGCCAATTTCAAGGGAAATTAAATTTATAATCACTTCTATGGCTTCAAAGCCCATTATCAATATTATGGTGATGATTAAACCACCAATCATTCCAGAAATTATCCCAGCAATTGCCCCATCTTTTAAATCCATCTTAGCGTAATCTTCATAGCTCTGACTAAAGTAAGAGGCTAAAAACCCTCCGGTTAAAGGACCTAGAAAGGAGAGTGGGAAGAAGATAACTATGAAAATGATACTTAGAGATGCGTTAACCAGTCCACCTAGTCCGATAATTTTCCAATCCGCCATTTTAATCACCAAAAAAGGAGAATATTTGGATGATTCTCCAAATAAAATATATTAATTGGTTTTATAGGGTTATAGAACCCGATTAAATGTTTTTGTTATTGTTTATATTATCTTAAAACTGCTGATTACAATTTCAAGATCTTTTTCGATACTGGTAAGATTTTTATCGGGACCGGGAACAGCGTGAATGGTGTACATAGTTCCATTTTGTATAAACCATGTTTTTATCAGTGGTTTATTTTCCTGGTTAAGTGCTGAAATCTGGTATGCTGGAAGACCACCAACCGTAAGTTCTTTTTCAGATAACATGGTCCATTTCCTCAGTGGAATTTCCTTCTTCTCAGAACTGATATGTTCTGATAAAGTACGATCGTATTTGCCAGCATGGAAATGAATAAAGTCCCTTTCTTCACCGTTTCCTCGCCCTATGGAAAACAAATAGTCCCCTTCATTATTATCCATTTTATAATAAGTCCAATTATTGGGGGAATCAAAAGATATGCCATCACTTGCAAAATGTTTCAAACCATCAGATTCAGTTTTATATACATTATCCAGTTCATTATCCGAGGTGCATCCTGAAACAACCACAACACTAAAAATAAGGAACACTAATCCCATTGAACTAATTATTCTTGGCAACATATATTCTACAATAATACCATCTGTCTAAAATATCTTTTTCCTGCCTATGAATAATCCCAGTCCAGTTTATTCTTAACTAATTATAATCAATTATGGGAAGTTAAAAAAAACCGTGCACACGAAGTTTTATTACACCACCTAATAGTTATTTGCTGTTTGGTGGTATCGTTAAAGCATTATAATTCTGCCTTTTTTTGAACCGGAAAATTGAGAAAGATAAAATGTGGGATCAATATACAAAAATTAACTGATTCGTATTCAAATGCATAAATTCAATAATATTCTTTTGATTATATAATAATAATCTCATATAAGGAGGTATGGTTTTGTGGATTTGGCGGAGTATTCTAAGTGTGATGGTGTTGCTCTAGCTGATTTGGTCAGAAGGGGAGATGTGACACCCAAAGAACTTGCACATCTTTTGGTTGAAGCAGTTGAAAAGGTTAACCCAACAATCAATGCAGTCTTAGAGGTCTACTTGGACCGTGTCGAAGTTTCAGATGATAAATCAATCTCTGATGGTCCTTTCTTAGGGGTGCCATTCTTGATGAAGGACATTGGTGCCGGTGAAAAAGGAAGGCATCAGGAGAGCGGATCTAAGCTCATGCAGGGGCATGTTGCAGATAATGACTCATTCCTGACAACATTTTTCAAGAAAGCTGGTTTGACTCTATTGGGCCGTACAACAACACCTGAATTCGCGTTGGGAATTTCAACAGAATCCGAATTGGTGGGTGTGACTCACAATCCCTGGAATCCTAATATCACGAGTGGTGGTCCCAGTGGTGGGGCTGCAGCCAGTGTAGCGGCAGGTATTGTGCCCATAGCGCATGGTAGTGATAACGGGGGTTCGATTCGAATCCCGGCAAGTGCTTGTGGCCTCGTGGGATTGAAACCCTCCCGTGGACGCGTTACCCTTGGCCCGGATATTGGAGAGCTGTGGCCGGGGATGTTACAGGAGTTTGTTTTGAGCAGGACTGTTCGGGACACCGCAGTGATGTTAGACGCGGTTTCAAAACCAGTACTTGGAGATCCTTTTATCATAAAGCAGCCTGATAATCTTTATGTGCACGAATTGAATGCTCCAACTGGGAAAATGCGCATAGCGTGGACCACTGATCCCTGGCAACCAGATGGCACCGTGGATTCCGAAGTGGTAAACTGTGTGGAGCAGGTAGTTTCCCAATGTGAAGAGGCAGGTCATGAAATGGTTCAGGTCAGCCCTACCTTTGACTATGAAGAATACCTCCACGCGGTATGTGTAGCATGGGCATTTGGAGTGCATATGGGGATGGATATGTTCGCATCAATAATGGGCAGAAAAGTAAGCGAGGAGACAGTTGAACCAGTGATGCTATCATTTTATGAATACTCCCGGAGGCTTACGGCAGTGGACATGTTCATGGCTGAATTCGCCCTGAACCAATTCCGACGAAACTTTGGGGAATTCTTCCAACAATATGACCTGTTGCTAACACCCACCTTGAACAAATTACCTGAACCACACGGAAAATACTCGAAAATGAGGAAAGACCTTGGCTATGAGGAGTATATGCGTCTCTGCGAGGAAACCAAAGTGCACACAACAGCGGCTAATGTCACTGGACAACCAGCAATAACCTTGCCTCTCGGGCAGAGCAGGTCAGGTTTACCCATAGGGATCCAGTTCATGGCCCGGTTTGGGGAGGAAGATACACTAATACGACTGTCAAGTTCTCTTGAAAAAGAAATGCCCTGGCATCATCGAATTCCACCCATCCATGCCAGCCGGTAGCAGGAAAATCCATTGGAGTGATTTATTACCCTCTAATCATTGGTACGGAACGAATAATTTATAACCTTTTTAGGGCATTTTTCTATGCATTCACCGCATAATATGCAGTTTGAGTTATCCATATTGTTAGTTATAACCATGTTGCTGATATTTAATCCCACCGGGCAAAATTTGTCACATAATTTACAATCTGAACAATTATCTTGATCTGATTTTAAATGTAAGGATGGTATTTTAATTTTTCTACCTAATTTTGCCCCTATGGTTAAGAATACTCCTTGTGGACATAGATACCGGCAGAATGCTCTACTTCCTAAAAGTACAGATAAAAGACCGATTGCTATTATGAAGATGGCAACTAAAATAATTAATTGAAAATTACCATTTGAAGCGAATAAATCCACTCCTTTAACGCCCCCGGCTTTTAAAATAGAATATGAGACCATTATAAGGAAACCTATAAAAACAAGATACCTAATTATATCTGCTTTTTCAGATTTAGGTTTCTTTTTCAATATTTGCAAGCCTATTATTTCTTGTAGTGCTCCATAGGGACATGTGTAACCACAAGACGCCGATCTCCCCAGGAATAATGATAAAATAAACCATGCTGCAAAAACAAGAGTACTTGCAGTGATTATCCCGTTTCTAATACCCCAGGACATCAAAATAGGGGAATAAAACTTAAATAGAATTGGCAGCATTATGACTAGTAAAAGTAATATATGGATTCTAAGCCTATTTTTGTTTTTCATTAATAATTATCTCCAATTTTTAGAGCTCTCGCTAATTAAATTCTGAAATGACAGGGGATTTCTAAAAAATGACTGTATTTTCCGATTTTTTTGAATTACTCTGTCTTTATGATGATCATAGAAATCGTTATATTTAAATTTTTTTTCACTAAATGAATATAAAATGAAAAAATTAGGAGGGATTTCTTATTCCAATAAAAAAATCCACAATTAACGCACTAAAAATAATGGGACTTACAGAGTATGAATCTAAAGCATATCTATCTTTAACTTCTTTAATATCTGCTACTGCTTTACAAATCAATGAAATTTCAGGTGTGCCTCTTTCTAGATTATACGATGTATTGAAGAATCTTCATAAAAAAGGTTTTATTGAAATTATCAGGGGAAAACCATTGAAATATAGTGTGGTGCCTCCTCAGGAGGTTTTTAAGAAGGTTAGGATGGAAATTAAAGAGGAGCTTGATGAAGCTGAATTGGAAGTTAAAAACATTTATGAAAGTCATATATCTAAATCTCCAGCCCCTATATGGTTAATTTATGGTGCAGATAAAATTGTAAAAAAAGAGATGGAGATCATTGGACGTGCTCAAGATACATTGCACATTGCAGCAGGATTCATGTTTCATGGAGAACTTGAAAAAATAAATGTTGCTTTACATAAACCATTGAAAAAAGGAGTTCAAACCAGGATAATAGCAGCACCCTATAATATTACAGATGAAAAGAGAATAGACATTTCAGAAGGTCTTAATGAGCTAGATTGTCAGATCAAAACATTCCAAATACCCTTCATAAAGGCCATAATTAGGGATAAAAAAGAAATGATGTTAATATTTTCCAAATTTGAAGATGAAGGGGTAATATCTCAAACAGCAATAGGTGTATGGAACCAATACACAGAATTCGTTGAAACAATCACGGATTTATATAATCTAGTGTGGAACATGAATCTATTCATCCCCCACCTCCATTAATAAATTTTTTATCCATGAAAATCCCGGAACTTCAACAGACAGAATAAATTAAAGATGTACAGCAAAAATGGAAAAATATTAACACCCCAATAAATTTAAAACCACTAAAACCAGAAAAAATTAATAGTAAAATTAGGATAATGTTATAATGCCTCAGATAGCTAAAGGGGGAAAATTTGTTTTCGGATGGTCCCAAGTAGGAGAAGATGGTTGTATACAAATCCCAGAGGAAGTAATGCTTGAATATCAGCTTTTTAAGGAAGATAAGGTGATGCTCATATCGGGAAGTAAAAGTTCCGGTGGATTCGTAGTATCAACACTAAATCTATTAAACCAATCAATTATGAAAGGTTTAATAGAAGATTATCCTGAATTTGAGGATTACTCCCTGCCGGAAGGAAAACCAGTTAAATGGAAAGGTAGGTACTACTGCTGGGCGGGTATAAACCAACAGGGGATCATAAAATTATCCCCAGAAACAGCTGGCTGTTTTGACATTGAAGAAAATGACAAACTGTTATCAATTAGGGGAAGCAATATTGGCTTTGTTCTGGCGGTTAAGGGTCCCATTATAGAAGCAGCAAAAAAGTATAAGGGAAATATTAAAGAATTTATCTGTTGATTATTCTGATTACCATGTCTTTGAAGTTCAAATCTGTTTACCCTGATTTTTAAGGTCAATTTCACAGTACTGGGCCAGTAATTTTTCTTCTTCCTCTTTTTTGGGAAACTTAAAGAATACTAGGGCCGCTCCAATCAGGATGGCAACGATCCCGGCCAGGTAAGCCCAATGATCCCCGGTTAAAAATGAATACTTTGCCGCGGATATGATCTGCGCTGAATACTGGGGGTGCTGCTGGGCAAGGGTGGCTGCACTGGAGAATGATTTTTGAAGGGTTGCTTCTATGCCACTGGTTATCTGCTGCTGAGCAGATGCGGGTAAATTATCAATTTGTGAAGCAATTGACCGGGTATAACCAGCTGTAAGCAGTGCCCCGAATATGGAAGTCATTATGGCCCCTCCGAAATCACGTTGCAAGTCTGCAGTACCTGAAGCCATACCCACCCTTTCAACTGGAACAGAACCGGTGAGAGAATGGGAAGCTGGAGTTCCAGCCAATCCAACACCAATCCCTACAAAGGCGTAAGCCAAACCCACCTTCCAGTAGGGTATATTATCCTGCCATAAGAACAACATGGTCAGAAAACCCAGCAAACAGAACAGGTAACCTGCCAGGAGAGTGAACCTTGATCCACGGGACTCAATGAGCCTGGCAGATTGTGGTGCTACTAAAATCATGAATACTGCCGCTGGTAAAATCGCCAGTCCAGAATCCAGGGTTGAATAGCTGAGAACGTTTTGTAAAAACTGCTGACCGATATACATGGCACCCATCAAGGCACCAAAAACTATTATCCCTGCACAAGAGGCTACCCAGAAGATGCTGCGACTGGCAACTTTAAGATCGTAAAGGGGATTATCCACCCTGCGCTGGCGCATTATGAACAAGATTCCCGAAAGAGCGGCGACGACCATGAAACTAATTATCAGGATTCCAGAGTTGGGTACCGGGGCGAAGTTAATGGCCAGGGTCAATGTTCCCAAAAGCAGAAGAGACAGTAAACCTCCCATGTTATCCACTGGAGCTTTTGTCTCGCTGACGTGATCCGGGATGAACTTCATGGCCATGATGAGAGCTACCACGGCCAGAGGCAGTGTGATCAGAAATACAGAACCCCAATCATTAAATGTTAACAGGTATCCTGAGATTATGGGTCCCATGGCGGCAATGGCAGCCCCTATACCAGACCATAATGCAATGGACTTGGTTCGTTTCTGCCCGGACCACAAAGCAGTTATAAGGGCCAAAGTGGTTGGGAAAGCCATTCCTGCAGCTAAACCTCCAATGATACGGGCAAAGATCAGGATCTCAATGGAGGAGGCAAAACCAGCCAGGATAGATGCGGGTATGGCCAGTAGAGTACCAATAATTAACATCATCTTTCTACCGTGGTGGTCACCCAGGGCACCGAACCATAACACTGATGCCGCCAGACCCAGGGAGTAGCCCACAGCCACCAGATTAATCTGGACCTGGGAAGCATTAAAAACCAAACCTATGGAAGGAAGCGCCACATTAGCCACTGATAAATTCAAATTTGCAACAGCTGCCACTAAGATAAGGGTAGCTAGAGCGATCATTCCCGGTTCAGTTTTTTCCTCAGATGTTTGTGTTGTATCCATTTTCATAGCCGCCCGTATCATCCTATTTATAGATATTATGTTGTAAGATGATTTATATAACCACCCAGTATCAGAATTATTAATAACATGAGGATTTCCATAAACCCTGAATGATAATTCCGCCAATAATCTGCTGATAAACAAGGGAATTATAGGGCATAAGGGGTGTTTTATTTTTGTTCAAAATTATTCAAATTCATTTACCAAGGGGATGATGAAATTTAAGGATTCACAGATTTACACCCATATTAGATTTATACAATCTGACAATAATACCCCTACTTGTTAAAACCTTTAAAAAATTAAATTTAGACTTTTTAGAAAAATATTCGGAAGAAATATAACTTACTTGAAAAATAAATAATAACAGTTAGGGGGGAATGATTTATGAGTGCAGATGATAAGAAACATTATGTAACTTCAGAATACACCGGCCGTTACAAATCTCAAGGTAAAATAAAAAATACCAAAAAGTTTGTTAATCGTAACATCTCAAGAAGAACATAATAACAATCAAAACAATATTATAATTGTTTAATTATCTTACGGCTGATTTTTAGGCTTATTTTTGAATATTTATAAATAGAGCATTAATTTAAGTCCCATGCGGTTACTCAAGCGACTCACTTCAGGGGTTTAGGAGTTCCTAGCGCACTGCTTTCTTCACGAGATCAGTGATATTTGCCTCTTCGGTGGCAGTTAACTCCTTCAGAGCGAAGGAGGTAGGCCACAGGTTGCCTTGGTCGAGGTTTGCCTCCTCGGTGAAGGCAAAGGTCATGTACCTCTCGTTCTTGGCACCACGGAAGAAGCAGACTACCTTACCGTCCCGGGCATAGGCAGGCATCCCGTACCAGAGTTTTGGTGAGAGGACTGGTGAGTTGGCTTTGATGAGAGTATGTAACCGTTCACCAATTGCGCGATAGGGTCCTGGCATCTCAGCGATCTTCGCGAGCACCACACTTTCCCCGTCGGCATGCTTACCGGGCCTTTTTTGATTGGGAGTTGTTTTTTTCATAATTCACCTAGTTATTATTTCTTTATTTACAGATAAAAAAAACTTCCTGAAACTTTAACCAATAGATAAATAAACATTAATTTGAGTGGTATTTCACGGGGAGATGAAAAATCATGCCTCAACCAGAAAAAAATAAAAAAGTAATAAAAGAGCTTCCCATTTTCTCCTTTAAATCTGCCAATGAATTAAGCGAGTGGCTTATGGGGAATCATGCAGTATCAGAGGGAATATGGCTCAGAATTTATAAAAAGAATTCTGGAGTTGAAAGTGTTACATTTGAAGAAGTCCTTGATGAGGGGCTCTCTTTTGGTTGGAGTGAGAGTAAAAGGATTAACGGTGATGAAAAATCATATTTGCAACGATTCACCCCACGCACAATAGGTACAACCTCTAAACGTAATCTGGAACATGTGAAGAGACTCATCCGTGAAAATAAGATGATGCCCTCTGGCTTAAAAGCTCTTGGACTGGATAGTCTTGGAAAAATTAAAAAAAGATGAAGTTAACATGATGCTATTTTTAGGGATTTAGATAGAACAATTAAGAAATAAAATAATCTATGGTGTTCCATGAATATAAAAACAGGCTGCGCTGGTTTTTTTGGTTAATAACATGTATATCCTTATTTTTAATGAACCCTATGAAATTAGGTTAATTCCTTAAATTCTTTTTTTGTATTTTAATTCTTTAAATACTATTTTAAAACGAGTTCCGTGGTTTTGGTTGAGGGTGATTTTTCCGTCTAATTGCTTTAATAGGATATTCACCAGTTGTAAGCCTAAGGTTTTAGAGTCTTCCAGGTTAAATTTTTCTGGGAATCCTACCCCATCATCACTGATTACCAGTTCATTCCATTCAGTTCTGGTTTTTAGTGCAACAGTTAATGTGCCCTTTTTGTCACTTGGAAAAGCATGTTTTAAGCTGTTAGATACCAGTTCCGTTATTATGAGCCCACATGGTACTGCTGTTTCGATGTTGAATCTCACATTTTCTACATTAATAACTGGTGTAACTTGTCGGGCGGAAATTGCATAAGAAATATAAAGATCACTTACCAGTGTTTCAATATATTCTGCAAAGTTGATTCTTGTTAAATCACCAGAATGATAGAGTTTTTCATGTATCATGGCCATTGATTTTATCCGGTTCTGACTTTCTGTAAGAATATTGACAAATTCATCACTGTCCACATGTTGTTTCTGGAGGTTAAGAAGGCTGGAAATTATTTGTATATTATTTTTAACCCTGTGGTGGATTTCTTTCAGCAAAAGATCCTTTTCATTAATGGATTTTATTAACTGATCTGTAGCTTTTTTCTTAGAGGTGATATCTTCAGCAATAACCATAATTGAATAAACTTTACCATCTTTCATTATGGGAACCAATTGTGTTTCAACCCAGCTGATATTGGCTTCTTTACTCACTAATCTGTTTTGGAATGGTCCAATTATTTCTCCTTTTAGAACATCAGCAAAACTCTCCATTAGTAAATGGAGGTCTTTTTTTGGAAATAATTCTAGTTCTGCATATGTTCTCCCGATAATTTCTTCTTTGGATCGATTTGTAAATTTAACTGCGGAAGAATTCACATCCAAAATCACACCGTCTAAACCAATTAATATGGTGTAATCAGGATTTGATTCAAAAAGAGTCTTGTATTTTTCTTCATTATCCTGAAGTTCTTTTACTGCTTTCATACGTTCTGAAACGTCTTCACTAAAAATTACAATGCCACCGATATCACCTGAGGATAAATACCATGGACGTACTTCCCATCTAACATATTGAATACTCCCATCTGCACGAATAAATTCATCATCATCAACACTAATAATAGAACCCGCAAGAGCACGCTGATGAACTTCTTTTAATTCGTCAGTAATCTCTGGAAAAATATCATAATGTGATGCACCGTGAAGTTTCATCCCCTGAATATTATAATCTTTAATCCAACGTGAACTAGCGGCAATATACCTCATGTGGGTGTCAAACATTGCAATAGCAACAGGTGCATTTTCAATAAAATACTTTAATTCTTCGTCACGTTTTTCCAAAGCTTTATTAAGAGTTTTTAAGTCTTTTTCAGCTTTCTTACATTCAGTGACATCGTTGTATATGGCTATTATTTCTCCAGTAGGTAGTTTATATATCCAGATTTCCCTCCAGTTTCCAGGGTCTTTTCCATCTTTATACCTGTTTTCTGGAAAATATTCTGGGGTTCCTGTCTCCCAGACTCTTTTAAACGCATCCAAAACACCAAAATCTTTAACTTCAGGAAATATTTCTGTCACACGTTTTCCTATAAAAACATCTTCTTTCTTAATGTGTTCTATGTTTTCCACAGCCTGCTTGAAATCTTTGAAAATAAAGTCTTTTCCATTGTCAACAGCTTCATAAACTGCCATAACATTACTCATATGGTTAAAAAAATTTGTATATTTATTTTCACTTATTTTTAATTCTTTCCAGATCCTATTTTTTTGAACTGCTAGGTCTATGCCATATTTAAGTTCTGTGGAGTTATAAGGTTTAATTATGTATCGTTCGGGTTCTGTAAGTTTGGTTTTTTCAATTGTTGACTCTTCAGGATGAGCAGTTAAATAAATAAAAGGTATATCAAGTTCTTTAATTTTAGAAATAGCCTCAATACCATCAATTTCTCCTTCCAGATTGATGTCTATTAAAATAAGATCTGGTTTGAGTTCCAATGCTTTATATATTGCTTCTTGACCATTAGGAGCTACATATGGAACTTGGTAACCAAAGGATTCCAGGGTGCGTTTAATATCAATGGATTCTACGCTTTCATCTTCTACCAATAGAATTGTAATATCACCCATATTTTTCCCCGTATAATTAATGGTTGTTTAAGATATTTGTTTTTTATTGAATGAGCGGATTAAGAGAAAGAAAAATAAGAAAGAGTCCGAAGAAAGAATTACTAGCTCTGAAAGGATATATTCCCAAAAAAAGGTTATAATTAAGTTATTTATCATTTAAATGATATGTGCTTGAATGGACAACCTCAACCTTAATACTTCTTCCATAAATCTTTCCCTTGACCATTTCCTCCAGTCTTTCCAGAGCTGGTAGTTCTCCATCCCCTATGACCCGTAGAAGTACATTTTTGTCAGATGTAATTTCAGTGGAGATCACCTCATACCCACTATCAACCAACCAAACATTTGATGCATCGTTTACAGTTTTAGTTATGCCGTGGTCAATGGAAATATTGTAACCAGTAAATCCCAGAGGGACTGAAATCAGTAGCACCATTACTAAGGCCAGGGCAATACCTTTTCTTTTAACACTTAAAGATTGCTCTAGAATTGATATCTTCGAAAAGCCCATAACTCCAAAAAGGACAGCTCCGGTAATTATTATGGCAAAATAGTTGGTCATAAATAGTAGCATGCTGCCCATAGCCAGGGAATAATTGGAGCTTGCAAGTAGAATCCCCACATTTGCCAGTGGAGGAACAAGGGATATGGCAATAGCTACCCCCGGTAATGTATCAGAAACATCATGACGGGACATGGCAAAAGCACCGGCAAAACCAGTAACCAGGGCCGCAAGAAGATCCAAAAGTCGTGGTGCAGTCCGAACCATAACTTGTTCAATGCTTTCAGGCTGGTAAAAGTGACTCAGGGGTAAGGTCAAAAAGAACCCCACTGCAATGGCAGTTATAATCCCTCCAATGCTTAACAGTAATGAATGTTTCATTGAACTACTATCGCCCGCGCTTATGCTAAAAGCCAGCCCTATAATTGGTAACATGAGTGGTGCGATGATCATAGCTCCAATAACCACAGCTACTGAATCTCCCAGAAGTCCATAGGTGGCAATACCTGAAGAAAGAATGAGCAAGAAGAAAAATTTCACTATCTTTTTGTTACGTTCCCTACCTTCAAATAATACAAGATCCCGCATCCGTTTTACTTCTGCCTTATCAACTGGATCACCATGCAGAAGAGTGCCAATAGATTCCCACATTGTTAAATTCTCCTTATCCAAGTATAATAGAATGAAATATATTTATTATCATTTATCTCTAAAGAGCACCTATAAAAACATTTTTTCCTTAAACATGGAAAGAGTTGGTGTTCTGAAAGAATAAAATGGGCATAAATATTGATTTATTATCTGATATTTGCTGTTAGCGTAGGGATAAGATTTAAATTGTGTATAAATAAGATAATTTCGCCATGAGGGATAGGTATGGTTCTCAAAAAAGAAAGAATAGTTTAAATCTATTCTTGTTTGGTTGGATACTTGAAACCTATTTTTTTGGAAGTCCAGAACCATAAAACGGCCATGAACAGGATACCACAGGCCAATCCTAACAAACCACTTTCTGGACTAAAAATATTGGTCATTTTAATCCCTAAAATACCAATGCCACTACCTATGCCAAATAGGCTGTAAACAAGGGTATTCCAAAGGGCATGGGAGAATGATGATACAATTATAGATCCTGAAATGTACCGGAGTAGCCCGAAGATTAACCCACTGACAATGCCACCAGTAATGTATATGGGAAGCATACTCCAGGTGAAGGATGGATCCAGGAAGAAGAGGGGTAAATGCCATGAGGAAAATGCTACTGCAGTGAGTAGGAGAATTAATTTGGGATCCATTTTATCCCGTTTCAGTATTCCATAGAGCCACCCTCTGAAGAAACCTTCTTCAGTAGCAAATGCCAGTATAAGTGTATAGAAAAAGAGGTAAACAATTTTCCCGGTCATTTCGTTAGGGTATTTAATTTCCCCCATGTTCCCAGTTACCAGGGCAATAATTATAATGATTAGACAAATACTCAGGGGATACAGAATAGCCCAAACATAATCTCTTAAACTTCCAAACTCCAAACCCAACTCTTTACCATTTATTTTAGTCCAGTAGGCTAAAATTATGATTAGGGGGAATATTACCAGTGCTTGAAGTTGTTCATTATTGAATATTATCGGGATTAGTGTACTGCAGACCATAACCAGGACATATCCAATTAAACCATATTTATAAGCTTTTTTCATCTTTCGCACTCCTAATTCAATTTAAGTAGGTGAAAGAGAAATTAATTCCTTAAATAACTCATTTAAACACCCTTTTTAACTCACTTAAAGGAAATATTAATTTCTTTTAAAAAATCACCTTCTCATAGTAACAATTGCTTCTAGTACTACGTTAGTGATGACTCTCTTTTAAATATTACTATTTAGTTTTCTACTTCCTTAACTGGGGCCAAATGAAGGTGGTTTCAAGGTCCCAGTCATATGATGTGGAAGTTCACACAACACCCTGCCGATACATGCCGGAATGCTTGAGAAAATAAGGGAGCTTCTCCGGGCATAAACTTAAGAACAGGGTTCGGGATGCATACTTCCTAGCCGACCCAGATGAACTTAGAAAAACTTACCTGAGTATATTAATTAAATGTGAAAAGTTCACCAGTTATTTTTCCTTGGATGATATCCGGCGCTGAAAAAAACTTGGGGGGTTAAATGTCAAAAAGTTTTTTTCTGGGTTTGAATTCCTATTCTAATGTTTATTCGTTACATTAAACCTTTTTTAATCTCCATTAGATTCTTAACGCTTTTGGGAAAGGTTTTTTGAAAGATATTTTTTATTTTGTTTGAGGAAATTTTATAAGCCCCTAATCAAACAAAACATTAACTGGAACAAGTATTTTTTCTTTTGCCATAGAAAAAACCATGTTTACTTAATTATAAAAGTTTTTAGATTTCTATTCCTGAAAATAATGAGTTAAAAGACGTTTTTCAAGTATGTTAGTATCGATTTCATCTTATGTTACTGTTCCTGTTTTATTATGCAGGTTATTCTGTTGATTAAATCCGCAAACTGCAAAAACAGAACAATGGGCTTAAGTAAATTCCATAGATTTTATATGTTAAAAATAACTTATGTTAGTTTTAACCTATGTTAAAATTAACCTAACAAAGACATTATGAATCAATAATAAGTTGAGGGTGTGAAGTCGATAAAATGGCAAACAACGATTTAATAATATTGGGTATGATTTTTCTTATACCTAGCCATGGATACCAATTGAAGAAAAATATCAGAGAAACCGTAAATCCTTATTTCAAAATTAATAACAACGTTTTATACCCTGCACTGGCAAAAATGGAGAAAAATAGGTTGATTGAAGGAAAGGAAATGCCTGGAAAAGGTGTCAACAGAAAAGTTTATCACATCACTCAAAAAGGTAGAAAACACTTGCTGGAGATAGTATCTCAGCCTGCAAAACCAGATATTGATAATTTTGAATTTATGGTAAAGGCTGTTTTTTTTGATTACATATCTAAAGAGAAACGTCTGGATGTAATTAAACCATTGTATGAATCAAAAAAACAGGAACTACAGGATACACTGGAGAAAAAACAGAAATATGGTGAAAATCTGTCCCCTATTGCCTTGGCGGTTTTAGAACAGGGGATAAGTGAGATTAAAAATTCTATAGAGTTTTTAGAGAAGTTAATGGAGTTAAATTAATATTTACCATTTTTTCATATGTAAATTTCTTGATATTGATAAAAAAAGAACGCTGAGAAGGTATTATTGTGGACGAGTTTATAATCGAGGCGAACAATCTCTTTAAATCTTTTGGAGATTTTGTAGCAGTAGATAATCTAAATTTAAAAATAAAAAAAGGGGAAGTATTTGGATTTTTAGGCCCTAATGGAGCTGGAAAAACCACTTCCATCAAGATGATGGTAGGTTTACTTCGCCCAACTGGTGGTCAAATACTGGTGGATGGCAAAGACATTGCCCAAGCAGATAGACTTAAAATTGGAATATGTCCTCAGGATATAGTTTTATGGGAAAGCCTTACATGTAAAGAGAGTTTGAAGTTCATGGGGGAAATGTACGAAGTTCCAGATGACATATTGAAAACTAGGGTAGAAAACCTATTAGAAGACCTCATACTAATGGATAAAGCAAACACGCTGGTTTCTAACTTATCAGGGGGTATGAAACGCAGATTAAATTTAGCTATGGCATTAATACACTCTCCAGAGATAGTGGTTCTGGATGAACCTTCAGAAGGACTTGATCCTCAATCAAGGAGGGTTCTGTGGAATTATATCCGCTCATTGAGGGATAAAGAAGGAAAAACAGTTATTTTAACCACACATCTAATGGATGAAGCAGACGGGCTTTCAGATCGCATTGCCATAATTGATCATGGAAAACTGTTACGACTGGATACTCCTAAAAATCTTAAAAAAGAGTTTGGTGAGGGAGATATAGTGGAGATACACTTGGCTGATTCTAAAATGAATCAGGAAGTGATTTCTAAACTTAAAACCATGGAAAATATTGATTCAGTTACTGAAGTTGATGGTAAAATAAATATAAGGACTTTAAATGCGGTTGGAAAACTTCCAGAGATAATGAGTAAAGTTCAGGACATGAATACTGAGGTCGCTGATTTATCACTGCATCCCAATACATTGGAGGATGTTTTCATTGAATTAACTGGAACCAGTTTGAGGGAATAACATGAAATTCATTAGTGTAGCTATTAAAGATTTTAAAGAACTTATAAGAGACCGCCGAGGTCTTTTCATGATACTGCTCTTTCCAATGTTCTTCATGATTATTTTTGGAATTGTCTATGGGAATATGGGTCAGACTAATGAAACTTATAATCTAGTAGTTGTTAACCTTGATGAAGGTGCAAAGATGCCTTTAACCAATGAAGAGGTTAATTTTGGGGATAATCTGACAGAAATTTTCCGTGATTCTGAATATGAAGATAGTGATGTAAAGTTATTTAATGTTATAAATGCTTCAGAATCTTCTGCAAATAAGCTTATACAGCTTAAAGAAGCTGATGCAATGATTATAATTCCTAAAAATTTTTCACAAACTATTGTAGATGAAATGGAGAATTCAATTGCTGCACAGACAACAGTGACAACATCATCTAATAATAATGACCCCCTTAAACTAAGTATTAGCGGAGATTCATCCAGTATGGGCTTTGGAGTTTCTCAAGTAGTATTAATTAAAATAATAGAGGACTATCAAGATAATTTGGTGGCCAATATTCAAAGCCAGACATCAGGATCTTCGGTTAAACCTCTAAAATTGTTTGAAGGAGATGTAGGATCAGTCTCTGGGACGGAATCTTTTTCCCAGTTTGACTTTCTGGCTCCGGGAATGATGCTATTTGCTATCTTACTTCTAGCCACTACAGTGGCAGCCAGTTTGACCCGGGAAGTGGAAAAAGGTACTTTAGCTCGTTTAAGAATATCTAAAATGCGTTCATTTGACATGTTATTTGGTGCACTCATTCCATGGTCAATAGTGGCAGCTATTCAGGTTTTAATTCTACTTACCGTTGCTCTGATAATGGGTTTCAACTGGCAAGGAGGTTTAAACTCCATTGTGTTGGCCATGTTTATAGGGGTCATTGGAGGAATCGGTTCTATTGCATTAGGAATGATTATCGCCTCTTTTGCAAAAAATGACACTCAAGCATTTAATTTAGGGATAATGGTTGTGGTACCTACCAGCTTCGTGGTTGGAGCATTTTTCCAGCTTCCCCAAGTAGTCGTAGGTGAAATCATGGGTCGATCATTCCAGATATATGATATACTTCCCTGGACCCATATTTTAAATGCATTAAAATCAGTTTTGATATATGGAAATGGATTGAGCGCCATTACTTATGACCTGGCCTGGAGCGCAGTCCTAACTGCCATAATATTTGTCATAGGTATGGGATTGTTTTCCAGATTCAGATTAAGTCCTGAAAATTAATTTATGACTTAATCAGCTAATTTAAATAGTAAATACAAGTAGCAGACCCTGAAGAGTTAAAAAAAGTTTACTTAATGTAATATTGATGACTTAAATGTGAAAAGTTCACCAGTTAATTATTCTGTCGATGATACATCAAGTTGTCTGATATCGTTTATATCTATTAAACCTCTTTAGCTAATTCAGGGGCTAATCAACACCTTTCGGTAGAATTATTATCCGTAAACTGTTATTGTGTTGTTTATAGTGCAGGGTAGGCTACCGTATATGGAACTAGGATGGGTCTCTAATTAATTCTAATCAGTTCTTGAATATATGACTTTAATTAAATCTGCCTTTCTATTCCAGAACAAAATTAATACAAATAAAATGGCAGCTATGATGAATATGATGAGATCAAATACAGTCTCTTGTGAGCTGACAAATAAAGATGGCAAGCTGGAAAAAGTTGCGTCTACAGAGTTAAAAAGGATAGCCATCAAAAGATTGTTGGCTATATGAGAACCAGCAGCTAATTTTATACCATTAATCGACAAAATCGACCATTTTTTCTACTCCACAAATTATAGTAATAGAGTTTAATCATCTATTACATTGGATGATGATTTTACTTTAATCTTTATTTCTGCACCAATGCCTCCAAAAATTGAGCCCACCAAGGAACACACGATTAATGTAAGAATTAGTGCATAACTTGCTGCGATAATAACTGCCATTGCTGAAGCCTCAGGGGGATAAATTAAATCGTAGATAATTTCTACTACCCATAATATCATGGCAGTGGTGATGCCCATCAATATCCCGTGTTTTGCTCCTGCCACATAGGTTTCTCCGACCATATAACCGGTTAACAGAGCACCGATTATGAATCCAAGGTATATTCCATAGGAATAAATCGGAGATAACATCAATAAAAAGGAAGAAAAAACACCCAGCACTATTGCTGTAGCAGAACCAGCTATAATTGCTTTCCAATCAGCTATTACTACTTTCCTATAAATATTTTCCATTTTGAATTACTCCCCATCATCCCTCATATTAAAATTTTCCAGATAATCTTAGATTACTATGATTATCCTATTTATTAATATTGTAAGTTGATTAAATTTCTAATATAATTACGATTGGCATGCAAAATCTTTCTTTAATGTCCGGTAAATTCCCCTACCATGTGCTATAAACATATTTATTCAATGTATGGGATTCGTAGATAAAACTGAAGGATAAAATGATTTTTGATGTAGTTATAAGGGGAAAATGGAGTTAAAAGAGATTAAGGGTGAGTTTAGAGGTTATTTTTTTGATTGATAAGATTATAAAATTAAGTTTTTATATTACTTTGATCAATTCATCATAAAGATGGTAAAACCGTGTAAATCCTCATTAGAATTTAAGTTATCCATTTATTAAAAATTTAAAGAGAATGGTAAAATGAAGCATGGAAACCCCCTGTTTTTCCTACTTATTGGCATTTCTCTCATAGCTCCATCCATATCTACTCATTACATCCTTCTTGGAGGTATGGGTCTATTTTCCATAATAATTAGTATATTTGAACGTAAAGAATATGATAATGATAAAATTCTTATTTTAATTGCTACATTAATTCTGGTAATCTCCTTAATATTAACCTACTTTCAGCTATCTTCACCATCATATTCGGGAAATAGGCTGGGTAATTACATTTTAGCAATATTATTCACATTATCAATTATTATAGGCGCATATGACGTCACTCATGATTATAAACTTTCGAAAATTAGTAGAATGGAACATGTGGGTCAAAAAATGAAGGATATTATAGCTATCCTCCTTTTGATAGTAGGTATAATTGTAGGATTGTTGATGGGGATATACATATTTAATATTTAATCTAAACCCCCCTACTGATTCCCTTTTTATCCAAAAACTTGCCATCCTCAACTTTTTATTTTTTTCTTCAAAAAATAATACATAAAAATCTTGAATTTTTTACTTAGCCTACATTTTTTCCTTTCCCTGCGCCGAAAGGGGATATTTAGTTTGAAAATAATCAAATAGATACTTTAACAAATTAATAAAATAAAAAAATTAGTATTTATTCTTCTTTACGTTTACTGGTGGTTTTTAGAAGCAAAATCCCTATAAAACCAACACCTAATATTAATGCAAGTAGCCAGTCTAGGGAGTTTAAAGCATGGGCATAGTATGCATAGAATATGGTTACCACACAAAATGGGTTTAAAACCAACCAGGTGGTTAAAAATCCGGGATTGTATCCTGGTTTTTTTATCTGGAAGATAATGGTATGTTGTATGCCATTTATGAGTAACTGGAAGAATATTAACCCCATACCAACCCATGGTAAAACAGTAACCAGTAAGGCACCCAGTACAGCCCAGATCCATATGGACATGTTTACGAATAATTTGTAAGCCGGGGATAGCGGTGAGTCTTCCTCTGGTGGATCTTTACTTAATATGGTATAATAATTAGCAAATTTTTCAAACCCGATTGGGGAGAGAATATATTCTTCTGTTTCATGGATCATGACCAGTGGTAAGTGAATCCAGTATAAAAAAGCCAGCCATGAAAAATTAGGGTCGGTAAATTTGAAGCAGATAAAAATAGTTATTAATATTGGCCCTAGGAAAGCCCCTAATCTTTGCCAGATGTTATTATAAGTCTTATACATGTTTTACTCCCCCATTTATAATCTATTTCCATGGGCTTATAAGTAGTTATGGTGTACAATGCCATCCCGCACTCCTATCGTGACATAAACAAATTCCTGAACTGGAAACCGGATGAGGACGGCTACCACAGAGCAACCAGTCACATGTTACGGAAGTTCTCACAACACCCAGCTGATAAATGCAGGAATCCACGTGGAAATCCTGGAGCACGTGTGGGTCACAAGTTTAAAGACAGGGTCCGGGATGCATACTACCTAGCAGACCCAGATGACCTCCGGAAAACTTACCTGAGGTATGAAAAGTTCCCCTGTTAATTATTCGATGGATGAGATAAGGGAACTGCAAATATTAGTATTGGAAATGAAAAAAGAGTTTAAAGAACTCAAAGGTGAGGCTTGGAAGGGGGTTATTTTTTCTGCATTTTTTAAACAAAAAGCTACTTTTTAATATAAAAAAAGGAAGGGAATATAATTCCATTTTCAACAAGTAATTAGTTTTGATAATTTATATCCTGTGTTGTTAGATAATGGCATTTTATTAATTCGTCACCATCCAAGTCTTCTTTATGCATATTAACTGCATTTATTCGGCTATTTCCATAATTTTTGTAATAATAGATGCCGTTTTGTTGATCCATACAAGCAGAATATGTTGTTTTTTCTACCATTCCCTCAGTTAAAACCCCTGCTTTTACCATTTTTACATAATCAAGCATGTGCATACATTGGGTCACAGCACTGATATCATCCTCCAGAACTGGCATATGAGCTCTAGCATAGGCAATTCTCACAAATCTTGAAACGCTATGAGAATCTCCTGGAAGTCCCAGAGTACCAGCTCCAACACCATGAATCTGCAACAATTGGTCACTCCACTTGACTGGTTCTGGTTGATTAGGATTAATAGATATGTATCTGTTTAGATTCATCAAATGCCAGTCAAAGGTTGGTTGATTGGTCATCACTCCCACGGGGTTATCAAAGACTGCAAGTTGTTCTTTAGTTTTTTCAACTACAATTGACCTACCGGTTTTATCAGTTATCATCCAGTGGAGTGTGGGTACTGGTGTCTGGTCATTTAAGGGCACATCTACTAAATCTATGTTAGAAAGAGCACTTTTAACTTCATTAATTGTATCGTAGTTGGAGACTACCCAGTAAATGAAGTCGTAAGGTGTGATATTTGTTTTTCCAGGTACTGGTTTTTCTTCAAAATGTGCGAATCCTTCAAAATTCAGACCAGCACAGACTAATCCATTTTCATTCATGGCATCAACCAGGGACGGATGGTCATCAATTACAGTCCCAATGCCAATAAGGGCTTTGTCAGTCGTTTGCATATTTCCAGTAACTTTATCTTCCAGCAAGTAATTTCTCGGAAGAATTATGGGACATTCATTTACATTATATGCCAAGTCCAAATTTCGTCCAACAAAATTATTTCCATCTTTTGTTTGTATACTAAATGTTGTACACATTTGTTTCACCCCAATCTTATTATCTTTTTTAAAATACATATTTTTTTTTAAAGGGGGATTGAGTAAATAGGGGCATGTTTGGGCCATAAGCTTAAGGATAGGGTCCGGGATGCATGCTTCCTAGCCGACCCAGATGACCTCCAAAAAAGTTACCTGAGACGTATCGACTACTTAAATATCAAAAGTTCACCAGTTAATTTTTCCATGGATGGAATCAGGGAACTACAAATACTAGTAGTGGAAATGAAAAAGGAGTTGCGGGAATTGAAGGGTGGGGCCTGAAGTGCTTTTTTTTGACGAATTTTTACTCAGAAAACGATAACATTATAGCCATTAATGCTTAAGGAAATGTTATGAAAGTATATTTATACATATTAAATACATTAGCCGATTGGGAAATCGGTTATTTAACTGCTGAACTCAATAGTGGCAGATATTTGGATAAAAAAAGACCTCCGGTTGAGCTTATAAAAATTGGGAATACCACAGAACCCATAAAAACAATGGGCGGTATTACAATTACTCCAGATGAGAATATTGATAATATCAAGTTTGAGGAAGATGATTTACTTATTTTACCCGGAGCCGACACATGGGCAGAAGAGGAAAATAAAAAAATAATAGATATTGTTTCCAGTATTATAGATGAAAAAGTAATTATTGCCGCAGTTTGTGGAGCCACAATAGCCCTTGCAAATAAAGGAATATTAAACAATAGAAAACATACCAGCAATGACCTAGAAGTTTTAAAAATGTTTTGTCCTGAATACATCGGAGAAAATTTCTATATAAATCAACCAGCAGTTACAGACGACAATCTAATAACCGCTAGTGGTATTGCCCCATTAGAGTTTTCATATGAAATATTAAAAAGAACAAATTTAATGAAAACCGAAACACTGGAAGCATGGTACCAATTATATAAAACTAATGAACCAAAGTATTTTCATGCCCTAATGGAATCCATTGAAGGGGCATAGGGTAATTTTTAAAATTAAATATTAATTTTATTGAAATTTTTTTATCTTAAAAAAGAGAGATTAAAAATTTAGTTTTTAAGTATATTCAAAAGCAATAATTGGCCATCACAGCAATTGGCGGATAATGAAAAAATTATTCAGATAACTATTTTATCGGGTGGAGACCATATAACAACTATGGCCATCTAGCACTCCTAACGTGAAATAAATAAATTTATGAACTGAGAACCCAACAAGGACGGCTTCAACAAAGCAACCAACCACATGCTCAGGAAATAAAAGGGTAAGGGATATTTATTGGTGGGAAGAATATATTTTTATGGATTTATTAGTCAAATTAGATAAAAATAACAAGAAAAAAAATAATTGAAGATTGGAGATTAATTAGACTATAATTCCAATAAATTTAAAGCCATTTCGTTAATTTCTTTCATTTCCTGAGTCCTGGATTCTTCGACATAATTAAGAGTGGTTACCAATTTATCTCCAGAGGTTATTGCCCCTATAACTAATGGGAAACGCTCATCTGTGGATGGTGCAAAATACATTTTTTCAATTTTCATATCCCCGTAAACATCAGGAATATCCGGCTTGCCGAGATTTGTCATCACTGTTCCTGGACTTAATTTTAAAAAGCGGTGGGCTAATTTAATGGCTTCGTTTTTCTTTTTATGGGCAAATGTGGATAGTTTTTCATACCGGGTGAAATCAGGAGGCACAATTTCTGCAAGGACTCCAAAACTTGCTATAGCATCAATAAGCGTAGGATCCATTTTTTCTATAGTAATGAATGGTTCAAATAGATTCGCTGATTCGATTTCTTTGATTGCAGTGTTATGGAACTTTTCAACGTTCTCCCAGAACTTTTTTTTAGGATTATAATCGAATTTAAACATAACTCGGGTTATATAAAGGCATAAAACATCATGAACCTTCATTCGACTCCTTAAATCAATGGGTAAAGCCACGTTCCTCTTTTTACCCTTAAATGGTCGGGATATATTTTGATATGCGGCTAAAAATGCAGTGCTTAATGCTGAATTCACCGTTACGTTATGTTTCCTACATTTTGTCACCAGGTTATTTGTTTGCTCTTCTGATAGTTCTATACATTCAATACGGTATTCATTTTCCTGCCAGTATGCTCTGTGGATATTTTCAAAGTCCTCCTGATCAAAAGTAGTTATGTCTTTTTGCCAATTCTTATTCATCCGGTTAATCATGAATTTCTTAAAAAATTTGCTAAAAGATTCTTTAAAAGACCCTGATGATGTAAAATATGGAGAAAGACCTTCAGATGAAAGCATAGGTGGAATTGGTAATTGAATTATTTCCCTTTCTGGTTCTGCAGTGTGCATTAAAATATCCCTGATGAGATAAACGAGTCCCCGGCCATCGCATATTGCGTGCTGACCAAACACCATAAAATCTGAAACCTCAGGTGATTTTAATAAAACAAAACGAATTAAAGGACCTTCAAATATCTTGAATGGAATTCTGTTTTCATACATTAATTCTTCCTGCCATTGATCTTCAGATTTCCATTCTACCACACGAAAAGGTATTTCGGGAACATGGTCATTATGAAACCATGCTTTATTATCTTGATCATATACTACTCTTGATGATAGGAGGGGATGCATCTTTTTTGCCTTATTAATTGCTCTTTGTAGCTTTTTTCCCGATACATGTCCCCTTATTCTTGCAACTAGAATTACATTGGATAGTGGATTCCATAGGAATTTTCTTTCGTCTCCCACTAATTCTCGAACTCTTCCTAAATCGGATTTTCCATTTTGATCCATCATAATCCTCTTTTTTAGTTTTTATCATGATATGACATTTTCTTTTAAGCAAAACACCTTTTACCGTATCATGGATATGATACTATTTGCTTATATATTTTACTGACCAGTCAGTAATGAATGTGTTAAAATTATTTTTTCTGAGCCTCAAACTGTTCTACAAAGAAATCAATGTATATAGATTTCATAACGTTAAAAAATCGTTTATTTAGCTCTTCACGGTCTATTTTGTAAAATTCACAGAATTTATCCCCATATAACATCAAAATTAAAATTGGGGCTGTTCCAAAGAAAAAAGTGGATACAATTAAATCCATTCTATCTTCAATATCAACACCCATCTGTTCTATTTTCGGGATAGCAGTATCAAAGAGAGGATTAATCATACTCAATATAGATTCGTTTTCTGGGGTTTCCTTAAGTAGTTCCATAGCAATAACTTTCAATGCTTTATCATTCTGACTGAAGAAGCTCATTCTCTCATCAAGGCGTTGGTAAAGGTCCTCTTTATTTATACTAGTAATTTTATGGATATACTCCTCTTTTTCTGGAATATAACTTTTTATGTATCTTTTTATCAGTTCTTCCAGGATATTTTTTTTACTTTTAAAGTAATAATAGATAAGGGGCTTGGATACATTTGCTTTACTAGCTATTTCATCCACACTGGTAGCATCATAGCCCTTAAGAGCAAAAAGTTCAGTAGCTGCTTCAAGAATCCTTTCCTTATTATTTAAAGGACTTCCCTCAATATCTTCAATCTCTCTAGCCAATTCTTTTCCCACCTTGTCTTAATCCTGATTATTTATTTAATTTAGTAGTAATTAATTATCTGCTATATTGGAAACTTAAATGTGAAAAGTTCCCGAGTAAATTTCTCCTTGGATGAAATCAGAGAACTGCAACAACTTGTTGCAGGGATGAAAAAGGAGTTAAAAGAACTCAAGGGTGAAGTGTGAGGGTTTATTTTTTTTGATTGAGAAGATTAAACCATTGGCAATCAGCATCTAGCAGAAGTAACATTGAAGGGCTTAGTTGAGCGGGGCTCAGCCCCCCTGCTCTCCTTAAGTCTGGACTATGGTATTGATAAAGATCTATCTTTCCAAAACAATTAAGAAATTTTAATAACTGTAGAAACAAAATATAAAGGGGTATTATATGAATTATTTAATCTGTGACAAATGTAACGGCTATTATAAACTTCAGCATGGAGAAACCCCTGAAGACTTTGTTTTGGAATGTGATTGTGGGGGTAATTTAAAAATTGTTGAGTCACTTGAAAATATCAGAGAAGAAGTCGATTTGAATACATTAGGTATTTGCCCGTCATGTAATAAGGCAACTCCATTAAATGCAAATTTTTGCCAATCTTGTGGAGAAAAAATAGACAAGATTGAATCTATTGATGATAAACCCAAATCTGAGAAAAGAGTTATTGCGTGTAATGAATGTCATTATGTGCACGAACTCTCAGAAGATGAAAAAATAACTGATTTTGATGTATGTGAATGTGGTGGGGAATTTATTTATTATGAAAATCGTGAAGAGTATTTTAAATCTAAAGAGTATTTTGAAACTTTTCTGAATTCAAATAACTCATCTCCTACAAAATTAGTTGCAAATACTGTCAATAAACTTATAAAGAGTGAAACATTAGAAGATAAAAAAAGCAAATATGGATTTTTAATAGCCGCTAAAGGTATTGAAGGTGTATTAGAGTTATATGATAATTGGCTTAGGTTACCTGGAAAAGAATACTTGTTGCTTGAAGATATTAGTTCAATAGACTTCCAAACAGCTCAGGGTCTTCGTGGAAGGGGATACATTAAATTTAATTTAAGAGGCATGGATAGAGAAAACAAACAGACCGGAGCTATGTTATTTTATAACCGTCGCACAGGTTATAGTTTAGGAATAGGTGGTGCTAAGGACGGGAAGGGTGGCATGATAGTTTATAACCCCCGCACTGGTTACAGCTTAGGTATTGGTGGTTATAAAGATTCTAAACCCCTAACAAAAATCAAATTCACTAAAGAGTGGGAATCAGAATTTAAAGTAATAAAAAACATTATTTACACAAAAATATTAGAAAGAAAAGGTTTAGAAAAAATCGAATTTGAAAACAAAGAATTTAACGAACTAGAAATGCTTGCAGAATTGAAAAATAAAGGAATAATCACTGAAGATGAGTTTGAAGCAAAGAAAAAGCTAATATTAGAACTTGAGTAATTGATTAATTCATTTAATTTTTTTGAAAGAGGCAATAGGGGGGATGAAATGGAAAAGCTGAATTTAGACCTTTATAACGAAGGTAAAAATCTTTATGGGTTAGGAGAATACGAAAAAGCTTTAATTATTTTTAAAAAATTAGCTAAAAAAGATCCGAATTCTTTAGATTATATATTTGCCGTTGGAAGGACACTGTCTAGATTAAGAAAGGACGAAGAAGCATTAGCAGGTTATGAAAAAATATTAAATATCCAACCACATAATCTAAAGGCTCTTCTTGGGAAGGTATTATCTTTAGAGATGATGTGGAACTACGAAAAAGCTATACAAACTATTGACAACGAACTAAAAAGAGGTGATAATGCCCTATTGTTGGCTAGAAAGGGCCATATTATGTCTTTTACTGAAAGAAATGAAAAAATAATCCTTGATTTATTCCATAAAGCCCAAGAATTAAAAAATGATGAGCCATATATCTGGTATCTTAAATCTGCAGTATACAATCACTATCTTGAACCAACAAAAGCTATTAAAGCATTGGAAGAAGCATTATTGTTAGTATCTGAGTCAAAAACTAATTTGGATAAAGATATTTATGTAAGTAAGCGAGATTTATTGTTATCTAAGATAGATTTACTTTATTATTTTAAAGAATTTGATAAAGCTCTAAAATGTTGTGAAAGCTTATTAGAATCATATGGAAATGATAGAGAAGCTTTTTTCAATAAAATAAGTATTTATATGGCACAAAATGACTATGATCGTGCCCTGAATGTTTTAGACCGAGCATTAAAAATAGATCCAAATCTAGTCTTTTTTCTAAATCTTAAAGGCATAATTTACATCCATAAAAACTCTTCAGAAGAAGCTTTAGAAATCTTTAATAAAATAACAACTATTGACGCCAATTATGAATGGGGATGGGCAAATCAAGTTTCTACCCATTACTATGGTGAAGATTACAATAAAGCAATAGAAACAGCAAGTAAAACACTTGATATTAACCCTTATAATGCTATTGCACTATATTGGGGATCTTTGGCTCTGAGAAAACTGGGTAATAGTGTCCTATCCCGAAAATGGCAAAAAAGATTGAGTGATCCTAAAGTTGATATGATAATTTTGGAGAAAAATCTGCAGGAAAGACTTGCTGACGAACTATGGCGCCTAAAAAAAGTGGGATATAATCTAAAACTCAGAAATAAAGAGTATGTGTTGAAAAATCGACGAAGGATTGATTTGTTATGTGAAGATGTTGAAAACGATGCGTTGATGGTTGTTGAACTTAAAGTCGTTCAGGCATCTAAAGAGACATATTTACAATTATCAGATTATATTGATTCAATCAAAAAAGGTATTGGAGTAAATAGGGAAGTTAAAGGACTTGTAATTAGTTTTGGTTATAATAAAGAATTTAAAAGTTTAATTGATAGTAGGCCAGATATTTCACAAATAGATTTCGAAAAATTGGGATTATAGTAAAAACCTAGACTCACCAATAAACTAATTATATCTTTAAGAGTGGTTTTTGTTTCAATTTTTCATCTGGATTTTAGTGATAATGATTACAATTATTTTAGCCCAAGTTGTTTCTCCCACTTTTTGTAATCTTTCGAGAATATTTGACCTTTAACTTCATTTATAACTTCATTCAGAGTTTCTGAAGATTTTTCATGATTACTTAGTCCTAATGCAAAACGGTAAATTAATTCATCTTTCTTAGACTTAGTATGTGGATAATCAATGTAAAGCATTAGTTCATTAAATTCAGTTATAATTTCTTTATTATCCATTTTTTTAGGGGATTTATGCCCAGTTCTTTCTAAGAATCTTTCAATAGTCATAGATCTGTCTTTATCGACTATGGTGTATTTTAGGTCAGATATCAACTCTAACTCTTCGGAACTTAGTGAATAATTCTCTTTGTTGTAAATCTCTATAAAATCTTCACCACTGTACCATCTGCCCCAAATAAGTGTATTTGGCTGTTTTTCCAAAATTTGAGAATAGGACTCCTTATTTTCTTCTAATTCATTTAATTTGTTACTGAAATGTTCTTTAACCTCTTCTGATGTGAATTTAATGTTGTGTTTTTTTTCGTATTCCTCATCCTTCAAAACAATTAATAATACGTTTAGTTTATCAAAAAAATCTCTTAGTGGTATGTTAAATACATTTTTCTTCGCATCAGACCAGTTTAATTCATTATTTTTTTCAATTTCTCTTATTTTCCGGATGAACATTTGTTTCATTTTTTTATTGGCAGTTAAACGCTTCCAGTCATCATATTTTGAAAATTGATTTATAATAATACCTATTTCAATAGGATCTGTGGGTTGATTTTTGGTGAAGGTAAGAACTCTGTTGGAAAGCCAGTTGGGACTAGTATAAGGTATAATATAGGTTAAAGTCCAAGCTAATACAGAAACAATTAGTGGAATAAAAATCGCTAAGAATATTTGTAGTCTGTCCATATAACTCCCCCTTGAAAATACGAATAAAGATTAGATTGATTATATTAATAACTTTATTCAATGAATGATTATGAGTAAACCCCCACTCAAAACTCCTTCTCCCTACTTCATAACTCCAAAAGAAAACATACTAAAGGTTAGTCCTCTCCTAACAATTTATTTCTTCTTCAACAAAATTCATATGGAAAATCCGGAAGTTTTTACTTAGACTAACAATTATTCTTTTGTAAGACTAAAAAATAAGGCGTAATACCAAAGATTTAT
>Ga0334901_1000162_pt1 | contig 107527 bp, 81 predicted proteins | sample GraSluR3_MG_3_FD_207216 | JGI IMG/M metagenome (GOLD analysis project Ga0334901, IMG submission 207216) | Sludge microbial communities from methane-producing bioreactor in Wageningen University, Netherlands - Granular Sludge_15_08-R3 | ecosystem: Engineered > Bioreactor > Anaerobic >... | reverse complement strand
GCGGACCGGGCAACGATACGCTTGAAGGCGGAGCCGGTGCCGACACCTTCATGTGGCATAACGGCGACCAGGGCACAGTAACCACGCCTGCACACGACCACATCATGGACTACGACACCACACAGGGCGACAGCCTTGATCTGCGCGACCTGCTCTCCGGCGTGTCTTCGGACAGCAACCTGCACGACAACATCACCATAAGCAGCGACGGCACAGACACCACCATCAGCATACACGCCGACGGTGCTCCCGCACAGGTGGTGCAGGAAATCACCCTGCACGGAGTGGATGCCACATCCATGACCGATCAGCTGAACGAACTGAACATCATTCTGGGAACCCCGTAACAGCAACGGGGGCAAAAAAAACACCAAAGGGCGCCGCAAAGGCGCCCTTTTTCATTCATATCCTCCGCCGCTCCCGCAGTCAGCGGGCCGCCTGACGGACAACATCGGTATACAGCTGTTTCCATTCCGCCACGTGCGCCGAAAATCTGAACCGCTCCGCCACGGCGCTCCCCTTTTCACGCATGGCATCAAGCCGCTGCGGGTCATTCAGCAGGGCTGTCAGGCCATCCGCCCATACGTCTTCATCCAGCGGCAGCACAACGGCGGCATCCTCCGTAACTTCCTTTACCGGCACAGTATCGGAAACAACCAGCGGCACCCCGCAGGCCAGGGCTTCCAGCGCTGCGTTGGGAAAGCCTTCCCAGCGGGAGGGCATGACAAAAACACTGCGCCGGTCGCAAAGCCCCTTCAGCACCGCGGGCACATCGCTGCGCATACCCGTAAAAACAACCTGTGACGCAATGCCCAGTTCTCCGGCCTGCTGTTCCAGCGCCGCACGCTCGCCGCCGTCGCCCATCAGCACAAAGAACGCATCAGGTACATCGGCGGTTATTTTCCGGAAGACGCGCAGAAAAAAGTCCATATTCTTCACCGGCACCAGCCTGCATGCCGTCACCAGCACAGGCGCCCCCTGCGGCACCAGAGTGCCCGCATCCGCCGCCGCAGCGCTGAAATGCCCCTCGGGAATACCGTTGTACACCACCCGCGAAGGTGCGCGGAACAGGTTGTGATCCTGCTGCACCACGGCATCAACGGCCTGTGATACAGAGACAAACATGGCTGTGCGCGCCGAAAGAAGCTTGTTCATTATTCTGCGCACCGGCTTGGTCTCGCGGGCCATGGTGCGTATGTTGGTGATGACAGGCACTCCGGTGCCCGCCGCGGCAAGCCGGGTATGGTAATTGGCGGCAAAATGCATGGTCTGTATAACATCCGGCTGCAAACGGCGCAGCAGGCGCCGCAGCCTCAGTGTCGTATCCAGCCGGTGTGTGCCTGCCGGCAGACCGCGTCTTCCCACGTTGACCACGGACACGCCCGCCTCCGCAAACAGCGGCACCAGATCACCCTTTCCTGTCATGTTGACCACGGTAACACGGCAGCCTTCGCGCTGCAGGCAGGGCGTGATGTTCAGCAGCCAGTTTTCTATGCCTCCGCGGAAAAGTCCGCCGATAACGTATACAATATGCATCTGTGTTCCTTGTTTCATGGCCTGACGGGTCGGCGTGCGGCACGCACGTCATCTGCCAGCGCCAGATAGCGGGCGAACATATCGCGCTCGTCAGGGGCCGAAGCGGCAATACCTGATCTGTCCAGCCTCAGGGCCTTATCCACGGCCTGCGCCACGGCACTGTCATCCAGAGAACGGCATACCGCACCGGTCACGCCGTCCTGCACAATCTCCGCACTGCCGGCCAGATGCGATGTAACAACGGGTACTCCTGCCGCCACGGCTTCGGCTATGACCAGACCGAACGGATCGTAGCGGGTGGGCAGACAGAAGGCATCCAGCGCATGAAAAAACTGCGGCATATCGGCCACGGCTCCGGCAAAGCGGACCCTGTGCTCCACGCCCAGCGCAGCGGCCTGCTGTCTGTACGGGGCGGCATTATCACCGCCTGCCACCAGCAGCACCACATCTTCGGGCAGACCGCGCAGACTGCCTATACAATGGGCCAGTCCCTTGCGCATAAATATATTGCCCGCAAACCCCACTATGCGCCGTGCGCCCGCACCGGGCCAGTACCGTTCGCGCGCAGCCGCGCGCGCCGCCTCATCCGCGGGATGAAAGCGTTCCGTGTCCACCCCGTTATGAATGACGGTCACCTTGTGGCAATGCTGCGGATAGCTTTGGCACACCTCGTCCCGTGTCATGCCCGAAGGCACCAGAATGCGTTGCAGCGCGACGGAATCAAGGACTCGGCGTTCCTGTGCGGGAACATATCTGTTGTACAGATTCCACCACCGGCTGCACATTTTACGGCGTTTTTCCTTTTCGGGCAGGCCCTCCAGCGAGCGCCTGAGAAAAGTGGCATGTACGCCTGTCTGCCGCACAATGGCGGCACCGCGCACATATTCAAACGAAAAAGGCACCCCGCGCGTACAGGCGATGTACCGCTCTGCCCTGCGGAAAAACGATGCATATTTGAGCAGCCTTGTGGGCCGCAGCATACCCAGTTCCACCACGTGCTCCGCCAGCGGACCGTGCGGTTCCTTGTTTCTGCCGCAGACAAGCTGAAAAGGAACCCCGCGGCTCTGCATATACCGGCAGAAACGGTAGGCCACCCCTTCGCCGCCTGTGGAAGGATCGCAATATTTCACAATGACCAGAACTGGTTCCGGCATGTTTTTTCTCCTGCATGAATGCGGCACGGAGTGCGATTACCCGCGCCAGATATCAGGGCAACACGTTGGTACACCGTGCCGCCGTCGCGGGCAAGCGGCCGCCGCCTGATGCCGCACACAAAAAAAGGAGCCGGAGGCTCCCTTCTGACTGGCAGACGCACAGACAGACTGCAGTCACGCAGCCTGACAGGCAGTACGACCTGCCGGAAAATCAAGTGACGCAAGACGCGGGTCAAGAGGAAACAACACCCCTTCACATCCGCCGGCAACCGTGCCGGAGCGGCCCCGCCGGACGGTACGCAACCCGCGCAAAGCCCGCCTGACGGCGCCTCCCTGCGTCCGGCTGCGTATGGCTGCCAGATTGTGCTCGCCTATGGGGTCAATGCCCGTCACCACCGAACCGAAGGGGTCGGAAAGAACATCCACAACGGCCCGCAGCGAGACATTGAGCATTTCAGCCAGATAAACAGCATTCATGCCGAAAGGCAGCACTCTGTCCACAAGCTTGACCGACCGGCGCCAGCGCCGATGGCCACACAAGGCCACACTGCCCATAAAAATCTGCTTTTTAACAAAAAAAGGCACCCGCTGCGGCGTCACAGCGGCCCGCAGCACCCTGTCTGCCTCGGCCGAACCCAGCCGGTACAATGCGCCTGCCGTGCCTCTGTTCCACGGAACCATGCAATCGGCCAGCATTTCGACATAAACATGACTCAGCTTGCTGCCGCCTGTACTGCACATGCTGTTGGGCACATAGTGGTTGTGGGCCACCGTATCTGCCGCAAGATGAGAAAGATAGCCGTAGGCATAGGCTTTAAGACGGGGCGAGTCGGCACTGCGCAGCAGCGTGTGTGCGGTTTCCCAGTTGTGGCTGTGACCGGGGGTGACGGCACATCCTTTGCCTATGAAAATATCGGCACTGAGCGCCCCGTAGCGGAAAACCGACTCATACGCGGAAATAACAGTAGCCACACCGGCAGGCAGCAGGGTCAGGTTGGCAAACAGCCACTCGGAACAGGCCATGTGCACCCCCGGTCCCCATGCCATGGCCGCATCAGGCAGAAGCAGCAGCATGAAAATACTGAAAGCCACCGCCAGAGGCCATCTGCCAGTGCGTCCGGCGCCGGGCGTTGCGCCGCGCCGTACAATTTTATCACCATGCTTCATGAGAATATATGCTTCCGGCGATTCCGGTCGGTTTGTGCGTTTTCCCACAGAATGTGTACCGCTAAAGATTCTTTTTACGCAGTGTACCAAACACCCTATGTACTAGCTCTCCGGCACGACATGTCAACAGCTATCAGCCGCCTTTGTGCCAACCGGAAGAAATAGCAGTACTTCATTTTTTAACATACACACAGCACGGCTACAAATACGGGGTGAACAGCCAGAATGCGGCATCGCGCATACGCACCGGCAGGGAACGGTTTTCCAGTTCGCTCAGGGTTATGCTGCGCGCATTGCGCCGCACGTTGTCGAAATGCCTTACCAGCGGACGCACGACGGACGTATCAAATATCTCCACATTCAGCTCGAAATTAAGCCGCAGGCTGCGGGGGTCCAGATTGGCAGACCCCACCTGCGCGTAACTGCCGTCGATGAGCATGATCTTGGAATGTACAAAAGGGCCGGGCTGGTAGTAGACATGCACCCCGAACCGCAGCAGCTGCCACAGCATGTTGCGTGTGGCCCAGTGCACTGCCGGCAGATTATTTTTTCCGGGCAGCACCACATCCACCCGCACCCCGCGCAGGGCAGCTGCCTGCATGGCGCTTATCAGATCGCCGGACGGCAGAAAATACGGAGTCATGATGCGTACCGAGCGGCACGCACTGGAGATGACGCCCGTCATCAAAGCCGAAATACGGTCGATATCCTGCCCGGGACCGCCTTTGACCACGCGGCACAGCGTATCGCCGCACGGCTCTTCCGTCACGCGGCGGGGCAGCGTATATTCGCCGGTGGCAAACCCCCAGTCATCCAGAAAAGCTTCCTGCAGCTGGGCCACCACAGGGCCGGAAAATCCGAAATGAATGTCCACCACGGGGCGTCTGTTTTCCGGATTGTCCACCATATGCCTGTCACCCAGATTCATGCCGCCGGTAAAGCCTACCTGCCCGTCGGCCACCAGCACCTTGCGGTGGTTGCGCAGATTGACACTAAGCTGGGGAGGAAAAAGACGAGGCGGAAGGAAACGCGCCACGCGCACTCCCCGCCGCTGCAGCAGGGTTCCCGAGCGGGGAAAGGCGTACAGCTCGCCCACGCCGTCCACCAGCACACGCACATCAACGCCCCGTGCCGCAGCGGAGCTCAGAGCTTCGATAAAGCGCCGGCCTTCCGGTCCGGTTTCAAAAATATATGTGGCAAGGTACAGTGAGTCTTCGGCACATTCCACCGCTTCGATCATGCGGGGGTAGGCCTGCTCGCCGTTATGCATTATGCGCACATCGTTACCGCCTACCAGCGGCATTCCGGTGACAGCCAGACCGGAACGCTGCAGCGTGCGGTAGACCGGCGCAATAAGATAATCGTCCATGGAGCCGGGCGGCAGAAAGGGATGGGTTCCGCCGTGCAGCCGCCCTTTTGTGGCGGTGCCTCTGGCCGAATTTTCTTCATTCAACCGTTCTGCCTTGCTGCGCACACGGTTGATGCCGAACACGAAATAGAGCAACGGCCCCGCCAGAGGAAAGGTAAGGCACACCGCCACCCACCCGAGAGAGGCTCTGGGCTCCCGCTTGTTCAGCAGGGCATGGCCCGCAGCGGTGAACGACACGCACAGGTTGATCACCACCAGCAGGCCGCTGAGAAGAGTGAAATCCATCTCGCGACTCCGCTTTCAGTTACAACTCCGGCCGCGGCATGCTGCTGCAAACGGGCAGACAACGGCATGCTGCGGGGCAGCCGCAGGAACGCGGCTGGTATTCTTCTTACCGCCAGCCACACAGAAGGGCAATGCCGCAGACAAAAAGAAAGGCGGCCCCAGCGGAACCGCCTGTATAATTTTACGCGCAACCGCTAGCGCGACACGAGCACCGGCACGCCGGACATGGAAAGTACCCGGTGGGCCACACTGCCCAGCAGCATACCTTCAAAATCATTCAGCCCGCGCGAACCCATGACTATTACATCGCACTTTTCGTCATCGGCTACTTCCACAATGGTGTCGCTGGGCTTGCCGTGTTCGATGCGCACGGTAAACTTCACGCCTTCGCGTTCCAGATCTTCGCGGAAGACCTGTATCATTTCTTCAGCATTCTTGTGCATTTCGGCTGCAATTTCAGTACGGGCCGCACCGCCGATAAGGTTGGGCACCTCGCCGAAACAATGCATCAGCACTACCTGCCCTTCCGAGCATCTGGCCAGCGCCACGGCGTGACGCATGGCAAAACGGGAATTGCTGGAACCGTCCACAGCCAGCAGTATTTTTTTAAACGCCATAACAACCTCCGCGCAATGATCATTCACTGCAAGTGTCATTGAATGTGATGTCAGTACGCTCCGGCACGGCGGCCGGAACGTTGTTACTAAAAGGATGATGCCGACACTAGCACACGGACAGGCCGGCGACAACCTGCTGCGGAAACAATACTATCCGCGGACAAAAAACGCCCGGCAAGCCTGCCGCGCCTGAATTCGGCCCCGCAGCACATGCCGGAACACGCCACGCAGTGCCTCTGCTTTCCATCCCGCGGCAGCAGCCGCCACCGGCACCGGAACAAAAAAAGTCCGGCCGCAAAGCGACCGGACAGAACGGACTTTAATGCTCCCGGGCAGCAGTTTTATGCTTTTGCCCAGTTGCGCGATGTATAGGCAGCCCCGTTACGTCCCAGAATAAGACATTCGCGTCCCGTAAGGCTGTCCATGAACTGCAGACCGCTGCGGGCCTGCATGACATACACCGCAGTAGCCAGTGTATCTGCCTCCATCACGGTGGGAGCCGTCACCGACACACTGAGCACGCTGTGCGGGCTGCTGCCGGTGGCGGGGCTTACCAGATGGCTGTACATGCGTTTGCGGTCGTAAAAGACCTCATAACCTCCGGAAGTGGCAATGGCACCATCACGCAGGGCAATAGTCGCGGGGTAGTTCCGCTTTTTATCAGGGTCCTGAATGGCGATAACCCACGGTTTGCCGCCGGCTTTTTCTCCGCTGGTGCGTATATCGCCGCCGGCGTTGATCATATGATTGCGCACGCCGCAGGCGCTAAGCACGGAAGAAGCTTTGTCTACAATGTAGCCTTTGGCAATGCCGTCCAGCGTCACGCCCATTCCTTCGCGCTGCAGCCGGATGCTGTCGCGCCCCAGCTGCACACCACGCGCGTCGACAAGACTAAGCGCATGCGACACGTCTTCCTGAGAAAGCTGCACGCTGCCGGCAAGGTTCTGCCGGCTGCTGAACAGGTCGACCACAGGCTTCACCGTAATGTTGAACGCATTATCCGTCAGGCTGCCGAAACGCAGCGCGCGGTCCATCACTTCCTTAAGTTCAGGCCCGAAGCCTGAGACCCTTCCGTCACGGTTAAGCACATACACGGGGGTGGTGCTGTCGTACCGGCTGAACACGGCGGCAAGCCTGTCTATTTCTTCAAAAGCACGCCCCAGAGCCTCCTCGGCCTGCAGGCGCGAGGTATGAACGGCTGTCAGCGTCACAAGGGTGCCCATCTGCAGGCGCGTCTGGGTTACGGTGTGCTCACCGCCTATGCGTGCGGCGCCGGCCACAGCGGGCAAAGCTGCCCCTGCCGCCACGGAAAGCCCCAGCAGACCGCATGTCTGGATAAACTGTCTTCTGGATGCGGTATTTTTTTCCATGGAATGACTCCAAGTATCACACGCGCTTTTTCAGGCGCGGTTGTAAACCTGCCGCCGCCCTCAGGCGGAAGCCTCATCCTGAGCCGCGTCCTGCGCTTTCAGCTCGGCCAGCCTGACTTTGGCTGTGGGGCATGTATGGCGCAGAATGTTGCGCGGGCACGCTTCCACACAGGCTTCACCGCATTCCGGCCCGAACGCGAGGCAGGCTTTCTGATCAATCATGATCTTGCCGCCTTCCTGCGTTATGGCGTTTGCCGGACACTTTTTGACGCATTTTGCGCAGTTGATGCAGCCTGCTTCGCACACGTTCATCACGGCCTTCATTTTATCCTGCGTTGAGCAGTAAACCATGACACGCGCACGGCGCGGGATGAGTTCCAGAATATTGCGCGGGCATATGCGGATGCATGCGCCGCAGCTTGTGCATTTTTCTTCGTCAATATGCACAAGGCCGTTTTCTATATACATGGCGTCAAAGGGGCACCCGCGCACGCAGTCGCCGTAGCCGATGCACGAAAAACGGCACGCGTCGGGGCCGTCTTCGATCATTGCCGCGGCAGTGCAGGATGCAAATCCCTCGTACCCGTAACGGGATGCCACCTTACCTTCATCTTTTACACAGCGCCGGAAAGAAACCAGCGGTTCATCATCGCCTGCGGCCTTGCCGGAAAGCTCACCCACCTTGTGGGCCACTTCCGGACCGCCTGCGCAGCACAGCCCGGCACTGACCGAAGGATCGGCCAGCACAGCCTGGGCATAAGCTTCACAGCCGGCAAAACCGCAGCCGCCGCAGTTAGCGCCCGGCAGGGCGTCCAGCACAGCTTCAACGCGCGGATCTTCCTCTACATAAAAAACCCGGGAAGCGGCCGCCAGCACACAGGCTGCGACAAAACCGAGCGCCAGCAGGGAAAGCACGGATGTTACGACCATATCGCTGTCCTTGTCTGTTTTCCTTTCCTTTGCGGATTTCCCGCGGAAAGGGCTTGTCCTTGTTCCGGTACTTCCCTAGGAAATCATGCCCTGGAAGGCCATGAAAGCCATGGACATAAGCCCCGCCATAACCAGCCCCACCGGCACACCCGCAAGGGCGCGCGGCACACGGGTGATCTCCAGCCGCTCGCGCAGACCGGCAAGCAGCACCAGAGCCAGCATAAAGCCGAGCCCTGCCGCAAACGCGTAAAAGACCGACGTGCCGAGGTCGAACTCTTTGCGCTGCACCAGAATGGCCACACCGAGAACCGCGCAGTTGGTGGTAATGAGCGGCAGAAAAATGCCCAGTGAGCTGTACAGCGGGGGCACCATCTTTTTAAGGAACATCTCGACCAGCTGCACAAGAGACGCAATGACCAGAATGAACATAATGGTCTGCAGATAATCAAGATGCAGCGGGGTAAGCACAAACTTCTGCAGCAGCCATGTGATGGGGGTAGCCAGCATCATGACGAATATGACGGCGCCGCCCATGCCCAGACTGACACCTTTTTCCTTGGAACAGCCAAGGTAGGGGCACTGGCCGAGATACTGGGCAAGAACAATGTTGTTGACAAAGATCGCCGAGATCAAAAGCAGGAAATAATCCATGTTCAGCCTCCCTTACCTGTGACCTGCGGCGCAGCCGCGACACGATTCGCAGCCGGGGGTCGGGTTTTCCGGTTCAGGGATGCCCTTGCGCTTGGCCTGCACAATGCTGAGCAGGTTCATGGCGCCCAGAACAAGCCCCAGAGAAATGAACGCGCCCGGCGCTTCGACCATGAATGTGAGGGGTTTGAACCCCTGCCACATCACCTGATGGCCGAAAACCGTACCGGTGCCCAGCATTTCGCGCAGCGAGCCGAGAAAGGTGAGCGACAGGCAGAAGCCCATGCCGATGCCCAGCCCGTCAGCCGCGGCCAGATGCACCGGGTTTTTACCTGCAAAAGCTTCTGCACGCCCCAGAATGATGCAGTTAACAACAATCAGGGGAACAAAGATGCCGAGCTGCTGGTACAACGGATAGGCATATGCCTGCATAAGCAGCTCGATGGCCACCACCAGCGAGGCGGCGATGGCGATATAACAGGCGATGCGCACCTTTTTGGGAATAAGGTTGCGCACCAGCGAAATGATGACGTTGGATAAAAAGAGCACGAAGATTACCGCCATGCCCATACCGAAGCCGTTATTGGCGGACTTGGTGACCGCAAGCACCGGGCACAGCCCCAGAACCAGCCTGAACGGAGGAATTTCCCTCCACAGGCCTTTGCTGAACTCTTTCCACATGCTGGCCATTGTATTCTCCTATGACGTCGCCCGCGTGCCGCGGGGTACGCATGTTGCGTCTGGTTTTCGCCTAGTTGAAGCCTGTGACGATCTCGCTCTTCAGCGATTTGTAGACCGCAGAGGCTTTCTGCACGGCAACCATGCAGCCGATACTGGAGAACGTCGCACCGGAAATACCGTCAATCTCTCCGCCGTCGGACTTCAGGGCCACATCAAGCCCCTTGCCCGTAAACTTCGAGGTGAAGGAATCTTCGGCAATGACGGTGCCAAGGCCCGGGGTTTCCTTCATGGTGGTGACGCCTATTCCCGTCAGAACGTCGTTTTCCACGTCAAAACCCACCATCACGCCGATATCGCCGCCGTAACCGCCGCCGAAGTTTTCAAGCGCCACGGCAAAAAGCTTGCCGCCTTTTTTGGCCGGAAACACGTTGTACTCGGCCCCCGTGGAGGGGTCGGTAAACCTGCGCCGGTCTGCAATGGGGTCGTTGTCGTATCCGGAAAGCACGTCCTTGATGGCCGGTCCCTGCACATAGGTCAGAACCTGAAGCTCTATCTGGGGGGCGGTCAGTTTTTTCAGCGAAGAAAGGGCAAAGCCCGATATGACGCAGATTGTGGAAAGCACCACGATCATTTTAATGATTTCACGCATGGCTTACCTCGCTCCGAAAGGCTTGGGGCGGATCATATCCAGCAGCGGCGATGTCATGTTTGCCAGCAGAATGGCAAAGGGCACGCCGTCGGGATACATGCCGTAGACCCTGATGGTTACCACCATACCTCCGGCCAGCAGGCCGAAGATGACCATGGCGGCCTTGCCCACGGGAGAAGAGGAAGAGTCCGTCACCAGAAAGAAGGCGCCGAACACCACACTGCCTGTGAGCAGATGGAAAAGAGGCGAAGCGTACTGGCTGCTGTCTATGGCGTAGAAAATACCCGAAATCAGCAGCACGCCGCCGAAGAATGCCGCGGGCAGCTGCCAGCGCACGGTGCGCCGCACCAGCAGATATATTCCGCCCAGCAGCAGCGCGCCCACCTGCGAAGAGCCCAGAGCCCCCAGCTGCTGTCCGGCCAGCAGGCCGGTGTAGCTGATGTCCGCCACTTTCTGCGCACCGAAATACTTCAGCTGCGTAAGCGGGTTGACCAGCATGGTGTTAAGCATGGCCGCGTCGATATCCATTTCCAGCTTCCACGAAATGGAAAGAATGGCCCAGCCCACCAGCGGCGCACATACGGGGTTTGCCCCCAGTCCGCCGAAGACCAGACGTCCGAGTAAAATTGTGAAGGCGCTGCCCAGAATAACCAGCCACCACGGGGCGGAGGCAGGCAGCAGAAAAGCCAGCAGCAGCCCCTGCAACAGGGCACTGTTGTCGTCCACCGTGACATCGCGCTCCATGGCTTTCAGGCACACGGCCTCTATAACCACCGCAGTCACGCATGAAAGGGCCATAACCCGCAGCGCGTCCAGACCGTACATATAGACGGCCATGGCCACCGCGGGCATCAGGGCGATAAGATAATCCCGCATCATGCCGTGTATGGTGCGCCCGCAATGCCAGTGCGGAGCCGCCCCGACGGCGAGAAACGGGGCTTTGGCCAATGATTCGTTTGCCATTTGCTGTTACCCCCTGTCTACTTGGTCTCGCCCTGCAGGGAACAGGCGGTCACCTGCTGCTCCTGAAGCACGATCTGATGTTTTGCCAGCTGGATAAGCTGGAGCACAGGGCGTCTGGCCACGCACCAGTAACTGCACAGTCCGCATTCCACGCAGGAATCGATGTATTCGTCCTTGCACTTGTCGTACATGCGGAATTCGCTGTAGCGTCCCAGCAGGTTGGGCCGTATACGCGCAGGACAGCGCAGAATACATTCGCCGCAGTTGATGCAGGCGGTGTCGCTGACAGGCGGATATGTGCCGGCAGGCACCACAAAAAGCGCGGTGTCATCTTTGCCTATGCCTATGTCCAGCCGGCTCAGGCTTCTGCCCCGCAAGGGACCGCCCAGCACAACCCTGTCGCCTTCGCCCACGCTGATACCGGCATGGTCCAGCAAAGCCTGCACGGTGGTGCCCACTTTGACCAGGTAGTTTTTGTCCTGCACGGTCATCACTGTCTGCGTGACGGGCAGTCCGGTCTCGGCGGCACAGCCCAGTCTGTACAGTTCGTGCAGACCTATCACATTGACGCCTTTGGCCTGTTCACTGCCGGTCACGGCAGCGGCAAGCAGTCTTTCGACACTGTTGGGGTAAACGGGGGCCACCGCTCTGGTGGATGCGCCGGCAAGGCTGATGCCCGCATCGTGTGCGGCCAGAATGATATTTTCCGCCGGAGAAAGCACCTTGAGCAGTGCGAGCCCTTTTTCAAGGGTGGCTTTATGATTCTCCAGCAGAGCTTCTGCCCAGCGGATGCCGGGATCGGGATTCAGCCCGTTGATGATAAGGAGTTCAGCCCTGCGCAGAAACACCCGCAGGTCGATGCCGAGGCTTTTCAGGGCTGCTTTCAGCCCGTCTTTTTCAAGCGATGACAGATCAATCGCATCGGCTTGCGTCTTGGCAGGCTCTTCGCCTTCGGCCGGTTCTGCAGGTTTCTGCGCCGTTATGACCACACATTCCGGAGTAACTTCGGCCACAACACCGCATATGGAGCTGTGCGCCTCTCCGCGCTTGTCGCCGGGGTGATCGGCCACCAGCATTCCGGTATGGACCTGGGCTTTTTTCTTCACGGCCTTCTGACCGTGACCACTTAAGGGTATGCGCACCTCAGCAGGCTCCGGCCCGTTGATAAATGCGCTCCTGTCGCCGCAGATGAGAGCAAAGGGAGTAGTACTCATAGACATCACCGGAAATGGCACTGGTTGCATTGACTCTTTTCAAAGGGGCCGCTTTGGACCTCTTCGTGACATCCCATGCACTGACCGTGGAAAGCGCCCATTCTGTTGGGAATGAGTTCGTCCACTTTTTCCTCGTAGTGACACGAGGCACAGGCCGTGAATGCCTTGTCCAGGGTTCCGTTTTTCAGAGCTTCGCGCTGGCTGGCGCTGGTGTGGCAACTGTCGCACCCGTCCATCTTCTCTTCGAACATGTCGGCGTGACAGGTCTGGCAGCGGCGGTGAACGGAATCACGCAGCCCGGGCATGGATTCATCTCCCTGAGCTTCATGACAGTTGGAGCAGGCCATGGGTTCTGGCTCGATGTCCGGTCCATGGTGACACGCGGTACAGTCATCGTATCCGGTGTGCTCTTCATGGCTCCAGTCCACTCCGGTAAATTCCACATGGTGACAGGTCACACATGCTTCGTCGGAGTAACTGGCCACATGCTCTTTACGGAACTCGTCCGTGACGGCCACGCCGTGGCAGTCGCCACAGGCCATGGGGTCAGGTCTCGCCGTCTCGCTTTCGTGGTGACATGTCTGGCATTCTATGCCGTAATTCTCTGCATGCGTTTTGTGATCAAAGATCACCTTTCCGCCCGAATTATCGAACAAAATACGCATGGGCTCGGCCTGCGTCTGCTTAGGGCTCAGATAGCCGAAAGCAGCCACGGCCGCCAGAATACCAACAATCACCACTGTGGGAACGTATCTCCTTGGCAATGGACACCTTCCTCAACATGTAAGTTGAACCATTAACTATTCGATTCTGCGAAAGATATCTGCCGGCTGGATTTGCTTAGAACATTTTGCCGTTTTTGGAAAGTACCCGCAGAAACCGACACTCCTACTCAACACGCAGACAGTTTGCTGTGTATTACCGCAACGTTAACGCTTGTGTGGTCACTCAACCATGCGATATCACAACACTAATTAAATTTTTCACATACCCGGCACCCTCGCATACAGGCAAGCGGCGGAGCACACGGTGCATGTTGTGCACCCCGACCATGCAGTATAAGCTCCCGCGTCATACACTGCTGCCTGCACCACATCGGAGTACCGCGCCACTTTATGAAACCGCCGCCGGACATGCTGTCTGAAGCAACGCCGGGCAGGCATCTTGCCGCAAGCCGTGTTTTAGGGCAGCAGCCCTGCCAACCAATCAGTATCACAGGACAAGTAACTTCTGGCCTCCTGCATTGCTTTTCTGCTATGCTGCGCCCGCCCCGCAACGTATGTCCCCGTTTCTGCGCCGATGCGCCGCACCGCAGCCTCTTTGCGGTACTGCACATCACCCGCACTGCGCGGCAACAGCAACAGCATCTGATTACCTTGGAGCAAACACGATGTATATTTTCATAGCAACGGCGGCACCCGCAGCATTGATCGTGCTGTGGGGCATCATGCTGTACAACCGTTTTGTCCGCTTCCGGGCCATGATTGAAGAAGCCTGGAGCGGTATCGACGTTCATCTGAAGCAGCGTCACGATCTTGTGCCCAACCTTGTCGCCACTGTGCGCGGATATGCAGACCACGAAAATCAGACCCTGACGGCTGTCACCGAAGCGAGAAGCCGCTGCATGACAGCGGGCGGACCGCAGGAGGCGGCAGTGGCGGAAAGCTTTCTGGGTCAGGCGCTTGGCAATCTGTTCGCCCTTTCGGAAAGCTACCCCCAACTGAAGGCCGATGCCGGATTCAGGCAGCTGCAGGAACAGCTTGCCTCTCTGGAAGACAACATCCAGAACGCCCGCCGCTACTACAACGGCACAGTACGCCAGATGAATGTGGCCGTAGACAGTTTCCCGTCAAATATCATAGCCGGAATATTCAAGTTTTCCCGCGCAGACTATTTTGAACTGGAAGACGCCGCCCAGCGTGCTGTCCCCGCCGTGCAGTTTTAGCACGGGGCACCGCCCCGCCGCTGATACCGGCCCTGTGCAGCCGTACGCACCTGAAAACCGGCCGCAACGCGTTGCGGCCTTTACGACGCCCCTTGCTTATCAGGATCATCACCATGTCCCACACCCTGCAAAAGCGGACAGCGCTGCTTGCCGCCTGTCTGGCCGCCGTGCCGCTGCTCTGCGCTCTGCTGCTGTCTTCTCCCGTTCCCGCCTGCGCAGCCCGGCAGGCCCCTGCGGCAGAACGCATTCTGCTGTTTGATTCCACCGTGCACATTCAGCCCGACGGGCTGTTGTCCGTGCGTGAGACCATCAGGGTCAACGTTCTGGGCCAAAACATCCGGCGCGGTATTTTCCGCGATATTCCGGTGCGCTACAAGCTCGGCATGGGGTTACGCCGCCGTCATGCGCTCATTGTGCAGAACGTGCTGCGCAACGGAAAACCGGAACCCTATGCCGTGGAACAGCGCAATCATGTACTGCGCATACTCATCGGCTCGGGGCATGCCATGCTGGACCACGGGGTGCACACCTATGAGATAACCTACACGCTGGACAAACAGATAGGTGTACCCGAAGACGGCAAAGAAGCGCTGCTGGCGTGGAACGTGACAGGCAACTACTGGGACTTCACCATCGACAAAGCCACGTGCACCGTTGTGGCTCCTCCCGGGGTATCTGTTGTGTCCGCCACGGGGGCCACAGGCAGACCCGGTGAACACGGCACGACGTTCACCGCATCGTACCACGGGGCAGAAGCCGCATTTGCCACCACCAAGCCGCTGCCGCCCCGGGAAGGCTTCACCATATTCACGCGGCTGACACCGCCGGACGGCCTTGCGGGACCGCAGGGCTTTGCTGCCGTATGGGCTGACAACAAACTTTTCTTTGCCGGAATCGCGCTGCAGTTGCTGCCCCTTCTGGTCTTTGCCCTCCTTTGGCACAAATTCGGACGCGACCCGCACGGCCCGGTGGTAATCCCCCGCTATGAGCCGCCCGCAGGTATGGACGCGGCATCTGCCGGCAGCCTGCTGCAAAACGCCCCCATGCCGCGCAAACGCGCGCTGATGCTCAGCATCGTGCATCTGGCAGCAGAAGGCTGTCTGACCATCGAAACGGAAAAAATGACACATGTTCTGCATGCCACCGGCAAGCCCTCGTCGGTACCCGCCAACCGGCAGGTGCTGGAAGAGCTGTTCAGGACAGGCAACACAGTGCAGCTGAGCAGCTATAACCGGCCGGCGCTTTCTTCGGCGGCGGATGCGCTGCAGCGCTCCATGAAAGAACGCTATGACACCCCTGAAATACGCCGCAACAACACCTCCAAGCTGCTGCTGTGTGTGCTGAGCAGCATTGCCGCACTGGCAGGCAGCGTACCGCTTGTGTTCGCCGGTGATGCCGGAGGATTTATGGCGGGGGCCGCTTCCGGCATGTTGCTACTCATGGCAGGACTTGTGCCCTACAAGATTCTCAGCAGGCGGTTCAGCATTCCGGGCATACTGTTCTCTTTGATATTTTTCAGTTTCGCGCTCATCTTTTTTGCCTCTTTCAACAGACATGCAGAAGCCAACACCGGCATGGTCATCGTGCTGTGGAACGTGTTTCTGCTCTGGCTTTTCCGCAGACTGATGCCCGCCTACACCGAAAAAGGCATGGCTCTCGTCAATGAGCTCAAAGGATTCAGACTGTTTCTTTCGCTCACCGAAAAGCAGCGGCTGCAGATGCAGGACCAGCCTAAAATCACCCGCGAGCGGTTTGAGGCCCTGTTGCCCTTTGCCATGGCTTTCGGCGTTGAACGCCGCTGGGAGGACAGCTTTAAAGCTGCCATGCAGCTGCGCGGCGAAGACAGCACCAACTACGGCATACGCTGGTATGACAGAGGTTTTTCCGGCACAGAGATGCGCCATGCCGGACTGGGCGCCGCGCTGGGCAGCAGCATCGGGGCATCAGTCTCCGCCAGCATGCCGGAATCCACCGTCTCCGGTTCTTCCGGCGGCTTCAGCAGCGGCGGAAGCGGCAGCAGCGGCGGCAGCGGTTCCGGAGGAGGCGGCGGCGGGGGCGGCGGCTGGTAATCATCCTATTGCGCCCGCATGTGAAGTGCGGCATCATCGTAACAAGCAGAGAATGCAGCGGGTACACGCGGACAATGCCGCGTGCGCACCCGCCGCCATCAACAAAGCAGGGCACCTCCCATGACAGAAGATACCACCGCACAGTGCAGCCAATGCAGCCAGTACTTCACTTTTGTTCTGGATAACGAGCTGTTTGCGCTTGAAATAGACTCCATACGCGAGGTGCTGGAACTGCCTCACATCACACGCATTCCACGAACACCGGCATTTATGCGCGGTGTCATCAATCTGCGGGGGCATGCCGTGCCCGTGGTCGATTTGCGGCGCAAATTCGCCATGCCCGCAGTGCAGGACACCGTGGATACCTGCATAATCATCGTGGAGGTGATGATGGACGGCGAGCTGTCCATCATCGGAGCGCTGGCGGACGGAGTGCGCGAAGTGGTGGACATCAGCCCCGATGCCGTGGAACCGGCCCCCCGCATGGGAACAGCCATACAACCGGAGTACATCAGGGGCATTACCCGCCACGACAACGCGTTTGTCATGCTGCTGGACGCGGAACGGCTTTTTTCGCAGGCGGAAATGGAAATGCCGCCGGCGGCCCCCCTGTAAAAACAGCCCGCCTCAGTCCGGCATGCCCCGCCGCGGGCGCATACACGGCACACCGGGGTCATTGTCTCTCCTTCATCATACGGCCGCGCACCCCCCGTCACGGTGTTCCTGTGACGGCGTCAGCGGTGCACGGCACCGGCAATGCACTACCACGCAAAAAAATACCGCCGCCGGACTGCCCGTTGAAAAACGGCTTCCGGCGGCGGATAGAAAATGCGTGTCCGTACGTCTGTCACCTGCAGCGCCCTCAAGGACGGCCGCAGCAGGTGAACGGTGAAACGGCTGTGCCCGTAGAGGGCAGCGGCGCGCAAGGCGAACTACAGCTCAGGGTCAGACGCGCCCCTTTGCAGCGGCATGCCGCTGCACCATGCCCATCATGTTGTACACCAGTTGCGCCGCGGCAAAGTCCGAGGCAATGTCACCAAGATCCGGTGCCAGTTCCACGACATCCATACCAAGGACATGGCGCCCTTCCACTGCCTGCCGCAGCATGTGCTGAGCGTCCCACCAGCCCAGTCCTCCCGGCACGGGGGTTCCCGTGGCGCGTATGACCGCAGGGTCCAGCCCGTCCACATCAAACGTCACATACACCCGCGAGGGAAAGTCCGGCGGCAGAATATGCTCCGGCAGACCGTGTTCCGCCAGCTGACGGGCGTCCCAGCATGTCACGCCATGTGCCGTGCGCACCCGGACTTCTTCTTCGCTGCAGGCACGCACACCCACCTGCACCAGCGGCAGGCCCATTTCAAGCGCCCTGCGCATGACGCAGGCGTGGCTGTAGGGGGTACCGTCGTAGCGTTCTCTCAGATCGGCATGCGCGTCAAACTGCACCACCCCGAACGATCCGTACCGTTTATACAAAGCCCTCAGCGCTCCCAGCGTGACGGTATGCTCTCCGCCCAGCAGCACAGGCACAGGCGGATTCTCCGGCGCAGCGTCCAGCGCGGCCTGCACCGAGGCTTCGATACGCATCAGCACCTCTGCCGTTTCTGCATCGCAGTCCACAGGGCAGTGGGTGAACAGCCCCAGCCGTGAAGGGTCGGACAGCCCGTCCCACAGCTCCAGCTGCCGCGATGCGGCCAGAATGGCGGCAGGCCCCCTGAAGGTGCCTCCGCCGTACGATACAGAGGCTTCGTAGCCCGCCGGAATAATATGAAACCGCGCCTTTCCGGGCGCCACAGGCTCCAGCTCGGAGTCCAGAAAACGCTCTTCATGTTCGCACAAACTCATATCAGCTCCTCGCGCGGCACACCGCGCAAGACCGCCCCGCAAGGCACGGGGCGGTCACCGGTTCAGGAAAGCCTGTTTCTGAAGTCTTCGTACCCGAAGGTACGCTCGACCAGTATTTCATCGGTGGCGGGCCTGTAGCGTGCTATGGCAGGCAGCTGCAGCCCGTTGAAGGTGTTTGTTTTCACCATGGAGTAGATGGCCATATCGGTAAAGGCCACCCTGTCTCCGGCCCTGAGCGGCTCATCAAACGAGTATTCGCCGATGACATCACCGGCAAGACACGACTTGCCGGCAAAGCGGTAGGAATACGCTTTTTCCCCCTGCAGCCCCGAGCCGATGACATGGGGTCTGTAGGGCATTTCCAGTACATCGGGCATATGGCATGCGGCCGAAGCGTCCAGTATGGCCACAGGCATATCCGCCTGAACCACATCCAGCACGGTGGCCACCAGTATGCCGGTGTCCAGCGCCACCGCCTCGCCGGGCTCCAGATACACCTGCACATCGTATGTGCGGCGCACATGCGCGGCGCACCGGCACAGCGTGTCCACATCGTAATCGCTGCGGGTAATGTGGTGCCCGCCGCCCATGTTGACCCACTGCATGCCGTGCATCCACCGGCCGAATTTCTTTTCCACCTCGGCCAGCGTACGCTCCAGCGCATCGGCATTGTGCTGACACAGCGTATGAAAATGCAGCCCCTCCACACCGTCCAGTGCGCCGGAATCCCGTTCCAGAGCCGCTTCAAACTCACGCAGACGCACGCCCAGACGAGAACCGTCCGAACACGGGTCGTATATGGGCACCGCGCCTTCCGAGTGTTCGGGATTGACGCGTATACCCATGCTCACATGCCGCGGACAGGCCTGCACCGCAGGCCGGAAACGCTCCAGCTGTGCAAATGAGTTGAACACCACATGGTCAGCGTGCCGCAGGATGTCCTGCATGTCGTCATCGGAGTACGCGGCGGCAAAAACATGCACCTCGCGCCCGAATTCCTCCCGCGCAAGACGGGCCTCATGCGGCGAACTGGCACAGGCTCCATGCAGCACCGTGCGCAGCAGCGGAAACACGCTGAACATGGCAAACCCCTTGAGCGCCAGCAGAATTCTGGCACCGGTGCGCTGCTGAACCGTGTCCAGCACGGCAAGATTCCGGCTCAGAAGGCCCTCGTCCACCACAAAGCACGGCGAGGGCACCCTTCCGATGCCTAACCTTTCAAGATAACCTCTTTCCACGGCAGACCACGCTTGTTGAGCTCTTCCATGAACGGGTCAGGGTCAAGCTGTTCCATGTTAAACACGCCGCTGCCCTGCCACTTGCCGGTGACCATCATCATGGCACCTATCATCGCGGGCACGCCGGTGGTGTAGGAAATGGCCTGAGAACCTACCTCGCGGTAGCATTCTTCATGATCACATACGTTGTATACGTACAGGCTCTTTTCCTTGCCGTCCTTGACACCGTGCATCACGTTGCCGATGCAGGTCTTGCCTTTGGTACGCGGGCCCAGCGATGCGGGATCGGGCAGCAGTTCCTTGAGAAACTGCAGCGGCACAATGTCCTGCCCGTTATAGCGCACGGGATCAATGCGGGTCATACCAACATTTTCAAGCACCTTCAGGTGGTTGAGATAGTTGTCTGAAAACGTCATCCAGAACCGGGCGCGCCTGATGCCGGGCAGGTTGCGCACCAGCGACTCAAGCTCTTCGTGGTACATGAGAAAGCACTTTTTCCTGCCGATGCCCTCGGGGAAATCATACTGCATGCTCCACGAAAGAGGATCGGTCTCCACCCATTCGCCGCGCTCCCAGTAGCGCCCTCTGGCGGTTACTTCACGGATATTGATTTCCGGATTGAAATTGGTGGCAAAAGGATAGCCATGATCACCGGCATTGCAGTCGATAATGTCGAGAACATGAATCTCGTCAAAATGGTGCTTGACGGCATGGGCGGCAAACACGTTGGTCACACCGGGATCAAACCCGCTGCCCAGCAGTGCCATGAGCCCTTTTTCCCTGAAGCGGTCCTGATACTCCCACTGCCACTTGTATTCAAAACGGGCAGTGTCCGGCGGTTCGTAGTTGGCCGTGTCCAGATAATTGACGCCGGTTTCAAGGCAGGCATCCATGACGGGCAGATCCTGATACGGCAGGGCGAGATTCACCACCAGATCAGGCTTTACCGCGTTGATCAGCTGCACCATTTCCGCCACGTTGTCGGCATCCACCTGAGCGGTTTCTATGGTGCGGCCGGTGCGCTGCCGGATGGAATCGGCAATGGCGACGCATTTGGAGACCGTGCGGCTTGCCAGCACGATTTCTGAAAAAATATCCGGGGCCTGCGCGCACTTATGCGCGGCAACAGAGCCGACACCGCCGGCGCCGAGAATGAGCACTTTTGCCATAGGGCATCTCCTTGCAGCCGCATCATGCGGCGTGCACTTCTATCGTTCGAAATAGGTGTATCCGCGCAGACCGTTTTCGTAGGCCTGCAAAATGCCGTACCTTTCGGAAGGGGTGATGCGCCCCTCGCGCACTGCCTGTTCCGCCGTGTCGCGCAGCTGTTCCATGATGCGCCTCGGGTCGTACTCCACGCTGGAAAGCACATCGGCCACGGAATCACCAAGCAGTTCACGCCGGTATTCAATGCTGCCGTCCTCTTCCACGCGGATGCTGACCACGTTGGTGTCACCCAGCAGGTTGTGCAGGTCGCCCAGCGTTTCCTGATACGCGCCCACCAGAAAGACGCCCAGATAATACTCCTCGCCGTTAAGGGAATGCAGGTCAATGGTATTGCGCACCCCTTGCGGATCGATGAAGCGGTCTATGCGTCCGTCACTGTCACAGGTGATGTCCGAAAGAATGGCCGGACGGTCGGGAAATTCCCTGAGCCTGTGAACCGGCATGACAGGAAACAGCTGTTCGATGGCCCAAGAGTCGGGCAGCGACTGGAACACACTGAAGTTGCCGTAATAGACATCGGCCAGTACACGGTCTATCTCGGCAAGTTCTTTGGGCACATGACGGAGTTTATCTTTTTCCTCCGCCACACGCCGCATGAGTGCCCAGAAAATCCGCTCGCCCAGCGTGCGCTGACGCAGCGTCACCCGTCCGTCCAGAAAATTACGGCGGATTTCGTCGCGGTAGTACAAGGCGTCGTTATAGCATTCCTGCAGGTTGCGCAGCGTAAGCCCTCTGAACGCCTCGAACAGGTTGCGGATCATTTCCGGTTCACTTTCATCCAGTGTATCCGGCAGATTGTCGGGAAAGGCTTCGGCGCCGCTCACATCAAGGATGTTAAAAAGCAGCATGGAATAATACGCCACAGTGGCCCGGCCGGATTCCGTGATGATATGCGGATGCGGCACACCTGTTTCGTCCAGAATGCTCATGACGGCTTCCACAATGTCCGTGCAGTACTCGTCCTGCGTGTAGTTGCGGCTGGAAACGAAATTAGTATGCGACCCGTCGTAATCCACGGCAAGGCCGCCGCCCAGGTCAAGATAGCCCATGGCGGCACCTTCGGACACCAGACCTGCATAAACGCGGGTGGCTTCCATTACGGCACTGCGGATATCGCGGATATTGGGCACCTGCGAACCGAGGTGGTAATGCAGCAGGCGGAAGCAGTCGAGCATGTCCTCTTTCTGCAGCCGGTCCACCACGTCCATTATCTGCGCCGTGGTCAGGCCGAAAGTGGACAGCTCGCCGCCGGAATCGCTCCAGTGACCGCCCGCCTTGCTGGCAAGCTTAACACGGGTGCCGATAAGCGGACGCACACCCATCTGCTGCGAACGCCGCAGAATAAGCTCAAGCTCACGCGGCATTTCAAGCACAAAAAAGCACTTGAACCCCATGCGGACGGCATGCAGCCCCAGGTCAATGAACTCCTCGTCCTTGTACCCGTTGCAGACAATGCACGCTTCTTTATCCTGCGCCTGCGAGATGGCGGCGATAAGCTCCGCCTTGGAACCGACCTCCAGACCGTGATGGTACATGGAGCCGTATGTGGCTATCTTTTCGATAACCTGCTGCTGCTGATTGACCTTGATGGGAAAAACGCCCCGGTAGCCGCCCTGATAACCGAGCGATTCGATGGCGTTGCGGAATGATTTGTGAAGAAGGGAGATGCGTGATTCGAGAATGTTCTCGATGCGAAGCAGCACAGGCATATCAAGCCCGCGCTCCTTCATGCCCCGGATGATGTCCGGAACGCTGACGTTCAGCTTATGCGACCTCCCGAAAGGATACACCACGACGTCGCCTTCGGCGGAAACATCGAAGTACCCGGCACCCCAGTTGCGGATGCCATAGAGTTCGGCGGAGTCTTCGGCGCTCCACCGTTGCAGAGTGTGCTTACGTGCCAATCTCTGATCCTCATAAATACCCCGTTTCATTGTTACCTGCACAGGCCGCCCCGCAGGGCGCGCCCGACCTTTGCCATACTGCGCGCTGCCGGCTGCATATACGCCGCGCACCGCACCCTGCCATTCAGGCAGGGTAGCTAAGTAGAAGCGTCACCCCTGACTTGTCAATAAAAAAGATGTTCTTTGCAACAGGCATGCAACGTATCGGATTATAACGCCTTGGCTCCTGCAGCATACACCATTTAATCCGCAGGCCCTACACTTTTTTGCTTATCGGAGCCAACCCCCTATAGCCACCACGCATTTTCTGTGCTAACCGGTCTGCGCTCAATTCAACTTATCGGAATTTACCCTTGCGGGCGCCTCTATTTCACACGCCCGGCATATACGGAATGCGTCTTGAAGCAACATCTGCGTATAAAACTGCATCAGACACTGCACAGCGGAACAGAGAAAGACAGTGATCCTGAATTAGTCCGCCGCACTTATATGCTGAACGGCTTTCTGCTGCTCAGTGCCTTTATATGTGCACTGATGGCAGTACTGAAACATACCGAAAGCTTTACGGTGCTTAAAGGCATTTTATGGTGTTCTGCAGGGGCATACTGTGTGTTATACTTTTTTTGCGCACAAGCGGTATGCTTAAAGTGGCAAGCGACTTTGCGCTGGCTCTTACCGTCACACTCGGCGTACTGCTTATCTGGCGTCTGAATGACCAGATAACATATATCCTCTGGCTTTTCGCACTGCCGCCTGCAGCGTTTTTCACCTTCGGTACAAAGCGTGCAGCTGTGGCGCTGGGGCTCCTCCTTATTGCGCTGCTGCTCAGCCCTTTTGTTTCTCCCGCAGCCATGTCGCCGGAAACGTTTTCGCTGTCTTACTTCGTGCGCGTAATTGCCGCTTTCTTTACTCTGAGCCTGTTTTCCGCACTGGGTGAATATTCACGCGCACACACGCAACGGACACTGGTGGCCCTTACCAGAGAAATGGAACAATGCGCTTGCACCGACCCGCTGACAGGTCTGCTCAACCGGCGGGGCATATACGACAGACTTAACGAAGAACGGGCGCGGGCCACACGGTCGGGTTCCACATTTTCGGTGATACTGTGCGACGTGGACCACTTCAAAAACGTCAACGACTGTTTCGGCCATCAGTGCGGCGACCATGTGCTGCACCAGCTTGCCGAGCACTTCCGCCGCAGCGTGCGCGGGCAGGATGTCGTCTGCCGCTGGGGAGGCGAGGAATTCCTCTTCATTCTGCCGGAAACCGACGAGCAGGGAGCCTTGAATCTGGCGGAGAAACTGCGCTCCACCGTGGAACAGACGCCCGTCAATTACCACGGCATGCCCATAGACATCACACTGAGTCTGGGCGTGCAGGAATGCACCCTGACGGAAAGCCCCGAATTCCACATCCGCGTCGCGGACCAGAAGCTTTACATAGCCAAGGAACACGGCCGCAACAAAGTGGTCAGCGGCAACATAGAGGAACTGATGCCGCAGGAACTCATAGCCTGACGCCGTTTTGTTCTTCTGCCGCCATGCATCCGGCGGACACTGTGCACATAAAGAAAGGGCGGCCCGCGGGCCGCCCTTATGCATGCATCATATGCACCGGCAAACTATTGCGGCCCGCGCCAAAAGCGGGGCGACGCGACAGCCTGCGGTCGGCTTCAGTCGCCGGACGGTTCAGGCACGCCGTGCAGTGCAAGCTGCATCAGGGTACGCACGGCAAATCCGGTGGCGCCGAACGGGCACAGCGGACTTTTTTTGTTGCGGTAGGCAGGACCGGCAATGTCCAGATGCGCCCAGCGGCGTCCTTCATCCACAAACTGCTTCAGAAACAGTGCCGCGTTAATGGTGCCGCCTTCGCGGCCGCCCACGTTCTTCATGTCGGCCACATCGCTTTTCAGGTCTTCAAAGTACCTGTCCCACAGCGGCAGACGCCAGTACAGGTCTCCCACGTCGCCGCCCCGGGTGCGCACGGTTTCTGCCAGTGCATCATCGGTGGCAAACACGGCTGCCACATCGGTTCCCAGCGCAATCAGGCAGGCGCCGGTCAGCGTGGCCAGATCGACCATCACCGCGGGATCGTATTCCCGCTGCGCCCATGTCATGGCATCGCACAGAATCAGACGGCCCTCGGCATCGGTATTGATGATTTCGATGGTCTGTCCGGAAAGTGACGTGACCACATCACCGGGGCGTGTGGCCTGCCCGTCGGGCATGTTTTCGGTGCAGGGCATCACGCCGATGACCCTGCGGGTGAATCCGGCCGATGCAGCGCCGGCCTGTCCGCCCATCTGGCCGATGGTTTCAAACAGGCCGAAAATGGCACCCGCTCCGCCCATGTCACTTTTCATGTCGCCCATGTTGGCCGAAGGCTTCAGGCTGATGCCGCCGGTATCAAAGGTCACGCCCTTGCCCACGAACACAAGAGGCTGTTCCTTTTCCATCCCGCGGGGGCAATACTCGATGGCAAGCAGCCGTGCATCTTCCACAGCGCCCTTGAAAACTGATTCAAAGGCCCCCATGCCCGCCGCGGCTATTTCCTGACGGGTCATGGAACGCACGGTAAAACCATAGCGGGCCGCCAGCTTGCGGGCCTGTTCTTCCAGAAATGACGGTGTCACCAGATTGGCCGGACCGTTGACAAGATCACGGGTCAGAAAAATACCGGCTGCGGCCGATTCGCCCCTGCGGGCGGCATCTCGCAGCGTGCTGTCTATATCTTCCGCAAAAAACAGGCTGATCCACGACGGGGTGAACAGCGGCTCTTTGCGCGTGGTGCGGAATCTTTCGTATGTATACAGCGGCAGATACGCCGAAACCACGGCTTCTTCCACATTGCGCGCGGCATCGCCGGGCAGACCGGCAAGGGTCTGCACATCTATGCCCACTGTTTCCAGCTTCAGTTCGCGGCATTTCTGCATGGCGGCCGCCACGGACTTGCGCAGGGTTTCAACGGTGTAGGATTCCCGTTCGCCCAGGCCGCACAGAATGATGCGCGGGATGGCTATTTTGGGATGGCCGTACAGAACCCCTGTTTCGCCCGCGGCACCCGTAAAGTCGTTCAGTGCCGGAGCGATGTCCAGCCACGGAGCCACATCGATGAGTGCCTGTGCCTGTTTGCGTATGTCTTCGCCCTTGAAGGCAAAAGCAAGCACCACGCTTGCTTTCCATTCTCCGGAAGGGCCTCTCTGAAACCTGAGATCCATTGCTAATCCTCCGCTGACTGCGGCGGGCCGCAGCACGCCGTGATATGAGCAGTCCCTGCCGCGCGGGACAGGGACATGACCGCAGACATAGGCCGCCTTTTCCTGCGGAAAGAGGCAGACCGCTGTAAAAAGTAGTGCACCGGAGACACGAAGGCAAGAACATGCCGTGAAAACATCGGAATGCCTGCCCGCATGCGGGATGCCGGAGCCTGCCATTTGATGCTTGCCGTATCATGCTGCGCGGCGTATATGGCGTGGCATGCGTCAGAAATATCTGTCACCCTTCTGGTTGCCGGTCTACGCATTCGGCATTGTCATTGTCGCCGGAGCGTGCCTGCTGCGGCTTGAAGACAGCCTCAACGGCGTGTCCATCAGCTTCATCGACGCTCTGTTCACCGCCACATCCGCGGTATGCGTCACCGGCCTTGCGGTTGTGGATACCCCGTCCACCTTTTCCACCACGGGCCGGACAGTGCTCATGGTTCTTATCCAGCTGGGCGGGCTGGGCATCATGACCTATTCCAGCCTCATTTTCTTTCTGCTGCGGCGCAGAGTGTCGCTGACGGACAAGGCCGCCGTGGGGCAGGTGCTGCTGCATGACCCTTCTTTTGATCTGGGGCGCTTTCTTACCCACATGGTCATTTTCACACTGTGCATCGAGCTGGCCGGCGCCGCGGCGCTCATGGTGCTCATTCCGCAGGATATGCCGTGGTTCCATGCGCTGTTCCATGCTGTTTCCGCTTTCTGCAACGCCGGTTTCGCCCTGTTTTCCGACAGTCTCATGCGCTGGGAAGGCCATACAGGGGTCAATCTGGTGTTCATGCTGCTGATCATCGCCGGCGGGCTGGGCTTTTCCGTCATGGAAGAATCCGTGCTGCGCATCCGGGGCGAAATTCCCGCTCTCAGCCGTCATACGCGCATCGTGCTGCGCACCACGCTGTGGCTCATTTTCGGCGGCGCGGCCTGCCTTTTTCTGGCAGAACTGCACAGCGGCGGTTCCGCAGACATGCCCACCCGCGTGCTGCAGGCGCTTTTTCAATCCGTCACCGCCCGCACGGCAGGCTTCAACACCGTGGACATAGGCGGCATGGCCAATGTTTCGCTGCTGGTCATGCTGTTTCTCATGTTTGTGGGCGGTTCGCCCGGCTCCTGCGCCGGCGGCATAAAAACAACCACGCTGCGGGCGCTGAGCGCCTTTGTGGCGGCACAGCTTTCCGGCCGCCGTCAGACCGTTGTCATGGAAAGGGCGCTTGACGACGCCACCATGAACAAGGCAATCACCCTCTTCATCTTTGCGGTGCTCACCGTCACGGGGGCCACTCTGGCGCTTTCCATCACAGAATCGGCCGGCGGTGCGCTGGCGCAGGAAAAAGGCATGTTTCTGGAGCTGCTTTTTGAAAGCGTTTCGGCGTTTGCCACAGTGGGGCTTTCCACCGGTGTCACCCCTCAGCTGAGCGACCCCGGCAAGCTTATCGTCACCGCGCTTATGTTTATCGGGCGCATAGGGCCCATATGGCTGCTTTCCGCCCTGCAGCGCTTCCAGCACGAACCCAAGTACCGCTGGCCTGAAACCCAGCTTCCCATCGGTTAGGAGGCCGTCACGGCATGCAGAAAAAACTTGAAGTGGGCATCATCGGCATGGGAAAATTCGGCCAGCCGCTGGCCCGCACCCTTCTGGACAACGGACACGGCGTGGTCGCCCTTGACCGTTCAGAAACACGCGTCCGCCAGCTGCAGGACGACCTGCCCCACATATACGCCGCCGATGCCACAGATATCGGCGTGCTGCAGCAGTTGCGCTTTCAGGACCTTGATGCCGTCATAGTCAGCGTGGGCGGTTCCATGGAAGCATCCATTCTGGTGACGCTGAACCTGCAGGAAGTGGGCGCCCGGCGCCTGTATGTGAAAGCGGTAAGCAACGAACACCGCAAGGTGCTCAACCGGCTTGGGGTGGACTATGTCATACAGCCCGAACACGACGTGGCCACGCAGCTGGCCCACCGGCTGGCCAACCCGGGCATGCTGGACCTGCTGCCCTTTGGCGGCGGGGTGCTGCTGCAGGAATTCACAGTGGACAGCTGGGCGGGAAAAACCCTGCTGGACCTCAAGCTGAGCAACGAATCCGGCGTTATGGTTGTGGCCATACGATACATCGGCGAACGGGAATACACCTTTGTGCCTTCCGCCGACCGTCCGCTTGTCAAAGGCGACATAATGGTGGTCATCGGCAAAGTGGACGACGTGGCGCGGCTGAAGCCCTGACGCCCTCATTCTTTCCGGCTGCCGGACGATACGACAGGCAGGTGCATGTGCGCCTGCCTTTTGTATTGCACCGCCGCACACGGAAACCGGCACGCGTTGGCACGAAAACCGCACCACAGCCCGCAGCTTCGTTATCACGACAGGAAACCGACATGAACACGCTGATTATCAACCTGACCCGCTTCGGCGACCTGCTGCAGACCCAGCCCGTCATCTCCGGCCTCACAGCACGCGGGCACCGCGTCAGTCTGGTGTGCCTGGAAAATTTTGCTCCGGCCACGGCCATGCTGCGTCATGTGGAAGCGGTGTACCCGCTGCCCGGCGCACGCCTGCTTTCGCTTATGGAATCAGGGTGGCACGGCGGACTGAGCGAATTGTGGCAGTGGTCGCGCACCGTGCGCGGCAACGCCGCACCGCGGACAGTGCTCAATCTGACGGCATCGCTCAGTGTGCGGCTGCTTGCGCGGCATCTGACAGGTGCCGACGCGCAACTGCACGGCTTTGCGCTGGACAGTGAAGGTTTCGGGCACAACACCGACCCGTGGTCCACCTTTCTGCAGGCATCAACCCGCATGCGCGGCTGCAGTCCGTTCAATATCATCGACCTGTTCCGCATGTCCGCCGGTCTGGACGGCACACAGTGCCCCTTTGAACTGAACAGCCCCGCGGACAGCGTGCGCGAAGCCATGAACAGCACGCTGCAGGCGCACACCGGCAACCTGCTGCGCAGCGGGGCCATGCGGCACCCTCCGCGCGGCTTTGTCGCCCTGCAGCCCGGCGCCAGCGAAGAACGCCGCCGCTGGCCGGTGGAGCATTTCGCCCGCACGGGTGACATGCTGTGGCAGTCTCACGGCCTGTGCCCCGTACTGCTGGGTTCCAGCGCCGAAGCGGAGCTGGGCCGCAGATACGCCGCAGCCGCCACGGCCCCGCACATCAACCTTATAGGTGCAACCGACCTGCCCTCACTGGGGGCCGCGCTGCTGGCAGCGCGGCTGCTCATCAGCAACGACACCGGCACAATGCATCTTGCGGCCGGGCTGGGGGTGCCCGTTCTGGCCATCTTTCTGGCCACAGCCCAACCGTGGGACACGGGCCCCTACAAAGAAGGTATGTGCAGTCTGGAACCGGACCTGCCCTGCCACCCCTGCCCTTTCAACAGCCGGTGCCCGCATGAACACATCTGCCGCAGGCACATACAGCCGGCCACAGTGCACGCCATGACGGCGCGCTGGCTTGATACAGGCGTCTGGTCCGCCCAGCCGGAGGAAAAAGATGCCCGTGTGTGGATTTCACGCCTGCGGTCCGACGGGTTTCTTGATCTGGAATCACTTTCCGGACACGAAAACACCGACCGGACGGTATGGGTGCGTCTGCAGCGCCATTTTTACAGTCAATTTCTTGACCGCGCACCGGCCGCCCGTTTCGGCACAGGCGCCGTGCGCACCATCAACGAACCGGAACAATTGCTCAAACCGGAAAATGACACCCTGCAGGCCGCTCTGGATGAGCTGGCACAGGCCGACGCCCTGCTTCACCTGCTGCAGGAACAGGGCAACGCCCTGCGCCACCGCTCGGTGGAAATGCTGAAAAAACGTTTTCTGGCCACATGGCAGAAGCTTCAGGTGCTCTGGGATGCAAGCCCGCGGTTCAATGTTCTCGGCTTCTTATGGATGAGCGAAACGCAGGAGGCCGGAGCCTGTCTGGATACAGTGCTGGCACTGGCCGCCCGTTACCGGACCCTGATCACCACATGGCGCACGCATCTGCTCCGTGAAGGCATCTGACCGGCACGGATACTGCATAACGATAAACATCCCTGATAATCGTTTCCCATCAGCGAGTATTTTTTGAGGAGGGAGAAACCCCATGATCATCATCGACGGACAGGAAAGCAGCTTCAAGGTAAACAACTTTGCCAATCTGGAAGAGCTGCTGGTAAAGGTAATGGAGCAGGACTACCTTGAAAACAGGGTGGTTACCGATGTTCTGATCAACGACGAGTCGTTTTCGGAAATATACCCCCATCAGGCGGAAGACATCGAAACCCGCGAAATTGCCTCTGTGGAGATACGCAGCGTGCCCGTGGCCGAAATGGCCATGAGCATTTCGCGCGAACTGTACAAGGTCGTTCAGATTATGTCCGAAGGCAGCCGTAAGGTGGCTGAGCTGTTCCGTCAGGCAGACGACAGTGAAGCACTTGAAACCTATCAGGATCTTCTGGAAGTCATCCGTGATTTCCTTGGTATGATAGGTGTGCTGCGCAACGAATTTTCGCTGCAGGAACAAAAAGTCTTCAACGAAGCGGTGGAAGAAATTTCCTCCCTGCTGGGTGAAATGACCGAAGTAATGGAAAACGAAGACTGGATTCTGCTGGCAGACCTGCTTGAATACGAATTTCTGCCTGCTGTGGATAAATGGAAACAGGTTATCCATCTTATCCGGGAAGATATCAAAAGCGTAAAGGGGTAACAGCCATGACCGACAGCCTTGCCCTGTTAGATCAGGCCCTGACTCTGGGCGAAAGCGAACTGTCCGCGCTGGCGGACGGCGACGTGGATTCCGCCGATTCCTCCGCACAGCAGCGCAGCAGACTGATAGCTATGGCGTGGGAAAAACGCGGAAGCGTACAGGAAGACGAACTGCGCGAAAAACTGCTGCAGCTTCAGTCCCTGCAGGGCAGACTGACCAGTGAAGCACGCAGACTGCACCAGTCGCTGCGTGAAGAGCTGCAACGCAGCCGCAAGGAATCGGTCCGGCTTTCAGGGTACAAGCGGGCCGTGTCCGTCAGGCCGCTGCACAGTCATTACATAAGCAAGCACGGCTGATGCCTGCTGCTTTCTTCAAGCCGGCTTACGGCACCGCACACGCGGTGCCGTTTTTTTTTGCGTATCAGCTGCAGGCATCCCCCCCTCCGCCGGCAGCCACCTGCGCGGTACCGCAACACCGCTGCCCGCACGGGACAGCCGCCTGCACAATCACCGGCGCACGCTCCGCCCGGTCTGCGGCAACACACCGCAAAGCAAAAAAGCCCGCGGCACAACGGCACCGCGGGCAAATACAGCTGACAGCTAGCCGTCAGTCCGGCCCATATGATGCGCGTCGGTCTGCATCATTCTGGTGTGACACACGGCGCAGTTACCGCCCGCCCCCACGGGGCCGGGTGCGTTCTGGTACTGCATGGGGCCTATGTTGTCCCTGTCGCGTCCGTAAGCGTTGACAGCGGGATATGACGCATGCGGACTGTTATGGCAGGCAATGCACATCACAGCGCCCATGGCGTCCGGCCTGTTTCTGTACAGCTCCGCACCGCCGGCAGTCCACACATTGAATGCATTGGCCTGCTCAGCCACGGGTCTGTTGCGGTAATCTTTATGGCAGGTGGCGCAGTCGGGTTCCTGCAGCCACGGCGTGCGGGCCGCCACATCGGCCGTACCGGCCACCATACGGGGACCATAGTGTTCCATCAGCCGCGCCGCACCGGCCTTGCCTGCTTCCTGCTCTTTTATAAGCAGCGATATGGCGTGGTCTTCCATATAGCCGTGACATTTCACGCAGCCTATACCGGCTGTGGCGTGCACCCCGCGCAGACAACGCGTGGGTCCCTGCGGATTGTTGGGATGGCAGTAGGCACAGGCTTCAGACCCGCGGCCCGTGAGATAATTGGCATGAAAACCATGTATGGCAGCAGGCAGATTGAGCAGTGCGGGGTCGCCTTTGGCATTGAGCACCGGGTCGGGATGGCAACTCTGGCACAGCTGCGGTTTTCCCTTGTCCGCCAGCGCCGCAAGTTCACTGCCGCTCAGCCGGTCATGCGCCTTCAGCACATTGCGGCCGGTCTCCTGCGATATGCCCGCGATGCTTTCATGCTTCCACGGACCGCCGTGGCAGTTGCGGCAGCCCATTTCCGTGGAGGTGGGGGCCACGGTCTTTGTTTCCGCCAGCAGTCTGCCTGTGGCGGCGTCACGCGCCTGCACGGTGAACACCGGATACGGGTTGTAGCCGCCCTGCGCCGGATAGGGTTCAACAGGAATCAGTGCGGCCTCAAAACTTTTCAGGTCCGCATGCAGCTTCATGACTCCCTGCATGCCGTTGCCCGAAAGCCCCACGTTATCCGGCGGCCGCACCCCGAAAAGACTTTCGGCATACTGCCAGAAAGTCGACCTTTCCGCCGGTTTTTCAAATCCGGCCTCGACGGAGTAACTCAGAATCACGCCCTGCGTGACCACCGAAGGGCGTTCGCCGCGCCTGATGAGCTGCGCCCATATGTCATTGGCGGGCGGCAGCAGTACCCATTCGGAATAGCTGTCCGAAATGCAGTGCATGCCCAGATTGTTCCAGGCCAGCAGAACATATTCGTCCTTGTCCGGATTGAACGGGGGTATTTCCAGCGTCAGTTCCGCAGGCTTCACAGGAATGTTTTCCACCGCGCCGCCATGCAGTTCATTGACAATATACGCCGCCACCAGCATGCGCTCTTCAACCGTACCGGAAAAAGGCGGCATGGCCGCGGATAACCGCCCGAAGCCTGAAATTTTGGCATCCATGCCGATAAGCGGATAGTGCGCGGTGAGCGGCATGATATCATTTTCGCCGCCCACGGAATGGCACACGCCGCAATGCTGCCCGTACAGCGTCTTGCCGTCCGCCGCCAGCACCGGCGTTACGCACAGCACTGCCACCAGCAGCAGCGCCCGCACCGCCGCACGGCACAGACCTCCCCTGACGCAAAGCCCGTATCTGCTGTCCATACAACCTCCTTACTAATGTCATGCCCGGTTGAAACGGCGGCACCCGCCTGCGCGACTCCCACCGCTCCGCGCGTGTCCGCCGGCAGCCGACATTCCGTCGGCCGTATCCCATTGCCCGGCAGCATCCTGCACGCATCCGGCCGCAGAACAGCGACAGGCGCACGCAGGAACGCCACCGTTTCATTAATGCTCCGCCGCCGCCGGATGGATATTATTATCCACGGCAGACATCTGTTATCCGGTCTTATGCGCTGGTCATATGCGCTGGTCATATGCGCCGACGGCATGCGCCGGACGCCGGCCCAAACAACAACAGGAGCCGGACGACATGAGCCGGACGACATGAGCCGGTCGCAAAAAAACGCCGGAGAAGCCAATACTTCTCCGGCGTACTGCGGAATATGCAAGGGGCGTCAGTTCTGCAAAGCAGAACCCTGTATCACGCCGCGATCAGTCTGATCCCAGCAGGGCCTGCGCAAAATCCCTGCCGTCAAAGGGGCGCAGGTCTTCCATTTTTTCGCCCAGCCCCACATAGGTAATGGGTATGCCGAACTGCATGGCCACGGCCACCACAATGCCGCCTTTGGCCGTGCCGTCCAGCTTGGTGAGGACAATTTCATCCAGCTTGCACGACTCGTCAAAAAGTCTTGTCTGCGAAAGAGCGTTCTGGCCTGTTGTGGCGTCAATGACCAGAATGGAACGGTGCGGTGCTCCGGGATGCTTTTTGCCCAGCACGCCCCGTATTTTCTGCAGCTCTTCCATCAGATTCACCTTGGTATGAATGCGCCCCGCCGTATCGACAAAAAGGATGTCATATCCTTCCTTCACGGCTTTATCCATGGCTTCGTAGGCCACGGCTGCGGGGTCCGCATTGGCACCCTTGGAGTGAAAGCCTGCCCCCACACGGTCGGCCCACACCTTAAGCTGTTCAATGGCCGCCGCACGGAACGTATCACCTGCGGCGATAAGCACTTTTTTACCCTGCAGGCGCGCCCGATAGGCCAGTTTGGCTATGGTGGTGGTTTTTCCCACACCGTTCACGCCCACCATCAGCACCACTTCAGGCGGATTGATGGCGGCTATGCGGCGCGGCGTCCTGAAAATATCTTCCAGCTCCTCGCGCATCAGTTCCTTGAACAGTGCAGGATCATCAGAACCTGAGGCGCGTACCCGTGCGCGCAGTCTGCCCACAAGCTCCATGGCCGGTTCGTACCCCACATCCGCCATGATAAGAATCTCTTCCAGTTCCTCCCAGAAGGCTTCATCTATCTGCTTATGTGCCGAAAGCAGACCGTCGATACGACGCGTTATCTGCTCTTTTGTTCTGGTAAGCCCCTCTGAAAGCTTCAGAAAAAGTCTGTTGCGCTCGTCTTCCTCGTCTTCCAGCTCCAGCGCCAGTGCAAGACGGTACTGCAGTTCCGAGCGGAAATCCTCCACCCGTTCGTATTCCATGTCATCAAGCCATTTGCGGAAATTACCCACAAAGGCCGATGCCTCATCCGCCGGAGCATCCAGAGCGCGGAAAAAGAACAGCAGGCGATCCCACAGCTCGTCACCGGCACGGTCTATGCCCTGCAGCACATGCCCCAGCCAGACGCTCAGCCGCGGTTCGGCCCCGCGCAGCGCCAGCGTAAGCTCCGTCTGCCAGACGGGGGCTGCATCAGCCGCCTGCTGCGCAGCCTGTGCAGCCTGCGGCGCAGCGGCGGCGGGCATATCCGCCGCATCTCCGGCTGCTGCGGCATGCGGCTGTTCCGCTACGCCGCCGCGTTGGGCCGCGGCCTGTATGTCTGCCTGCTCCGCCTCTGCAGAGGCAGTGTCCTGCGGTGCGTCATCAGACAACGCATCACCGGACGATTCTTCCGGAGATACCTGCGTTTCCGGCTGCGCGGCGGCGTCGCGCTTTCCGGCTTCTTCAGGGGCAGGAGTCTCCGCCCCACCCCAGAACCGCTTCAGCTTGCTGAAAAAACCCATCTTCGCTCCTCAAAAAATTCAAACACCGTCACCGCACATCATTCAGTTACGGCCCGGTGCACAACTGCAACACTGACAATGACCTGAAACGCATTTCTTTGCCCATAACCAGAGGGGAGTCAAGCCGCACACGACGCATGATATGTGTAATAACGGCTTTCATCTTCCTTTTTGACACCTGTTACGCTAAAAAAAGAATATGAAGACGCAGTCAACCTGTGGAGACCCGAACCGATGCCACCCAGAATAACACTTGCCCCGACCCCGAAGCAGTTCGTGGGACGCAGTATTTCCCGCGATCTGACCATCAGCCTGCTTGTCATGCTTATGGTCGTGGTGGGGGGCATGGCGTCCATACAGTACATCAGCCACTCGCGCACGTCGCTGGAAGAGCTGGACAACAAGGCCGATGAATATATCACGCGCCTGGCCGACATACTCTCGGTTCCCATATGGAATTTCGACACCCGTACCATCGAACAGATCGGCAGTGCGTTCACCCAGTACGATCTGGTCAACGAAGTGGTCATCAAAGACCCGGCGGGACACACGCTGTTTTCTGTCACCAAAGCCCCCGATCCCGACGCCACACTCATCCGCCAGCGTGATATTTTTTATGACGGTGAAATAATCGGCAACGTGCGGGTGGTGCTGACCCTGCGCGAATACAAAAGATGCCTGCGCCGCATGCTTTCCACCACGGCGCTGACCATCGGCGGGGTTGCGCTGGTCATTGTGCTGGCAACGGGTGTTCTGCTGCGTATTTATCTGCGCCGCCCGCTTGATGTGCTCTTGTCCAGCATAGACAAAGTTTCAAAGGGTGATTTCCGCCACGACTTCAGCACCATACAGCAGGCCGAACTGGCAGCCATAGCCCGCAGCTTTGCCAGCATGAGCGCAAAGGTTGAAGCGCGCGAAAAAGCCCTGCAGCGCATGAACAGCCAGCTGCAGGAAGAAGTGGCCGAACGTGAGCGGGCAGAGCAGGCGCTGCGCAACAGCGAAGAACGGTATTCTCTGGCCGTCGGCGGCACCAACGACGGCATATGGGACTGGGATCTGATCTCGAATAAAGTGTATTTTTCACCCCGCTGGAAGGAAATCATCGGTTTTCAGGACCACGAAATACCCAACGAGATTCCCGAGTGGACCAGCCGCGTGCACCCTGATGATCTGGCCAAGATACTCAAGGCGCACGAAATGTATCTTTCACGCGAACTGCCCGCTTTTGAAGTGGAATACAGGCTGCGGCACAAAGACGGCAGCTACCGCTGGATTCTGGGGCGCGGGCTGGCGCTGTGGAGCGACGCCGACCAGCCGTACCGCATGGCCGGTGCACATACCGACATCACCGACAGAAAAGAATCGGAACGCGAACTGCTGGCCACCAAAAACCGGCTGGACAACATTCTCAATTCCATGCCGTCGCTCATCGTGGGCGTCAGCGACAACGGCATCATTCTGCAATGGAACCGCACGGCGGAAGAGGAAACCTCCGTTTCCGCCCGCGATGCCATCGGCACGCCTTTTGAGAACACGCTGCCTGAATTCTCTTTTCTCATGGGCAAGGTGCTTCAGTCGCTCAATTCCGGCGAAACCATATCACTGGAACGCAAAGCCATCACCTACAGCGACCGTGTGCGCACGTTTGACATCATAATCTACCCCGTGACCGAACGCGGCGAACACAGCGCAGTCATACGCATTGACGATGTGACAGACCGCATCCGCATTGAAGAGATGATGGTACAGACAGAAAAAATGATGTCCGTGGGCGGACTGGCGGCGGGTATGGCGCACGAAATCAACAACCCGCTGGGGGGCATTCTGCAGGGGGCGCAAAATATCGTACGGCGCATCTCCACAGAGATAAAAGCGAACCATGCCGCTGCGGACGAAGTGGGCTGCGACCTGACGGCCATACGGGCCTATATGGAAAAACGCGGCATCACCCGGTTCCTTGACGGCATTCAGGAATCGGGCAACCGTGCGGCAAAAATAGTTTCCAACATGCTGGAGTTCAGCCGCCGCAGCGAGTCGCGCAGACAGCTGGCCGACATGCATGCCCTGATGGACAAAACAGTGGAACTGGCCGCCAACGACTATGATCTGAAAAAGAAATATGACTTCAGGCACATAGAACTTGTCCGCGATTATGCCCCCGACCTGCCCGGCATACACTGCACCCCGACGGAAATAGAGCAGGTGCTGCTGAACCTGCTGAAAAATTCGGCACAAGCCATGGCAGGCAGGCCCAAAGACAGCACCGAACCGCCGCGCATCACCCTGCGCACCCGCCTGCAACACGACAAGGTGTGCATTCAGGTGCTCGATAACGGTCCCGGTATGGACGAAGAAACCCGCAAGCGGGTTTTTGAACCCTTCTTCACCACCAAAAGTGTGGGAGAAGGTACCGGACTGGGGCTTTCGGTCTCGTACTTCATTATCACCAGCAACCACGGCGGTTCCTTCACCGTGGATTCCGAACCGGGCAAAGGCGCCTGCTTCACCATTCTGCTGCCGCGCTGACGGCGTGCAGACAGCTTTCCGGCTCAGCACACAAAAAACGCGCCCCGTCGCATGACGGGGCGCGTCGTTTTGTCATTGTCAGACCTGCTGCACCGGCTTACGCCGGTGAGGGTCAGCGCACGTCGGGAAACAGCTCCGCGCACATTTCGCGCAGCTTGAATTTCTGAATCTTGCCGCTGGCGGTCATGGGATATTCCTCCACAAAGGCGATATGACGCGGCACCTTGTACCACGCTATCTGCCCCCTGCAGTAATCGCGCACATCTTCCGGAGCCAGATCGGCACCTTCTTTCGCAATGATGAACGCCCCCCACTTCTTCGCCGTACCGGCGGCTGGGCACTCCCACCACCTGCACGTCCTGCACGCCTTCCATCCCGTACAGAAACTCTTCTATTTCGCGCGGGTAGATATTTTCTCCGCCACGGATGATCATATCTTTGATGCGGCCGGTTATGGTCACGTATCCGTGTTCGTCCATAATGCCCAGATCACCGGAATGCAGCCAGCCGTCAGCGTCCACGGCTTTCTGCGTGGCCTCGGGCATATTGTAGTAGCCTTTCATCACGTTGTACCCGCGGCAGACAACCTCGCCCTGCGAGCCATGCGGCAGTTCTTCACCCGTGTCGGGGTCCACCACCTGCACTTCGATGCCGGGCATGGCCTTGCCCACGGTGCGGGTACGGCGCTCAAAGCTGTCTGTGGGCAGCGTCTGCGTCATCACCGGCGAACCTTCGGTCAGACCGTAGCAGATGGTGACTTCGGTCATGTTCATATTTTCGATGACACGGCGCATAAGCGGTTCCGGACATACCGACCCGGCCATGATGCCGGTGCGCAGCGAGCTGAAATCGAACTTTTCGAACAGCTTGTGCTCCAGCACGGCAAGAAACATGGTGGGTACACCGTACAGGGCGGTGCAGTTTTCCTGATCCACCGACGCCATCACATGCACGGGGTTGAAGTTTTCCAGAATAACCAGCGTGGCTCCGTGATTCACGGCAGCCAGAACGCCCAGCACACAGCCGAAACAATGGAAAAGCGGCACGGGCAGGCACAACCTGTCCTTGTGTGTGAAGTTCTGGTTGCGGCCTATCCAGTACCCGTTAAGCCCTATGCCCACATGCGTCAGCATAACCCCTTTGGGAAAGCCCGTGGTGCCGGATGTGTACTGCATGTTGACCACGTCTCCGGGGCTGAGCATGCGCTGGCGTTCGGCATACTCCTGATCGGAAACCATAACCCCGAGGCTGATGATTTCCGGCACGGAATACATGCCGCGGTGCTTTTCCACGCCCAGAAACATGACCCTTCTGAGATGAGGAAAGCCGTTCAGATTCAGGTTGCCGCGGGGCTGATTTTTCAGCTCCGGCATCAGGTCGTAAATGGTCTGCAGATAATCATGGTCGCGGTACCCGTCCATAATGAACAGGTTTTCGCATTCGGACTGGGTTAGCAGGTATTGTAGCTCGCTTTTACGGTAGTTGGTGTTGACCGTCAGCAGCACGGCGCCGATTTTTGCCGTGGCAAACTGCAGGGCCACCCAGTACGGCACGTTGGTGGACCATACGGCCACCTTTTCGCCATGTTTCACCCCGAGAGCCATCAGCCCTCTGGCAAGATCGTCAACCACCTTGCCGAACTCGCGGTAGGTCTGGCGGTAGTCGCGGTCTACGTATACCACGGCTTCATTGTCGGGCCAGTTGGCCACGGCATGATCCAGAATCTGACCGAGAGTCCATTCGCGAAGCTCAAAATTTTCCATGCGTCAATAACCTGCTTTCTAGCGCGGGTAATAGATAACGGCGTATATTTCCGCCTTGTCGTCACCCGCCGCGCCCACATAGTGCGGCACGATAGAGTTGTAGTAAATGCTGTCGCCCTGTTCCAGAACATGCTCTTCATTGCCGTAGCGCACAAGAATGCTGCCCGAAACGACAACAATGAACTCCTCGCCCTGATGCGAAGAGAGCTGCCTGTCTTCGTTGGGTTCCGGAGCTATCTCAATGAAAAAAGGTTCCATGTTGCGGTCGCTTTTTCCCTTGCCCAGCGAATGAAACATGAACGCGGCGCGTTTGTTCCGTGCCTTCTGCATGGTCAGGTCGCTTTCACGCCCGCTTTTGCGCACCACAATGGGGTCGCGGGTCACTTCATCATCCATAAACGTGCCCAGACGCACGTTAAGGGCGCGGGCAATCTTCTGCAGCGGGCCGATGGAAGGATAAAGATCCTCTTCTTCCAGCGCCGTGATAAAGTCGGCTCCGAGGCCGGCGGCCTCTGCCAGTTCTTCACGCGTCATCCCCCGCTCCTCGCGGAACTTACAGATGCGCGCTCCCAGTTTTTTTGCGGCCATGTTTTTCTGCTCCTGTTTCAGACCATTTGCATCCCTGAAGGATTCACCGTTCAGAACTATACAAGAGTTGACGGTAATTCAAGGAAATGATGCCGTCCGGCCCTGCCGGAACCGGGCTGCACAGACTACATGCAGCACAAAAAGATAGCAATACTCCTATTTTGCCGCGCAGTATCACCAAAGGCTTTCCCACCGGCTGGGAATAGGCTATGAATTATACATGGCTGCAGCAACAATCCGCAGAAAATACGTCATCTCCGGACAGGTACAGGGTGTCGGCTTCCGGCCCTTTGTCTTCCGCATCGCCCGCGATCACGGCATCACGGGCACGGTGTCCAACACCTCGCAGGGAGTATTCATCGAAGCACAGGGCACGCCGCAGGCCGTTGCCGCATTCGGTACCGACCTGACGGACAAGCTGCCGCCGCTGGCGCGGGTTGTGTCGCGCACGGAAGAAGATATCCCCCCCCGTGAAGACGAGCAGCTGTTCACCATTGTGGCCAGCGAAGGGGGCAGCGGGCAGAATGTGCTCATCAGCGCGGACGTGGCCACCTGTCAGGACTGTCTGCGCGATATGTTCGACCCGTCGGACAGACGTTACCTGTATCCCTTTACCAACTGTACCAACTGCGGCCCGCGTTACACCATTACGCGGGCCATTCCGTATGACAGAGACAAAACGTCCATGGCGTGTTTTCCGCTGTGCCCTCAATGCCGCGAAGAATACGAAAACCCCATGGACAGAAGATTCCACGCCCAGCCCAACGCCTGTCCGAAATGCGGCCCGCATGTGTGGCTTGCCTCGGCGGACGGCACGCAACTGGCCCGCGACACGGAAGCTGTTGTCCAGACGGCAAAGGCACTGGCCAAAGGCCATATTGCCGCCATCAAAGGGCTGGGGGGCTTTCATCTGGCATGCGACGCCACCGCCACCGCAGCGGTGGACAGGTTGCGCGCACGCAAAAAAAGACCCGGCAAACCGCTGGCCGTCATGGTGCCCGACATGGCAGCAGCTCAGGCTCTGGCCCACATCGGCAGCGGCGAAGCGGCCCTGCTGCAGTCAGTGGAACGCCCCATTGTGCTGTGCCGGCTAAAACAGGGCACCCCGCTGGCTCCGCAGGTCAGCCCCCATACGGACCATGTGGGGCTTATGCTGCCTTACACGCCGCTGCACCATGTACTTTTTCATCTGTACCGCGAAATTCTGCCGCATGAAGCCTGCGCCGCGCTGGTCATGACTTCCGGCAACATGAGCAGCGAACCCATCAGTCTGGGAAACAGGGAAGCGCTGCTGCGCCTGCACGACATTGCCGATATTTTTCTGCTGCACAACCGCGACATTCTCATCCGCACCGACGACTCCGTGGTGCGCGTCAACCCCGACACGCACGAACCGCAGTTTCTGCGCAGAGCCCGCGGCTACACCCCCCGCCCTGTCTTTCTGGACGGTGAAGGGCCGTGCGTCATGGCCACCGGTCCCGAGCTGAAAAGCACCCTTTGCTACACGCGGGGTGATCAGGCTTTTGTCAGCCAGCACATAGGCGATCTGCAGAACCTTGAATCGTTCGGATTTTACCGTGAAATCGCACGGCACCTGCAGTCCGTGCTGGAAGTGACTCCGCAGGCGGTGGTGCACGATCTGCATCCCGACTACCTGACCACCAGCTATGCCGAAGGCCGCGCGCAGCGCGACGGCATCCCCGCGCTGAGTCTGCAGCACCATTATGCGCACATATACAGCGTACTGGCAGAAAACAGATTTTCCGGGCCGGTGCTGGGCATTGCGCTGGACGGCACAGGATACGGCGAAGACGGTACCATATGGGGCGGAGAACTGCTGTATGTAGACAACAGCCGGCTGGACCATGAACGGCTGGGACATCTTGCCCCCATGCTGCTGCCCGGCGGCGAGGCCGCCATACGGGAGCCCTGGCGCATCGCACAGGGAATACTGTGGCAGAACGGCACAACCTGCCCCGGAGACATACCCTGGCCGTGGCAGGAGCAGTTCAGAGATGCGGCGCGCGTTCTGCCGCAGGTGCTGGAGCGCAGACTGAACACTCCGCTGACAAGCAGTTGCGGGCGTCTGTTCGACGCGGTATCCGCCATGCTGGGCATATGTATTTCAGTCACATACGAAGGACAGGCGGCCATAATGCTGGAGCGCATACAGGACATGGGCGTGACAGCCCCCTACCCATGCCCCATGCGTACCGATGTGCAGCCGCTGATGCTCGACACACACGCCCTGTTCATGGCCGCATATGCCGACTGGCTGCAAAATGTTCCCGCAGGTGTCATCAGCCGCCGCTTCCATCTGGGTCTCATGCATGGTCTGGCAGAAGCCGCCGGCAGTCTGGCGGAAGTCATGGACATTGCCACGGTGGGGCTTTCCGGCGGCGTGATGCAGAACAGAACCATAAGCGCCGAACTGCCGCCGCTGCTGCGCCGTCGCGGGCTCTCTGTACTGGTGCACCGTGAACTGCCGCCCGGCGACGGCTGCATTTCGCTGGGACAGGCAGACTGGGGCCGCCGCATGCTGATGCAGCAGTAACAAATACCCTCGTTTCTCTGCGCGGCTGCCGCGCCGCCCGTCTTTACAGGGCCCTGTCCAGATTCACCATGAAATCCTGCACGTTGGTCAGTATGGCGTGTGCGGTCAGCGACCCTCTGTCTGCCAGCTTGCCCGCCGCAAACTCCGACATGTCCACGATAAAAAAATATACCGGCCGCACGCCGCCGTCCTGCGTCACCTGATAGGACGGCGTCATGTTTCCCGTTGCTATCGTGTGCAGCTGGGTGGCCAGCGCCACCACCGTTGTGGCCTCTCCCGCCAGATTCCGCATGGCATCCTGCGCACTGTACACGTCCGGTTCCACTTCCGGCAGCGGGCCGTCGTCGCGTATGGAACCGGCAAGCACGTAAGGAATGCCCTGACGGGTTAGAGCGTGCATCACACCGCCCCGTATCTGCCCCTGCTGCACGGCGCGTTCTATGCCGCCGGCTTCCCGCAGCGTATTCAGCGTGTCCAGATGGTGATAGTGCCCCAGCGGCATCTGGCGCTTATCATATATCCCCTGCCCCAGCGCCGTATTGAACAGCGCACCTTCCAGGTCGTGGGTGGCTAGGGCGTTACCCGCCAGCAGGCCGTGCACATAACCTTTGTCTATCAGACGGCAGAATGCCGCCCGCGCGTCCGAATCAAACACCACCGCAGGCCCCGCAACCCAGATAATGCGTCCGTGGCTGCGGTCGTGACGCATGATGTCGTACAGCGTATCGTATGCGATGGAAAACGAAGTCTCTCTGCTGGTGCCCGTTCTGAAAGCGAACGCTTCGCCGCCGCACTGACGGGCGGGCTCGAATCCGCCCGTATGCAGATAGATGCCCTGTTCACCGTTTTCACCGCGGCCCACGGCCACCATGTCGCCTTTGCGCAACCTGCGGAATTCCGTCACTTCGGGCCTGCCGTCAGTTCCCAGCCTGATGACACAGTCCATACGCGAACGGCGCAGCAGCTCCCAGTGCCCGTCCTGCATGCGCACATATTCAGGAAAAACCGACGTGGCATGAAATCCCGCGGGGGCCACCCCGTCTGCCGGGCAGGCACAGAATACGGCCGCCGGCGCACCGGCCAGCGGAGCGCCGTTAAAATCCGGATGCCGGTACTCAGGCAGTACAAATCCCATCAGAGCCTCCTGTATCCGCAGTACAAAGGCCGCCGTAAATGACGCAGACATGTATGCGCACCACTGCGCCGGAACGGCAACACACCTTATACCGGTATATCATTGCCGCCGCTCTGCCACAAGGCAGAAGCCGCTTTGCTCTGCTGCGGCCAAAACACTGGCAGCGCGCGTGTCTCTATAGTAGCATCCGGCCATGCGCATTCCCAAAACAGCTTATGCAGTCATCGCCGCCACTCTGTGCATCGTGCTGCTGTTCATTGTGTTCAACACCGCCATTGTCGCACGACTGGTAAGCGGCGTGGCAGTAGACTACTTTGTCGATGCCGCGCGGCAGTCGCTGCGCGACACACGCACCCAGATGACGGCCATGCTGTCCGACAGCACCCCGCTGGACGACAACGCCGAGTCTGAAATCCTGCGCGAAATGCTGCGGGTCAGCGGTGCCACCGGCATTGTGGTCTTCAACACTGACGGCAGCGGAGTGTATCTGGATACGCTCACCGGCAGAAAAGCCCGCGTACCCGCACCTCTGGCTCCGCAGTCCGGCACGGCGGAACAGACTGAAAACACCGCTCCCGCACAATCACGGCCCGGTGCCATAGCCGGCAACAGCACCGGACAACCGGCCGCGGAATCGCTCAGCCCGGCTCTTGCCCGATGGCTGCGTGCCGGTTTGGACACATCGCTGGAGGTTGCCCCCGGCCTGCCCCTGCTGGAAATATCGCCTGAAACGGACGGCGGGCGTCTGCTGTACATTCTGGCGCAGGCCGCCGGAAGGACAGCTTTTCTGCTGTACACGCCGGAAGCGCTCATCGGCAGTGTGGTGCAGCATTTTCCGCATGCCGAAGCCGTGGTATCTGTCAACGGAATCATTCTGGCAGCCAGCGGCGGTTTCAGTCAGGAACTGGAAAAAGCCCGGCAGGAAGAAAAGCAGCTCACGCTCAAGGCACTGACAGGACGACGCGAAGGCACCTACGGCATCACTTCCGAAACGCTTGTCTCCTCCAAAGCCACAGGCCTTGCCGTGACCATGCTGGCACGGGAGGTCAACCTGCTTTCCATGCTGCTGCGCGACACGCGGTTTCTGATGGCCACAGCCGCCCTGCTGGCCGCGCTGGCGGCCATCATCATCGGCTACACGTTGTATGCGGGCAAAATGCGCAAGGCGTACAGGCCCAACAAACCGCTCTCATCCCAGCAGGTACGGCGCCTGCTGCGGCAGGGCGAAGGCGACCATGTGGAGTTCAAATCAACGCTGCGCTTTAACCTGAAAAGCGGTAAAAATGATAAAAGTATAGAGCTTGCCGTTCTGAAAGGCATCACCGCATTTCTGAACACGGCCGGAGGCACCCTGCTGGTAGGCGTGAGCGACGAAGGCGAGGTGCTGGGCATGGACCCGGACGGCTTCCGCAACGACGACCATGCCCTGCGGCATATCAGCAATCTGGTGGCGGAACATATCGGCATACGGCATATCAACGCCATAAGCCTGCATGCACTGACGCTGGACGGCAAAACCGTACTGGCTGCGGTGTGCCGTCAGGCCACCGAACCCGCCTTTCTGCGTCACAAAGACGACGAGATGTTTCTTGTACGGCAGGGACCGGGCAACAGACAGCTGAGTTTCAGCGAGTTCTGGCACATCAGCCGCAAGTTCCGCTGAAGCGGATACCGCCGGGGATGAACGGTGCGCACCATTTGCTTTTTTTCGCAGGCCGCATTATGGGGGAAAAAAGAGCTTGGGAAATTTTGCACAACAGAGGTTGGCCCCATGCAGGAACAAAGAGAAGAACTTATCAGACTGGCCAGAGAAAACGGGTTGCCTGTGCCGCCCGATGCCACAGTGACCGAAGTGGTGCGCCTGCTGAGCGCCGAGCCATATTTTGCGCCCGAACTCAGTGAAGCGCTGGACTGTATTCTGCACGCAGTGGCAAAGGCCGCAGAGAAGCGTTAGATAATAAAGGCAGGCACGGAAAAACCGGTGTCCGGTTTCCGTGCCTGCCTTTTTTTCATTACAGCCGGCTGTACGGCTGCGCCGTGCCGCGTGCTGCGGCCGCATACGGCATGCCCCGCGCCTGCGGCCTGTCTGCCGCGCGGTGCTGTATGCATGGCCGCGTCACAGTGCCAGTTCAAGCCCCACGGGGCAATGGTCCGAACCGAAAACCTCCATTTCGATGGTGGCATCCTTTACGGCATGGCGTAATTCATCGGAAACAAAAAAATAGTCGATGCGCCAGCCCACATTTCTGTCGCGCGCTTTAAACCGGTATGACCACCATGAATACATGGCTTGCGCGTCGGGATGCACCAGTCTGAAGGTATCCACGTAGCCGTGGTCTATAAACTTGTCCATCCATGCCCGTTCCACGGGCAGAAACCCTGACGTGCCCTCGTTTTCTCTGGGACGGGCAAGGTCGACAGGGCGATGCGCCGTATTAAAGTCGCCGCATACCACGATGGGCTTTTTCCGGCGCAGGGTCTGCGCGTGCTCAAGAAAAGCGTCATAAAAGCCCAGTTTGTACTGCAGCCGCTCGTCGCCGCTCTGTCCGTTGGGAAAATAGATGTTAAAGTAGTAAAAGGCATCGTATTCCAGCATGATGACGCGCCCCTCGCCCTGATACTGCTCCACGGGCAGATCATACGCCACCGAAAGCGGTTCCCTGCGCGAAAAAGCAGCCACACCGGAATAGCCTTTTTTTACCGTCGCTCCCAGCCAGTAGCTGTGATACCCAGCAGGATTGCGGTCCGCAGGGTCTATCTGCTCCGGCATGGCTTTGGTTTCCTGCAGACCGATGACATCAGCATCGCAGCTGGAAAACCAGTCCCAGTCAGGTTTTTGCCGGATGGCTCTGAATCCGTTCACGTTCCATGAGTAAAGCTTCACTATCTCAAATCCGCCTTTGCCCTGAAAGGGCGGTGTGAATATCCGCAGGAGGTGCGCCCGCCGCAATGGCGCTGCAAAGCGCACGTATACGGTGTATAACACAGAACGCGGCAGGATAAAACCGTACCGCCGGTGTCTGCAGCATACCGGCTGCATTAGCGCCGCGACTGTGCTATGCTGGCGCAAAAAGGAGCTGCCCATGACCGTCAACAGAACTGTACGGGCCGCCGCCGGACTGTTCATTCTGCTCAGTCTGCTGCTGGCATGGCTGCACTCGCCCTACTGGCTCGGTTTCACTGCTTTTGTGGGTATAAATCTGCTGCAGTCGGCATTTACCGACTGGTGCCCGCTGATGACCATCCTGCGCAAAGCGGGTATGAAGGAATAGCGGAAAAACGCGGAAAAGAAGGCTCAGGCAGGATCGCAGGAACTGCGCAGCAGGCTGCCGAGCTGCGCGGCAAGGTCTTTTTCCGGCACAGGACGGGCAAACAGAAACCCTTGCGCGTACTCGCAGCCCACGGCATGCAGCATGATGCGCTGTTCCTGTTCCTCCACTCCTTCGGCCACCACATCCAGCCCCAGACTATGAGCCAGCGCGGTAACCGCTTTCACAATGTTGAATTTGCCGGGGTCGCTGGTCATGCCCATGACGAAAGACTTGTCGATCTTCAGCGTATCAATGGGAAAACTCTGCAGATAGGCCAGTGAAGAATACCCTGTGCCGAAATCGTCGATGGCCAGAAAAACGCCCAGATCCTTCAGCCTGCGAAGCACCAGATTGGACAGTTCCGGATTGTCCATGAGCATGGTTTCCGTCACCTCCAGCTTCAGGCTGGCCGGTTCCAGTCCGGAGCGGGAAAGCACCGCCGCCACCTGATCAACCAGCGCAGGCTGTGCAAGCTGCCGGGCCGAAAGATTCACACTGACGCCGACGGACCGCAGCTCAGGATGCCTGCGCTGCCAGCGTGCGGCAGCCATGCAGGCGTTTTCCAGCACCCAGCTGCCCAGACGCAGAATCTGACCGGTTTCTTCCAGAACGGGAATGAAATCAGCGGGCGAAACGGCCCCACGCTGAGGATGATCCCAGCGGGCCAGAGCCTCCACCCGTACGGGACGCCCAGAATGCAGATCGACAAGAGGCTGGAACTCAAGATGAAAGGCGTTGTCTTTCAGCGCATGGTGCAGTTCCATTTCCAGATGGGCATGGTTGAGCGCACTTTCCAGCATCCAGTCGCTGAACACCTCCAGTCCGCCGCCGCCCGCACGTTTGGCATGCTGCAGGGCAATGCCGCCGTTGCGCATCATGTCTTCCGGCGCGTTCTGCCCCGGCCGGTGGGTGGCCACGCCCACACTTACCGTCAGATGCAGCCGCCTGCCCCCCGTGTCAACAGAGTCCATGAGCCGCTGCTGTATCTGCTGTACCCGTGCCAGCACTTCTTCGGCACGGCCGCCGCCGGCCAGCAGCAGGCAGAATTCATCACCGCCCAGACGGCACAGAGCGTCATTGCCGCCCAGAATACCCCGCAGTCTGTCGGCCACCACGCGCAGCACGCCGTCTCCCGCCTCGTGACCCAGCACATCGTTTATCTGCTTGAAGCGGTCCACATCTATCATCACAACAGATGCGCCGCCGTCACGCGCTGCGCGGCCGCCATTCACACGCGCATCAAGTTTTTCAAGAAAAAGAGACCGGTTGGGCAGTCCTGTCAGCGGATCGTGACCGGCCTGATGCTGCAGCTGCATGGCAAGCAGGCGGCGGCGCGTCACATCACGGCAGGTAAGTCTCCGGCCCTGCGGGCGTCCCTCATCATCGGTGATGCTCCGGCATATGCACAGCACCCAGCGTTCCCTGCCGGAAGCCGTGCGTATGCGCACCTCCACGTCAAAAGAGCCGCCGCGTTCCGCCAGAATCCGCTCCTGCGCGCGGAATGCGGGCAGATCGCTCTGCACCATTATGGCTGCAAGGTAGTCCGGATTTCTGTACAGGCATTCAGGGGTATATCCGGTGATGCTTGCAAATGACGGCGAGACAAAACGCACCACGCCGCAGGCATCAATCCAGATTTCACAGTCGGCACTGTATTCCAGAAGCACTCTGAAAAGCTGTTCTTTTTCCCACAGGGCAGCGGCTACGGCACAGCCCTGCGCAGCACCGGACCTGCCGGTTTTCTGTGAGTGCTCATCTGCGGTGCGGCCCATGGACATCCCCCGGAACAAAACCGGTTTATTATTACAACACACCGGCACGGCTGACAGTCTGTACACAAAACACTATATCAGGTACTGTTCTGCAAAGCCGGCATCGAAAAACAAGCCGTATGCTTAATACAATCCACGCCGGACGACAACAGCTCCGCGGAGACACCCATGCGCACCAGAACGCTTCTGACAGCCGCTGCAGGCATCGCAGTACTGGCGGTTATCTTCATGTGGTCTGCCAATATGCTGAATACACAACGCATCAGCCCGGAAGACACATTTTCATCCCCCCGTCTGCCTGCGGGCAACAATACAGTAAACACGATTACGGCTGCTGCCGTGCCCGTGACAGATACGGCGGAAGCCACCGGCACAGTGCGTCCGCGCACCGAGACCCGCGTGGAAGCGCAGGTCACCGCAAAAATTCTGCGTATGGCCGTCACCACCGGCGATGTGGTAAAAAAAGGAGACGTACTGGTAGAGCTGGATGCCCGGGAACTTGTATCGCGGCGGGATCAGGCGGGGCAGGCGCTGATAAGCAGCAGGGCAGCACTGGGGCAGGCGCGCCAGTCCGTGGCCGAAGCCAGAGCCGCCTTTGATAAAGCCCGCAACCAGTACAGACGCATCAAGGCGCTGTTTTCCGAAAGAGCTGTTGCCCAGCGCGAACTTGATCAGGCGGAAGCGGATTATCTGCAGGCGGAAGCTGCTCTGGGCAGTGCGCGCGGAGGTCTGAGCGGGGCGGAATCTGCCGTGCAGCAGGCGCAGAAAAGACTGGAAGAAGCTGAAATAGCTCTTGGTTATGCCACCATCACCGCGCTGGAGGACGGCGAGATAGTCCGGCGTGAGGCCGAAGCCGGCGATCTGGCTTTTCCCGGCAAACCTCTGCTGGTGGTACAGGCAGGCGGAGCACTGCGGCTGGAAGCACAGGTCCGTGAAGGACTTATAGGACGCGTGCGCCCCGGAGTGCGTCTGCAGGTGAACATTTCTGCGCTGGGCACAGACACGCTGGACGGCGTGGTGGAAGAGGTGGTGCCCTCGGCAGACCCGCGCACACGCACCTTTCTGGTCAAGGTGGGGCTGCCGCCCGCCCCCGGACTGTACCCCGGCATGTACGGTACGCTGCTCATTCCCCTTGATGCGCAGACTGCCGTTCTTGTGCCTGCTGCGGCGGTGCACCGTGTGGGGCAGCTCGAAACAGTGAGCATCCTGTCAGATGAAGGCATCCCGCACACAGTGCATGTGAAAACGGGCAGACATTTCGGCCAGCAGGTGGAAATACTCTCGGGTCTTTCAGGCGGCGAGACTCTTGTACTGCCCGCAGGCGGGGCACAGACCCCGCCGGAACGCACACCGCAGGAAGCAGCCGCAGGAGACAGCCATGCCGCAGCATGACGCCGCACCGGCAGGAATAATTCCCGCCATTGTCCGCACATTTGTCACCGGCAAAAACGCTCTGCTGCTGCTCATTTTCGGTCTCGGGCTGGGCATGGCCGCGCTGCTGCTCACGCCCAGAGAAGAAGAGCCGCAAATCATCGTGCCCATGGCGGACATACTGGTGCAGGTGCCCGGCGCATCTGCGGCAGAAGTGGAAAAACTGGTGGCCACCCCGCTGGAACGGCTGCTCTGGCAGATAGACGGAGTGGAGCATGTCTATTCCATATCGCGCCGTGACAGCGCCATGGCCACGGTACGCTTCTATGTGGGTGAAAACCGCGAAGACTCACTCATCAAACTGCACAACACCATTACCAAAAACAAAGACATGGCACCGGGCATCGTCACCGGCTGGGCCGTACGCCCTGTGGAAATCGACGATGTGCCCATCGTCAGCCTGACATTGTATCCGGAACAGGCCGGTGCTGCCGACAGCCATACGCTGCGGCGCATGGCCGAAGAAATGCTGAACAGAATTGCGGCCGTTGAAGATGTTTCATCAGTCACCATCACCGGTGGCGAACCCCGCCGCGTGCATGTGTATCCCGACCCCGAACGGCTCACGGGGTTTTCTGTTTCCGCGCAGGATGTTGTCACGGCACTTTCCGGTGCTGACTCTTCTGTCACCGCGGGGACGCTGGACAAAAACAACCGCACCCTCACCATCACCGCCGACTCGTTTCTGCGCAGCGCGCGGGAAGTACGCGGGCTGGTGGTGGGCACAGACGCGGACAGACCTGTATATCTGCGCGATGTGGCCACCGTGCACGACGGCCCGGCAGAACCTGTGAGCTACACGCGCATAGGCTTTTCCGACCGTACCGCGCAGGAAGAAGGCATGCCGCACGGCTCATTGCCTGCAGTTACACTGGCCGTTGCCAAAAAAAAGGGTACCAATGCCGTCTCAGTGGCGGAAAACGTCATCCGCGAAGCTAGCAGTCTGCAGCATGACATTCTGCCCGACGGCATAGGGCTTCGCGTCACCCGCAACTACGGCGAAACAGCCAGTCAGAAAGTGAATGACCTGCTTGCCTCGCTGGGGTTTGCCATACTGACGGTCGTGGGGCTGCTCATGCTGACACTGGGCCGCCGCGAAGCCCTTGTGGTGGCTGTGTCCGTACCGCTCAGCTTTGCGCTGGCTCTCTTTGTCAACTACATGCTGGGCTACACCATCAACAGGGTCACGCTGTTCGCCCTTATTCTTTCGCTGGGCCTTGTGGTGGACGACCCCATAACCAATGTGGACAACATACAGCGCCACATACTGGCACGCAAAAAAGGCCCGCTGGCCGCCACGCTGGCAGGCGTGCAGGAAGTGCTGCCGCCTGTGCTCATGTCAACGCTGGCCATCATAGTCAGCTTTACACCCATGTTTTTCATTACCGGCATGATGGGCCCGTACATGGCACCCATGGCAGCCAACGTGCCCCTTACCGTCACGTTTTCCACTCTGGCGGCACTGACAGTGGTGCCCTGGCTCAGCTATCTGCTGCTGCGGCACAAAGCAGTACCGGCAGGACAGCAGACGCCCCCCGCAACCGTCCGGCAGAAAAATTCCGCCCCCTCCCGTCAATCAGACAGGGCAGACCGCGCCTCGCAACTGTACAGAACTATCGTTTCGCCCTTTCTCGACTCAAAGTTCATGCGCAAATCAATGCTGGCGGCCATCGTCATACTGCTGGCGGGCAGCTGCTCACTGGCGCTGATGCGGCTTGTCCCGCTGAAGATGCTGCCCTTTGACAACAAAAATGAATTCCAGATTGTCATCGACATGCCCGAAGGAACCAGTCTGGAAGAAACCGACCGGGTGGTACGCCGTTATGAAACGTATCTGCGCACCGTGCCGGAAGTCAGTGACTTCACCACATTTACCGGCACATCATCACCCATGGATTTCAACGGTATGGTGCGGCACTACTACATGCGCGCGGAGCCGCATCAGGCCGATATCCGTGTGAATCTGGCCGCAAAATCACGCCGTGAACAGCAAAGTCACACCATTGTGCTGCGTCTGCGCGACGATCTGCAGCGCATTGCAGACGCATCCGGCGCTGACATAAAGCTGGTGGAAGTGCCCCCGGGACCTCCTGTTTTTTCAACCATCACCGGCGAAGTGTACGGGTCTGCCGAAAAAACACCGGAGCAGCTGCATCAGGCAGCCCGGCACGTTATGGAAATCATGCGCCGCGAACCCGGCGTCACAGACATAGACTCCACCATGGAAGCCGCCGCAACGCGCATCAATTTTGTCACCGACAGGGTCAAAGCCGCGCTGCACGGTGTGGAAACCGAAGACATTGCCCGCACACTGCGCATCGCCGCGGGGGGCGTTATCCCCGCCAACGTGCACGAACCCCACGAACGCCAGCCCCTGCCGGTCGTCGTGCAGCTGCCGCGCGAAAGCCGCTCCTCCGTCGCGGCGCTGGAAGCCATGCCTGTTCCCACCGCTGCCGCGCCGGACATGCCGCAGGGCGGCATAGTGCCGCTGGGTGAACTGGGCCGTTTTGTCCAGCTGCCCGAAGACCAGCCCATTTATCATAAAAACCTGCACCGGGTGGTCTATGTTTACGGCGAGATGGCGGGCAGAGCCCCCGGTGAAGCGATTCTGGACATGAACACGGCGCTGAAAAAAGACCCCATGCCGCCGGGCACACGGGTCGACTGGGCGGGAGAAGGTGAATGGGAAATAACCCTGAGCGTGTTCCGCGATCTGGGACTGGCGTTCGGCGCGGCACTGGGCGGCATCTACATTCTGCTGGTCATCCAGACAGGGGTGTTCACGCTGCCGCTGCTCATCATGTCGGCCATTCCGCTGACACTGCTGGGCATCATGCCCGGATTCTGGCTGCTTAATCTGCTGTTCACCGGACATGCCGGCGGCTATGCCGATCCGGTATTCTTCACCGCCACATCCATGATCGGCATGATAGCACTGGGAGGCATAGTCATACGCAACTCTCTGGTGCTCATCGAGTTCATTCAGGAGGCCATCCGGCAGGGCATGCCGCTGCGCGAAGCCGTACTGGAAAGCGGCACCACACGGCTGCGGCCCATTCTGCTCACAGCGGCCACAACGCTGCTGGGCGCATGGCCCATCACGCTCGATCCCATTTTCTCCGGTCTGGCATGGGCGCTTATCTTCGGGCTGCTGGCTTCCACTGTGTTCAGCCTTGTGGTGGTGCCCGTAGCGTTTTACGCTCTGGAATCACGCAGAATGCAGACCGCGGAAACGCAGACCGACTGACCGCGGTGCACCGGCCGTTGCCCAGCGCAACAGACAAAAAAAGCAAGCATGACGGGCGGAACAGTTACCTGTTCCGCCCGTCATGCTGTTCAGGCCACCGTAAGCGCATACACGGCACCGCAACAGCTCAGCCCCGGCGGCAGGACGGTCAGCGCACACTGCGTACCTGCATATGTCCGCTGTCCGGCCAGCACACGGTAATCTGTCCGCTGCCGGACGTTGTAAGCAGCGGAATTCCACGCGCCTCCAGCGCCCCGCGCACTTCAGGACGCGGAAACCGCCAGTAGTTCATGTATCCGCACGAAGCCACGGCAAGAGAGGGCGCAACCGCATCGTACAGAAGGGGAGAGAGGCTGTTTCCGCTGCCGTGATGCGGCACCACAAGCAGCGCGGCTTCCACCGGAGTATTCTGCCGCCGCGCCGTCTGCGCCAGCCGGTCAAGCACTACGGTACCCGCATCGGCGGGCACCAGCGCCAGCCCTCTGCCACCGCGCGTCAACCGCAGAATCAGCGAATTGTCATTGGTATTGCCCGTCATGCGTCCGGCCTCCGGTGCAAGCACCTGCAGTTCCGCGGTGCTGCCCAGCAACAGCGAATCACCGGCAGCCAGAACCGCAGGCACGGGAGCACCGGCCCGCCATGCCCGTTCCAGAGCAGCCGCATGCGCCCCCTCCTGCGGCAGCTCGCCGTTGGTATAAAAGGCGCCCACGTCAAAAGACTGCAGAATAAACGGCAAGCCGCCCAGATGATCACTGTCCGGATGGGTGTTGACCACGGCGGAAAGCACCGGCGGTCTGTTATACGTCAGCACGGGTGCCACCAGTGCCTTGCCCGTGTCAAAAGAAGACGAAGGAAAACCCCCGCCGTCAATAAGAACGCGCACTCCGTGCGGCGCCTCCACCAGCACGGCCTGCCCCTGCCCCACATCCAGCACGGAAACAGAAACCTCATCCTGCAGGTACGCGGAAAAACGCAGACACACCGGCGCGGCAAGCAGCACCACCCCTGCAGTCACCGTCACGCAGACAGCGCGCAGACCATACGGCAGCAGAACGCTGCGGCCGCTCTGCTGCACGGCAGGACCGGCGGTTCCCCGCCACAGCAGGCATGCCGTACCCAACAGCATCCAGAACCCCGCAGCAGCGCAGGGCAGCGGTCTTACAGACAACACCGGATAAAGCAGTCCGCCGGCCTCCAGTGTGCCCAGCATCTCCAGCAACCATTCCACCGGCACTGTGGCAACATGAAACAACCACACGGCAACAGGGGCAGCCTGCGGCAGAGCCAGCGACACAAGCCCGGCAAAGGCCAGCGGCAGCACCCACAGCCCCAGCGCGGGCAGCCACAGGACATTAAGCACAAACCACGGCGTCACACTGCCGAACGCATCCAGCGTGAGAGGCATGAGGGCCAGCTGGGCAGCCATGCTTACAGCCAGCACTCCGGCAAGCCCCCCCGTCAGGCGCATGACAGCACCGGCAGCCGTGCCATGCTTGGTGCCGAGCCTGCCCGCCGCAGCACGGTACACAGGCATGGTGCAGGCAATGCCCGCCACGGCCACGGCAGAAAGCTGCAGCCGCAGATCAAACAGAGCCTGCGGCTGCCATGCAACCACCACCGCCACGGCCCACAACAGCCCGTCTGTCAGTACTCCGCGCCTGCCGGCCAGCAGCAACCCGCCCCAGAAGGCAAACATCAGCGCCGCCCGCAGCAGTGAAGGCGTGGCGCCGCCCAGCCAGACATACCCGAGCACCGGCGGTGCGGCACACAGTACGGCCAGCTGCTGCCGCGGCACCACAAGGTACAGTCCGGGAAAAATTCTGCCGGCCAGCAACGCCGCCAACGCACCCAGCGCTGCCGCCAGCCCCAGATGCATGCCGGAAAGAGCAAAGCTGTGCATCAACCCCGCATCGGCCAGCCTGTCCATCGTCTGCTGTGAAAGGTAAAAACGCTCTCCGAGCAGCAGGGCTGGCAGCACGGCATACCGCTGAGGCAGGTCACGCCAGCGCGGCATCTGCCGCAAAGCCCCCTGCCCGTCCGCATCTGCCGGTATCGGGTCAGACATGCCCGCCAGCACCCGTTCCACCCGCTGCAGCACAAGACTGCGCAGGCCCCGCATCACCTCTGCGGACTGCAGGGCATCACCCCGGAACAAGGCTGACTCCGCTGCGGGCTTACCGGCAGGCACCTCATGCACCTGTCCCTGCTCTGCCCGTGTCCAGACTCTGTACCCTACCCCGTTGCGCAGCCAGAAGCTTCCGCTGTCCCATGTTCCGCGGTTCAGAAAACCGCGTACCGGCTTCACTCTGCCTTCAAATTCCACTGTACTGCCGCTGCGGGGCCGAAAAGCAGGATACTGCCATGTCCAGACCACATCAGCCTTCAACGTCTGCCAGCCTTGCGCCGTGCGGCAGCGCGCATCTGCCAGCACCATCCGCAGCCGTCCTTCAGGACGGCTTTCCACAATCCGCACCACCCCCTGCACCCGCACCTTTTCCTGCGCGGTCATCCAGCCGGGCACTTCCGCAGCGGGCTGGCGGTGCAGCAGCATAAAACAGACACCGGCAGCCATGCATACCCCCAGCACCAGCGCACGCAAAACCGCGGCAGGCCTGCCCGCATTCTGACGACCGGACCACAGCACCATAAATACCAGCACTGCCGCCCCCCACGCCGGGGCAGCGTCCCGCAGGCCCGTTTCTCCTGCCGCCAGACCGGCCAGCACAGCCAGCAGGCACCATTGACGCCACAACAGTGCAGGTGGCGCGCCGTGCGGCAGCAGGGCGGCACTGCGGTTGTAACCGGCGGGGGGACCGCCCTGTGCGGTTTGCGGGGGTGTGCTGCGTGTCATGCTTCACCTTGCGTGCGGACAAGAAAAAACGCCTCCGGCACAGCCGGAGGCGTTACAAACATGGCAGACATGCTATTCAGGCACGCGCCTGATATCCGCGCCCACAGGGCAGAGTTTTTCCTCGATGCTCTCGTAGCCTCTGTCCAGATGGTAGATACGCTGTACATGGGTTTCGCCCTGCGCGGCCAGCCCCGCCAGAACCAGAGAAGCAGAAGCCCGCAGGTCGGAGGCCATGACCGGCGCCCCCCGCAGCTGACGGCCGCCGCGCACGCGGGCTGTACGCCCCACAAGACGCACATCGGCTCCCATGCGTACCAGCTCGAGCACATGCATGAACCGGTTTTCAAAAATGGTTTCCTCCACCATGCCGAACCCGTCTGCCACGCACATGAGCGCCATGAACTGCGCCTGCATGTCGGTGGGAAATCCCGGATACGGATGCGTAACGATATCGGTGGACTCAAGGTGGCCCTGATAGCGTACGCGGGTTCCGCCTTCTTCGCGCGAAACATGCAGTCCCATATCACGCAGTTTCTGGCTGACGGCATCCAGCGCGTCATCCGGACAATCTTCGATAAGCAGGTTGCCGCGGGTTATGCCCGCCGCCACCATAAAGGTTCCCGCCTCGATGCGGTCAGGCATGATGCGGTATTCGCAACCATGCAGGCGTTCCACACCCCGTATGCGTATGACATCTGTGCCCTGCCCTGTAATATCCGCTCCGCAGGCGCACAGGAAGTCGGCCAGATCGATGACCTCCGGCTCGCGTGCCGCATTTTCCAGTATGGTTTCGCCTTTGGCCAGCGTGGCGGCCATCAACAGGTTTTCGGTACCGCCAACGGTGGGAAAGTCAAACCGGATATGCGCCCCCTGCAACTGACGGCAGCGGCCCACTATATAACCGGAATCAAGCTCGAATTCCGCACCCATTTTTTCCAGCGCGCTCAGGTGCAGGTCCACCGGACGGGCTCCTATGGCGCAGCCGCCCGGATATGCCACCCGCGCTTCGCCCAGCCGCGCCAGCAGCGGGCCCAGACACAGCACGGAAGCGCGCATGGTCTTCACCAGTTCGTAAGGCGCCTCAGGATTCAGATCGCAGGGCCTGACATGCACTGCATCGCCCTGAAACTCGGCAGGACAACCAAGAATGCCCAGCAGTTTGTTGGTGGTATGAATATCGCGCAGACGCGGTACATTGCGGTAAATCACAGGCTCATCCAGCAGGATGGAGGCCATGAGGATTGGCAAAGAGGCGTTTTTCGAACCGCTGACCCGTATGGTGCCTTCCAGCGGCACGCCACCTTTGATAACCAGTTTATCCATACATCTCCTCGCGGGAAAATTTCTTCCCTGACGAAATTTTTATCACGTTTTATGCTTGACGCTGCTTTCTGTGGGGTATATATGCCTCAGTCTCAAACGGCGAATGTAGCTCAGTTGGTAGAGCACACGGTTGTGGCCCGTGTGGCCGCGGGTTCAAGTCCCGTCATTCGCCCCACGCATTCAAGCCCTGCGACAGCAGGGCTTTTTTTGTGTGCCGCCACCGGTGTTTTGTCAAAAAAAAGACTACCGGCATCCATACATTACAGCGGGCGGCACCCTGTCTGCGTGCGATGCGCACCATACGCTTTTAGCAGCCAAAACAAAAGCCCCGATGCGCTGCATCGGGGCCTGCTGTGCGTTTTGCCGGTATCGTTCGCGCAGCCCGCCGGTATCATAAAAAAAGTTCACTCAGCAACTGTCAGACAAGGTGCCGCAACGCACCCTGCACTGCTTGCAGGCAGCGCCACAACGTGCAGAAACGTGCTGTACCCGTTACGGATGCATACCGTCTTCCGGTGCATCCGGCACCGGCCTCATACGGCTTTTAAGCACGCCGATGGAACGGACGACCTGCTCAAGCCAGTATGCAAACTGCTCAAGCTCAAGCTCCATGGGGGCGCCGTCGCGGGCGGCACGTTCCAGCGCCAGAGCGGACTCGCGCAGTTCACCGGCAGAGATGTTGGCCGCAGCACCGGCTATGGCGTGCGCTTTTTCCGCCACGACATCCCTGTGGTTCTGCTCCGCAGCCTGCCGCACCGCATCAGCGGCCTGCGCGTATACTTCGGCGAACTTTTTCAAAATTTCAAAATAAATATCCTGTTTTCCGCCCAGTCTGTCCACGCCTTCTTCCAGAATCAGCCCCGGCAGACGCGCGGGCATGGGCGGCACACCGTCCGGCCCGCCGTCAGAGATGATGTCCGTGCCCTGTTCCGGCACACCTGCTCCGGCATGTCCGGAAGAAACACCGCCAACTGCCCCCTCCTGTTCCGCTCCGGCGACTCCCATACCGTGCATATGCAGTATGTTATGCTCCTGAAGGTGTTCAGAGCGTGCGTCAAAAGACTGCCGGATACGCCTCGCGCCGTCTTCCGCCGCCCGCGCGGCGTGTTCGCCCACATGACGCTGCAGCACCTGCAGCAGCATCATGCGGTCCACCGGCTTGGTCACATAGTCATTCATGCCCGCTTCCAGTGCCTTGTCACGGTCTTCACTCATCACATGGGCCGTCATGGCAATGATGGGAATATGCCGCCACCTCGGGTGCTGTCTGATGACCCGCGTTGCCTCTATACCGTCCATGACGGGCATCTGGATGTCCATGAATACCACATCGAACCCCGGACCCGAGGGCGGTTCCACATCGTCCAGCACAGCCAGCGCCTCTTCTCCGTGTTCCGCGCTGACAACGGAAAATCCCATGTCCTGCAGCATATCCAGCGCCACATGGCGGTTGATGATGTTGTCTTCCACCAGCAGGGCCCGCATACCGTCAAACTGCCTTATCATGGCGGAGTCTGTCTGCTCTTCCGGTGTCATTTCACCGCGCATGGCCCGTATGGCGTCCGACAGCGAAGACAGCTTGACCGGCTTTGAAAGAAAAGAAGCCACACCCAGCTCTTCGGCACGTTCCAGTTCCGCCTCGCGCCCGAATGCCGTCATCATGAACACAGGGGGCAGGGGCTGCTTTTCCGCACGCAGTTTTTCCAGCACCTCCAACCCGTCCACACCGGGCAGCCGCCAGTCCAGCAGTATCAGATCATACAGCGCAGCCTGCCTTTTCAGCCGCTCATAGGCCGTGTATCCGTCCTGCAGCGCATCGCAGTCATACCCCAGCCGTTCAAGCATTCTTGTCATGACCAGACGGTTGCTTTCATTATCTTCCACCAGCAGCACCCTGCCGCGCGGGGCTTCTCCCGTGCGGTGATGTCTGGCTTCCACAGCTTCGACGGGCAGGCTGAAGCGTCCGGTAAAGCGAAAATCACTGCCTTTGCCCGGTTCGCTGGCCACTGTGATGGTGCCGCCCATCAGCCGCACCAGCTCCCGCGCTATGGAAAGGCCCAGCCCGCTGCCCCCGAACAGCCGCGCCGTGGAACCTTCCGCCTGAGAAAACGTGTCGAACAGCCTGTTGCGTGCCTCCTCGCCGATGCCGAGACCCGTATCGCGTACGGAAAATTCCAGCTGCACCACATCCTGAGAACGGCTGCCCACGGCAACCCTGATGCGCACCTCGCCCTGTTTGGTAAACTTGAACGCATTGGTCACCAGATTCACAAGCACCTGTTTGAGCCGCAGCGGATCGCCCACCAGCACGGCGGGAACATCGGCCTCGATATCCAGCACCAGCTCGACCCCCTTCATGCCCACCCGTTCGCGGAACAGGTCCGTGACTTCCTCCAGCATTTCCTGCGTGGAAAACGGAATATGCTCCAGCTCCATTTTCTGGGCCTCTATCTTGCTGATATCCAGAATATCGTTGACCACGCCCAGCAGAGAACGTGCAGAAGAACGTATGATGGTGAGGTATTCGCGCTGTTTGACGGTCAGCTCCGTTTTAAGCGCTATTTCAATCATGCCGATGATGGCATTCATGGGGGTGCGCAGTTCGTGGCTCATGCTGGCCACAAAATCGCCTTTGGCCTTGCTGGCCTGCTCGGCCGTATGCCGCGCGTGCTCAAGCTCCTGTGTCCGCTCGGCCACCAGCTTTTCCAGATGCTTGCTGTGATCATTCAACATCCTGTCGCGCTTTTCTATTTCGCTCAGCATGCCGTTCATGCTGTCTACCAGCTCGCCCAGTTCATCGTCCGCCTGTTTGGGAATGCGGGTGCCGTAATCGTACAGGGGCGATTCTCTGCGTACCCATGCGGTAAGCGCAGAAAGAGGCACAATAAGCGAACGCCGCACCACCAGCAGGATGCCCAGCACCAGCACCAGTTCCAGCGCCAGCATGTGCATTACCGCGGCAACGACATTATCCTTCATTGTTCTGTGAACATATTCCGGCGTCACATACAGCTGCAGAGTGGCAAAACGCAGACTGCCCTGCCGCAGCGGCCGCGACGTGACAATAAACTCGCCCCGCGGAATGCTTCTGGACGTGTTGACCAGTACCCCGCCCGAACCGCGCTGGCGGCCGATGAAAATACTGCCGCCTTCGTCGTACACGATAACCGCATGCACCCGTTCGTCATCCATTTCCGTGTCTATTATGGACATGGAAGCCTGCCTGTCCACGTTCCACACCGGCACAAGCAGCAGACGCGCCACCCTGTCGGCCTGAGAAACGGCAAACCGTTCAAGGCGGGCATACTCGGCATCAAGCGCCGTGACATATTCATAGCTTCCGAAGGCAAGGGCCACCAGCGTGGAGACAACAAGCGTCAGCAGACAGATACGTGTCTGCACCCCCCGCACGCCGTAGCGCAGCATGTTGTTCATCATGTGAAAAGCTCCCGGCAAATATCACCAGCACATACCATGAAACAAACGGCAATGCGATGCCATGATAACAAGTTATCAGATATTTGCGTTGAGACGCGCAGGCAGGTCAGCTGCGGAAGCTGCGCAGCAGAAGAAGCGCCTCGCCGGAACGTAGCAGCAGGGCCGCCGCCGCATAAAAAACCACGGCCGCAGGTACCAGAACAGCCACGGCGGCAAAAGAAGAAGAGAAATACAGGGCACCGGTGTGCACAGCGGCCAGCATGACGGCGGAAAGCAGCAGGTAGACGGCTGCGGGCCGCAGAATGTCCCGCAACAGAACCCCCGAGCGCAGCAGCGAGGTATACAGCAACACAGCGTTGAACCATGCAGAAACACTGCCTGCGGCGGCCAGAGCCACATGACCGGCAAACGGCATAAGCAAAAGCGCGGTACCGGCGTACACCCCCAGCGCGGCCACGGCAATGACAACCGGTGTGCGGGTGTTATCGGCGGCATAAAAAGCGGCCACCAGAGGCCGTACAAGCGCGATGGCCGGAATGCCCGGCGCATAGGCGGCCAGTGCAGCCACAGTGTCGCGCACCGCTGCAGCGTCAAAGGCGCCTCTGCCGAACAGCAGAGTCACCAGTGGCTGGGCCAGCGCCAACAGACCGGCCGCGGCAGGCAGGCTGACAAACAGGCTCAGCCGCAGCGAGGCACTCAATGTACCGCCGAAAGCCTGCTCCATGCCCGGACCGTGCAGTCTGGCAAGGCTGGGCAGGGCTGCCGTTCCCACGGCCACGCCGAACACCCCCAGAGGAAACTGCACAAGCCGGTCGGCGTAATACAGACAGGCAATACTGCCTGCGGGCAGAAACGATGCCAGCAGCGTGCCCAGCACGATGGTCAGCTGATATACCGCCGCTCCCATGACCGAAGGCCCCAGCAGCCTGCCGACCTTCACCGCCAGCCTGTCCGCCGCGCGCCACGGACCGGTCATGCGCACACCGCTGCGTCCGAGCCAAGGCAGCATGAAAGCCAGCTGGGCCGCTCCGGCAACCGGAACTGCCCACGCCAGTGTCATGGCCACGTCATACCCGCCGGCATAAGCCAGCAAGGCCGCGGCGATAAGCACCACATTGAGCACGCAGGGCGCCAGTGCAGGAGCAGCAAAGCGTCCCATGCCGTTCAGCACGCCCATGCACAGCGCCACAAGGCAGATAAAAAACGCGTACGGAAAGCATATCCGCACCATGACCGTGGCGGTGCGGAACAGTTCCGCATCGCGCACAAACCCCGGCGCCATGAGCGCTGTCAGCACCGGAGCACCCAGCACTCCGGCAGTGCATAGCACACCGGTCACAAGGGCCACCCAGAAAAACATGCTCCGCATGAGTGCAAAAGCGCGCTCATCCCCCTGCCGGCTGCGGGTGGCGCAGAAGACACTCACAAACGCCATGCTCAACGAACCTTCGCCGAAAAGACGGCGCAGCAGGTTGGGCAGCCGGAAAGCCACCAGAAAAGCATCCGCCAGCGGACCGGCCCCCAGAGCAAAAGCCAGCACGGCATCGCGCACAAACCCCAGCACGCGCGAAACGAGCGTGGCCGCGCCCATAACCGCCGCATTGCGCGCCACAGCACACTGCTCGTGCCCGCCCTGAGCGCCAGAAGTCGTCAGCGATGGGCTGCCCTGTTCCGGAACTTCACCGTTCATGATACGGCTGCACCTTATTTCTGGCAGTTGCTGCAGTACACCGTGGTGCGCCCGGCCACTCTGGCCGTGGTCAGTGCATCTCTGCAGCTGACGCACTGCATTCCGCTGCGCCCGTAAACCCTGAAACAGTTCTGAAAGGCTCCGGCATCGCCTCTGGCATCACGGTAATCGCGTATGGACGAACCGCATTCGCTGATGGCCTCGCGCAGCACTTCGCGCAGTTCATCATACAGCCTGCCCAGACGGCGTTCAGCTTCGTCGCGCGTCCAGTCGCCCGGACGGGCATCCGGTCTGATTCCGGCCCTGAAAAGCGACTCGTCCGCATAGATGTTGCCCACCCCTGCTATCACTGTCTGATCCAGCAACAGGGCTTTCACGGCTTTGCGCCGTTCTGCGAACTGCTCAATGAATGTCTCACGGTCCACGTCCAGCGGTTCCGGCCCCAGTGTGGCCCAGAACCGCCACAGCGGCCTGCTGAACGGCGAAAGCGCACGGCACGAACCGAACTTGCGCGCATCGTCAAAAAACAGCCTGCGTCCCGAATCAAGCGTGATGATTATGCGTGTATGCGGACCGGGAAGCTGCTCCGGTCCGTAGATGAAAAGTCTGCCGCTCATGCGCAGATGAAACGCCAGCATATCCGGCGTATCACCGGCGGGTCTGTGGTCCAGCACCGCTCTGCAGGCGGCACCCTGCCGCCGCTCTTTTTCCAGATGCACCAGCAGCAGTTTGCCTCTGCGGCCCACACCGGCAATGACGCGTCCGGGCGTGCAGGCGTCAAAGACTTCTCTGTCTCCCTGCACGCTTCCGGCATTGAACACTTCAACTTCCGTTATTCTGCGCCCGGTAAGTTCGGGGGCAAGCCCGCGGGCGATGGTTTCCACTTCTGGCAGTTCAGGCATATGACATCCTCCGCCGCACCCGTACGGTGCGCAGTGGTATGATAGTGCACCGGCAGACCATGCTGCCCGCGCGGAACACCGGCGGCAGCGCACAAAAAAGCCGCCCGCAGGACAGCAACCGCCTTTTGCAGGAGCACAATCCGGTCCTGCCGCGGCCACCGGACAGGCATCAGGGACACCGAGGGAACGCCGCAGCGGGCCGGAAAAATCCGGAAGACAACGGACGGCATGGGGGTATGGACGGTATGGACGGCATGCAGCAGGCACCAGATGCCTGCCGGACATCACCGCCTGTCAGTGTCCTCCTGCGCCCCGTCTTCGTGCTGCACAGACAGTTCCAGCGACAGCATGGCTCCGTCGCGCTGCACGCCGAAAACCACAGGACGCTTTTCACGCGCCGCCTGCATACCGGCCTTGTGCATATCCCACAGCGAATTCACCTGCGCCCCGTCGGCAGAACGCAGCACATCGCCGGCGCGGAATCCGGCACGCCGGGCGGGGGAATCCTCCGCCACGTCCTGCACCGTCACCCGTCCTTCAGCCATGACCAGCGTAAAGCCCATACGGCTTCGGTGGCTGGCACGGCAATAGAAAAAGTAATCGCCGTCTTCGGGGTCGGGGGGGCCTTCGGCACGCCACGGCATGACCAGCAGCACGCGTGCCCCGCGGTCAAGGATGCCCAGCCTGCGGGCCAGACCCCAGCCGCGTTCCACGTGCCCGCTGCCCGCCAGCACGACCACGGGCCCTCCGTGGCGGCGACGCGCCCGCATGGCGTTTTCGGCCATGGCCGTATCCCACAGTGACTGGACAAGAAAAAAGCGTTCACGGGTACCGTGCTCACCGTCGGCGGCAGCGGCACCGGCCTCGACTGCTGAAATTCCGGCAGAGCCGGGAGCGGTGCGGGCGGTGGCATTGCCGCCCGGCACAACAGCCGTGTCTGTGGAAGGCCTGCGTTCCGGCGCGGCAGGCGTATCCGGCATGCCGGTCTGTTCCGCCGTGGAGTTATGGCGCGCCCTGCGCATGGAGTCATGTTTGCGGAACATACGGGTCAGCGCCTCGCGCTGCTCGTCGGAGGGAAAAATAATCTTTGACGGCAGCAGGCTGCGTTCGTCGTCTGTCAGTGATTCAATACCGCCGCGGCTCACCTTGCGCACCACCTCACGCGGCACATTAAGCCCGAAAAGCGGCAGCCCGCCGGCATATGCCGCTTCAAAAACCGGTCTGTACAGATCGTAGGGGTATCCCCACACGGTTTTCCAGTCCACGGCCTCTTCCAGTGTATCCGCATCCAGCCGCTGTTGCAGGGCGGTATCCGCAGCAACGGCAAAAGGCCCGAACCTGTCCAGCACGGGCTGTTTTTCCGCGGGCACCATCTCCAGCCCCACGGCGGGACGCATGCCTGCAGCAGCCAGAGCCTGCAGCAGTCGGGCCTGCATCAGATGGTCGCAGGCCGAGGTGTGCCCCTCGCCCAGCAAAATGTAATCGTATGAGAGCGCCGCCTGAGCAAAAGCGGCAGGAGAAACAGGAGCCTGAAGGGCGGTGAAAAGCTGTCCTTCACGCTCCGGCGGCCGGAAAGAGGCAGGCGGGCGCATAACGGCGCACCCGCCTGCCGTCAGAATCAGCAGGCCGAGTATGGCAAGCCTGAAGGCTAGTCCCATACTCTCTTGTCCTCGATGGGACGGATCTGCGGAGGCAGCGAACCGGGTGCAAGCACCTTGAGCTCGGGCCGCAGTTTGATGCGCTCGCGGAACGCGTGCAGCAGTTCGTCTTCCCGCTTGAAGTTGCTCGCCTCAATAAACAGAGTCATTTCGTCGATACCGCCGGGGTTGGTCACTTCTATCTGCCAGCGCTTGATATCTTCAAAACGCGAGATGACCTGTTCCACCTGATGCGGATACACGAACATGCCCTTGATGCGGGCGGTGGTGTCCACACGGCCGACGATGTTGCCCAGACGCGGGCTTGTCCGGCCGCAGGGGCAGGGCGAACGGTCAATGTATGAAAGATCGCCCGTGGCAAGACGGATAAGCGGATACGTCTTGTTAAACGCCGTGACGACAATTTCACCCACTTCACCGTCTTTCAGCGGAATGCCGGTATCAGGGTGGCATATTTCAACATAGGCGCGGTTGGCTATGTGCAGACCGGTCTTGTGATAACACTCGTAGCCCACACAGCCCACGTCGGCCGTGCCGTACCCCTGCCGCATGACCAGATCGAATTTTTTCTCAAGCTGGTTGCGCATTTTTTCAGAAAACTTTTCACCCGTGACAAACGCCACTTCAAGGAAAAGATCCTTACGCAGGTTCAGGCCTTTTTCCTCGGCTTTCTGGGCAAGGTGCATCAGATAGCTGGGGGTGCCCACATAGCCGGTCACGCGCAGCTTCTGCATGATTTCCAGCTGGGTGGCGGCGTTGCCCGGTCCGGCTGGTATGGTGGCGCAGCCGAGATTGCGCAGCGGCTCTTCAAACATCAGACCGGCAGGCGCCAGATGATAGTTGAAGGTTATCTGCGAAACATCGCCCGAACGGAACCCTGCGGAATAAAAAGCCTCGGTGTATCCCCAGTAATCGTCCTGACGGTCTTCGGGGTCGAATATGGGCCCGGGCGAAAGGAACACGCGCTTGAGTTCGCCGAGGTCTTTGGTCAGCAGTCCGCCCAGCCGCGGCCCCATGGACTGCAGAAAGATGAGCTCCTTCTTTTTCAGAATGGGAATATGCTTCAGGTCGGTCAGCGTCTTGAATTTTTCGACATTGAACTGCGCACGGTCGAAACGCTTTTTCACGTCTTCGGAGTAGCGGTACGCATAGGACAGCAGGTCCTTGAGTTGAATGAGGTAATATTGCTTGCGCTCGCTCTCGTCCAGCACTTCACGACGGCTGTATATGCCTTCTGTTCTGTCTTTACGGGTCATGCTTCTGCTCCAGAGATGAAATAAGCCTACACAATGGTAGTTAATCAGTATACGGCATCCCAAAGCACAAATCAAGAAAAATTATTTTTTACCATACATTACAACTTATTGCAATAACAACAGCCTTTTTTCCACACACGTGCAGACCGCGTGCGCAAAAAAAGCGCCCCTGTTTCCAGAGGCGCGTCACAGCCGTCAGCCGTCTGTACCGGCCTGTCAGTCTTCGCAGCTGCCGTCGGGCTCGTCGATAAAATCATCGCCCGCTTCGCCGCCTGTTTCTCCGCGCAGGGGCGGCAGTCCCAGCCGCTCGCGGCGGGCGCTTTCCTGCTTGCGTTCGCGGGTTCCCATATATTTGTACGCGTCAAGCGCATCTATCTGCTCCTGATGCCGCGCAAAAATAAGAAAACCGGTGTGTGCCACCATGCGGTCCATGGGACGCAGCCTGTCAGGCACGGGTTTCCAGCCGCGCACCAGCACCTCGCAGACCTCCACCTCGTCATAGGGGCCTTTTTCCAGACCGAAAAGCAGACGCGAAACCTGATCAACCGTAGGTACAAGGAAACCGAGCATGGCGCCGGACTTCACCGCTGCGGGGATATGATGCAGGTATTCCCACGGGTCACGCACGTCGAGAAAAAGCGCGTCCGCGTCGCCGGTCAGAAATCCGTCCTTGATGTCCTGATGGTACAGCGTCACGTTGCTGCCAAGCCCTGCCCAGTCAAGATTCTTGCGGCACAGCTTCATGAATTCTTCGCGGGCTTCATGGGTATGAATTTCGCCCGTTTCACCGGCAAAAAAGCTCATGGCCAGCGTAAGCCCGCCGGAACCGGAACCTGATTCAATGATCTTGCGCCCCGGACCGACGCCCAGACGCATACATATATATCCGATGTCTTTGGGATAAATAACCTGAGTCTGGCGTTTTATACCGCGCAGCAGGTCGGGCAGCGCGGGCCGGTACAGCCGGAAGGGTTTGCCGGAGTGCGAACGCACTATGGTGCCGAAATCGGCCCCCATGACATCCTCCATGGCCACGATTCCGTCGCCGCAATGCAGGTCCGCGCCGGGTTCGACCCTGCGCAGGTATCGTTTGCCTTTGGGCGAAACCAAAAGCACAAGCTCGCCGATTCTGGGCATAGTGTCCTCCATTATGATGGTAGCGCCCTACAGCGGCGCACTATTCCTGTCAAGTGGCAGACAACGCCGCCGTTCAGGTATTCCTGTTGCTTTTTTTGCTGAAAAGCGTTCTTATGAGTGGTCGCGGCCCGACTGCCGGTCCGCCGGTATGCGCACTATCCGCCGCCGCGACGCGTAAGGACAGCCGCCACATGACCTTTGCCTATGTATTCGGGCCTGTTGCTTCCAGCAGACTGGGCCATTCTCTCGGTCTTGATCTTCTGGGCAGACGCATCTGCTCCATGGACTGCCTCTACTGCGAGGTGGGCCGCACAGATATTCTCACCTGCGAGCGCGCCCCGTATGTACCTGCCGCAACCATATTAGACGAACTTGCGGCATGGCGGAATGAAAATCCCGGCACACATGTGGACCATGTGACGCTGGGCGGTTCCGGCGAGCCTACGCTCAACAGCGACATGGGCCGCATCATCAGCGGGTGCAGAACCATACTACCTGATGTTCCCGTGGCGGTGCTCACCAACTCCACCCTGCTGCACAGAAAGGACGTGCGCGACGAAGCGGCCTGTGCCGACGTGGTGCTTCCTTCGCTGGACACACTGGTGGAGACGGAATTCCGCGCCCTGAACAGGCCGGAAAAAGAACTGACCGCAAGCGGTGTAGCCGCTGCGCTGCTGACCTTCCGCAAAGAATATGGCGGACGAATTTTTTTGGAAATACTGCTCTCGAAAGGCATCAATGATTCTCAGGAGAATCTGGCCCTGCTGAGGCAGTTTGTGCCCGAACTCGCACCGGACAGGGTGGATGTCACCACACTGTCGCGTCCGGGGGCCTACAGCAAGGCCGCACCCGTAGACGCCGATGTCAGGGCCGCCTGGTGCGATGCGCTGAATGCCTGCCTGCCTGCGGCCGACCCGCAGCAGACCGGAATTTTTCTGCGCACCGGACAGCGTGCCGACTTTACCCAGCGGGATGACCGCGCGGTGGAGTCCATGCTGCTGCAGACGCTGTCGCGCCGTCCTCAGACGGCAGGACAGCTGGCGCTGGCGCTTTCACTGCCGCTTGACCGTGTGGAACGGGCACTCCGCCCTCTTCTGCAGTCCGGCACAGTAGCGCCGCTGCCCTCGCAAAACCTGCAGCAGCAGGACGAAGACCCGTTCTTCGCCCTGGCAGACAGATAACCGGCACATCTGTTCCGTCGCACGGGATTACCCGTACACTTTTTTTATCCTCATGAGGTTCTCATGGAAAAGACCCGCAAGGGCAAACGCAAGATGTTCATCAGCGTGCTGCCCGAAGAACAGGTTGAAGTTGTTCTCTCTGAAGAAGGCGTAATTGTTGAATATTATGTAGAGATGGTGCATCAGGCCAAGACCAAAGGCAACATCTACAAAGGCATCATCAACAACATAGACTCCAACCTGCAGGCCGCCTTTGTCAATTACGGCGCCGAAAAAAACGGTTTTCTGCAGGTGGATGAAGTTCACCCCGAATACTACTCGGCCCCCCACGACCCTTCCAAAGGCAAAAAATATCCTCTGCTGCAGAAAGTGCTTAAAGCAGGACAGGAAGTACTGGTGCAGGTGGTCAAGGAACCCACGGGGTCCAAAGGTGCCTTCCTCACCTCGTATCTTTCGCTGCCGGGACGTTTTCTGGTGCTCACCCCCGGACGCGAACAGATAGGAGTTTCGCGCAAGGTGGAATCGGAAGAAGAAAGAGTGCGCCTGCGCGCCCTGCTTGAAGGTGCCACCCCCGGTCCCGGGCTGGGGCTTATCGTACGCACGGTTTCGGTGGGGCAGAGCAAAACAAGCATACAGCGAGACCTGCAGTTTCTTAAACGCCTGTGGAAGGATGTGCGCAAAAAAGGCACCGTGGAAAAAGCCCCCAGCCTTATCTACAAGGAACTGGACCTTGCCGCACGGGCAGTGCGCGACTATCTGACCGACGATGTGGGCGAAGTGTGGGTGGACGACGAACAGACAGCCGATGCCGTGCAGGAATTTGCCGCCATCGTCTTTCCGCGGCGCACCAATCTGGTCAAACGGCATAAAGACACCGACCGCACACTCTGGGAGCGGTTCAGCATGCAGAAGCAGCTGGACCAGATATATTCGCGCGAAGTATCGCTGCCCAGCGGCGGCAGGCTGGTTTTCGACCAGACCGAAGCGCTTATGGCCATCGATATTAACTCCGGAAAAATCGCCGGCAAGACAAATTTCGAATCCATGGCTCTGCGCACCAATATGGAAGCCGCCGAAACCATCGCCCAGCAGCTCAAGCTGCGTGACATCGGCGGGCAGATAGTTGTCGACTTCATTGAAATGCGCGACAGAAACCACTGGCGCGAAGTGGAAAAAACCCTGCGCGCCGCCATGAAAAACGACCGCGCCAGACACGATGTGGGCAAAATGAGCCGTTTCGGCCTGCTGCAGATAGTGCGGCAGCGTCTGGGGTCTTCCGCCCTGTCCATAAGCACCGAACCCTGCCCGTGCTGCAAAGGCACAGGGCTGCGCCGCAACATGGAGTGGCAGGCCATGCAGGCCCTCAAGGATATCCACAGACAGCTGCGCGCCACCACGGCCTCTTCGCTGCGCTGGGAAGCTCCGGAAGAACTGGGCATGTACCTGCTGAACCATAAACGCGGACACCTGACCGAACTGGAAAACAGGTTCGAACGCGACATCGACATCGCCATACGGAGGTAGGCATGGCAAGAGTGCTTGTGCACGCATGCTGCGGGCCTTGCTCCATCACCACCATGCAGACGCTGCTGCGCGAAGGACACGAAGTCACCGGCCTGTTCTTCAACCCCAACATTCACCCGCTGCGCGAGTATCTGGCCCGCAGACAGGGCATGGTGGATGTGGCTCACAGGCTGGGGGTCAAAGTGTTATACTTTGACCGTGAATATGACCCGCAGGCATGGATGCGCGAAATCGCTTTCCGTGAAGCGAACAGATGCTTTCACTGCTACAGGATACGGCTCGAACGGGCCGTATCCGTAGCCCGCAGAGGCGGGTTCGACATGGTTACCTCCACCCTGCTGTATTCCCGCAAACAGCAGCACGAGCGCATCGCCGCGCTGGGCAGCGACCTGTGCGGCGACGGCAGGCTGCGTTTTCTGTACCGCGACTTCCGTGAAGGCTGGCAGCAGGGCATAGAGACTTCCAAAGCGTGGGGCATATACCGGCAGCAGTACTGCGGCTGCCTGTACAGCGAAACCGAACGGTACGCCCGCGAACTGAAAAACGCCGGTGCGCAGGTGCCGCAACAGACCGCCGGCACGCCCTGCTGCGCAGACGGTACAGAAAAACAGACAGAACAGGCCGACGCCACCCCCGCAGCCGGCAATGCAGGCAGATAAGACATACTGTGCCGCAACGCGGCGCGGCACACGCCGCATGCGCTGACCGCAACCGCCCGCAGCCCGCGCGGTATCCGCAACCACCGGGCGGCGAAGCAGAAAGACAGACCCGCGCGGCCGTTCACCGCCGGACATCCGGAGCCTTTGTGCTGCTGTATATTCATGTGCCCTTCTGCCGCAGCAAATGCGGCTACTGCGCTTTCCATTCCGTCCCTGTGGCCGCCGCGGGACCGGACGGCATGCAACAGTATCTTGATGCGCTGCTGCGCGAGATAGCCCTGTGGGGCGACCGGCTGGGCAACAGAGCGGTGCATACCGTTTTTTTCGGCGGAGGCACGCCCAGTCTGCTGCCGGAAAAAGCGGTGGCCGTCATCATGGACAGGCTGCGACGCGCGTTCGACATACAGAACGGGGCCGAAATCAGCTTTGAGGCAAATCCCGAATCCGTCTCCGCCTACGGGTATCTTGACACCCTTTTCAAATGCGGCATCAACAGACTGAGTCTGGGAGTGCAGAGCCTGAACAACGACGGTCTGCGCGTACTGGGGCGGCCCCACAAGGCGCGCGAAGCCGTAAACGCCTTCCGGCTGGCGCGTCAGGCAGGCTTTGGCAACATCAATCTGGACATGATATGGGGGCTGCCATCGCAGCGACTCAAGCTGTGGCTTGACGAGCTGAAAGCAGTAACAGAGCTCAAGCCCGACCACCTGTCATGCTACGGACTCACGCTGGAAGAAGGTACCCCGCTGGAACAGGCATGTCTGCAGGGGCGGCACACGCTGCCCGACGAGCAGGAACAGGCCCGCATGTTCATCTACGGTGCGGAATTTCTGGAATCGCGGGGCTATATGCAGTACGAAATTTCCAACTTCGCCCGCATGGGATTTCAGTGCAGGCACAATCTGGGCTACTGGGAAGGCGCCGAATATCTGGGCATGGGGCCTTCGGCGGTTTCCACGCTGTCCGGCAGACGCTGGGAAAACCCGCACGGGCTGCAGGAGTACGCCCGCCGCACAGCCGAGGGTACGCTGGGGCACGATGCCGCGGCACTCACCCCGCTGGAGCGGGCCGAAGAACTTATCATGCTGCGTCTGCGCACGGCACGCGGCCTGCGCGTGAAAGCATACCGCGACCTTACCGGACGCGATTTTCTGCGCGAGCACAAACAGCTGGTGCACGCCCTGCACCGCAACAGGCTGGTACGCATCAGCAACGGGTATCTGCGCTTGACCAGAAACGGCATGCTGGTATCGAATACCATTCTGGAAAACATCTTTGCCACTCTGCCCGAAGAAACGCCGCACAAGCTGTCCGCAGCACAGGAACCGTAGCGGCCTGCTCTTCAGCAACACGCACGCAGCTGCAGGAACGCCATGAAACCAGCTCTTCTCGGCAACCATGCTCCCCGCGGCGTCATTCTCGCCCTGCAGCTGATCGTTCTCGCTCTGCTCTCAGGCCTGTTCGTCACCGTCTATTCGCAAAAAGACAATCATCTGTCCCTGGCGCGTATCAAGCTGCAGTCACAGGCCACCATACTGGGTGACAGGCTGGCCGCCACGCTGGGCGGCATAGATCTGGTGCTGCTTAATGCCCAGAACACGGCGGCGCAGCTGCTGACCGCCCATGCCGCGGCACCGTCGGAGACAATCCGGCGCCTGCACCTGCCCAACTCCGCCCTGCTGCATCCCGGCGTGGCTGATATTTTTCTGTTTGACGCACAGGGCACGCTGGTGGCCCGCCATTCAGGTGACAGGTACAGCAAACCGCCGGACGTGACAGGGCTGCTCAAACGCCATCGCGATCAGTGGCACGACTTTTTCCTTGAACTGCAAGCCGAAGACTCCGCCGCAGCCGCGGAACATAAACCCGGCATTCTCATCAGCCGCCGCATGCTGGACGCCTCCGGCGCCTTTGCCGGCGTGCTCACTGCCAGCGTATACCCCGCAGCGCTGTATGACCCGTATCAGGAAAGCAGTTTTTTTGACATCGACACGGTGCTGCTGCTTAACCACGACATGCAGATAATCGCCTGCTGGCCGGCGCGGGCCGACCTGCACAGCGGCACCGCGCTGGAAGAAACCGCCGTGTTTGCGGGCACGGAAGACGAACTTTCGGGCGGCGGGCTGCGCGAGGCGCAAACCGCCGCCGATCTCATCGCAGCCTATCAGCTGCCCCACCTGCCGCTGCACATTGCTGCACTGCGCGATAAAAAACGGGTGCTCGGGCCGTGGCACAAAAGCCTCATGCGTACCATGCTTGCAGCGCTGGCGCTTCTTACCCTTACCGCCGCACTGGCATATACAGGCATGCGGCAGCACCACAAACGGCGTAATGCCGAAGACGCCCTGCAGCAGAGCGAGCAGCTGTACCGTTCGCTGGCCGAAAACTACCCCAACGGCGTCCTGCTGCTTTTTGACGGGCAGGGCATCATACGCAAAGCTGACGGCCGTCAGATGGAAAGCATGGGGCTGAACAAACAGCATGCCGAAGGCCGCCGCCCGCACGAAATCCTGCCGCCCGCCGCGGGACGAAATCTGGCGGCGCACCATGCCGTGGCGCTGCGGGGACGTCCCGTGCATTTCACCCTTGTGATACGGGGCCGCATTTATATGGGACACAGTCTGCCTTTTTCATGCGAAACCCATGTCAGCGGCGGCATGACCGTACTGGAAGACATAACCGAACTGCAGCAGACGCAGGCCCGGCTGCGCGAAAGCCAGACCATGCTCAGTGAAGCACAGCGGCTGGCCAGAATAGGGCACTTTGACATGCAGTTTATGACACAGCGCACCTACTGCTCGCCCGAGCTGCTGCAGATGGCCGGACTGCCGCGCGATTTTGACGTATCAAAGGCCAGCGGCCTGCTTGAACACCTTGCACCGGCAGTGCCGCCCATATTCAGGGCCATGCTGCAATCGCCCCTGCACGAATCCATCAGCTACAAAGAAGCAGGCATACCCTACCGCGCCATCAACGGATCGGCAGGGTTCGGCATGCTGCGGGTAAAACTGATCAGAGATGCTTCCGGCTCGCCCCTGCGCCTTTCCGGCACGTTTCAGGACATAACCGAGGAACACAACACCCGCATGGCGCTGCTGCAGAGCGAAGCACGCTACCGGGCGCTTTCCGCCAATCTGCCCAATGCCGCCGTCTGTCTTTTTGACAGCGAGCTGCGGCTGCTGATTGCAGACGGGCAGCGGGCGGACATGCTGGGCATGTCGGGCGACACCCCCGCGGGTACACGGCTTTCGGCAGTGATGCCTCAGGCTCTCACCGTTGTTCTGGAACCGCTGTGCCGTCAGGCCGTGGCAGGACGCCGGTCGCAGATGGAAATGGTGCACGCCGAACGCGTGCACGAGGTGACCGCCATTCCCGTTCCTGCCCATCTGGGCGGATATGACGGACTGCTGGTCATTCTTGATATCACCAAACGCAAGGCCACGGAGGCCGCACTTAAAGACGCACTGGAAACCGCGGAGCACGCCGTACGGCTCAAATCACAGTTTGTGGCCAACATCAGCCATGAACTGCGTACTCCCCTGAGCGGCATACTGGGCATAACCGATGTCATGCTGGGCAGACCGCAGCCTGAAGAGACCCGCAGTCATCTGGGCATGATCCGGTCCGTGGCCGAGGCTCTGCGCCTTGTGGTCAATGACATTCTGGATTTTTCACGGCTCGAGGCAGGCAAGATGCCCCTGCATGTACGCACCTTTTCCCTGCCCGACACCGTGGAGCAGGTTCTGGCCCCGCTGCGTCTTGCAGCAGCGCAGAAAGGGCTGGCTCTCACCCTGCGGCTGGACAGCGCACTGCCTGAGGCAGTGCGGGGTGATGCGGGCAGGCTGTCGCAGATACTGACTAATCTTGCAGCCAATGCTGTCAAATTCACCACAAAGGGCTTTGTGCGGGTTGACGTGTATCCGGACAAAAACGACGTCATCTGCTTTGACGTGTGCGATACCGGACCGGGTATACCGCACAGCAAGCGCCATCTGCTTTTTGAAAGCTTTGTACAGCTTGATGGCTCGCTTTCGCGCCAGCATCAGGGCAGCGGGCTGGGGCTGGCCATTTCACGCGGACTGGCCCTGCTGATGGGCGGCACGCTGCAACTGGCCGAAGCCGGACAGACAGGCAGTCTTTTCCGTCTTGCCCTGCCCCTGCCGGCGGCGCAAGAAGCTGCCGCCTCCGGCATCACACCGGCCCTGCCTGCGGCAGAGGCCCCCGTCACAACAAAAAAACCTGCTGCCGCGGCGGCAACAGGCGCGCATATTCTGCTGGTGGAAGACAACACGCTTAATCAGGAATTCATATCGCTGTTTCTGCAGGAGGGCGGTTACACCGTGACCGCGGCAGACAACGGCACCGGTGCGCTGGAAAATCTGGAAAAGCGGTCTTTTGATGCGGTTCTGATGGATGTGCAGATGCCCGGCATGAACGGACTGGAAACCACAAAGCGCATCAGAAACAGCGGCAGGGCGTGGGCGCGGATTCCCGTCATCGCCCTTACCGCCAACAACATGGCCGGAGACAGAGAATATTATCTGGCAAGCGGCATGAACGGCTATGTGGAAAAACCGGTGAACAAAGCGCAGCTTTTCGGCGAAATTGAAAGATGTCTGACAGAGGCACACGCAGACACCGCCCCGTACCCCCCCTGACAGCCATGAAAAAGCCCGCCGGAAGGCGGGCTGACAGGTATTTCAAGCCGCTGCGGTCACGACCGGTGCCGCAGCACAAATTCTTCAAACTCCGCAGCCGGCACGGGCCTGCTGTAATAAAAGCCCTGCACTTCAACGCATCCCTTGTCGCGCAGAAAAGCCAGCTGTTCGTCCGTTTCCACTCCTTCGGCCACCACATTCAGCGACAGGTTGTGCCCCATGGTGATAATGGTCGATACAATGTTGGCATCGCCGTCGTCCTTCATGATATCGCGCACGAAGGAACGATCTATCTTCAGCGTGCTGATGGGGAAACGCTTGAGATAATACAATGAGGAATGCCCCGTACCAAAATCGTCGATGGCTATCTTCAGTCCCATGCCGTTCAGCTGTTCAAGCAGCAGCACTGTCTGCCCGATATCACGCATCATGGTGGTTTCCGTGATTTCAAGCTCCAGCGAATCCGGAGAAATGCCGGAATCACGCAGTGCGGCGGCCACACGTTCCGTCAGATTGGCCTGAAACTGACGGGCAGAAATATTGACGGACATACGCAGGTCACCCCACCCTCTGTCCGCCCATATACGCATCTGGGCACATGCCAGCCGCAGCACCCTTTCGCCCAGCGCCACAATAAGCCCCGTTTCTTCGGCAACGGGAATAAACTCCGCCGGGCTGACCACGGCACCGTGTTCGGGCACCCAGCGCACCAGCGCCTCCATGCCTACCAGTCTGCCGTTAAAAATATTGATTCTGGGCTGGTAGTAGACCTGAAACTCATCCCGTTCCAGCCCTTTGCGGATGCTCTTTTCAATACTCAGCCTTCTGGTGACCTGTTCGGTCATCTCGGCATCAAAATGCAGGCAGCGGCTGCGGCCCTGCTCTTTGGCCTTGTACATGGCCACATCGGCGTTTTTAACCAGTGAATCGGCATCGGCACCGTCTTCCGGCCAGCAGGTAAGCCCGATGCTGATGGTTATGTACAGTTCGTGTTCATCAATGACAAACGGAACGGTGAAGGCATCCAGCACCTTGGCTGCAAGCCGGTTTGCCACGTCCTTGCAGCCGTCGAGCAGCAGCGCGAATTCGTCGCCGCCGGTTCTGGCCAGCAGCGGTTGCGGGCCCACAACATCGCGCAGCCGGCGCGATGCCTCAAGCAGCAGCTTGTCGCCCACACCGTGCCCCAGACTGTCGTTGACGTTTTTAAAATTATCCAGATCAAGCATCAGCACTGCCAGACCACCGTCACCGCCCAGCCGTATGCGGTCGGCTATGGCATCTTTCAGACGCACACGGTTTGCCAGCCCTGTCAGCTCGTCATGGTAGGCCTGATGGTAAATCTGGGCCTCTTTTTTCTTCAGTTCGGTGATATCGTGGAACGTGCCCACCACACCGGCGTTTTCGCCCGCCCTGTTCTGAAAAAACGACTTGTACAGCACCAGCTGCAAAGGACCGCCGTCGTCGCCCAGCATGGTGATGGTGCACGAATGCGCGCGTTCCTGAGCACCGGACAGCACACCTCCTTCCAGCACACGGCAGGCCACTTCTTCGGGCAGCAGGTCTTCTGCCCTGCGCCCCACAATGTCCTCTTTGGGTTTGCCCAGTATGCGGCAGAACGCCGCATTGCAGCCCAGATATTCACCTTCCAGCGACTTGAAAAACACAGGGTTGGGCATGCTTTCGATAAGCGCTTCCAGAAACTGGTTTTTTTCCTGCAGCAGACTCTGAAACTCCAGCAGACGCTCGTTGGATTCGCGCAGCTCTCCGGTACGTTCCGCCACTTCCTGTTCCAGCCGCTCGCGGTACCTGTCGCGCTCATCCAGCAGGCGGGCGCGCTCCAGCGCTTTGTTCACGGCGTGTTCCAGCACCACCATGTCACTGATGGGCTTGGTTACATAATCCCACGCGCCATGCCGCAAAGCCTCCACAGCTTCTTCAAGCACACCCACGCCGGAAACCACAATAACGGGAATGCGTTTGGAAATCTTGCGCAGCTCGGCCAGAAACTGCATGCCGTCCATCACCGGCATGCGCAGGTCAACAAGCACGATGTCCGGAGCGGACCTTTCGAACTCCTCCAGCCCCTGACGGCCGTTTTCGGCTTCGACCACATCAAAACCGCTGTCTTCCAGATAGGCGACGATATTTTCACGGACATTTCTATCATCGTCTATCGACAGAACTCTGGGCGGATCGTGCTGCATATGTCTACCTTGCTGAACAAAAAAGCGATATTGCCGGCCTGCTGACCGGCCGGCGAAAGTTCCGGATCATTGCATCCGTACAGTTACACACCCCACCGCCGCGGCGTAACCGCCTTATGGAGCAACCACTTTCAAGTAGCCATTGTGACCCGCATTTCGCAATGCTGCAAGTCTGTTATAGGCTTGCGCCTTATCTGCAAACGGCCCCGCAACCACCAGCCACAGGCTTCCGGCACGGTTTTTGGCACTCCACAACACCGGTCCGAATCCTTCTTTTTCAAGCTGTTGCGCGAAATTACGCGCATTTTCGCGTCTGCTGAATGCACCGGCCTGCACATACACGCCGGATGGCAGTTTTTTCACATAATTTCCGTCTCGTACGCCGCTCTCTTCCGGCAGTGCCGTCTTGTGCGCCGCTTTGTCATGATCTGCGCCGGTTATGGCAGCCGCCACAGCCAGCGCCTGACGGGTACTGTTAGCTGCCGGTTGTGGCTGCTGTTCCTTCACCGGCTCTTTTGCATGGCTGCCGCCCTGCGGCGCATGGTCCGGAGAAGCCACGCCGTCCCGCTCTGCGATGGGGGCGGCAACAGAACTGTCCGCCCGGCCCTGTGAAACCGCAGCGGTCATACCGGCCTTTGTTTCACCTGCGGCAGCATCTGTCTCAGCAGAATCATGCTGTCCGGCAGCGGGCTGCGCCGTACCGGTCTGACCACCAGCCGGTGCGGTTCCGGCCTGCGATACCGCCTTCTGCTCATCACCCGTGGCGTTGCGCTGCGCAGTTCTGCGAATGGCGGCAGGAACAACAGCCTGCGGTGCCTCACCGTCAATGACATTACGGTCCAGCGGTTCTATGCGCACCCTGGCTGTTCCTTTCTGCAGCATATCCAGCCGCACGGCGGCCTGACGTGACAGGTCAATGACATACTGCTTTTTAAACGGTCCACGGTCATTGATACGCACGATGACGGTTTTTCCGTTTTCCAGATTGACCACCCGCACGATGCTGCCCAGCGGCAGAGTCATATGCGCCGCAGTAAGCGCATTCATGTCAAAGGGTTCGCCGCTGGCTGTGGGACGGCCCTGAAAAAATTCGCCGTACCACGAAGCCATTCCTTCCAGCAGCCGGGGGGGGGTTTTTACAGTTTCAGCATGCCCCGCAGCGGCCAGCATCCACAACAACGCCGCAGCAGCCAGCACGGCCGCGGAACGGCATCCCCTTATGCGCAATGAAAAAGTCATCGACTCCACCTGATCTTATCCTGTATACGCCTGCAAGGCGTCCAATGTTATGTCTCACCTTCACTCCTGCGTCACGCAGCCGTGCAGGCCGCCTGCCGCAACCGGAGTATGGCACACGTTTTCTGCAATTCCATGCCGGAATAAGTATGATCTACCTGAAACTTGTTCTTTCCGCACTCATCTGGGGCGGAACATTTGTGGCGGGACGTCTGGCGGCGGCCGAACTCGGCCCCTTTTCCTGTGCATTTCTGCGTTTTGCCATGGCCTCGGTATGCCTGACCTTCCTCGCCCGCCTGCAGGAAGGCGGACTGCCCGCCCTGACGCGCAAAACCCTTCCGGGCGTGCTGCTGCTGGGGCTGTCCGGCGTATTCGCCTACAATGCCTTTTTCTTTCTGGGGCTTCAGACCGTAGCTGCGGGTCGCGCTGCGGTAATCATTGCCCTAAACCCCGTATTCATAGCTCTTTTCGCCGCGCTTCTGCTGCGCGAGCCGCTGTCCGGCCTGCGCCTGACAGGAATAACACTCTCTGTCTGCGGCGCCATCACCGTCATCTCACGGGCGGACCCGCTGGCCCTGTTCACACACGCGCTTTCCGCAGGAGACATGGCCATCTTCGGCTGTGTGGCAAGCTGGGTGACTTACTCATTGGCCGGACGCAAAGTCATGGCCGATCTGTCGCCGCTGGCATCGGTAACATGGTCATGCATCACCGGCGCGCTCATGCTGTTTCCTTTCGCCCTGTCCGAAGGGCTTCCGGCCCGCATGGGTTCCATCTCACTCACCACGTGGACATCCATAACCTATCTTGCCCTGCTGGGCACCGTGGCGGCATTCACATGGTTTTATCAGGGGGTCAAAGCCATAGGAGCATCACGCGCAGGCGTTTTCATCAACATTGTGCCGGTAAGCGCAATTCTGCTGGCTGCCCTGCTGCTGGACGAACCCGTGGCCCTTTCGCTGCTGGGCGGCGCAGTGCTGGTAGGCTGCGGCGTGTGGCTGACCAACAGACACTGAGCGCTTACAGCCCCGCCAGGCTTCAATCAGCTTCTGCGTCACGATAACGGGCCGCAGCCCGCACAAAATTCACTGCCCAGTGCGGTTCGCCCGGAGCAAAAAGGTGGGTATACCCTGCAAAGGTATTGCGTACTATCATGCCGTCTGCATCTTCACCCATACCTTCGCCCCGCTCCATTCTGAACGCATGGCGCACAGATTCGCCCTCATACGCCACCGCACGCGAATAATGAAATTCGTGGCCGCGCACACGGGTACCTGTGGCGTGAAAAGGGTTGTCCTCCACCACACGGGCTTCCACATAGCCCAGCCCCTGCGGCCGTTCATGCACGGTTGTGCATACCGGAAAGACATCCGCCATGGGGTATTCAACTCCGCCATACCGCAGGGTGCGTCCCAGATACATAAAACCGCCGCACTCGGCATACACGGGCATACCCGCTTCTGAAAGCGACTTTACACGCGCCCGCGCCGCAATATTGGCGGAAAGACGCTCCGCCAGAGTCTCGGGAAAACCACCCCCCAGATACAGGCCATGGAGTTCCGGCCACGGCGCATCATCCAGCAGGGTCAGTTCCACCAGCTCGGCACCGGCACGGCGCAGGGCTTCCAGATTTTCTTCATAATAAAACCACAGCGCCGCATCGCGCACATAGCCGATGCGCACCGGTCCCGCAGCGGCATCCGCGGGCAGCATATCCCACAGGTCGGGGATGAGAGCTGAATCAGCAGCAGGGACCTGACGCGCTATCTGCCAGATGCGCTCCACATCGGCGTTGTCACATAAAAAATCTGCCACGGCATCTAAAGGCGACCGGCTGTCGTGCATTTCGGTATCTGACCACAGCCCCATGTGCCGCTCCGGTATGGGGTTGCTGCGCATACGCGGCAGCGCCCCGAGCACGGGCACATCGGTATACTGTTCGATGGCGGCGCGCAGTACGCCGCGATGCCGTTCGTTGGCTGTCTGGTTCAACACCACTCCGGCCAGATTGAGATCAGGCTCGAATGCCGCCATGCCGCCCACCAGTGCGGCGGCAGTGCGGGTCATTTTGGTGCAGTTCATCACCAGCACCACCGGGGTGTCCAGCTGCCGCGCCACTTCGGCCGTGGAACAGCTGCCTGTGACATCCTTGCCGTCATACAGCCCCCTGTTGCCTTCAATCACGGCTCCGTCGTAGCCTTTGCCCGCCGTGACAAACAGTGAACGCATGACCTGCGCGGAAACCAGATACGGATCCAGATTCGTGGCCGGGTTACCCGTTGCCAGCGCAAGCCAGCGGGCATCAATGTAGTCCGGCCCTTTTTTGAACGGCTTCACATTGCGGCCGACGCGTGTCCATGCACGGCAAAGCCCCAGACTGACAATGGTTTTTCCCGAACCGCCGTTCAGACCCGCTATGATGACTCTGGGAATGCTCACCTGACCCTCCTGCCGTATGGCTGACATAAAAAAAGCGTATGAACTTTGCAGTTCATACGCTGTCCCGTCAAGAAGGCGAACCTTCCTGGCAGAAAAACTTATTCGCCTTCAGCGCTGGCCTGCTTGCCGGCGCCTTTCATGCCGTACATGGTGGTGGAACCGGAAGACCAGAATTCCAGCACTTCTTCGTTCACCAGCTTGGTCAGAATCTTCTTCACTTCGCGGGGCTTCATGTCGGGGAACAGGGGCAGGAAGTCGTTGAAGTAAAACTTGGATTTGGATTTGGATTTGGACTCGATGAAGTCCACAATAATCTGCTTGTCATCCATGATTGTATCCTCTCTGGGATGAACCGGGCGGAGAAAATCTCCGCCCGGCATAATTGGCTCAGTGGCCTAGAACTTGAACTGGGTGCTCTGACGCCAGGTGTAGTAGGCCGGATCGCGGAAGTCGTCGATCAGGTGGTGGGTGAACTCAAGACCGGTCAGCTGGAAGAAGCGTTCCCAGCCGATACGTTCAGCCCAGTCGCCCAGACGCTCGTATTTCATAGCGTTTTCCGAGTAGACTTCGATGATGTGCTTGATGGTATTGGTCAGCGTGGGCCAGCGAGGAGCCTCGTTGGGGATGTACGCAACCACAACCTTGGAGAACTTGGGCATGCTGATACGGTTGGAAACCTTACCGCCGACCATGATCACGCAACCGTCGCCTTCACCGTCGGAGATGGGCAGTGCGGGGCACATGGTGTAGCAGTTACCGCAGTACATGCAGCGTTCGTTCTTGATGGCGATGCTGTTCACCTTTTTGCCGTCCAGTTCAACCTTGGTGGGACGAACAGCGGCGGTGGGGCAGGAAGCAACGGCCAGCGGGATTTCGCACAGCTGGTCGGTCCATGCGTGGTCGATCATCGGGGGCTTGCGGTGGATACCCACAACGCCGATGTCGGAGCAGTGAACGGCGCCGCACATGTTGATGCAGCAGGCCAGCGAAATACGCACGGGAGCGGGAAGGCGCATGCTCTGGAAGTCTTCGAAGACTTCGTCCATGATGGCCTTAACCGGACCGGAAGCGTCGGTGGCGGGGGTGTGGCAGTGTACCCAGCCCTGAGTGTGCACGATGTTGGAAATACCAGCACCGGTGCCGCCCACGGGGAACTTCTTGGAACCGCCGTCGAACTTGCGCGAAGCAAGGTCGTCACGCAGAGCTTTCATGGCTTCTTCGGTTTCCACCATGAATTCAACGTTGTTACGGGTGGTGAAACGCAGATGTCCGCCGCAATGCTTGTCTGCGATTTCGCAGATTTCGCGAATGTGGGTGATGGACATCAGACGTGCAGCGCCCACACGGACGGTGTACACTTTTTCGCCGGATTCAGCCACGTGCACCAGAACGCCGGGTTCGATGATTTCGTGGTACAGCCACTTACCCTTGTTACGTGCGATAACAGGCGGGTAGAACTGTGCGTAATGCTGCGGGCCAATGTCGGTAATCCGACCTTCCATCGGTTTTTCGGGATTGTATCCAGAAGAGATGAATGCCATTTTTGGGTACCCCTCTTAAGTTTAGCGCTGGTGTCTCTTACGGTATTCCGTGATGTCACGATCCCAACCACCGGGAACTTCTTCTTCCTTGAAGAAGATGTAGGGGTTGGAACGAGGCTCGACAACGTGCTGCGGCTGGGGAGCCGTATTGGTAACTTCAAGCAGCTTCTGCAGGCTGAGGCGCTTGATGGTTTCACCCACACGTTCGCGGTTCTTGCCTTCTTCCATCCACCAGTCCCAGATGTTCTCAATGACTTCCTTGACTTCGTCCCAGGGGTCCTTGGCTTCGATGAAGGGAACCAGCAGGGAGCCCATCTGGGCGCCGTCGAGAATGGGAGCCTTTGCGCCGACCAGAATGGAGGCGCCGCGCTCGTCACCGATGCGAACAGCCTTGGGCATGGTGTTGATGCAGTGCATGCAACGTACGCAGTCCTTGGCGTTCACGGACAGCTTGGAACCGTCCCAGCTAAGAGCCTTGGAGGGGCAACGGTTAACAACTTCAGCTTCGATGTCGAACTTGCCCCAGTCGCGGCCGGAGTGTGCACCGGCGTTGGGTGCGATCTTGCCGGCAACGTATTCGGCAACTGCGTCCTGATCGATCTTGATGGAGTCTTTCCATGTACCGATCACGGAGAAGTCGGAACGTGCGATGGAAGCAACGCAGCCGTTGGGGCAGGCATCGAACTTGAACTTGAACTTGTAGGGGAATGCGGGACGGTGAAGTTCGTCCTGATATTCCTGAGTAAGATCGTAGCACATCTGCTGGGAATCGTAACATGCGTATTCGCAGCGCGATTCACCCATACAGGCAGCAGGGGTACGCAGGTTGGAGCCGGAACCGCCGAGGTCGGTTTCCAGATCGTGGGTCAGTTCCCAGAAAATCTCTTCCAGCTGGGGAGTGGTGGTACCCAGCAGAACGATGTCACCGGTGGAGCCGTGCATGTTGGTCAGGCCGGAACCGCGCAGGTCCCAGATATCGCAGAGCTTGCGCAGGTATTCGGAGGTGTAGAACTTACCTGCAGGCTGGTTCACGCGGACGGTGTGGAAATGTGCCACGCCGGGGAACATTTCGGGCTGGTCACAGTAACGGCCGATAACGCCGCCGCCGTAACCGAAAACACCCACGATACCGCCGTGCTTCCAGTGCGTTTCACCTTCGTTGTAGGACAACTCAAGGACACCGAGCAGGTCTTCGGGGCAGTCCACGGGAATCTGGTAGTCCAGACCCTTGGGGTTCTTCGCCCGCATTTCGGCTTCCTGCTTGATGTCGGACACGAAGCTGGGCCAAGGCCCGGACTCGAGCTGGTCCAACTTGGGAGTTGCATGTTTAGCCATTGCCTTTCCTCCACATTGGTTAGTTTGTGTTCACAACCATACATGAACTCGCTTCCCCCCCCTGTAACATGGGGAAGAAGCGGCGTTTTCGACTTGCACCGGTGCTTGGTCAGCGCACCGCGTCCACCGAAAACTACGTGATTTTTTGGACAAAGTAATTCATTGCTAGAAGCAAAAAGGACCTTTGTCAAGCCCTGCGACACATACAAAGCCCTTGCCCGCGCACATTTACGGCACTACTGGCACGGCATGCCACACTGCCCCTGCCGCCTGCAGTGTGCACGCAGTCTTGCGGCAGGCACAGGCGGTTTTACTTGACTAACAGCCCTCCGGCGGGTCACACGCACGGGCAAGGCAGCGGCGTGCGGCCATTTCATACGAGAGGTGTATCATGAAAGACGACAAGGGACATTATTACTACCCCGACCCCAGCAACAAGCAGGTACGCGTTTATGTACGCAACGGTTCAGATTCCATAGAGTTCCGCCTGTGGCATCAGGACCGCCCCGAAGTGTGGGAACAACATGAATGGATTTCCATAGACGTCATCCGCAATGCGGCACAGATGTACCGCGACATGGGCCGCGAGAGTAACCCCATGGCGCTGTACGACGAGGCCGTGGCACAGGTGCTGCTGAAAAACGGCTAACAGCGCCTGCCCGATGCCGTGTCCGCGGGTTGTCTTTTTTTTCCGCCCCTGCGGTATTGTCCGGTTGCGCCGGCGTTCTTACCGTATGGTAACAGTCACGCAACCGGACATTGCTCCGCACAGGAGGCAGCCATGCATGAAGTCAGTCTGGGACAGACCATCCGCGACTATCTGACAGGAACGGACATAGAAAACACCACCTACGAAGACCTGCGGCAGGCGCTGGCGCAGCTGATGGTGGAAGAGCTGGGGTATCCGGCAGCATTGCTTGAACCCAGAATTTCCGTCCGTTTTCCCGTTGACGGAAAACAATACTGCCGCACTGTGGACCTTGCCGCGCAGGATGATGACGGCAGACCGTTTCTGTATATTCTTTTCGTGCCCGGTCAGGTGAACACCTTCACCCGCGAAAGTCTGGCCGCAGCGCGGCTGGGCAAGCACGGCCCCGTTCCTCTGGTGGCCGTGACCGATACCCGTGACGCCCTGCTGCTGGAAACCGCCGGCGGCACCACGCTGCGCGACGGCATGCGCGCACTGCCGCCGCGCTCCCGCGCGCTGGAACTGGCGCGGCAGCACCCCGCCGTTCCTCTGACGCCGGAACGCACCCTGCGTGAGCAGCGCATCCTGTACACATACAGCGAATTCATGAAGACCTGCTGCGACGAATCCGTGTGCATGCTCTGACAGGCGACGTTGACAAATATGTCAACGCGTGCTTCATTGAAAGGTGCTGCCGGTTCCGCAGTTTTCTCCTGCGGATATTGATTCATCAAATCACTTGGAATACAACGCGGCTTTACGCGTGGTCACGGCCCCTGCACAGCGGCAGGGCAGCACCTTTTTTATGCCGCCGCATGCCGGCCCGCATGCCCGTCTGCCGCCGTCCGGCTGCACACAACACAACCGGCTGCGCCGCAACCGCCAATGAAAAGCCGCATCAGCCGCGGCGTCACGGTCGGAGGTTTCATGTCCACACGGTGGATCAGATCAAACATGCAGGAATTCGCGCGCGACGTCATGCGTGACTTCTGCCTGTCGTGCCGCATTCTCGAAAAACAGTTCACCCAGTTCGACACCACGGGCTCGGTCTCGTTCACCGTGTTCAACGAACTGCAGGGCACCATGATGAACAAGGGGCTGCTGTGGCGCCTGAAGGACACTGCCCACCATCTTTTCGGCAACGACGACGGAGCACGCGACATAGCCCCCATGATCGACTGGACTCTGGGCTATATTTTTCATGAATGCGTGAAGCTGAAAGAAGACGCCTACCAGCATGAACGCTACGGTCTGCGTTACCGCACGCTTTCGCGTTCGCTGCAGGGCAAGGACGTGGAACCGCTGGCGGGCCGTATGGAAGAAGTGCTGCCGCAGACGCAGGAAAGCATGACCCGCGAAGTACAGCGTATCCGTTTTCTGCTGGAACAGACCAAGCTCATGCTTTGCAATTATTACGAATCCCATGCCGGAAACCGCCTGCTGGCGCGGCTGCTGCACGATCGCGACCAGCTGGTGCGTTCCGTTTTCGGCGGGCATTACGACGCGCTGCTGCGCGGCATATACGAAGACAAACCCGAACGCCTGTATATTCAGGCGGGCGAAAGCCTGGTGGAAGGGGGCCGCTACGCCGAAGCCGCCCATGCCGCGGCCATGGCCGTAAATCTGGCCCCCCGATGCGAAAAGGCGCGGCAGCTGCACAGGCAGGCCGTAACGCTGCAAAACAATTCATCCAACAGGAGGGCGATCGACGCATGAGCCTTTTGCACCTGAACCGCCCGGTAACCCGGCTGTCGCTGCAGAACAGAGAAGATCCCGAACTGTACCGCGACATATTTCCCTATTCCAAAATCAGCAGAATCGCCTTTGACGATATCCACATCATGCCGCGCCCTGCCGATCCCATGTTCATCACGGATACCACCTTCCGTGACGGACAGCAGGCCCGGCCGCCCTATACGGTAAAGCAGATTTCCGAAATTTTTGACATGCTGCACCTGCTGGGCGGCATGAGCGGCCTCATCCGCGCGTCGGAATTTTTCATGTACTCCGACAAAGACAGGCGCGCCATAGATGCCTGCCGCGCCAAAGGGTACAAATATCCGCAGATCACAGGCTGGATACGGGCCAATGAAAATGATCTGAAGATCGCAAAATCAATGGAATTCACCGAAGTGGGCATGCTCACATCGGTTTCGGATTACCACATACATCTCAAGCTGGGACTTGACCGGCAGCAGGCCATGGAAAACTACCTGCGCGTGATCGAAAAGGCGCTTGAATGGGGCATCACCCCGCGCTGCCATTTCGAAGACATCACCCGCGCAGACATTCACGGCTTCTGCCTGCCCTTTGCCTCGCGCCTGATGGAACTGTCGCGCCAGAGCAAGCTGCCCGTCAAAATACGTCTGTGCGACACCATGGGATACGGTGTGCCCTATCCCGGCGCCACCCTGCCCCGTTCTGTTCCCCGTGTGGTGCGGGCCTTCACCGATGAAGCGGGCGTGCCGGGAGACTGGCTGGAATGGCACGGACACAACGACTTCCACAAGGTGCTGGTCAACGGCGTCACCGCATGGCTGTATGGCTGCGGCGGTGTCAACGGCACACTGATGGGCTTTGGCGAACGCACGGGCAACTCGCCCATAGAGGCGCTGGTCATCGAATACATTTCGCTTACCGGAGAGGATGACGCGGCCAACACGCATATCATTTCCGAAATAGGCGAATACTTCGAACGCGAGCTTGAGTACCGCATTCCGGACAACTATCCGTTTGTGGGCAAAGACTTTAACGCCACAAGCGCCGGTATCCATGTGGACGGGCTGAATAAAAACGAAGAGATCTACAACATCTTCGACACCCGCAAAATACTCAACCGTTCCGTACCCATTATCATCACCGATAAATCGGGACGCGCAGGGGTCGCATACTGGATCAACAACTACCTGCGGGTGCCTGAAGGAAGACAGGTTTCCAAAACGCATCCCGCCGTGGGGCAGATATACAACCGCATCATGCAGGCTTATGAAGGCGGCCGCACCACGTCGTTCTCCAATCAGGAAATGACTAAACTGGTCAAACGCTACCTGCCCGAGCTTTTCGTCTCCGAATTCGATTCGCTGAAAACGGTGGCCCGGCAGCTGGCATCCACCATCATTCTCAAACTGGCCGCCGAATGTGTCATTGTACCGCAGAAAAGCGAGTATCCCTGCCTCAGCGATTTTGTGCGGCAGTTCTCGTTCATCCAGTACCTGTACCTCACCGACGTACGCGGCACGCTGCTGGCTTCCGTCATCACCGATCCGGCTTACAACGAGCGTTATCAGGAACTGCCGCTGGGCTACGACTTCTCCAACAGGCAATGGTTCCAGCGGCCCTCGCAGACCGGCGAACTGCATGTGACCGACCTGTACCAGTCACAGTTCACGGGCAAGCTTATTCTGACCGTTTCGGCACCGGTAACCGATGAAAATGACGACATCATGGGTATCGTGGGGGCGGACATCCAGCTGGAAGAACTGCTTAACCGCAAGGCCATGCTTGAAGATAATGAAAAAGACGCCTGATCGGCCCTGCACAGACTGAACCGGCGCAGACTGAACCGGCGCAGACTGCGCCGGCGCAACGACACGGCAACTGACGGGGGCGCGGAAAACCGCGCCCTCTTTTACTTGCCCGCAACGCGGCAGCGTACTACAAACAATGTGATGTTTTTTGTTTTTCCGGCCGCACCGCATGCCGACTGCGCTGTACCGCGCGGCCCGACCACTACAGGAGGATATGGAATGCACCATCCGGCACTGCAACGCCGTACCGCCAGAATCATACTGCTGCTCATGCTCGCTGCATTACTGTCTCTTGCCGGCGGCTGCGGCAAAAAAGTTCTGGACACCTCACCCCGTCCGGCACCTAAAGGCCCCGTAAAATCGCACACCTATACCATTGACGGCAAATCATACACCACCATGACATCCGCTCACGGCTACACCGAAGAAGGGCTGGCGTCATGGTACGGTAAAGATTTTCACGGCAGGCGCACGGCCAACGGCGAAGTCTATGACATGTACGGCATGACCGCCGCGCACAAACTGCTGCCCTTCGGCACGCGGCTGCGCGTGACCAACCTTGAAAACGGCAAAGCCATCAACGTGGTGGTCAACGACCGCGGCCCCTTTGTGAAAGACCGCATCATCGACCTTACCTACACGGGCGCGCAGCGTCTCGACATGGTGGGGCCGGGCATTGCACGGGTGCGCATCGAATCGCTGGAAGACGTGCCCACATACACCAACGGCGAAATGAGCGGACGCTTCTATGTGCAGGTAGGCGCTTTTGCCAAGCGCGAAAACGCCGAAAGCCTGAGCAGCCGCATGAAGGCCGAAGGCAAACCGGCACGGCTGGTCTATGCCGATGATATCGGCTTCTGGCGGGTGCAGGTCGGTGTGTATTCCAAACTGTCCAATGCCGAAGCCGTGCGTGAATCCATGCGCCGCGAATTCCCCAACAGCTTCATTGTGGCGGACTGACCGCCGCAGCATGCCGCACACGGGGGAAGCCTTCCGCAGGAGGGCTTCCCTTTTTATATGCCGCAGCCATTGTTAATTATTTAAAAACGCGTATCATGATTCCGGTGACAATATAACCGGAGGTTTACCATGACCACGCAGTCAGACACCCCGCCATATGCCGCCCTTTCCATGCAGGAACTGGGAACACTGGATGCCGTGGCCCTTCGGGGGCTTATCCGTTCCGGCCAGATTACGCCGGACGAAGTGCTGCATACCGTATTTCAAGCCATGGAGGCACTGAATCCGGCCATCAACGCCGTGGTGCAGCCCATGAAGACGCAGGCATATGCCGAACTGCGGCATATTGATCCGGAAGCGGCTCTCTACGGAGTACCGTATCTGCTCAAAGACCTGGGCCCGTCATACGCGGGTGTGCCCACCCGCATGGCGTGCATGGCGCTGAAAGACGGCTTTTTTCCCGGCGAAGACAGCCACCTGACACACCGCTTCCGCACGCTGGGCATGGTGCCGGCAGGCAAAAGCGCAACGCCGGAATTCGGCCTGACAGCCACCACGGACAGTGTGCTGCACGGCCAGACACGCAACCCGTGGGATGTGACCCGTTCTCCGGGCGGTTCCAGCGGTGGTTCAGCTTCTGCCGTGGCAGCCGGTATCGTACCCGTTGCACATGGCAACGACGGGGGCGGCTCCATACGCATTCCTGCTGCAGCCTGTGGTCTGGTGGGCTTCAAATGCAGCCGGGGTCTGCTTTCATGGGCGCCGGAACTGGGAGAATGCTGGGGCGCGCTTGCCACCAACGGCGTGCTGACACGCACCGTACGCGACAGTGCGGCAGCCCTTGACGGGCTGTGCGGCACAGGACTGGGCGACCCGTATCCTTTTCCGCGGCCGCCGCTGCCGTTCAGTACCGAAATATGCAGAGCAACCGGACGGCTGAAGATAGGATACGCACTGCAGTGGCCCGCCGGAGCGGCCCCCGCGTCCGAAGACTGCCGCAATGCGGTCATGCACACGGCCCGTCTGCTGGAAGGCATGGGACACCATGTGGAAGAAGCAGCTCCCGACCTGCACTGCGACGAAGTGGCCGACATTTTCATGACCATTGTCGCTGCACAGGTGATAGTCACGCTGGGCCCGCTCATTTCGCCCGCAGGCATGCCGGATGAACGCCATGCCGAAAAACTGACCCGCCTTCTGTGGGAAAAAGGGCAACGCGAAACCGGCGCACACTATGCGGGTGCACTCAACCGCATGCACCTGCTGGGAAGGGCCATGGCCCGCTTTTTCGAGCGCTACGACGTGCTGCTGACGCCTGTCATGACCACGCCCCCCGCAAAACTGGGCGCATATTCCCTGCAGCAGATGGAGCTGGACGACTATGCCGCCATGCTGGGAACATTCATTCCCTATACGCCGCCCTTCAACATGGCCGGTTCACCCGCCGTATCGCTGCCGCTGTATGCCACTGAACACGGTCTGCCCGTGGGTGTTCAGCTGGGCGCAGGCACAGGCCGCGACGGGCTGCTGTTCCGTCTGGCTGCCCGGCTGGAGGAGGCCGCTCCGTGGCACACACGCGTTCCCGCCGTGCATGTTTCACGGCTGGAAACCACAGGCAGACACTAACCCCGCAGCACACGGCAAAACAAGAAAAGCCGCCCCTGCTCTGCAGCGGGCGGCTTCTCATCCGGACGGAGTGCGCAATGCTATTCGCCGTTCAGCTCTGCACGGAATTTGCGCGACAGGCGGAACACCACAACCTTGCGCGGAGGCAGGGTAATGGTTTCATCCGTCTGCGGGTTACGGCCCTTGCGGGCTTTTTTGTCGTATGCTTCGAATTTACCGAACCCGCTGATCAGCAGGGCATGATCTTTTTTAATGGCCTGCTTCATGATTCCCAGAAGGGATTCAACCACGTTCTTCACTTCAGCGCGGTTTCTTTCGGTCTTTTCGTAAATGGCATCAACGATGTCAGCCTTGGTCAAGGTCTTACCACTCATGGTATCCCTCCTGTACCCGGTCGGCCGGGTGTTTCCTTTCAGTGTTCGCGTCCCTGGTACACACAAAAAAGCACAGTGCCCCGGTGCGTCATATATGACAAACCCTCAGGCTGTTCTCCGCAGATTCACAGTGCCGTGTCTCAACGGCAACCGCCGTATTCCCGGCGTGGATTCAGACAGCTTGTTCCGGCGAAACGAAACGACTTGCAGCGTTCCGGCAAACAGTATCGCGCCATTATCATAGTATATTTTCGCCATACGCTGTCTGCAGCACTTCAGAACGTATCTGCCGGAGTCAACACGAGGTCTCCTAAATGGTTATATAAACATCCGATTCGCTTTTTTCAAGAAGATTTTGTATCTCTTTGCAAGGTTAGGCATATTTATACTGACCAGCAGGTAAAAAAACTTCCTAACCCCATAGCAATACACTAATAATCGAAGCAGCTCATGAGTGACATTATTTTTTACCATCCCGAACCTGCACCACGTACACGGCATATCCGGCCAGTTTTCATTCCGTTTGCAGGCTGTCCGGGACGCTGCGTGTTCTGTGCGCAGACAGCCCAGACAGGCGTAGGCCCCGCCGCCCTGAGCGAACGGTACAGCCAGCTGCAGAAAGAACTGCAACTGGCCTATGAAGCAGGGGAATCTCCTTTTGAACTGGCGTATTACGGCGGCACATTCACTGCGCTGGATGACATGTGGCAGGAAAAATTCATCGCGCTGGGCCGGCAGTACCGTCATAAAGGTCTGGTCACCTCCATACGCTGTTCCACCCGTCCCGACTGTGTGGACGTTGCCGGTCTGCAGCGGCTGCACCGGATGGGGCTGGATACGGTGGAGCTGGGCATACAGAGCTTCAGCAACGACGCGCTGACCCGCAGCGGCCGCGGATACACGGCGCATACCGCCGTAACCGGCTGCCGCATTGTGCGCGAAGCCGGTCTGGGACTGGGCATACAGCTGATGCCCGGCCTTCCGGGACACAGCGAGGGAGCCTTTCTGCGTGATGTCCGGACAGCCTGTTCACTCGGCCCTGACATGGTACGCCTGTATCCCTGCCTTGTTTTCGAGGGGACGCTGCTGGCCTCGTGGTGGCGCGACGGCAGATACAGACCATGGGGAGTCGCCCGCGCATCAGTGATGCTGGGCATGGCCCTGAACACATTTTGGAAGCACGGTATACGGGTCATCCGCGCCGGTGTGGCGCATGTGCCTTCGCTGGCCGGAAAGGTGCTGGCAGGCGCATATCATCCTGCGCTGGGCAGCATGGCCAGAGGCGAAGCACTGGCCGGTCTTGTATCCTTCCACACGCTCATGCTGGGCGGCAAGGCCACCGAACTGTATGCCCCCAGACGTTTTCAGGGTGAATTCTGGGGACACCGCAACACGCTGGTGCCAAGATGGGCACGCCACGGACTGGGGCGCTCCAATGTGCACTGGTGGGACAAATCTTTCTTCCTGCTCTCATAATCTGCGGTAGCGCGGTCCGGCGGCTCCGCCTGCGGGCGGAACCGCAAAGCCCCTGCACTACCACAGCACAGGCAAAAGCCCTCTGGCAGCCAGCCAGCTGTTGGCCGTGACAAAATGCCCGCAGCCCAGAAACCCTTTGTGTGCGGAAAACGGCGAAGGATGAACACTTTCCAGCAGCAGATGGCGCCCCGTATCCACCAGAGCCGCCTTCTGTCTGGCATGATTGCCCCACAGCATGAATACCACGGCCGGACAGCGCTCTGAAACCGTGCGGATAATATCGTCCGTCACCGCGTGCCAGCCCAGCGCGGCATGAGACCCCGCCCGGCCCGCCTCCACCGTGAGGGCGGTGTTAAGCAAAAGCACGCCCTGTTCCGCCCACGGAGTGAGATCCGTCTGCACACCGTTATGCTGCATACCCGCCGCAGCCGGAGCTTCAGGCTTCTGTGCGGCGGCCTCTTTGAGCACATTACGCAGTGAAGGCGGCGGCTTGACCCCCTGCGGAACGGAAAACGCCAGCCCGTGGGCCTGACCTGCGCCGTGGTACGGGTCCTGCCCCACTATGACAACCCGCACCGTATGCAGCGGCGTGCAGTGCAGCGCGGCAAAGACCTGTCCTTCCGGCGGATAGACGGTTTTGCTGCGACGCAGACGCGCGACTGAACGCAGCAGGGGCAGATGCGCCCCCTCGCGCAGCAACGGCACAGCCTGTGCCCAGTCAGCCGGCGGGGCATCGGCAAAAACATCAGAGCGGCTCATGCGCACCCCCGCGACAGCAATCCGACGGCATGCCTGTTCACTGCCGCTCCGCCCAGCGTTGCAGCCGGTCAAAACATTCCGTCAGCTCCGCCTCGTCCGCCCCGAAGGACAACCGCAGATGATTTTCTCCCGCCGGTCCGAAAGAGGCACCCGGAACGGTGATGACCCTCGCCTCTTCAAGAATGCGCCGGGCCACTTCCGGCGAAGACTCCGGAGTACAGGAGTAACGGGCCATCACATAAAAAGCGCCCCGCGGCGGCACGCAGGTAAAAGCGGGAGCAAGAGCCGCCATGCGGTCCATGGTCAGACTGCGGCGTTTTTCCAGCGCGGCGCACATCTGTTCCACGCAGTCCTGCGGACCGGTCAGGGCTGCCAGCGCCGCATGCTGCGAAACAGTGGGAGCACAGATGGCCGTGGCATCGTGCACCTTGAGCATTTCACCCATCCATCCGGCTGAAGCAGCCGCGTACCCCACACGCCATCCCGTAAGGGCATACTTTTTGGAAAACGAATTGATGACAATGACATTTTCACGCATTTCAGGAAGACTTGCCGGACTGAGCGGCGCCGCATGTCCTCCGAACACCATATAGTCGTAAGTTTCGTCGGAAATAAGCACCAGATTGTGTTCGAGCGCCAGACGGCACAACGCACGCACATCCTCGTCCGCGTAGACCGTTCCCGTGGGGTTGCCCGGATTGCAGACAATCACCGCGCGGGTGCGCTCCGTCACTGCAGCTCGTACGGCCTCCACATCCAGCCCCCAGTCCGCGGAGCGCAGCGGCACATGCACGGGCACGCCTTCGGCCATGAGCACCTGTTCGGCATGCGAGGCATAGCCCGGAGAAGGAATGATGACCTCATCACCCCTGTCCACAACAGTCAGCAGCCCCATAAGCAGAGCTTCCATGGCACCCACGGTGACGGCCACCTCACTGTCAGGGTCCGCGGCAAAGCCCTTTGCGGCAGTCAGATGCTCCGCAATGGCCTGACGCAATGCGGGCATACCCGGCTGCAAGGAATACTTGCCCGCCGACGGATCATCGCGCAGCACCCTGCAGACGGCATCCACGATATGCGGGGGCGTGGAAAACGAGGGCACCCCCTGTCCCAGAGAAACACACCCGCCGATACGGGCGGCAAGCATGGGCATAAGTTTGGTGGCGGAAATCCTGATCTGCTGCACACGGCGTGCAACTCTGCGGGTCTGTGTCATGTCTGGCAGGCTCCTTATTGATATGGTCCGGCAGCAATCCGGCGCGGTGCGGCATTGCCCGTTCCGGCGGCACTATAGCCGCAGGTGTCCCGCCCCGCAATGTCCCTTGTATGCCTTTTGTGCCGCTTGCTCCTGCGCGGCAATCCGTGCCAGAATACATAACGCTCCGGTACAGCCATGAAGTATACCTGCACCATCACCAGACACAGCAGCCGCGGTACGCTGCGCGGCAAAACGGTACTGCGCGCCGCCCCCGGCGAGGTATCATGGCACATCGCACTCAAAATTCTGGGGTACATCCTGTTTATGCCGCACGCCCCGCGCATAGAGGAAAACGTGGGCTGGCACTTTAAACCGGATCTTGCGGCCTACGCGCCCGACGGCGGTGTGTCGTTATGGGTGGACTGCGGCAATATAGCCGTGCGTAAAATCAGCCGCGTGGCAGCGTGGCTGCCCGCCGCCGCAGAATTCCACGTCCTGCGCCGCACAGTGCGGGATGCGTCTTTGCTGTGCGCCTCCGCGCGCGCCGTGCGCCGCCCGGAAAGGGTCCACATCACGGCTTTTGACAACGGTTTTGTCCATACGCTTGCCGACATGCTGGATGCCACAAACCGCATGGAGGCTGTTCTGGATAACCACCGGCTGGCACTGACGGTGACCTGCCGCAGCGGTACCGCCACACTGCACTCGGCACTGCACAGGCTTACTCCTGCCTCCGGCAACCCCGCGCGGCCCCACTCCTGATGCCGCAAAGTACACGCAAAAACGGCCCGCAAAACGGGCCGTTGCTGTCCTTCGGCTCTGCTGGCCGCCGGCTCTGTCGGCATCGCGGCGGCACTGCCCGCTAGGCAGTCTGCCCCGTAAAGCGGACCAGTTCGAAAAGTTTTTTCTTCTGCGTGGATACAATATGGAAATACTGATCCTGCGGGATATAGATATACGGCACGTCCTCTGTTCTGCGGAACAGAAAGTGTGAAAGTATCATACGGTTTATGGCCTGATGCCCCACTATCATGATGGCAGGCGCATTGCCCGACAGAAACAGAGCCTTTTTCAGCCCCCTGTCCACGCGGGCTTTAAGCGTGGAGTACCCTTCCCCGCGGGGATACACATAGTTATACTTGTCGCGGGCGCGCGCATCAAAGATTTCCGGCATGCGGCTGCGTATCTCATCATAGCGCATGCCTTCACATACTCCGGCGTTTATCTCGTCAAACTCGGTCAGGGCCATGCGTGTTGCGGCAAACCCCTGACGTTCCTGCCCTGCCAGCACCGGAGCTGCAGTCTGCGCCGAGCGCTGCCGCGTGCTGGTAAAAATATAGGGGATGACCATATTGCTGAAGTGACGCCCCAGTGCATTGGCCTGTGCCAGCCCTTTTTCCGTCAGGGGCGCGTCACCGCCGATACGCCCTTCGACGTTGTAAACGGTCTCGCCGTGGCGGACCAGATACAGGTTGCGCACCCAGTCGGAAACCAGAATATCGCGAATGCGGATGTAATGTGGCACCCTGTACCCCAGCCGTTCCTCCACGATACGGTTGTTCAGCGTATCCACCCGCAGAAAACAGCTTTCCTCGCCCAGCGGCACATAAATCCGCCTGTAGTATTCGATACGCCGGTTGAAGCTTTCGGCTGCCGCTTCCGGCGTCAGACCGGCAAATTCCGGCAGGCGCGTCTTGCGCTGGACCGAGGCTTCCAGCAGGTCGGGGTCGTCGTTGAAGCATTCCACAAACAACGTCGGCAGCCCGCGCGCGGATTCTTCTATCATGGCCCTGCGGGCGCGGCTGGCGTTGGTGGCATCCAGCACTGCCACATCGCCCCCGGCATGCAAAAATGCCAGTGCACGGCGTATATTTATCCGCGCCAGCTCTTCACGCCGCATACGCCCTTCTTCATTGCCGGGCTCATAAAATGAAGGCGCCGATGAATCCTGCCCCAGCCTTTCCCGTCGCAGTTCACCGTTATTGAAAATCTCCACCCGCAGGCCTTCACTTTCCAGCCCTTCGCGCAGCTTGGATGCCACAGTGGATTTGCCTCTGGCGGGCAGCCCCACCATTACAATGAACAGCCCGCTCATGCGTGCTCCTTTGCCGTTAGCTCTGCCTTCCGAAAAAACGGGTCATGGCCGCAAAGCGTTCGTAATGATACGCTTCCAGCTGATCCGCAGTCATGCGCCATGCCCAGTTGCCCTCAGCCACCGAAGGCGTGTTCATGCGCGATTCCGCGCCAAGTCCCAGCACATCCTGCAGCGGAAAAACAACCGTATCGGCCACACCGGCCATGGCAAGCCGCATGAATGCATGATGGGCATCTTCCTCCCGCACCGAATGTCCGGCAAATTCCCCCAGTCTGAAACGCTCTTCGTCGCCCGCTTCCTGCGTGAACCAGGCCCGCACAGGAGCGTTGTCATGGGTGCCGGTATACACCACACACCTGCGTTCGTGGTTAAAAGGTGCATCAGGATTACGGGTCAGATCACCGGAAAAGCCGAACTGCAGAATCTTCATGCCCGGAAGATTCCATGTGTTTTTAAGCTCGCGCACATCGGCGGTAATGACTCCCAGATCTTCGGCAATGATTGGCAGACTGGTGAAGGCCCGCCCGAACGCGGAAAAAAGCTCCATGCCCGGTGCATCGACCCAGCGGCCGTTGACAGCCGTCTTTTCCGCCGCGGGAATCTGCCAGTAACCGGCAAACCCCCTGAAATGATCAAGACGCACCACGTCCGCCAGCCGGAAATTATGCCGCATACGGTCTATCCACCAGCGGAAACCGTCCTGCCGCATGGCCTGCCAGTTGTAAACAGGGTTACCCCAACGCTGCCCCGTCTCGCTGAAATAATCAGGCGGAACACCTGCCACGTAAACCGGATCCATTGACGCATCAAGCTGAAAATATTCGGGGTTGGCCCATACATCTGCGCTGTCATATGTCACATATATGGGCACGTCACCCACCAGCACCACGCCCAGTTCGCGGCAGTAGGCGTGCAAAGCGTCCCACTGGCGGAAAAACAGGTACTGGACAAAGCGCTCATATTCCATCTCTCTGGCGTTGTCCTCGTCCCATGCCGCCAGAGCCTCGTCGTCGCGGTTGCGCAGCGCAGCCGGCCAGTGTCGCCACTCCGCCCCGCCATGTGCCCGCTTGATGGTCACAAAACGGGCGTAATCGTCCAGCCATGCGTTGTTTTGTCTGCAGAATTCCGCATAAAACCCGTCACTGGGCAGCGTATGGCTGTTGCGCTCAAACGCGGCGCGCAGCACCCGTTCCCGATGCCGCTCCACCCTGTCATATTCCACCCGCGCGGGGTCGTCGTACAACGGTGCGTGATCGGCAACCTGAATGTCGGGCCATGCCACCACGCCCTGTTGCACCAGCAGTTCGGGACTGATGAACAACGGGTTACCCGCAAATGCGGAAGGACTGGAATACGGAGAGTTGCCGATGGCGGGCGACGTGGGCCCCAGCGGCAGAAACTGCCAGTACAGCTGGCCTGTATTACGCAGCAGCCGCGCAAACCGGTAAGCGGCCGGTCCCAGATCTCCTATGCCGTACCCCGACGGTAACGAGGTGATATGCAGCAGCACGCCGCTGGAACGTACATTCATGAAAAAACCTCCCGGCTGAAATACGGAACAACGCAGTCTGACACAGCATGCGTTCCCGCTTTCTTGCTTTCCCGCCAGCGTACCACAACGCGACACTTCCTGCCATGTGTTATCCGCCCGCACCGCGGTTCTCTGTCTGAAGAAAACAGAATACCGCCCGCAGGCAGAAACAACCGGTACGCGGTGCCGCGGCACACGTTCACGCGCCATCAGCCGCGGCGGCTCCGTGGTTCCGCCGGACTGGTCACAAACATCGGCTGCCGGCTGCAACTGCCTGCCGGTCACGCTGACAGCAGGTCACACTGACAGCAGGCTCGGCGCAGATGAGCAGCGGTGAAAAAAGAAAGGAAAAAAAGAAGTACGCCGGATGGCGTTAAAAGAAAAAGCGGTACGGGGCATCGTCCATACCGGAAATGACACCGGCAGGCAGCACGGAAAGAAACAGCTCGCGCAGAATGCTGCGTTTTTCTTCGGGGCCCGCCTGCACCGGCAGTTCCCCCGTGGCGTTGCACAGCCGCAGCAGTTCCTGCATGGCCGTATGTCTGTCTCCCAGCATATCAACCAGCCCCGCCTGCAACGCCTGTCTGCCGGTCATGGCCCGGCCGTCTGCAACTAGCCGCACATCCTCGGGCGGCAGATGCCGTCCTTCGGCCACGGCCTGCACAAACTGGTCGTACATATCCATCACAACGGACTGCAGATACTCCCGCTCGCGGGGGGTCATCTCCGCAAAGGGAGAACCGGCATTTTTCAACTCGCCGCTGGTCAGCGCCACATGGTGTATGCCCAGCGCCTTCATCAGCTCGTGCACGTTGCCCATTTCCATCTTTACGCCGATGCTGGCCGTAAGCGTGGAAGGATTGGCCACAATGCGGGTTGCCGGAACAGATATGTAGTAGCCGCCGGAAGCAGCAGCGGCCCCCATGGAGACCACCACAGGCTTGCTTGCCGCAAGACGCTTCACCGCGTCGTGCAGCTCCTGCGAAGGCGCCACCGCCCCGCCCGGTGAATTGACCCGCAGCAGCACCCCGCGCACGTCGGGGTCGCGGCGCAGTTCTTCGGCAAAATCAACATAGGGGGTGGTGTCCAGCAGCATGCCCTGCACATTGATGAGACCCAGCCGCTGGCCGCCCGAAAAATCTTCATCGCCGAACAGCAAACGCAAAGTGGCCATGGCCCCCCAGAAGAGGGCCACAGCCACCAGTATAAGCATCATTCCGAAGAGAAAAGGATGCCTCTGGCTAAAGGTAAGCCTAGTTGTCTGCTGCATCCTCTTCAAGCTTCAGCTTGAGAATGTCGCCCAGAGTCTGTCCGCCTGCTTCTGCAGGGCCGGAACGGAACTCTTTGGGACGGCGGCGTTCTTCGTCGTCCTTGATCTGCTTGATGGACAGACCGAGGCGGCGTTCTTCCGCGCTCACGTGAATGACTTTCGCCTGAATGGTCACGCCTTCCTTGAACATTTCAGAGGGAGACTTCACCTTTTTCTGGCTGATTTCAGACACGTGCACCAGACCTTCGATACCTTCTTCAACTTCCACAAAGAGGCCGAAGTCGGTGATGTTGGTAACAACGCCGTTCACCAGCGTACCCACGGGGTAGTTTGCGGGCACCTTGCTCCACGGATCTTCGGTCAGCTGCTTCACGCCGAGGGTGAACTTTTCGCTTTCCTGATCCACGGTCAGCACTTTTGCCTGCACGGTGTCGCCCACGTTGTACAGTTCGTTGGGATGACGGATTTTCTTGGTCCAGCTGATGTCGGAGACGTGGATAAGACCGTCGATGCCGTCTTCGATACCGATGAACATGCCGAATTCGGTAATGTTCTTGATGACACCTTCAAGGATGGTGCCTTCGGGGTATTTTTCTGCAACAACTTCCCAGGGATTCGGCTTGACCTGCTTCATGCCCAGAGAAATGCGCTTTTTGTCGGGATCAACGCCCAGAATGACCACTTCCACTTCGTCGCCGACGCGAACCATCTGGGAAGGATGACGCAGCTTGCGGGTCCAGGACATTTCAGAAATGTGCACCAGACCTTCAACGCCGGGTTCCAGTTCCACAAATGCGCCGTAGTCGACCAGATTGGTCACCTTGCCGTTCAGGCGGGCGTTTTCGGGGTACTTGGAGGTGATATCGGCCCAGGGGTCGTTCACCAGTTGCTTCATGCCCAGAGAAACCTTCTGGCTGTCACGGTCAAAGCTCAGAATCTTCAGTTCCAGCTCCTGACCCAGAGAAACCAGTTCCTTGGGATGACGGATACGCTTCCAGGACATATCGGTGATGTGCAGCAGACCGTCCAGACCGCCAAGGTCAACGAACACACCGTATTCGGTGATGTTCTTTGCCTTACCGGTAACGATCTGACCCTCTTCGAGGGTTTTCAGCAGATCCTGACGCTTGGAATCGCGTTCTTCTTCCAGCAACACGCGGCGGGAAACGATGACGTTGCTACGGCGGCGGTTGATCTTGAGCACGCGGAAGTCGAATTCCTGGTTGACCAGTGCGTCCATGTCAGGCACGGGGCGCAGGTCCACATGAGAGCCGGGCAAGAACGCTTCCACTCCACCCAGATCGACGGTGTAACCGCCTTTGATGCGGCGAATGATACGACCGCAGGTTGTGCCTTCACTTTCCTGTACTTCTTCGAGCTTGTCGAAGACCTGCATGCGCTTGGCCTTTTCAAAGGACAAGGTGATGGTGCCTTCCATCTCGTTCTTGCGGGCTACGAACACGTCTACGGTGTCGCCCACCTTGATGGCAAGGTTTCCTTCGGCGTCCTTGAATTCGCTTGCAGCAATCTGACCCTCGGACTTGAAGTTCACATCGACCAGCACGTAGTCGCCGTCCACACGGACAACTTCGCCTTTTACAATGGAACCTTCTTCAAGATCTCCGAAATCGGAGCTGAGGTAGTTTTCGAGGGCGCTCTCAAAGCTCATTTCTGCATCGAGAGAGGTATCAATGGTTTCGGTTGTCATACGTTTCCTCCAACCAACAAATTTTCCCGCTACCGTCCTGCGGGATTTGCCTCATTACCAAAAAGGCGGCAGGAACTCAACTGTAAATCCTGTTTATGAGAGTGCCACAAGATCATAGGTCCGCGATTCCACTATCTCGGCACGCACCATGGCTCCGGGTTTCACCCCCGGTCCGCTTATGTAGGTCACACCGTCAATTTCCGGCGCCTGAAACCATGTGCGGCCCACATGCAGCCCCGGCCACTCCTCGTGCGCGGCGTCCACCAGCACGTCTTCGTCGCTGCCGGTAAACCCTTCCAGAATTTCTTCGCTTATCTCTGCCTGCACTTCCATCAGGGCATCGCGGCGCCAGTCTTTTTCCACTTCATCCACCTGACCGGGCATGCCGGCTGCGGGGGTGCCTTCTTCGGCACGATAGGCAAACACGCCCAGATGCATAAAACGCACATCCTGCACAAAGCGCGTCAGATGGTCGTAGTGCTGCTGTGTCTCACCGGGAAAGCCCACTATGATGGACGTGCGCAGCGCCGCTTCGGGAAAGACATCGCGCACGCGGTCCACCACTTCGCGCGGGTTGCGGGCAAAAGGACGTCCCATGCGCGACAGCACATCAGGATGGGCGTGCTGCACGGGAATATCAAAATACGGCACAAAAGGTTTGCCCGCATCACGCAGATAACGGAGCAGACCGGCATCAAGACCGGCAGGATACAGATACATGAGCCGCAGCCGTTCCAGCCCGTCCAGCGGCAGCAGCCTGTCCAGCAGCGAACGCAGACCGTGCCTGAGTCCCATGTCTCTGCCGTAGGCGGCAACATCCTGCGCCACAAATATCAGCTCCTTCACCCCGCGGGAAAGCAGGTTGACGGCCTCCGCTTCCAGCACGTCGGCCGGAGTGGACACCAGCCCGCCGCGGATGGAAGGTATGGTGCAGAAAGAACAGTTATGGCCGCAGCCGTCGCTGACCTTGAGGTAGGCATATGACGGACCGGTGGAAAGCAGACGCACCGGCGGCACATGCACCGCAACTCCCAGCGCGCGGCCTATCATCTCCGGCCATGCATCCATATCTCTGTTGGTCAGCCACAGATCAACCTCGGGCAGTTCTGCGGCCAGGTCCTGCCGGCCGTACCGGCCCACCAGACAGCCGGCCACAGCCAGCAGCGGCCTGCGGGGCAGGTCTTCCAGTTCGGCCACGGCCTCGACCACCGTCCGGACAGACTCTTCCACCGCCGGAGCAATGAACCCGCAGGTATTGATGAGTACAAGGTCGGCATCCGCCATCTCCCGGACGGGTCGGACCTCCGGCCCCAGCACGCCCAGCAGCCACTCGGTGTCCACGCGGTTCTTGGGACAGCCGAGACTTATCGAATAAACGCTTATCATAAGGAGTAAGACAGGGTAAAAGGTAACTGTGCAACCCGCGCATTGCCACGGCGGGACTCACTATGCAAGTAAAATAATGCCGGCCGGACGGGACCGCGTACGTCACAGTCAAGGAGGCATCATGACCGCAAACACACACCAGCCGCCGCTGGCGGAACTGCACCCCGTGCGGCCTGTCAGGCTGGGCATAGCCACAGTGGGCACGGGAAGCAGTCTGGAGCTTCTGGCGGGGCTGTTCAGCCGCACCGATTTCCGGCAGGCATTTCCGCAGGTATGCATCACCGCGCTGCTGCTGGATGATGACACCCAGCCGCCCGCCGGTCTGGCGCACATTCCGCGCTATGCACAGCTTGCGCCGCTGCTGGAAGCGCAACCGCTGACAACCGTGCTGGCAGACATGACGGAAGACGGCAGACACATGGCCTGTCTGCGCCGCGAGGCACCGCCGCGCATGGCAGTGCTGGACGCCTGTACCGTCACGGCTTTTTTCAGCATCATCACATCGGAACAGCTGTGCCGCACATGCCATGTGCATCTTTCACATGCGCGCACTCTTTTCGCCGCGCTCATCGACCAGATTGACGAAGACATTCTGCTGCTGGACGCGGAAGGACGCATAACCGACCTGAACAAAAAGGTGCTGGAACGGCGCGGCGGGGCCAAAGAAGACTGGCTGGGCCGCTACTGCTGCGATCTGGAAGGACAGGACTTCTGCTCCGCCTGTCAGGGAGCCTGCCCGTTTGAAGAGACCCTGCGCACAGGAGCCAAGGCGGAACAGATACACACCCGCGTAACCCCCGAAGGCAAGGTAAGTTACCACCGCGTGTACACGTATCCCGTGCATGACGAACACGGCACCCTTACACGGATCATAGAAATGCGCCGCGACATCACAGGCCGCACCAACATGGAACGCAAACTCCATCAATCTGAAAAAATGGCGGCCATAGGCGAACTGGCAACCTACATCGCGCATGAAATCCGCAACCCGCTTTTTGCCATCGGCGGCTTTGCCAATGCGCTTCTCCGGTCGCCTTCGCTGGACGACAACGCACGCGAAAAAGCACGCATCATATTGGAAGAATCCAGACGGCTGGACACAATTCTGCGCAGCACCATGAATTTTGCCAAGCCCAGCGACCCGCGCCGCGGCGATGTGGACATGAACCACATAGTGCGCGACACCATGGGGCTGATGCGGCTGAACGATGAAAAACGCAGCATCACCACCGGCGTGGATCTGACAGAACCGCTGCCTCTGGCGCGCGGCGATGCCGACATGACCAAACAGTGCCTTATCAACCTAGTTAAAAACGCACAGGAAGCCATGCCCCGGGGCGGCAGCTTGACGGTGCGTACCGGAATGAAGCAAAGGGGAATCTTCATTCAGGTAGAGGATACCGGAACCGGCATTCCCGAAGAGATACGGGAAAATGTCTTCAGCCCGTTTTTTTCCACCAAAGACAAAGGGGCCGGTCTGGGCCTTGCCATGACCAAAAAACTTATCGAGGAAATGGGCGGCGCCGTTGAACTGCAGACCGCCGAGGGCAAGGGGACATCCGTCACCCTGTTTCTGCAGCCGCTGCTGACGGTGGACGACGCACCGGCAGCACTCTGACCCGTTTACCCGTCTTTCAGGAGCCTGAACCGCATGAAACAGCAGGTTATCGTACTTGCCACCCGCAACAGAGGAAAAATCGCGGAACTTTCCGCCATGCTTGCAGACACGGGACTGACCGTACGCGGACTGGATGACTTTCCGCAGGTGGGCGAAATAGAGGAAACCGGCACGACGTTTGAAGAAAACGCCTTGCTGAAAGCGCGTGCCGTGGCGCAGGCCACAGGTCTGGTGGCCGTGGCCGACGATTCCGGCCTGTCCGTGGACGCACTGGACGGGGCACCGGGCGTATATTCGGCCCGCTACAGTGACGACAGCCCGCACCTGCCCGGCGAAACCCGCGACCAGCGCAACAATGCCAAGCTGCTGGGGGCGCTGGCAGGCGTACCGCACGAAAAGCGTACAGCGCGGTTCATGTGCGTCATGGCCGCAGCCGCGCCCAACGGACACACCGCCACGGCCCGCGGCTCGTGGGAAGGCCACATAGCCACAGCCGCCAGAGGCAGCAACGGTTTCGGGTACGACCCGCTGTTCATCGATTCAGACTCCGGCCTGCACTCCGCAGAACTGCCGCCCGAACAGAAAAATGCCCGCTCGCACCGCGGCAAGGCTCTTGCCGCACTCATGCGTATCTGGCCCGAGTTCTGGCAGCAGGCCTGCTGAGGCTGCCGCAGCCGCACACTTCCGGCCCTGTTTCTGACTATCCTGTCAGGAACAGGGCTTTTTTTTAAACGCACGGCCGGGCGTGGCGGTACACACCGCATGCCGGATGTGACGCAGGTCACAGTGTTCCGCCGCAGGACAGGGCATATCCGGCACATGACACAACCGGAGAAAAAATCGGCCCCTGCGGGATACCTGTGCAAAATGCGGGGCTGTGCAACCAATGACTGGCGCCCCTGCATGCACGAAGCCTGCTGGTCAGCCGCAGGTGCTTTTGCGGGCATCCTGCTGCTGGGACTGCTCAATTCGTTTCTTTCCCGCGCAGACAGCGTGCTGCTGATAGGGTCCTTCGGCGCATCGGCAGTGCTGGCCTACGGCGCCCCCGATGCTCCTCTGTCGCAGCCGCGCAATCTGGTGGGCGGGCACCTGCTGTCGGCCGCGACAGGCGTTGCCTGTTTCCAGCTGCTGGGCAACGACGCCTTTGCCGCGGCGGCGGCTGTTTCGCTGGCCATTTTTTTCATGCATCTTACCGGCACGCTGCATCCTCCGGGCGGTGCCACCGCGCTTATCGCCGTTATCGGCAGCCCCGCCGTGCACGCGCTGGGCTACATGTATGTAATCATACCCGCCGGCGCGGGTGCAGCCATCATTCTGGGCGTGGCTCTTGTGGTCAACAACCTCAGCCGCAGGCGCAGTTATCCGCGCTGGTGGTGGTGAGTGTCTCATACTCTTGCGCTGATGCCCCCGACAACGTACTATGCCCGACTGTTACTTCCCGTCCGGAATCGCAAGTCTCCGGCACATCCCGCAAGGAGAACCCTATGTGTGGCATAATCGGCTACGCGGGGCACCGCCCCGCCGTTCCCGTCATCATTGAAGGCCTGCGCAGGCTGGAATATCGTGGTTACGACTCCGCAGGGGTCGCCTTTGTACAGAACAAAGAGCTGAACATCGTCCGCGCCGAAGGCAAACTGGCCAATCTGGAAACAAAGCTGGAAAGCATAAACGTGACCATGGCGACCAGCGGCATCGGTCATACCCGCTGGGCAACACACGGGGTGCCCGTAGAACGCAACGCACACCCGCATTGTTGTCAGGACGGTTCGCTGGCCATCATTCACAACGGCATCATCGAAAACTACCAGCAGCTCAAGGCTGAACTGCTGGAAAAAGGGTATGAGTTCCGGTCTGAAACCGACACGGAAGTCTGTGCCAACCTCATTGCCGAATGTCTGCGCAGCACAGGCTCGCTGGATACGGCCATATCCATGGCGCTGCAGCGGGCCGAAGGCGCATACGCCATTGTGGTATGCGATTCGCGCAACCCCGGCACGCTGTACGCCGCACGGCAGTCCAGCCCGCTGGTCATGGGCATAGGGCAGGGCGAAAATTTCCTTGCTTCCGACATTCCCGCATTTCTGCCCTACACGCGTGACGTGGTCTTTCTGGAAGACGGAGAAATGGTCCGCATCGACGCCAACAGCTGGAGCGTCATGAATGTAAAAGACCTTTCTCCGGTTGAAAAACAGGTTCACCACATCACGTGGGACGTTCAGGCCGCACAGAAAGGCGGCTACAAGCACTTCATGCTCAAGGAAATCTTTGAGCAGCCCCGTGTGATCAGCGACTGCCTGACCGGACGCATGGACTGGAAACAGCGCACCGTCACCCTGCCGGAACTGGAACAGGCTGCCATTCCCTCGCGGCTGCATATCGTGGCCTGCGGCACCAGTTTTCACGCCGGTCTGTGGGGCAAACAGCTGCTGGAACAATGGGCCGGTGTGCCGGTGAGCGTTGAAATAGCCTCTGAATTCCGCTACCGCCAGCCCATCATGCAACAGGGCGAAGCCGTACTGGTTATCAGCCAGTCCGGTGAAACCGCAGACACACTGGCAGGGCTGAGGCTGGCCAAAGAGCAGGGCCTGCCGGTCATCGGCCTGTGCAACGTTGTCGGCTCATCCATCGCGCGAGAAGCGGACACGGTGGTATACACGCAGGCAGGGCCGGAAATCAGTGTGGCTTCCACCAAGGCCATGACCAGCCAGATGACTGCGCTGGCACTGCTGGCGCTTTACTGGGGCATTCGCAAAGGCGTGCTGCCCGATGAAACCCGCAGAGCCGCGGTGGACGGGCTGGAAAAACTGCCCGGCCAGCTTGAATCGGAACTGCCCAGAATGCGGGAAGAAGCCAAACGTCTTGCCCGCGAATACTCTTCGGCACGCAGTTTCTTTTTTCTGGGGCGCGGGCTCAGCTATCCGCTGGCACTGGAAGGCGCAC
>Ga0334901_1000160_pt1 | contig 108438 bp, 94 predicted proteins | sample GraSluR3_MG_3_FD_207216 | JGI IMG/M metagenome (GOLD analysis project Ga0334901, IMG submission 207216) | Sludge microbial communities from methane-producing bioreactor in Wageningen University, Netherlands - Granular Sludge_15_08-R3 | ecosystem: Engineered > Bioreactor > Anaerobic >... | reverse complement strand
AGTGATGCTTTTGTGCGAATTGGTGATGCTTTTATGTGAATTCGATTTTTTTCAAAGGTGATGCTAACATGTGTACTGGTGATGTTCAAACGCGTATGGGTGCTGTCCTAAACGAGAAATAATCAGTATCTGCTACCTCTGCTTGTTCTGTTTGTACATCTGCCGTTTCACTACCTGATGCTGAATTGTCCCCTTCTTGACTACATGCAACTAAACCTGTTACCATAAAAATACTTACAACCATAACGAATAAAAATTTTTTCATCTGTAAAACCTCCTATTAAAATAAAATTAGTTTATAATCATATACATAAACTATGTATTTATGATTCAAGTTTACTAAACCCATATTGTGCACTACCCAATACACCACTTTCTTGAGTATGCTTAGGAAATACAAACTGCAAGTTTGCTTCTGGGTATGGCTTACGTGTACGCATCTTGATTTCTTCAATCAAGTATTCTTTTGGAAAGCCTTCCATTTCTATGACGCCACCAGCCAATACAATGTAATCTGGATCCAAAATATTAATCTCAGTTGCCAGTGGGATACTTAAGTTCTTTACAAAGTTTCGAATGATTTCTTCTTGTCCATAACGGATAAAAATATCATCAATAGGACATTGAGGAAAATATTGTTGAGCTAGATGATGCAAGTATTTCCCTGATATCTTAACTTCTGCGCAACCTTTATTACCACAGGTACATAAGTCCTCAACGCCGTATAAAGGAATATGACCCAATTCACCTGCCACACCGTTTTTGCCGGAAAATGACTTTCCATTGATGACAATAGCATTGCCTATGCCTGTTCCAATATAAAATCCGACAATTGTTTTATCTTTAGATCCATCTATATCCATATGCCCGATATCATTTAATAGCAGATGATTAACGTCTCGATCAATATATACCTTTATATCTAACGCTTCTTCCAGTATTTCTGCTAGATGAATATTCTCTAGACTTCTGATATTGGGTGTGGAATACACAAAGGTTTTGTCCTTGTTTAAAATAGAGGGAATTCCTATTGAAATACAAGCAATCTTTCTCTTAAGTTTATATGTATCTATATAACTTCTAATCTCATGAATTAAATTTTGTACCCCTAGGTCTTCATTGAACATGACACTAGGTTTTTTAATAAAATACTTTAATGTCCCATCCTCTAGAACCGTTCCTATTCGAAAGTTTGTTCCTCCGATATCTATACCAATTATTTGTCTCATCGTCGTCACCTTCCGTCTGTTCATTTTGTCATTTTAACTTGGGTTGTATTTTCAAAATTATGCATCATCTTATCCCAGGCTTTTTCCAAGTCATTATCTAGATTAAATAAGCCTGATGTACCTACAATAAAAACTTCAACTCCTGCTTCGTATAAGTCGTGAAAGGTTTTTTCATTACATGAACCATCAATTTCAATCAAATATTTATAGCCTTTATCTTCTTTTAACTGTTTGGCTTCTCTGATTTTATCTAACATTTCTCGAATAAAAGGCTGGCCTGCAAATCCGGGATCAACACTCATAATGGTTATCTTGTCCAATAAATGGGCATAATGTTTAATGCTTTCAATGGGTGTAGCCGGGTTTAATACAACACCCACTTTGCATCCGTGCTCTTTAATCTTATTGATGATGCGAAAAGCTTCCGTTGTAATCGTCTCGACATGAGGACAAATATATCCTGCGCCAGCATCCGCTAAGGCATCAATATAATCACTCGGATTTGTGACCATCAAATGACAGTCTAGTGGAAGTGTACATGCCGGTTTAACTGCTTTGACAAAATCCGGCGACAAAGTAATATTCTTCACAAAATGTCCATCCATAATATCTACATGATAAAAATCAGCACGTGAATTTAATATTTTTATTTGTTCTTTAATGTTTAATAAGTCCATACACATAAGTGATGGTGAAAATTTTGGTTTCATATAGCATTCTCCTCGTAACTGCACATCTATTTTTTTGTTGCAACAAAGCGGTCAATGGTAACTGAAATAATAATCAGTGATCCCATTACAATTTGCTGATAACTGCTTGGTACTGTCAACACGGTCATTCCATAATTAATAATTCCAATAATCAAACCTCCGACGAATACACCGGATATTTTTCCTTTACCTCCAAAAAAGCTCGTTCCACCTATAATAGAGGCTGCAATGGCATAGGTTTCAAATCCAGTTGCTGCCGCAGGTTCTGCTGCACCTACTCGACCAATCAAAACAATCCCTGCAATACTTGAACAAATCCCTGAGATGATAAAAACCAGCAATGTATGTAACTTTACATTAACCCCAGAATACCAAGCCGCTTCTTTGTTACCTCCCAGTGCGTAAATATTTCGTCCAACTTTTGTCTTCTTAGTAAAAAAAGCAAGGATTATAGCAACAACCACTGCGATAATTACTGCAACCGGGATGCCAAGAACTCGACTGCTTATAAAGGTAATAAACTCGACCGGAAAGCCAAACACAGACCGTGCATTGGAAATAATCAAGGTTACACCTCGAAAAATCGCTTGTGTACCTAAGGTAATTATAAATGGGTGCAAGCCTGTTTTATTGACCAAAAATCCATTCATAAATCCAAAAACACCACCGAAGATAACTCCTAAAAACAAGGCTAGCATTACCGGAATTCCTGCCACCATCATTTTTGCAACAATCATCCCCACTAGAGCCGCAATAGATCCAACCGACAAGTCGATTCCTGCAATAAGAATCGCGAAAAATTCCCCTAAGGCTAGTAAGATATTGACAGAACTTTGATTCAAAATCTGGGGAATGCTTTGTAGATTTAATATACTTTCAGGTTTTAATATAGTTAAAACCACTACCAGCAATACAAAAATTCCAAGTGTACCATATTTTTGCCACATCGTATTAAATGACATTTTTTCAGCCTGTGCTTGTTTATTCATTTTTTTCACCTCGTTGTTTTATTTGTCCTGTTGATGACTTTACAATTAATTCTTCCGTCGCTTCATTCACTCCAAAAATCCCATTGATCTCGCCCTCTCTAAATACGGCAATGGTGTCACATACCGATAGGAGTTCCGGCAATTCAGATGATACAACCAATACGCCTTTGCCTTCCTGAGCAAGTTCTCGCATTAAAACATAAATCTCGCTTTTACTTCCAACATCGATTCCCTTGGTCGGTTCATCAAAAATAATAATCTGTGAATTAGCTGCCAGCCATTTGCCTAAAATCACTTTTTGCTGATTACCTCCAGATAACTCCGTAATATTTTGGTGAATATCTCTGCATTTGACTTTTAAATTTTGGGTATACTTGCCAGCGTTTTCCAGTTCCCATTTATTTTTGACCAAGCCTGTTATTCCTTGAAACATTGTATTCTTTATATAGCTTACAATGGACATATTCTGTTTAATATCAAAATTATTTAAAAATCCTGTCTCTCGACGATTCTCTGTAACCATAGCCAGCCCGTGTTTAATGGCTTGGTAGGGTGACTGAATATCGATTTTGTGTCCGTCCAGATAAATCTCTCCTGAGGATTTAGGCTCTGCACCAAAAATCGCATTCATTAGTTCACTACGTCCTGAGCCAACTAGACCTGCAAACCCTAGAATCTCTCCTTGATGCAAACGAAAAGAAACATCATTGACTCGACAGTCTTTTCTTGAAATATTCTTCACTTCAAAGATCACTTTTTCTCGACTAAAATCAGTAAGCGTCGGATGGTGGTATGTTCCTTTAATCTCTCGGCCAACCATCATTTTTACTAAGTCGTCTTCAGTGACTTCATCGACACGTTTAGTTCCCACATACGTACCATCTTTTAAAACCGTTACTCGGTCTCCAATCTCTTTAATCTCTTTCATCTTGTGAGAAATATATACAATACCTTTGCCTTCAGCTTTTAGCTGTCGGATAATCTTAAATAAATGTTCAGTCTCAGAACTTGTTAAAGAGGTCGTTGGTTCATCCATTACAATGACATCCGCATCAGCCACAAGTGCCTTCGCGATTTCAACCTGTTGCTTTTCTGAGATACTAATATCTTCAACAAAGGTTTGAGCTGTTCGACTAAGCCCAACTTTACTTAAAACTTCATTGGCCTTTTTTTCCATGTATTTATAATCTACTACCGGTATCCGTAATTTATTTATTGTTGGAATCTTTCCAACAAATAAATTTTCCTGAATTGAGATCTCATTAATCACACTAAGCTCTTGATAGATAATGCTAATGCCATTTTCCTGTGCTTCTTTAGGCGTTAGCTTTGAAAACTCTTTTCCTTTTAAGACAATCTGGCCTGATGTCGGTTCATATACTCCACTTAGAATCTTCATTAAGGTCGACTTTCCTGCTCCATTTTCACCTAAAAGCACATGGACTTCTCCAGCCTGAATGTTAAAGCTAATCTCATCTAATGCTTTTACCCCCGGAAACTCTTTAGTCACATTTTTCATTTGAACGAGCGTTTCCATAAAAACCTCCTTATAATTCATTTTAGTAATCGATTACGTAATCTTCAAAAAAATATAGTAATCGATTACGTACCTTTGAAAAAAATTATGTTGATAATCTTTTTTTTAATTTTACAGGTATACTTATTCTTTTATTAAGAACAGCTTCTCCATGTATTAACTTCATTAATGTCTTTGATGCCTCTGTACCTAGCTTCTCTGTATCTTGCATAATAGTTGTTAATGGCGGATTGCAGAATTTTGATAAGCTAATATTGTCAAATCCTACAACCTTAACATCATCGGGAACCTTATATCCCAAAACATCAAGAGCATGTACAACGCCTAATGCCATATGATCATTGGTTGCAAAAACACCATCGATATCTAGTTTTGATTGAATCGCTTCATATACTTTTCTATATGCTGCTGCATAGGATGGTTCTGTATTTAATTCATAAAATTGGAGTTCTTGTTCTTCCTGTTCCTGCATCGCCTTTAAAAATCCATTGCGCCGAGCGATGACCGGTGATACATCACGACTGTCTCTTAAAAATAATAATCGACTGCTACCTGCCGCGATAAGTTCCTTCGCAGCTAAGTAACCACCATATTCGTTGTCGGATGCTACTAATAAATCTGCTTGTCTAGGACATCGGTCAATATAGATGACCGGTATATTCTTCTTCTGAAAATCTTCAATCTCTGTCTGCCCAGATATATATATGACACCGTCTACGTTTTTCTCTAATAAGTTGCGAATATGCATGGTCTCTTTTTCAGGATCTTCATTGGTATCACAGATAAACACTGAATACGCATGTTTTAGAAAGAAGCTGTCAATGGTACGCGCAATCTTGGCAAAAAATTCATTGGTAATATCTGGTACAACCACGCCAATTGTATGACTTGAATTCGTTCTCAAATTCTTGGCATAAGCATCCGGAACATAGGCATACTTCTTAATTGCCATTAAAACTTTTTCTTCTGTCTCTTTTGAATAGCCACCCTTATTATTAATTACCCGTGAGATTGTGGCAGTCGATACGCCGATTTTACTAGCCAGTTGTTTCATTGATAGTTTTTCATCCACAATAGCTCCCCCTTATTACGTAATCGATTACTTTCATGTTGTAATAATATACTAGTTCTTGGTAGATGTCAAGAGGTTTTTGTGAGAATTGCCCGAGCCCCGCTACGTAAAGTCGCATGGATTCGGGCTTTTTCTATATTTTTTTATTGTTTTTTTTATTTTGGTGGATAAATCACGGGAAGTTCAGAAACATATATTGAACGAGCCCTAAACGATGTTCAGTTAAGGCCTGTCTTTTAATCTCTACTAAATAAATCTCTTGTGTAAACCTTGTCCACTACATCTTTAATTTCATCAGACAATCTATTTGCTACGATAACATCAGAAATCTTCTTGAATTCATCAAAATCCTTAATCACTCTTGAGTGATAGAATTCTTCTTCAGATAAAGCCGGTTCAAAAACCACGACTTCTATACCTTTAGCTTTAATACGTTTCATAACACCTTGAATGGCAGATTGACGGAAGTTATCAGAATCCATCTTCATGGTGAGTCTGTAAATACCAACTATCTTAGGATTTCTATTGATAATCATATCCGCAATATGGTCTTTTCTTGTTCTATTTGCATCAACTATCGCAGACATGACGTTTTGAGGGACGTCCTGATAATTGGCTAGCAATTGTTTTGTATCCTTCGGTAAGCAGTATCCACCATAACCAAATGAAGGATTATTGTAGTGTGTACCTATACGTGGATCCAGCCCAACCCCCTCAATTATCTGCTTAGTATTAAGCTCCCTTACTTCTGCATAGGAATCAAGCTCATTGAAGTACGCTACACGAAGGGCAAGATACGTATTCGCAAATAACTTGATGGCTTCCGCTTCTGTAGCATCAGTATAAAGAATAGGAATGTCTTTTTTGATAGCTCCCCCTGCAAGGAGTTCCGCAAACACTTTCGCTCTCTCAGACCGCTCTCCCACAACAATTCTTGATGGATAAAGGTTATCGTATAAAGCCTTTCCTTCTCTCAAAAATTCAGGAGAGAAGACAACATTTTCTGTATCAAATTTTTCTTTGATCGACTCCGTATATCCAACAGGCACTGTTGATTTAATCACCATTACAGCATCTGGGTTTATCGATAACACATTTGCAATAACTGCCTCTACTGTTCTTGTATTAAAATAGTTTTTCTCAGGGTCATAGTTGGTTGGTGTTGAAATAATAATATAGTCAGCATCCTTAAAAGCTTCATAATTGTCCGTAGTTGCTCTTAAGTTGAGATCTTTTTTGGCTAAGTACTCTTCAATCTCAGCATCAATGATAGGAGACTTTTTATTATTAATCATATCTACTTTCTCTTTGATGATATCTAAAGCTATAACTTCATTTTGTTGTGCTAAAAGTATGGCATTGGACAGACCAACGTAACCTGTTCCAGCGATAGTTATTTTCATTGATTCTTACCCCCTTGATTTATATATGTTCACTGTATCTGAAACTTTTTTCGAGTTTTACGCGTACAGTACTAATGTGGCAATTCTTGTTTTAAAATATCATTAGCCCATCCAGCTAATTAATGATATTTTCCTTCATTCTTTAATTTATTGTAATGATCAATATCACGTGTAGCAAATACTTTTGCCGGGCTTCCGCCCGCAATTGAATATTTAGGAATGTCAGATACAACCACAGAACCTGCCTGTATTATTGAACCTTCACCTATTATTACTCCGCCCAAGATAATAACTCTCGTACCTAGCCATACATTGTTTTCAATTACAATTTCTTTTGTAATAAACGTTGAATCATAGGGTATTGCATCTCCTTCATAATTATGATTTGATGTGAATAACATACATTCTTTTCCAGAATGAAAATTATCACCAATTTTAACAAGGCCTTTTCCATTTATTACCATACCATTGAAGTTAGTGTTTTTTCCTAAGATAGTGTTAGGAGTAAATGAAGATTTGTTGTAAACACCTAAAGGTTCTTGATAATGTTTAACCACTTTTTTTGCTCTATTGGTATAAAAAACTTTTACTAAATAAGCCCTCATTTTTTTCAAAAACGAAATCATTGTCTTCCACCCTTCTAATAAATTGTATTAGTCGAAAAATTTATACTTGTTAAGCCTCAGACCAACTTTAATCCCATGGCGTTCTATTGCTGTTTAAAAGTTTATAGAATTCAACATATTGTCACCTTAGAGATCTTAAATTGAATTTGATTACTTACTTTGTATCTACTTGTTGTCATGTGTTCCTGCATTATATATTCGTTTCATTGATTACTACTTATAAATATAAAAATCAAAGATCAATCAGCCCAATAAAACATTTTAATATTTTTCAATAATATACTTGCATACTCTTATCAATTCTTTTATCTAACAGTTCTCTGAATTCTCCGTATTCAACAGCAGCATTGTCAGGTAATTTTATTTGAGTTTGTTTGTTTATTAGAAAGTTAGGAATCGCCATTTTTTTATTCAAATCAATAATATCTGAATACAATATCAAATCTTTATCTACATTTTCAAAAATAAACTTTGTTCTCTCAAAATCCTGTGGCGTGTCCACGGTAAGACTTGCGAATTCTTTTATCAAATCTTCGTTTTTTGGTAAAAGGACTAATGTCTTGTATTTGTCAGGATCAAAAATATAGTAGAAGAGATACTCGCTTTTATCAGGATCTATTGAAGTATAACAACGTTTGAGCGCCTCTAAATCAATCACTTCCCCTGTAGTTCCTATCGGAAGCTTTTCTGCACGTGAATATTCAGCATTTGATTTATTATGTGCAGATAAAGTTGCCTCCAAAATTTCAGAATCCGTAAAAATATTATCACCTGTTATTCTTATGACATTTTTTGCTTTTTCTATTTCAGCAATTTCAAGCATTCTGTCAATAACGGAGGTTTCACTTCCATAATGGATTTTTATTCCATTTTTATCAGCTATTTCTCCTAAAACCTTATCGTCAGGATGGTTAGAAGTTGCGATATATATTACATCAATGCCTTTGACTTTTTTAACTCTATCAATTATATGCTCAAGCAACTTTTTGCCATTTATGTCTAACAATACTTTTTTTGGCAAACGAGTTGAATTCGTACGTGCAATAATACAAGCTACCGTCTTCATATCAATTTAACTCCTTTTTCAATATCGGTTGATTCTTTTTAACCGTTTTCACTAATGTCTTTCCTATTAAATTGTCACTTTCATATATTCTATAATCGCTTTTAACCGTTGACCTTTTCAAGCATATATCCTTTGTTGCAAGTATATGCCCTTTCTCGAACTCGTCACTATAAACCGGTATCTTTCTAAATTTTGTAGAATATTCCATTTCAGATTCACACATTTTCTCTTCTTCATTGCCTAGAGCTATGAAAAGTGATTCCAAGTGCTTTTCAATCTGAATAATTCGCTTAGCATCATATGCAGTAATATAATCAATTCGATCTTTGCCATATTCTAATACATAGTGAATCTCAATAATATTAATTCCCATACCATATGCCAAAAAAATCAGATTGTCTTTTATCTCATTATCATACTCTGTATGATCTGCATACCCCATTTTCACACCATATTTTTTTTCATATAACTTGGTTCTTTGCAAATTAACAGAACTCAATTTTGTTGGATAATTTTGAAAACCATACATAAAAATCAATTTACTTTTATCATAATCCTTCAAGTGATTTTCTAATAAATAGTCTATTTCAGAAAATTCAAACCCGCTTACACCGATGATTAATGGAACATCTTTCGATTTACAAAAATGTATAACTTCTGACAAAAATTCATTATCCGGTATACAGCTCGGATGAATTTCTATGGCTGTTATCTTATCTTCTTTCTGTTTTGCAATTTCTATAGCTGCAGAATCAAGAACCGCTAAAATCACATTAACATTGTTATCATATGCAAAATCAATGATTTCAGACCACTGGCCTTCACTAAGTAACCATTGGTCAATTTTTGAATATATTGCATTTGAATCGGTCAAAAAGTCATCCTTGTTAATTAAAATCTGAAATTTTATTGCAATATTTTCTTGATTTTTCAAACCAATAATCATATCTTTCAGATAATCCATAGAACCTTCATGGCTAAATGCTGTCTCTGCAATTACTAACGGTTTATTCGAATCATCACTTAAGTTCATTTTCAACCCAAATCCCCCCAATCCAATATTTCATCTTCTCTCATACTACGTTTTAATCTTCTTCCAACGACATACTTTTCTTCATCCGGTCTGATATGTGTTCCGGGCCTTTTGAACGTAAGGTCTGCTTCAGTTAGGATTTCCCCTTCTTCAATATCACGTGTTAATACAATACTTCTTCTGAATTTCGCTTTTTTATTTTCTTCAGCAAGTGAAACTATCTTTTCAAAACTTCCCATAGCTTCGTTAACTATTTTACCTTGTTCGACGATAAATCTCATTTCATCTGGATTAGCTGAAATCTCATGATCCCATCCCGGCAATTCTTTATCTGTTGTAAAGTGTTTTTCTATAATTGCTGCGCCAAGTGCAACTGCTGCAATAGGTACCGATACACCTATTGTATGATCTGAAAAACCAATGGGATACTTTGGAAATGCCTTTTGCATCATTAATATATTATTCAAATGAATGTCTTTTGCATCTGGTGGATAAATCGATATACAATGCAGAATTATGATTTCACTATTTCCCATCTCTTCGATTGTCTTTACCGCAGTCTCAATTTCTGCTAGGCTAGACATACCCGTTGATAATATTACTGGCTTGTTTTTTTTAGCGATATATTTAAGCAATCTTAGATTGTTTATATCCATAGATGCAACTTTAAAAAATGGCACATCCATCTGCTCTAACATATCTACTTCTTGTTCAGAAAAGGGTGTTGAGCAAAAGTCGACACCTATATCATCGCAATATGCTTTAAGCATTTGATGTTGTTCTTCTCTCAAGTAGTATTTATCTACCATTTCTTTTAAGGATCCAAAGTGTTTTTTGGGCGAGTCATCATATTTTTGATTGTTATCGTATTCCGCTTGGGCTATTAAGGACTTGTTTGTCCAAGACTGAAATTTAACAGCATCCGCACCACATTCAACGGCCGAGTCAATCATTTTTTTTGCTAATTCCATGTCCCCATTATGATTTGCTCCAATTTCAGCAATAACATATGGTTTTCCGTAATTCTTTATTTCTCTATTTTTGATTTTCATATCATTCCATCTCCTTTAATATCATATTTCTGTCAAGTTTTCCCCACCAATAACGGTTATTAATCCTTGCGTTTATTAATAGCACATGCGCATATTCTTCAAAAGAATCATTAAGTTTATTATACACCATCTGTAAGTCGTCATACACTGAATCAATATCAAAAAGTTTAGAATAGTGATCTCTTTTTATTTCAATTTCTTTCTTTAATCCTTCTATACTCATATCTGTCTCACCGGCAGTATTTTGATCGTATATCCGGTAATACGTTTTACATCCATCCACTCTTTTCCCCTTATAACCACGCAACAATAAAATCGAGTAAATTATCCAATCAAAGGCTACTGTCTGTTTGTTATATAATATGTCTAATATATCCATGTCAACCATATTTAAATTCAGCGCTGTATTACTGAGTCCAAGAAAGTTACATTCCAAAATTGGCAAAATGCTTTCAACAGATGGCGGTAAGGTAGTAAAGAATTTTTTTCCTGTATTTAAGTAATACAATTCATTATAGTAAAAACAATACTCAGCATCAAAATCTAAGATGGTCTCACTTATTCTGTTTTTAGACATGGTGTCATCAAAATCGCCTAGTATAAGTAGGTCATATTCATGTTGCTTGGCCCATTTCATCAATTCAATTCTAGTTTCGGGTATTGTACTATTTTGGGTACTTTCTAATGTTAACACATTCCTGTCTATCCCCTTTATTATAGCATCAAATTTATCTAATTCTAAATTATCGTTAAGTAACAACACATCAAATTCCATCGTGTCTTGATTATTGATTGTTTCAATAAATTCTTTATGAAATTTGTAGGCGGCCTCATATACTACTGTTCCAAATACTACTCTCATTATTCTTCCCCTTTTGTCACCTTGGAAATCACTTTGCATGGGTTGCCATAGGCAAGTGATTGTGAAGAAATATTATTGATAACGACACTTCCCATTCCTATAATTGAATCGTGACCTATACTAATTTGTTGCTTGACAACTGAGCTTGCACCAACATGAACATTCTCTTCAATGACAACGTCTCCGCAAAGAACTGCACCCGGAGCAAGATGAACAAAATCTCCAACTTGGCAATCATGTTCAATAATTGTTCCGGTATTAATGATAGCGCCTTCTCCAATAACAACACCTGCATTAATCACTGCATTTTTTCCCACAAAAGCACCATTACTAATTCTCGCATCTTCACTAACTATTGCCGTTTTATCAATGATATTAGGAATATTAAATCCAATTGTTCTAATGCGGTTATATAATTTTCGTCTCAAACGTGTGTCACCTGTACTACCAATTGAAATAAAGGCATTTTCATATCCTTTATCAAACAATTCTTCTAAGTCATCATCTGTGCCAATAATCCTTTTTTCTAATATTTTTTTGCCTATATTTTTTTTAATATCAACAATGGCAATATCATCATAGAACGATAATCCTATTAATGAGTCTAATACTGATTTACAATGGCCTCCACCACCTATTAATAGCATTTTTTTACTCATCATGTTCTAACCTTCTTCTCATTTCTTCCATTTCATCTAACTGCCCCATATCAAGCCAGTTATTCTCTCCGATAGGAAACACGCCAATTTTCTCGCCTTTTGTTTTATACTTTTCAATGATATCCGGAAATCCGATTTTTTCATTTATCTCAAGTTCTTGAATAACTTGAGGTTCCACTATATACATACCGGTATTTGTCAAAAATGAAAACTCCGGTTTTTCTTTCATACTTTCTATTTCACCTGTTTCACTAATTTCTATAACTCCATAAGGTATTCTGATATTTTTTAAAGAACAAACCATTGTTATAAGATTTTTGTTTTCCATATGGAATTTATAGATTTTTTCATAATCTTCGTCTATTAAAATATCACAATTAGTCAAGATAAAGGTTGAATCTATTTTCCCCTTTAACAAACTAAGACCTCCGCCTGTTCCTAGTGGTTGGTCTTCATCTGCATAATCAATAGAATATTCTTTTTCTATTTCATTAAAATAGGCTTTAATCATATTTTTTTTGTGATTCACAATCAAGTGAAATTCATTCACTCCTGACTTATGAAATCTATTTATAATATGTTCTACTATTGGTATCTCACCAATCGGTATTAAGGGTTTAGGAAGAATTTTGGTATATGGATATAACCTTGTACCTAGTCCCCCTGCCATAATTACAATTGGAACATTAAGCTCTTTTTTTACACCAAATTCTTCTTCATTCCACAAAACAACGGATACTATATCCATTTTATCATCCAAAATTGGTAATCCTTCAATAAAATGTTTCTTCATATATTCTTTTGCTGTACTTCTTTCCGATTCAAGTAAATATTTAGGGGTATAATTTGCAATATCCTTAACCAATGCATCGATGTTCCCTTTTTTCAAAATCCAACGTCTGATGTCACCATTTGTAATCGCTGCAATAAATTTATCGTTTCTTGTAACAAACAGCACTTTTTTTGAGACTCTGTCCAACTGTTCCATAGCCTCTCTCATAGTGGCTTCTTCATCTATTAAAAAATCTATAACATCCATATTTACACCACCTTTGGCTGTTTCAAACAGCTTATAACATAGTTTACGTCCTCTCTAGTAAGGTTAGAACTACATGGTATATTTATAACCTTATCTAAATAGTCCTTAGCTTTTTCAATGATATACGTTTGACTTCCTTGGTAGGGCTTTTGGTCACTAATTAATCCCCAAATCGGTCTTGCCTGGATCTTTTTAGAAGCTAGATATTTGATGATTTGATCTCTATTTAATGCGTATTCTTGTTCTACGTATAGTGCATAAAACCAATAATTAGGACGAATATTATCCTTGAAATCTAAAATTCTAAGGCCAGGTATCTCTTGTACTTCATTCTTATAGAAATCATAATTATCTTTCTTCACCTTGATAAAGTCTTCAAGTTGTTCCAGCTGTGCAAGTCCTAATGCTGCTTGAAGATTTGTCATTCGATAATTATAACCAATGGCATCATGCGTATAATAAAGTTCATCGCTTTTAGCTTGAGTTGTCAAATGCTTTGCTTTTTTGAGCATCTCTTCGTTATCTGAAACAATCATTCCACCGCCACCTGTGGTCATGATTTTATTTCCATTAAATGAATAAACACCTATATCTCCAATGGTTCCTGCATGTTTCCCTTTATATTTTCCCTCAATATAGTAAGTACCAATAGCTTCTGTTGCATCTTCAATTACTTTAAGATTGTACATCGATGCAATATCAATAATACCTTCCATATCAGCCATGTTTCCAAATACATGAACAACAATCAAGGCCTTAATATGCTTATGGGTTATTCTATTAATAAGCTTATCCTCTACAAATTCGCATTCAGTTTGACAAAAACTCTTGAGCTTATCAACATCTATAGTTAAAGAATCATCACAGTCCATAAAAACAGGTTCTGCACCTATATACTTGACCGGATTCACTGCGGCTATAAAGGTAAGTGTTGGCACAATAACTTCGTCTTCTTTTGTAACCCCACATACTTCAAGTGCGATGTGAAGTCCGGATGTGCCATTTTGACATGAAACTGCACCTTGGCACTTAGCATACTCTGCTACTTTCAATTCAAAATCATTTACATATGGACCGCCTGTTGATACCCATTCTGTTTCAACCGCGTGCGTTACATATTCAAGCTCATTTCCTTTTAAATTAGGAACGGATAGAGGTATGAATTTTTGACTCATTATGACACCTCCCATTAAATGTTATAAATATCTGTTTTATATTGATCTAAATTATGTTTAAAAAATTCAATCGTTTCTGCTAAACCTTGTTCAAAAGTATAATTAGGCTTCCAATTTGTCAATCGCTTTATCTTTTCATTTGAACCTAATAGTCGATTCACTTCGCTTTTTTCAGGTCTTAACCTTTGCTCATCACAGACGATTTTTGCATTTGGATTTATTTGTCGAATCAATTCTTCTGCCAGTTGACCGATAGAAATCTCTTCTTGTGTGGCAATATTAATTTCTTCCCCTATGGTTTTGTCTGATTTTGCGATTTCAATAAAACCATTGGCTGTATCCTTTACATAGTTAAAGTCTCTAGTTGGTGATAAAGAACCTAGTTCAATCTCTTCTTTTCCTGCAAGTAGTTGCGTTATAATCGTTGGAATAACAGCTCTCGCAGATTGTCTAGGTCCATATGTATTAAATGGACGAACGATTGTTATTGGCATATTAAAACTTCTGTAGAAAGATTCTGCCAATCGATCCGCACCAATCTTAGTTGCAGAATATGGTGATTGTCCTTGATATGGATGATTTTCATCTATTGGTACATATTGAGCTGTTCCATATACTTCTGAAGTAGAAGTAATTAACAATCTAGATGTGTCTAAATCTCTTGCAGCTTGCAATACATTAAGTGTTCCTTTAATGTTGGTATCTACGTAGGTATCTGGTGAATGGTAGCTGAAAGGTATTGCAATTAAAGCCGCTAGATGAAACACTTCATCCATCCCCTTCATCGCTTCTCTTACTCCGTTTGGATCTCTTATATCTCCAGTAAAAACCTCAACTTCGTTCATTACTTCTTTAGGAAGCGTATCTAACCACCCCCATGAATTAAAGGAATTATAATATGCAAAAGCCTTAACCTTGTGTCCTTGTTTTACTAGTTCTTCTGTTAAATGACTTCCGATGAAGCCGTCCGCGCCTGTTACTAATATTCTACTCATGAATTTCCTCCGTCTTTGAAAATGAAATTTTTATATAGTTTTCTATCCTTTCTTTTAGTGCTAAACACACTAAGCCATGTCCTATGTCGTTATAATGAAAGCCGTCTTCTAGAGTATGCTCATCAACTTTCTCATTTATATCTTTAATTTTAACGAATTCACATATATCACTTTTTTCTATGCAATTGATTAATATATTATTATACATATCAATTGCTTCTTGTGCTTTAGGATTCTTATTTGCGTATTTTTCTCCACTATCAAGAATACTAATAAAAAAAATTTTTTTTACCTCAATATTTTCAGCTCTTGAAATGAAATTTTCAATATTTTTTTTAAATTGATTTGCAGAAATATAGGCTTTTTTTAGCGATCTTTTTCGAAAAAGTTTATTTATTATAGAATATCCTTTTCCAACTCTACCGGGAAGTGCACTCAACATTTTTCTTTCAAAATTTGATAATAATCTAGGTGCACAGTCAACTATACCAAGTTGTATAATTACTATTTCGGGATTATACCACTCCAAACTATTTTTTCCCTCTAAACAACTTGTTGTATTTCCCCACAACGAATTATTTTCTATTGTGAATGTTGGAAATAACTTTTGAATTAAATATGGCCATGTACATATGTACTTTACTTCTTCTCGTGGAAGTGATGTACTATCACCAATAATTAAAATCGAATTTTTATTCATAATATCACCTTTTAATATTTTATAGTTATTTGAGTCTCCATGGCATATGGTACACTTTTGCTGAAAGCCCCCATGTTAGAATGAACTTTATAGCATAAATAATAGTAGTTGCTTGAGCCGCTCCTATAGCGCCATATCGTATAATCAAAAAATAATTAAGGATTATATTTAAAACCGCTGATATGGCAGTAACCCATGATAAATACATTGTTTTTTGCGCAAATGTAATATAGCTTCCTATCATCAAATACATTCCATTAAAGGCATAACCTAGAGCAATCCAAGCAACATATATACTTGATTGACTAAATTGTTTCCCAACAAAAAAGCTCAAAAAGGGTGGTGCAAGAATTGATAGAGCCGTTGCAAGCAATACAATAATAACATAATATGCATATGTGAATTTTACGATTTTTCTTTTAGTTGCTAAAACATTTTCCTTTAGCTTCGAATATAACCATGGAACATACGCCTGATTAAAAGAAGTTGCTAACAAATTTATAATCATTCCGATTTGATAACCCACCGTATAAACACCTGTTGTTTCAATCCCAACCATGTTTGTTATAAATAGTCTATCTGTCATCGTCATTATTACCGCTCCAAGCGCGTGAGGAATTAGTGGTACTCCAAAACCTAATGCATGTTTTATATATGTTTTATTGACATTAAACTTAAGCCATTTGTTTTTAAACAACACACCAATACCAATAAAAACAAATATTCCTAATGTAATAAGTTGAGCATATATTCGGCCTTTCCATGTTAATCCGACAAATACAACTAATACTATACTCAATAGCATATTCATTGCCGTTTGAGATATTTGGTAAATTCCGTACTGTATTGGCTTCACTTGAACTTGCCATAATGTTAAAACTATTCTAGTAATAAATTGAGCAAATGAAACAACAATAACCATCCACAGTACTTTAATAGGTACCGAAGATACATTTGCGATTAATGGTGAAAAAAGAAAAAACACTATTGAAACTAGTATGGTACTACTCATCAAGATATATATGCAATTCGTAATATACTCTCTAATATCAATCTTATCTTTTTCATAATACATTCTCGCTATAGCTCCATGAACGCTCAAACCTGTAAATGGTGTAACAAAACTTACTAGGACACCAAACATTGATACGATACCGTAATCGGCTGGCGATAAATAGCGTGTTAGTATTGGTAGAAGAAAAAATGGAATCGCACTGTTAATTACACTTGTCATAGTGTATATTCCGGCTGATCGTGCTAATTTAGACTTGAATATTTTATCTACGTTCATAAAGTATTTCATATTTATTCCCAATCTTTTTTATACTAATTAAATAGGTCAAATAATTCCTTATTATTAGGCTTGGCTTGAATAAAATAGCTTCCACTCCTGTTAGGTGAACTGTCACTTGTCAAACATTCTTTCAATTCTAACTCATTCGATACAAGGAAAACAATTTTATTCTCAACAAGATTTTTCATGTTTTCCACGCCCGGCAGTTTCATAAGTATTGTTTTTTTCCCTAATGCCAAGGCCTCATAAAGAACCGTTGAATATACTCCAACAACATATTCAACTGAGTTTAGAACTTCATATAAATCATTTCTTGAAGAATCACAAAGTTTAAAATTACTAAGCTTTTTTGCTTCTACTAACTTTGGATATAGTTGTTCCCATGATTCATATTCTTTTGGATGCAGTTTATATTCCACCTGTAATTCTGGATTTCTTTCAGCAAAATTAAAGGCGATATCCACTAGTTTTGTGCCTATTGTCCATTGCGAAATAAATAGAACACTGTTCTTTTGCTGTTCAATATGACGATATTCTTTTTGCTGTTCTGTAAAATAGGGATAGCCATATGAAATAATATTTTTATCATCTAAAGGTAAACAGGTTGTTTCCTTCCAATAATCACCAAACAACAAAATTTTATCAGGAAAATAAGGTACACTTTTCGTCCCTGGAAAATGATATCCCATATGTTCAGGTGATATTGTTCCATGTTGTATCTCAATAACTTCAATATTATGTTTCTTAGCAGCCGATATCAATGGTTCTAGTCCATACGAACATACTATAAATATTTTCCTGATATTATTTTTTGAAAACAACTTATTATAGTATGAAAATTGAATTCTATATTTTTTTATTTGTTTTATAATCAAAGACATTATATTTATATCTATACTAAATTTATGATTAAGGTCATCTTTAATATTTTGTATCAATCGTTTATCTTCTTTGGAAAATTTCACATTATATAAATGACTTGCAACAAATTGTAGACTCAACGGTAACATCGCAACTTTCACTTCTTTATTACTTTCTTTATTTTTTCCATCAAGGTTAACACTTTTCAACTTGATTTCTTGATTAAGCAATTCTTTATTGATAAAAAAAGTATAAATATCAGTATTCGAATTATTATAATTAATTCTCCGTGGACTTTGAAATACTAAAACATCAGAACTCAAATCACTTGTTAAGGCATTTTTCTTTATCGTATTAAAATCATTAACTATTATATTATTGAATTTTTCCCATCTTTTGGCTGATTTGTTTCCTTTTTCATAAAATTCTAATGAATTAAACACCATACTAGTAAGCTTAAATCTAATTAATTTCCAAAAAAATATTCCCGAAATTTCTCGTTCAAACAAATTATATTTTTTTTCAATATTCAAGATATGCCCTGTAATATCAGACATTTTAATTGTCATCATTCTTCCACCTTTACTTGAATTCTATTGCCTGATGATTAAGATTTTTATTAAATTGCTCTTTGTTATTAATTAATTCCGATTCATTCATTTCCCACCATTGACTTTCTTCAAGTTGTTTTATGATTTTTTCATCAAACCGAGTTTTTATTACTCTCGCTGGATTCCCCGCTACAATTGAATATCTTGGTATATCTTTAGTAACTATACTGCCTGCACCTACAACTGATCCTCTTCCTATTGTTACTCCCGATAGTATAACGACATTAGATCCAATCCACACATCTTCTTCAATGCTTATTGCTCCCTTAGTAGTGATGTCTTCATTAATTTCTCCATTAAAGATATTTCGATTCATAAAATATGTAGACACTTTATCATACCTATGATAATCTTCTTGAATAATTACGTTTGATGCTATCGAAGTAAAACTTCCAATTTTAATTCCTTTTAATCTTGATGAAATTCTCGTCGCTGGACCATTAATTGAAACAAATCTACCTATTTCGATTCTACCATTGAGATAAACATTTTCAAACTTACATCCATATGATGCTATTACATTTCCAGAAATAACCGTATTTTTAATTACTGTTTTATAAGAATCACTACCTTTTATTTCTTTTATCGCATTGGGAGATATCTGACTTCCAATATCAACCTTTAGTTTGTTTTTATATGCATAAATTAGTGCAAAAAAAAGTTTTATTATTCTTTTGGAAATCTCTTTCACCCTATTCCCCCTTATAATATACCTCATATATAAAAGCCATATGATTTATTTGTCACTCTTCTTTTTACTAAGTGTCCTAAATATCTAATCGTAAGTATAACTGTAATTCTTCTTTGTTTTATTTGTTTAATTACTTCCATTCGACTTCCTTTAGTACACAAATAATTTCTAAATAATTGCAACTCTATCATTTTTTGAATTTTTCTCTGTTCTTCACTAGTTAAGGATTTAATAATCGGTTCAAATTTATTTACATATTCGTTAGTTATTTCTTCAAAATTACGTTTAGAATATTCTCTATCATGAATATGAACCACTAATCCTACCACATCCACATATGCTAATTTATATTTCATTAGTATTCTTGATAAAAATTCTACATCTTGATTTCTTTTAAAACTTTCATCGAAGCCATTTATTTCTTCAACAACTTCACGTCGAACCATTAAATTAGAGCCAGCATGTACAAAAAGATTTCTCATTAATTCTTCTATAAGAAGATTACCTTCTCTTTTTTCTGCTCCATATACAATAATCTTATCATTTTTTTTTCTTACATAGCTAGTGTAGCATGCGCCCCAAGAACTGTCCAATGTCTCTAATTTTTCAACCTGCTTTTCGACTTTGTACTCCGTAAATTCATCATCGTCATCAAGAAACATAACATAATCGCCTTTGGAATATCGAAACCCTGTATTTCTTGCGGCAGAACCATTTTTATTAAAATCATGCTTCAAATAATGAATATTTTCTTTGTTATATTTTTTCATTAACTCTTCAGTTAATTTTCTTTCATTCCATTTAGGATCATTATCATCAACAACAATTATTTCAATATTATTATAGCTTTGTTTAAGCACTGAATTAATTGTTCTCGCTAAAGTATCAGGTCTTTTATATGTTGGGATTATAACACTAACCAGTTTGCTTTCATTCATCATAAATTCTCCCTATACCATTCTATTGCTTCTTCAATCCCTTTTTCAAAGTTCCAACTTGGATTATAATTAATCATTTTTTTTGCCTTACTTATATCAGCATTACTGTGCTTTATATCACCTATTCTCTCAGGTCCAAAGATTGGCTTAATGTTTTTATTAAGTGCTTTACACAGAGAATTATATACCTCTAAAAGATATTCTCTACCTCCATATGCTATGTTAAAAACTTCTCCTGAGACTTCTGTGGATGCTTTACAAGCCTTTAGATTTGCTTCGATAACATTTTCAATATAGGTAAAATCTCTGCTTTGTTTCCCATCACCGTTAATTGTCGCTTGCTCATCATTAAGTAATTGTTTGATGAATTTGGGAATCACAGCCGCGTAGGCTCCATTAGGGTCTTGTCTTTTACCAAACACATTAAAATATCTTAGTCCATACGTATCTAATCCATATAACTTTGAATATATTTTTCCGTATTCTTCGTCAACTCTCTTAGTTAATGCATATGGGGACAAAATATTCCCTTCTCTCCCCTCCTGTTTAGGAAGATTAGGTTCATCTCCATAAACTGACGAACTTGATGCATATACAAATTTCTTCACATCATTTTGCCTTGCTGCTTCCATCATATTCAGTGTTCCTCTGATATTAATTTCTTCATATAGCAAAGGCATTTCTATGCTTCGAGGTACACTGCCCCAAGCCGCTTGATGAAGGACATAATTTACTCCCTCGCACACTTTCATGCACGTATCAAAGTCTCTTATATCCCCTTTTACAAAGGTATAATTTGGATACTTCATGAACATATCCACGTTCGATTGTCTTCCCGTAGACAAATCGTCTATACATTTTACGTTGTAACCTTTATTCAATAAAACCTCACACAAATTCGAGCCTATGAATCCTGCTCCACCTGTAACTAAAAAAACACTGTTTTTTTCAAATTCTATACTCTCATATCCCATTTGTTTCTCCTTCTTCATCGTTCTTCTTATATCGTTTCTTCTTTTTACGTGCTGTTGGATAATTTGCAAGAATTATCATTAATGGCAACACTTTAAATCTATGTCTTAGCGCTGTACCCGCATTTGATGTACCTAATGCAAAAACACTCACCGTTGCAAGCAAACCTACTAACAAAAATATAAATAATTTATTTTTATCATTTTTTAGATGTATTTTTTTTATTTTATTCAGGATACCTACAGTCAAATACATATAAATAAATGAGTCTAAAAGGAAAGCTATAATATCATTTATATTTCTTATATCCCAAAGCATAGGAGAAAACATTAAATAGAACATTTTTATAGGAAGAAAGATAATTATATCTATTAAATTAGTCATTTTTAGAGAAGTTAAATATGCACTTTCACCCGAGTTATCTGAAACTTTATTTACCTGATTAATGATAGCGTCAAGGGAATCGTAACTTGCCAACTTTCTAAATGCTAAATTACTATATAAATACAAGCCTCCTACAATTGCCACAATGAGAAATATAATTAAAGGTTTCTTGTAACGATCAAATTTTCGAATAATTTGTTTATCTTTTAAGACATATGCCAGATATCCAACTCCGATGAAAAGAACACCCGCATGAAGTGTTGTAGCAATTAACAGATATACAACACTTAAAAATATGGTATTAAACTTTTTGAGTTTTGAATATTTTATAAATTCATATAAGGATAGTATTACAAAATAAACGATTAAACTTTCCCTTAATATTATCGATGCAAAAATCATATTATGAGGAAAGAACAAAAATAAACTTACTAATAAGAAAATTCTTTTTCTGGATTCAATTACTATTTCTAAAATCTTATGTAGATATACAGCTGATAAAATCGATACTACTCCATTAATTGCAACAATTACTGCTGGCATGCGACCAATAATCAAATAAACGATATATATTAATCTTGGGTAATTGTCCCATCTATAGGTTGAGATGTCCATCTTGCCTGTCGCCAAATAATATCCCGTCATCTCAAAGTTCTTGGTATCCTCGCCTGAGTGAGGTAAGATATCCGGAAACACATATACATTAATTATTGATAAAATAAACCTTAGTAAAATGGCTCCAATAAAAATCAATACCAATTTTCTATCCATTTTAATCTTATATGACGAATAAAACAAAGTAAAAATATACATAGCTAAAACTATGAATATTGAGATGGCTTCATTTATCTGATTTGCTTCCACTTACATCACCTACAATCTCCAGTAGTTGTATCCTGCCTCTTCATATTCTTTTCTATCTAATATACCTTTAATATCCAGTAATACTTTCTTTCCTTTAGCTTTTTCTCTAAACATTTTACTAAAATCATTTTCCGTATAATTCAAAAATTGGTTATGTCCAACAGCTAATATAATCGCATCCATATCATTTATATCATTCATATCGTTAAACACGACTCCATATTCCATTTTTGCTTCTTCCGCATCTGCTTCAGGGTCTGCAATTATAGGATTTATTTCATATTCCTTTAATTCATTGACAATGTCAATAACTCTTGTATTTCTAGTATCCGGACAATTTTCTTTGAATGTAAATCCTAAAATAGCTACTTTAGCTTCTTTTACAGGTATATCCGCTTTAATGAGTTTTTTTATTAGATTCTCAACTACATATTTCCCCATATCATCATTAATCCTTCTTCCTGAAAGAATGATTTGTGAATGATATCCTAGCTGTTCAGCTTTATAGGTTAAATAGTAAGGATCGACACCTATACAATGTCCACCTACAAGCCCCGGAAAAAAGTTCAAAAAGTTCCATTTTGTTCCTGCCGCTTTTAGAACAGCTTTTGTATCAATGCCCATCTTGTTGAAGATGATAGACAACTCATTCATAAATGCTATGTTAATATCTCTTTGTGAGTTCTCTATAACCTTAGCAGCTTCAGCTACTTTTATTGATTCAGCTCTATGTACTCCAGCATCAACCACGAGCTCGTATACTTTTGCAATTATATCGAGGGACTCTTCATCCATACCGGATACAACTTTTACAATCGTCTCAAGTCTATGTACTTTATCGCCAGGATTTATTCTCTCTGGTGAATAGCCCACTTTGAAATCGACACCACATTTCATTCCAGATTCTTTTTCAAGAATCGGAATACAAATTTCTTCTGTTACACCTGGATAAACAGTTGATTCGAATACAACAATTGAGCCTTCAGTAAGATTTCTTCCCACCGTTCTACTTGCTGATTCAACCGGTCTAAGATCCGGTGTATGGTCAACATTTACAGGAGTAGGAACTGCAACTATATGAAATTTAGCTTCTTTCAGTATATCCTCATCTGAAGTGAATTCTACGGTTGTTTGCCTTATAATATCATCTCCAACCTCTTTTGTAGGATCAATGCCCTTTTTATATAGTTCAACTTTCTCTGTGCTGATATCAAACCCAATAACATCTGCTTTTTTTGCAAATGCCACCGCAATTGGCATTCCAACATAACCGAGACCAACGAGCGATATTTTTTCTTCTCTGTTTTTAATTCTTTCATATAAATTCATCATAATTACTCCTTCTCATTATAGTAATCCCATTGTTTTCATAATAGAATGATTGACTTTTTTCACATCATACTTATCTTTTGCAAGCTTTAAACTATGTTTTGCCATTTCACTATTTAATGCTTCATCTTCAATTAAAGACTTCATCTTTGCGACCAAACCATCTATATCTTTAACATCCACGAGATACCCATTATATCCATCAACAACAGTTTCTTTACATCCCGGTGCATTACTTGTTATAATTGAACGTCCTACTGCCATTGCTTCAAGGACGGTCTTAGGTGTGCCTTCATGATAAGAAGGCAATACATAAGTGCTGCATTGTCTTAAATAGGGCCTTACATCGCTCTGCTCTCCAAAATATTCAATAACACCTTCACTGATAAATGGCTCTAACTCTTCTGGTTGTAATGCTGATGGATTACTATCATAAGGTCCTACTAATAAGCATCGTACCATAGGGTATTCATACTTTACTCTTTTGCAAGCTTCTAAATACTCCATTATGCCTTTATCTTTGATTAATCTACCGATATAAAGGAATGCCGATATATCAGGTAATGGTTCAGGTCTAAACTTTTCTAAATTAACACCTGAACCATTGATTATAACAACTTTGTCTTTCTTAAGAATTCCTTTGCGAACAAACTCGTCCTTGTCATCATTGTTTTGAAAAAAAACCTTCTTGCTTGCACTGCATGCTAACCTATATTCAGTCTTCATTATCATTTTTATTATTTTATTTTTAATGCCTTCACCTCTGAATATCGATCCAAGACCTGCAATCAGCGGATATACTTCTGAAATACCATTTGCTTTTGCTGCAAGGCTTCCATAGACCACAGTTTTTGCTTGATAAAGAAAAATTTTATCCGGCATATCTTTTTTCATAAAGTGTTTAAGCTCTTGAAATGTCTTGAAATCACTAAATGGATTTATTCCATTTCTCTCAACAAATAATTGTTTATACTGAATCCCATATTGCTCAAATGTGTTCATCCAATCCGATTCCGGTTCTGGCCCTAAAGCTATTACAGAATGCCCATGTTTAATAAAATCTGTCATCATATCCATACGAAACCAAAATAGTGATGACGTATGACTTGAGAGTACAGCTATTTTCATATTTTCAGTCCAACTTTCATTACATATCTACTTCTTTAGGTACTGTTTCACTTCAATTTGAATTCCTTCGTTAAAACTCATTGGACTATAGGAAAAATCTTGCTTAGCTTGAAGATGGGAATAGCTCCTGTCTTCTCCCATGCGTAGAACTTTTTCTATATAGTTTTTTTTACCAAAAGTTATTGTTTTAAGTATTTTAGCAAGAAAAACCCCAAATTTTAAAGGAACACTGACAAAGATTGTTTTTTTATTCAAGTTTTTACTTATTAGTTTAAAAACTTCTATCATAGGTAGAGGTGCTTCACCTGATAAATCGTATGATTTTCCTTCTGTTTTTTCCGGGGACATAAGTACAGTATAGTACACTTTTCCTAAGTCTCTGGCATTAACTGGTTGAATCAAATTTCTCCCATTATTTATAACCGGTATTATTCTGAATTTATCAATCATCTTAATGAATTTACTCATGTTCCTATCACAAAGGTCACCATATATCATCGTAGGTCTAAGAACTGTGACTTTTGTTAAGCAATGTGGATCTGAAGTTATTTCGGCTATTGTCTTTTCTATCTCTCTATAGCTTTGTGATGCCTGTTTGAAATTTGAATAAACACCTGTTGTATGTACTAAAATAACTCGTTTCACTTTTTTTTCAATTGCTGTTTCTACAATCATCGGAGAATGATGTATGTTATAAATATGCATAACATACTCCACACCACTAATAATCTTTCTTATGAATTCCTTATCATTGATATCTCCATAAACTTTCTCAATATTTAAGCCGCTACTATCTAGCATTGAAGTGTCTGATGTTTCTCTAACAATGCAACGAATCGGGCCTTTATATTTATTAATGATTAGTTCTTGTAAAAAATATCTGCCTGTATGACCTGTAATCCCTGTAACTAATAACATTTTCTCTCCCTAATGTCTCAATGATTTTTGTGCGCATTTTTTGTTGTTGTTCCACCTTCAACAATTCCCTCACTTTTTAGAACACTAAATATAGTCCCGAAGAAGCACTTTAGATCCATCATAAATCCAATCTTCTGAGCGTACTCACCATCAAATCTGGCTTTTACATCAATCGCAAGCTCATCTCTACCATTAATTTGAGCCCAACCCGTAAGGCCAACCGGCACATCATTCGCACCGTACTTATCTCTTTCCTTAATAAGGTCATACTGATTCCAAAGCGCGGGTCTTGGGCCGATAATGCTCATCTCGCCTTTAAAAATATTAATAATCTGAGGTAATTCATCCAAGGATGTTCTTCTTAAAAATTTCCCGACTTTAGTTATCCAGTGATCCGGATTTTCCAGAAGATGTGTTGGTGTATCTTTTGGTGTGTCAATTTTCATGGTTCTAAACTTCAATATATTAAAATGACTCTTATGGATTCCAACTCTCTTCTGTTTGAAAAGAATTGGTCCAGGGGAGTCAAGCTTTATAGCTATGATAAGTATTAAAAAAACAGGCGCTAATATGATTAGTCCTATAAGTGAAAGCATTATATCAATTAATCTTTTTATATTCAAGTAAACCATATTAGATCCTCCAATATATTCAGCCTCTACATCTCATCATTCCAATACACTTTAAAAAAGGCTACAAACACCCCTATCATTCCACCTAAAACAATTGAAATTGCCAAAATCAAGCTTTTACGTGGTGCAATTGGACTTTCCGGAAAACTTCCATGTTCATTAACCAAAACCTGCGATTGCATTACTTCTAACAATCCATACGTTAAAACTGTTTCATCACCCTCGCGTCGATAAACAGTCAAGTTCTTCTTCTCTTCTTCAAGCTCATTTAAATAACGTTCATTTTTTTCTTTAGTTAATTGTAGCTCATCCATCTGTTGTTGAAGACTTATTATCTTAGCTTGTAGGGAATCATAATGTGGATTAATAACTTCTTCTAACATCATTTCTTCTGACAGTTCTTCTAAGTTCATATTACGATTGGATGCAATATTAGCCGCATATATGGGATCTTCTAATATTAATCTTCTTAATGTAATCGTTGGTTCAACTGTCTCAATTAATTTTTGAGTATTTTCCAAATCACGTTCCAAGCGAATTGCTTCTTCTTCGAAAGATTGATAGTCCACATAGTATTTTCGACTAAAAAAATCGACAGCTTTTTCTTTATACCGCACATTTACTTCTTCAACAAAATACATGGTCAAAGTTTCAACAAGTTTTTGGGCTTCTTCTGGGCTTCCTGCCGTTACGACAAAAGAAAATATACTGGATGTTTCGCTATTATTAATAGTAATTCGCCCTGCTAAATTTTCAATATTTGTTTCTAATCCTAAATCACTTATGGTTTGACTTAAAACACGATTGGATTTAATAACCGACAAATAATCCATCTTATTCGTTGACGGATACGAATATACCCCATATTTTGTATCAACTGTCTCCGGAATACTAATCGTTCCTTCAATTTTTGACTCATAACTTGGACTTGCGATTACAAACCCATAGACACCACCTATTATCGTAGCAAGTATAATAATACCTATAATCAATTTCCAATGACTAATCACTACCATAATTAATTCTTTTAACGAAACCTCTTCTTCATTGATACGCTCTTGCATAATGAACTCCTTATCGTTTACTTTTCTCTTTTATATGTTGGCACAAACTCTTGCATTTTTTTCTTAATCAATTCATCATCCATATTCGGCAACTCTTGTTCGAATGTTCGAATGTTCTTCACTAGTATCTCGTGATTAATTTCTAACGGCTTACCTATATGAATTTTTTCATGTCGTGTCTCGGTTAATCCTTCTTCATCCATTAAAAGTTCTTCATATAACTTCTCTCCCGGTCGAAGTCCAGTAAAAACAATCGGGATATCTTCATAGGGCTCATATCCGGATAAACGAATAACATCTTCTGCTAGGTTAACAATTTTAACCGGTTCTCCCATGTCTAAAATGAATATTTCACCACCATGAGCCATTGATCCTGCCTGCAAGACTAATTGACTCGCTTCCGGTATCGTCATGAAATATCTTGTAATCTCTTTATGTGTCACGGTTACCGGTCCACCTTCACTTACTTGCTTTTTAAAAATCGGGACAACGCTTCCATTACTTCCTAAAACATTTCCAAAACGCACCGCTACAAACTCTGTATGGCTTACTTGGTCTATGCTTTGGACAACCATCTCACATAGTCGTTTGGTAGCCCCCATTATATTTGTCGGATTAACAGCTTTGTCCGTTGATATCATAACAAATCTCTGCACACCGACCTTATCAGATGCTTGAACAATGTTTAATGTTCCTAAGACATTATTTTTAATTGCTGCTTCTGGATTAGCCTCCATTAAAGGCACATGCTTATGTGCTGCAGCATGAAATACGACATCCGGTTTTGCTTCTTCCATAATTGCCATAATCCGTTTTCGATCTCGAACAGATGCAATTTTTACTGTCAGCTGAAGTTCCGGATGAAGCTTGAGCAACTCATTTTGAAGTGCAAACACACCATTTTCATAGATATCTAGCAGAATCAATTCTCTCGGTCCAAAGGATGCAATTTGACGACTTAATTCGGATCCTATCGAACCACCACCACCAGTCACCATCACTGTTTTTCCATTTAAATATTCAGCAATCGCTTCATTGTCAAGATTGATCTCATCCCTGCCTAATATGTCTTTAATATCAATATCTCGAATACTCTGTATATTTACTGTTCCTCCAATAAGTTCATACATACCGGGTACGATACGAATCTTCACTTTTGTTTGCTTACACTCATTTACAATCTCTTTTATCACACTTCGTTTTGCCGAAGGAATTGCAATTATGATTTCATCAATTTTTTTCTTACGGACAATACTTACAATATCTTGACGCTGTCCTACAATAGGCACACCATTAATGTGTGTCCCTTTCTTCAAATGATTATCGTCTATAATCGCCACCGGCTTACTTCGAAGATTACTGTGGTTCTTAAGCTCTCTAATTATCATTGCACCGGCGTCACCACCACCAATGACCATCACACGCTTGGTTAAACCGCGCGCCTCATTGTGGGTTGACTTAACCTTAAGCAAAACTCTTGCTCCCATTCTGGAACCACCGATTAACATAATATCCATCATACCCACAATAATATAAACGCTACGTGGTAAAGATGCATGTATAAAAGTAAGATAACTAATTCCCAAAGCATTAGCTACACCTACCGCAAAAGTTATATTAAGCACTTCTGTTATACTTGCATATTTATATAAGTTTTTATATATTTTAAGGTAAGTAAAAACAACAAGCTTAATAATTGTTAATTCAATCCAATGTTCCATATATACATCAAAAAAAATTTTAAATTCTTTATTCTGAATTTGTCCATCAAATCTTAACCATAATGCAAACATATATGCCAAATTTAACATAAGGATGTCTGCAATATAAATAAATACGATTCTTACTTGTCGTTTAATTAAAGTCATTATTCCAAACTCCCTTATAACCCTCAATGTTTCGCTCTACTAATAATATGCCAAATATTACAAACATCATATAGGAAGCGAATACAACACTATCATTAACTAGACCAACTACAAAATAGGATAGAATCGGAATTATCAAAATACTAAATCGACTTTGGACAATTGAATATAGTGCAGTTGCAAGAAATAACAGCAAACCTAACAATCCAAAATTAACAACAATATTTAGAAACATATTATGTGGCTTATCAACGATAGTTGTATGTACACCTGATAACTCACGTTTGTAAATCAAATCTCCTTGTGGGAAATTCACAACATATGTATCTGCACCATAACCAAAAATTGGTTTTTCCAAAATCATTGGAATTGTTCGATTCCAAATATAGCCACGTCGACTCATGAAACGTCCATTTTTAATTATTTCAATTGATTCAGCATGTATATTTTCATTATTCAATGGTAGAGTTCCCACCGAAAAGTGCCCTGAATAATAGTAATTAAAACGAGACTCATATGATTTTTCATTCTCTAAATTTTTAATATTTACCCGAACAAGCCCTTCTTTATACTCGTAAATGACCTGCTTAATATATGCTTCACTTGTGATTTTATAAATCAAACGACTATTTTTTTCATCCTGAATTACTTCTCCTTCTCCTTCTGACTCTACATCCAAGCCTCCTTCAATAGGAGATACACTAATATATTCTCCATTTTGAAGATAGTATCGTATCTCAGGATGATTATATTCAACTGAAGTAAATTCTGTTGTGAATGTATTTTCCGGGCCCATATCCAAACTCATCTTAATCTGATTTTTTAAAGATTCAAGCACAGGCAACTGTACTAAAATTATGATTGCTAAAGTAAATGCAACTATTATTCCTATGCTAATAATTTTATTATTAGATTTCTTTATTAAAACAACAATTAAAAGCATCACAATTGTCATTATTACTGCAACAAATCCACCTTTGGATTCAGAGCCGATAAGTGCTAACAACTGAAATACAATTGACAGTATAAATATAAGTTTGATCCACCATTTTTTCATAACAAAAATAATATATAGTGTTAATGGAAAAGCCAAAGCTATTAAAGAACCAACATAGTTTGGGTTATATAAAGTAGTGTATACCCTTCCTTCTGGGAAATTAAAGTTTACATTCATAAATAGTTCTTCATATCGGCTTCCCAACATCATTAACATTCCTAAATCTGTTTTAAATAAATCCATTCCCAATATTTGGAAAACTCCGATAAGTGATACAACTGAAACACTCAGTACAAACGAAATAATTAATCCGTTTACTTCCTTCCGTCTTTTTACAATAGTCATTACAACAAATGTCAATCCGATATAGCAAAGCCATGTAAATGTACCCTCAAATCGATCAATCATTCCTAACCAAGCTAGTTGCTTATTCTCTGACAATACAAAGGATATCATTATTGATACTGCAAACAATCCAAACAAGATAAGACTTATTCGATTTTTCTTCCAATCCTCTTTTTTATATGTTAAAAGCTGATATGTGATAGTTAAGATTACACATAGCAATGTTCCTATATGTAATATCTGTGCCTTTCCATAAAGAAATAATTCTGAATATTTTTGACTATTATATAACAAATGTAACGAGTTTGGTATTGAAACTGTATTAAGAGTAACAATTAACGGTATTACAAAAATTACTATCATCAAAACAATCCATATGCATTTTCTTAATCTTTCATTATTTTTAATATTCATATTTAAATAGCCTCATCTTTTGTAGATTTTAGTAATTATGTAGTTTATATATTTGCATCCTTTATATTGTATCAATATTACCAAAAAAAGTAAACACAAAACGACATTCTTTCTTATTGAAAAAACCTCCCAAAGACAAATCTTTGGGAGGTTTTACTAACTGTAATCTTTAATCAAAAAGTCGATTATCGAATTACTACTAGAAGATCTACGTATGCACTACCTGCAGAAACTCGTACAATTCGAAGACTGTCGCCTTCTTCAATATTACGAACTCTGATTGATGAAATATCTCCACCATCATTCAACAAGATAGATGTATCAGCAGTAACTTTAAGTGTTCCACCAGTAGTCACGATTTCACCAGCACTAATATCAATTGCGCCACCAGTTGTAACTGTAACAGTTTGCATTGCTTCTGCAGTAATATCGATTACTAAGCTTGAATCTTCTTTGATTTCAAGAGTATAAGCACCATCAGCAGCAATTGCAATGTTTACTTTATCAACTGAATATGTAGTTTTAACTCCATCTACCCATGCAGTCAATCGTGTAACATCTGAACCACTAAGTCTAACAGAAGAAGCATCAACATATGCTAATGTATCATCACCAGTAGGCTCTGAATTTGTAACAATGTAAAGAACTTCATTATCAACTACATAGTATTCAGCACTATCAATGTCAAATTCTAAGTCTGAATATTCAAGAGTTGAAACGTCACCATCATCATCAGTGATTAATGTTGCGTCATCAATACTGAAGATTACAGTACCTGATAATAATCTTTGACCATCAACAAATTTGTCTTCTGGTTCAATTTTGTTCGCTGCAGTTACAGTACCAGGAGCTGATAATAAGTTCAATTCAACTACATCACCATCATCATCGTAAACAACTTCAATTACATCACCTTGTACACTTGGGATGTCCGCATGTGCACCTGTAGGAGTTGCACCACCAACACCTATGATTGTAGCTGCAGTATAATCAGCACCGTCAATTTTATCAATGTCTGATAATCTAACAGTTTCAGTTACTTTTGTTCCTGCTTCATTTACGAATATAAGTTCAACATAAATTCGACCAAACGAATCATCAAACTTAGGATCTTCAAGTAAGTATGCACCAACAGTGTTAGTACCTGCATCACCTAATTCACCAGTTACATAAACAACTTCACCTAAACGATCAAAGAATATTGTTACAGCTTCATCAGCATCTTCTAAATCTTCGGCTAAGTCTTTGTTAAAGTTTACAAGATCTCCATCTTTTAAGAATTGAGCAGCACTTGCTAAAGTAGTACCCATATACTCATATTCTTCATCATCAATATCAAATGTAGTATTGAAAACATTTGATATCTCACCAGTTACAGAATTGTTATAAACTTCTGCGAAGTCTTCATTCACATTGTAAGCTAAGATATCGCCTTTTTTCAAATCGTCTGTAGAAATAAGTTTTCCATCTTTAAAGATTGTATAATCTTCTAAGTCAACTTCTTCTTCATCAATTCCGATAACAACATCATCTTCAACATCTTCTACAACTGTCATAGCGTCAAAGATGTACGCATCAACACGAACAACTTCTCTTTTGCCGTTAAGAACAACTTTTGCTAATTCATAAGAAGTATCACTAGCAGGAATTGAAGCAGAATCTCCATATACATATAAATCAGTATCAACAGATCCTCCACTTTTAACAGCCTTAAATGATTTATCAAGAACTTCAAGGTCAAATTCTTCATCACTTACGTCATAAGTTACACCATCAAGGTAGAAAGTGCTTGTGATTTCGCCGAAAATAATTTCGTCATCTGAGTTAACCCAAATTTCAACATCATTTAAGTACATTTCATAAAGATCTACAGATGCTGCAACAACATCAAATTCTTCTGTTGAATCATAGTTACCATCTTCGTCAAATAAATCAACTTCTAAAGCATTGTCATCAACAAAGTAGTCTGTAACTACTGCATCCCAAATTGAGATATTAAGGTTATCATTCAACAATGTTTTTGCTAGGCCATTAGTGAATTCCATCTCACCATATTGAACCGAACCATCGTTATTATAACCAGTAGCGCCCCATTTTTGAACAGTTAACGTGTTTACTAGCATTTTAGCTGCATTACCACGAGTTGCATTTGTTGTACTTGAAACTGCAACACCCTTCATAACACCTAAGATATTCGCTTGTGTAATATAGTTTGCTGGCCAATTTCCATCTTTGTCAACAACCGGACCTAATCCGACAAGACGTGTAAGAATAGTTACTGCTTCAGCATTTGTTAATGAATTGCTTGGCTTGTAAGTACCATCTGGATATCCTTTAAGAATCCCTCTGTCAACTGCTACATTAATGTAACCAGCTGCCCAGTGCATAGCATCAACATCAGTAAAGATTGTGTTTGATCTTGATACTTCAGCCGCATCGTTAAGTCCTAATGAAAGAACTGCGATTTTAGCAAATTCTGCACGAGTAATATTTCCTTCTGGACGGAAAGTTCCATCTGGGTAACCTTCCATAATACCTACAGCATTTAATTTACCTACTGCTACTTCGAATTCTGTGTCCATAACATCTTCATTTACTTCCGCAAATGCAGTCGTCATTGAACTGAATACCAAAACAAGAGCAAGTAATAATGCCATAAAACGTTTTGTGTTTTTCATGTTTGTGTTTCCTCCTTTTGAATAGTTGTCTGTTTATTACAGACCAAATTATAGCACTCCCCTTTAAGACTCGTCAATATGTAACAACTAGATGTAATGTGATTGTAACACAACAACTCTCCCGCTGTTCTCATATGCTTTACCTAAAGTCTGTGCTTGTAATTCATTCTATCACAATGACGACGAATTACAAGCGATTTTGCAATTTGTAACGTAGGTGTAATATTTCTATTCATAGACAAATTGTTGTTTTTCATCGTCCGCCCACTCATGGTAGTATGCAAGGACGTCTTCCGGCTTTAATGGCCTACTGTAATAGTAGCCTTGTATAATGTCACAGGACATCGTTTCTAACGCTTCTGCCTGCTCTCTCGTCTCAACACCTTCTGCCACAACGTCCTTATCCAATTGATGAACATAATCAATGATACTCTGGACCAAGACACGAATCTCACGTCGATCCAGTCGATCAACAAAATATTTATCTAGCTTCACTGTATCTACATCCACTTCTCCCATAGAAAAGTGGGTATTATATCCGGTTCCGTAATCATCAATAGCTACTCTATAGCCTAGTCGACCATATTGTTGCAAGACTTCCCGCAAGTGACTATTGCTATCAATGACAACACGTTCTGTAATCTCAATCTCGATACACTCCGGGTGAATTCCCGCGTTGACAAAGATTGTATGAAAGAGCTCGCGAAAAGTCGGGTCTAGAAGTTCTCGTGATGTTAAATTGATGCCCACATTCACATCAATACCTTGTCGCTTCCATATTAAAATCTGTTTTGCACATTCTCTTGCCACCCATAAAGATATCTCCCGGATGACACCAATATCTTCAGCTACTTTGATAAATACATCTGGGCCAATCTGCGCTTCTCCTTTACGGTTCCAACGAATTAAAGCTTCAACGCCGCTAATGGTTTCTGTTCGCAAATCAATCTTAGGCTGGTAGACTAGATAGAAGTCGTGATTTCGAATGGCATGGGTTAGGGCATTGGTTACATCAAATGTCATTCGATTAGCTTGATCAATCGCTTCATTATAATAGAAAATTCCCGGCACATGAAGTTCACCTTGATCAGACGCACTGCGTACACGTGACAAAATATCGAAAACGCTTTTGCCATGTTCAGGATATTTGACAACACCTACTTTTACCAATAACTGTATTCGATAGCCATTGGTATTCATAGGGTTTGCAAAGAATGCATAAAATTGCCGGGTTACTTCTTCTATATAGTCGTCTGAAGAATCTTCTATAACAGACAAAAACTCTGAACGCCCATGAGAATAACAGATATGATTTTGAAAATTCCTTCTCATCTTGTTTCCCAAGTCCTGAATCATATCATTCACCGTCGCGTCATCAACATACTTGCTGATCATATCAAGATTAATCATTCGATAAAGAACAAGACTAAAAGGTATCTTCTTGTCAATAAGACGATCCAAATCTTGGTTTAATTTATTTGTATTATATAACTTGGTATATATACTTCGAAGGTCAGACTCGCGCATTTGATTATTCAGATGATTTAAACGTCCAACCAAATATCCTGAAACTCCACCGACTAAGACAAAGAAAAACATACGAACCAACCACGTATGTGGCGTCTGCATGATATTAAGCTTAACATCAATCGGCATAAGGGGCCCTAGAGAAAGACCTGCTATGACTGCCGTGATAAATGTTTCTCTACGTCCAAAGAAATATGCCGATGAGAGAATAGCTAGATACATCAAATGAGGCAAGGCATTACTTGTCCCTCCACTTAAATAGACCAAAGCTGCATAAATACCAATCTGAATAAGCACAAATACCCATTTGAGCCAATAACGTATTGTTCTGTTTTCACGGTATCTTTGTAAAACCATCGAGTCGCCCTCACTTCCCTTATAGTTCTTTCGCCTCTGTCTACTTATAAGTATACCATAAAATTTGCGATATCCAATAATAAAATATGTGCAATCCATGTCGCCTAGAGTTTCATGAGCTCAAGAAAAGACCATGCAACGGATTCTAAACTCGCTGACGCTCAAACAGAAGAATCCTTGTCTTGCATGGTCTTTTCTTTTCGCTTTGAAACTCTACAGCTTATGGCTAAGCGTATATTTTACTATTGGACATCTTTGCTATATCGCGAAACAGAAATATTTATAAACGTCACATTTATATAGAAGGGCGTCACTGTCTGTTCTTAGATTTAAGCCGGAGGTTTTATTTCAGTCGTCGAAATCTTTGGTTTCGATTTACCCTTGATGGCATAGAAAATCAATGCTACAATGCCTTAAATTCGACGGGATATGTCTGTCTGTTCTTGAGTGATCGCCGTCGGTAACCTTAAACAGCATTGATTTTTTATGCTGTCAAGGGCGACGTTTATCACCAATACATATATTTTATATTGAATATCTAGCTATCTTACGATACTTAAAAACACGTTCATTCTTGAATGCCCACACATAAAAAACATGCTTTGTCACAAGCGTTAGAGTTTTGCTCGAAAGAAAAAGATTATGCAAATACAGGATTCCTCTGTTTGAGCGACAGCGAGTTTGGAATCCGTTGCATAATCTTTTGATAAGAGCTTAAAACTCTAAGCGAAGTGAATCGGCATGTTTTTTATGTGCGGGCATAGATTATTACATATCATATTCAACTTCTAAATAATTTTCTGACACATTGACACTTTGTTTTTCGGCTCTTTTTGCTTTGATTTTAGCTTTTTTCCCTTCAAATAAGGAGTACATTGTTGGTACAACACCTAGCGTTAATACGGTTGCCATAAAAAGTCCTGAAATAAGTGCCACACCCATTGGAGCAAAGAATGGATCGGATAGTGTTATGGGAAGGATTCCACCGGCTGTTGTAATTGTGGTCGCCATAACAGGAACGAATCTTGTAGCACCTGTTTCAATAATGGCATCATTCATTTCATATCCTTCATGACGCAAATAGTTAATATAGTCAACAAGGACAATGGCATCATTTACAGCAATCCCTACCAGGGCAACTACACCAATAAAGGCAACAAAGCCAAAATTATAGCCGGTAAGCAGTAGACCAAGCATAACACCAATAATGGATAAGGGCACAGTGAACAAGATGATAAATGGTTGTGAAAGAGAATTAAACTGTACCGCTAAGATGATAAATACTAATAAGAAAGCCATAACCATATTTAACATCATATCACCAAAGGAATCCCCCATGGCTTCCATTTCTCCTCCAAAACTCATCGAAACTCCATCCCTAAACTGATAATTGCTTATGGCTTCTTGAAAAGCAGCTGTCGCTTCAGTGGCAGTCCACTTGTCTTTGTTAATGCCTGCTGCTACATGAACGATTCTTTGTCCGTCTTCATGGGAAATCGATTGAACACTTTGGGTTTCGACGATGGTCGCTACTTGAGAAAAAGGTACAGCAGCACCCATTCTATTGTAGAAGACTAAGTTTTCTAAGTCATAAATGGTATTTAGCTTTTGCTCCATTGTTTTGATAACAATATCTATATCATCCTGATTATCTCTATATGTAGTTGCCACAATACCATTAATCGAACTTCTTATTGACAAAGCAATAGAATACTCGTCAAGTCCAAAAGTTGCCGCCCTTTCATTATCTACCTTAACTTCAAGCTCGGGAGAACCTTTTCCAAAACTCGTTCGCGGATCTCTGATACCTTCCATTGAAGCTAAGATTTCTTTAAAATCATTGGCCGTTTTTTCTAAATCATCAAGATTATCCCCTTGAATCTTTACATAAACCGGAGCACCACTAGGAGGCCCGGATTCTAATTCATTCACATCAATATCCGCTCCGGGAATTAACTTAACTTCACTACGAATTGCTTTTGCAATCTCTGAACTTGTTCTTTCTCTTAGATTAGAATCAAGTAGATTAATATTAATGGAAGCAATGGTTGGATTATTCCCTGCGCTTGTATCTAAATCACTAAATATATCCATACCGTCTGTTCCGATATAGCTGACGAAGTTATCGATTTCAGGAACTTTTGAAACAATCTCTTCAACCTTTTCTGTTATCTCTTTTGTTGTTTCTATTGTTGAGCCATTTGGTGTCTTAATAGCGACGGTTAATGTCGGCATATCTTCGCCACCAAACATCTCAACCGCTAAGATACCGGTAAATGGCATACTGACGCATATTAAAAAGATAAAAAATACCGAACCGATAAAAAGCACTTTTCTATATGTTTTTGTGATGATCCAATGTAGAATTTTTGTATAGGTCTTTATAATAAAATGATCATTGTGCGCTACATTGTTTCCAAATTGCTTAATGGCCATTCCGCTACCAAAGAGAATAGCAGCTATATAGGAAAGTGATGTTAAGGACTGCATAAATGGTCGCTCAAAATCAGCAAACGCTAATAAGGATAGAAGGATAACAAGCAAAATGGATGCTATTTTTATGGGGGTTTCATTTCTTTTATTCTTCGGCTTCCCATTACCTTGTAACAAAATAGCACAAATAGAAGGCGTGATTGTAATCGCAATAAAGAAAGAACAGGTAAGTGTTATGATTATGGTCATTGGAATCGGTTTTATAAAATCACCCATTATACCCGAAGTGAATAACATGGGGAAAAAAGCAGCTACCGTCGTTAGTGTTGAGGCTAGAATTGCAGGTGCAATTTGGTTTGTTGCCACTAAGGAAGCGATATTGGCTCTTAGCCCTTTCTTTCTTAATCGGTCTATATTTTCCATGACAACGATTGCATTATCCACTAGCATACCCACAGCAAGGACCAGGGAGAACATGGTGATTTCATTTAATGTATTACCTGTAAGCTTTAGAAAGCCAGCAGCAGCTAATAAGGACATTGGAATCACCAAGGAGACAATGATGGCTTCTCGTAGACCAATAAATAAAAACAATACAATAATAACTAAAAATAATCCTGAGATGGCATTATTGGTAACAGACCCAAGTTGACTATCCACATAATCCGCTTTATCAGCAATTAACGTTAGCTCATAATCTTTGGGTAATATTTCTTTAACCTCTGATAATCTTTCTTCTACGCTTTCTTTAATCTTAACTTCATCTGCATTATCATTTCTTAATACAGCAAGAACAACCGTGTTTTCACCGCCGCTTTTATGAATAAATACGTTTCTATCCTCAAAGGTATCTTCAATGCTAGCAACATCTTTTAAGAAGATTTTACTATTGGGATTGGATCCGACAATAACCTCTTCTATATCTTGAATATTTTCGAACTTTCCGATTGTTCTTACACTATATTCTTTATCATTTAATGTAAGATTCCCTCCCGGAAAACTTATATTGGAAGCGGACAAAGCATTGCTAATATCATTCAGTGATAATCCATAAAGTGCTAGTTTTTGTGGGTCCACAGTAATCTCGATTTGTCGTTCAATATCGCCAACGAGAGTGACCTCTTTGACTCCGTAGGCTAATTCCATTTCCTTTTGAAGTATTTTACCATATTCTTGTAGGTCTATAATATCTTGATCACTCGTCAACGAATAGATCAGCACAGGGCTTTGGCCTGTTTTCATATCAAAAACTTCGGGTGTTTCAGCGTCACTTGGCAATTTTGAGTCAATTCCTGAAAGTTTCTCTTTTGCTTCTCGAACTTTTTCATCGACATCTTCACCCGTTTCAAACTCAAGGAAAACGATTGAACTTCCATTTCCTGATGAAGATGTGATTTCTTTAACACCTTCCATTTCTTCCAAACGTTTTTCAATGGGTTCTGTCACAAGCGTCTCCACTTCTTCAGGGGATGCACCTACATATAGGGTTTGAACATAAGCAAATGGAATGGTAACTTTGGGTTGGGCTTCTCTTTGTAACGCGTTGTAATTGCCAATACCCCAGATAGCAAGGGCAATGATAATAAGTACTGTTATTCGATAGCGCTTAATAAATATCCCTGCCCATTTACCAAGGGGGTTCTTTTTTAAGGATAACTCAGGTATTTCTTTATGATCCATCTTCACACTCATTCCCCTTTCTATTCAATAATCGTAACTTTTTCTTGGTGATCAACGTACTCCCTACCGGATACAATGAGCAATTGACCGGGTTCTAGTCCTTTGATAACTTCAACTTCTTTTCCATTATCTAATCCTAATTGGACCGGTAGAACTTGCACAATGTCATCCTTGACCACATATGCATACCAATTGCCTTGGGATAATTCTAAATCATTACGATTGACAACAAGGACGTCTTTAGCTTCATTTTTCATAACACGTACTTCTGCAAACATCCCCGGTTTTATTTGATGATGACTATTATCTATCTTCACTTTCACAGGATAGGTAAAATTCGTTTGATTAGGTACAGGGCTTATCTCATAAACTGCTCCTCTATATTCTTCGTCCGAAATTGTTTTGATACTAACATATACTTCATCATCAAGATGAATCGTATTCATCAATTGGTCTGTAACATTTATGGTAACAAAAACCGTATCCATGTCTATAACTGTATAGGCCGGAAAACTCGAGTTATAGATTTCTCCTGTTTCTATATTTTTTGTAGCGATTGTCCCGTCGATAGGACTTATCACGTTTAAATCGGCTAGAGTTTCCTTCGCATTATTATATTGAATAGCTAAGGCGTCTTTTGAAGCAAAGGCTTGTTCTAACTGGTTTTTTGCAAGTGATACGCCCTCAGGTAATTGTTTATCTCTTAATAAGGTATAGCTTTCTTCTAACGTTTCATAGGCATTTTTTGCTTGTAGATAGGCTTGTTCAACTCCATCAAATTCAATTTTAGAGACAATACTATCTTCATATAAAGCTTTTGTATTTTCATAGTTTGTTTTTGCATTGTCATAAGTGATCTTGGCACTACTAAGCGAGGATTCCATTTGAATAAGCTGGTTTTTTTCTTGACTCCCAGAAGCCATATTAACATTTAAATTGGCTGAATTCACAGCTGCCTGAGCTGAATTCACTTGACTTTCTAAAGCTTCAACATTATGTCTCATATCCCTTTCATCAAATGTAAATAATACGTCCCCTTTTGACACATTATTTCCTACCGTAAAATAAGTTTGGGCTATTTCTCCTGAGTATTTTCCCATAATACTCACTTCTTTTATCGGTTGAATTTGACCTGTAAAAACCGCTTCTTCCCTTATGGTCCCTGTCGTAACCGGTAAAACTCTAACCGGAGTATAGGCTTCATCAGTAGCCTTAACAATCTCTCCTTCTTTTTGACATCCTGTAACCAATACGATACCGATGAATAATAGTATTGGTAATAAACTAAAATTTTTCATAAATCGAACAAACCTCCTAAAAAATATTTAACCTGATTATCGTAATAATTTATATCAATTCCACATAATTATAGCATAATCAGGAATTAGAAAGATTAAACATGCATTAAAAAATAGTTAAATGGGAATTACTTTTCGCTTTATATTATATATGTCCAATAATAAACTATGTGCCAACCCATTTCACCTAGAGTTTCATGAGCTTAAGAAAAGACCACGCAACGGATTCTAAACTCGCTGTTGAAACTCTACGGCTTATGGCTAAGCGTATATTTTACTATTGGACATCTAGCTATATCGCGAAACGGGAACAATTATAAATGTCACATTTTAGAGAATACATTTAATGGACGGGCGTCACTGTCTGTTCTTAGATTTAAGCCGGAGGTTTTATGCTGTCAAGGGCGACGTTCGTTACCAATGAACATCTTCCTATCTTACGACACCCAAAAATACGCACATTCTTGAATGCCCACACATAAAAAACATGCTTTGTCACAAACCGTAGATTTTCTTCGCGAAAAGAAAGAAATCATGCAAATTGGGATTCCTCTGTCTGAGCGACAGCGAGTTTGGAATCCCTTGCATGATTTCTTGATAAAGCGATTAGAAAATCTAAGTGAAGTGAATCGGCATGTTTTTTATGTGTGGGCATGACCTATTTGCTTGATTTCTTCCACTGATAAACCGGTTAAATCAGCTATATCTTCAATACTCAATCCTTTTTCCAAAGCTTTTTGTACCATTTCAATTTTTGTTTTGTTCACGCCTTGTTCTATTCCTTCTTCGTGAGCTATTCGTTCTCGCGTACGCTGGTCCATCAAATATTTTTCATGGGCTTCGATGCGTTCTCGTACTAGATCATCTGCAGACATTTTTGAATATTCCTCATATGCCATCTTAAACACATCCTCTCTTTCCACTAATTCATTAATCATTTCATCTTGCTCCTGATCACCTAAGTTTTTAATAAAAAACATCCAAGATTTGTAGCCTTCATCTGTCATTATTATATCATGGATTTTTGGCAACTGAAAGTAATGAATCTCTAAATCATCATCTAGCAAAAAGTGTTCATTTACTTCGAGTACCTTGAATACATTGTGGTTCTTTTCACTTTCATAAATACAAAGACTGTCTACAATATTGATACAAATACTTTTATGCACTTCCACATAATCATTACCACGCATTTCTTGTTCGCTGTGGAGTTTGCTCCAATAAAAAAGACTTCTCTTTCGATATATCTTACCTGCATTGACTTGCATCTCAACGTCTACATATTGTCCATTCATTAACTTCACTTTAATATCAAAAATCACTTCTTTTTCATCTTCTTTTTCTCTTATTGAAAACGGATTTTTATGTTCTATTGCAGTAATCTTCTCTGTTCCTTTTCGTTCTAATAGAGCATTGAGTAGATGCATCAACAACTGTTTTGAAGGTTCTTCATCCCTTCCAAACACTGCTTTAAATAATAAATCATTTGTTAACTTATATCGTTTTTTTGACATACAGCTCTCCCTTACTTTTTCTTATAAGTATAGCTGAACATCTACATAGTTTATATCCCACTTTTGACTTAAAAATACGCACATTCTTGAATACCCACACATAAAAAACATGCTTTGTCACAAACCGTAGATTTTCTTCGCGAAAAGAAAAAAATCATGCAAATTGGGATTCCTCTGTCTGAGCGACAGCGAGTTTGGAATCCCTTGCATGATTTCTTGCTAAAGCGGTTAGAAAATCTAGGTAAAGTGAATCGGCATGTTTTTTATGTGTGGGCATTTCCCTTTACCGGTACCCAGTACTCGGATTTATACTCGGGAGAACTTGGATCACCCGGCATATATACTTCCAGTTCAGTTGTTCCAGCGTGTTCAAAGTCTACAGAAGGAAACCATTCAGAATATATTCTCTGAATCACTTTTTGTAAACTCTCCGGCAAGGGTCCGGTTGCTTCAAACACGGCATAGGTACTTGCCGGGATTGTTTTTTCTTCCCATCCATCTTTTGAAAAATTATTTTTTTCAATCATGATTCCGTAGTCAAAAACACCTTCGTCCATGTTCATGTCGGCACAAACACCCAGAACACCCATTGGGCCCATATGCTCCATTAATGTTGCATATTCGCCGTTGTCCATGACTTCATTCCAAAACTTGGGAATGATCTTGAAGTTTTCTCCATCTTTAACGGTTACTTTCTTGACAGGTCCAACAACAGTAAAACTTTCTTTTTCAACGATTTTTACTTTCATTTCCTCAACTCCTTTTATTTGCAATTGAAAGGTTAATTTGGGTTGCATGTTCAAGTAGGGTTTTTGGCTTCGTACCTTTGTCGGCGAATAACCAAATTGACGTTTGAAAGATTTCGAAAATCCTTCCGGTGTTTGATACCCATACTTGAATGCAATCTCGATGATTTTTTCATCGGTCATTAATAAATCATTGGCCGCTAATGCTAATCGACGGTTACGAATGTATTCGCCTAAGGTTAAACCTGTAACCACATGAAACAAACGTTGAAAGTGAAACTTTGAACAACATGCAATCTTTGCCACTTCCTCCATCTCAATCTCTTCTTGCATCTTAGTTTCCACATAACTCAATGCTTTCTGAAACGCTTCTAAACCCGTCATATCGGCCTCCCATTTATTAATCTAGATTTATATTAACACTTTCTAAGGAGTTGTACCTGTCTTTTTTTGCTTGATTGCGACATCAATTCTGCAACTTTCTTATCGTATAATTTATTTTACTGGCGTCTTTTTTATAGGCTTTTATCTTCCATTTTTCTAAAAAAGATATTGTATCAGACAACTTTTGTTCAATAATCTGATCTAGAATCAAATTGATAACTTCTCTGTTTACCGTCCTAAATTCTTCAACTAATGCTTCTTCACCATCATTAGGCACATTAATAATTTTATTTAGCATTTCTTCTGCAAAAATCGGCTTATAGACTTCCCATCCATAACCCGTGAAAATAATCATCGGTAATCTACCGTCATATGATATTTGCAGGTAATTGCGTCTAATCATCCAATCCACAATCACTTCAATATCCGCCATTTTCATTTGCCTATAATAACCATAACTCGGACACTGATCCAATGCGTGTTCTAAGACTTTTTTGTCCTTAGATCCTTTTAAAATTTTAACCAGCATTGTTCTTCCGGCTATACCAATAATCTCATCTGCCGCCCTAAGTATCTTAGCAATTTCTTCATTCTTTAATTGTTTGATATGCCTTGTATCATTTAAGGCTATTCTGATCTTTGGTTTTCTAGCCATAAAATTACACCAACTCCTCTTAAAGTTTTTATTGCATCATTATTATATCATAGATTTTGAACATCTTTCTACCTTACGATACTCAAAAAACACGCACATTCATGAATGCCCACACATAAAAAACATGCTTTATCACAAACCTTAGATTTTCTTCGCGAAAAAAAGAAATCATGCAAATGGGGATTCCTCTGTCTGAGCGACAGCGAGTTTGGAATCCCTTGCATGATTTCTTGTTAAGCGATTAGAAAATCTAGGTGTAGTGAATCGGCATGTTTTTTATGTGTGGGCATGACCCTTACTCTGTCTTAAACCGCTTCAACAGATCTTCGAGTTTTCCGGATAAGGCACGAAGCTCTTCCGAGGAACTACTAACTGAACGCACAGTCTCTGCCTGAACTTCCATAGATGCTGTAACTTCTTCGGATGCTGCGGCTGTTTCTTCTGAAACCGCTGAGATATTCTCGATTGAACCGACAACTTCTTCTTTTTTTGCCGAGATTTCATTGACTTTATTAGTGGCTTGTTCAATCATTCGTGTAATATCTTCAATGACTGAGAAAATAACTTGGAAAGAGGCCTCAACTTCTTTTACCGATGTATTTTGCAAGTCGCCGCTTTCTTTAACCACACTCATAATCTCTGTTGTTTGACTAGATTGGTCCTGAATCTCTTGAATGTGTTGTTGAATCTCTTTAACCGCATTGGCCGATTCTTCGGATAATTTACGAATCTCTTCTGCAACAACAGCAAAACCTCGTCCGTGTTCACCCGCTCGCGCTGCTTCTATGGACGCATTTAAGGCTAATAGATTGGTTTGATCAGCAATCGAATAAATCGTTCCGACAATGGTTCCGATGGTATGGCTCTTGCTATCTAAGTTATTAACTGCATCTTCGATACGAATAATAGCAGAATCACTTTCAATCGAACGTTCACGTAATGTTTTAATCACTGTGTTTGATTTTTCATTTTGCTCTTTTACGTTGTCCGCTTTGTCGGTCATTTCTTGAATATAGGTGAGCAACTGATCTAGAGATGTGTTTAACTCATTGGCTTTGATAACACCCATCTCAGAGTCTTTTGCCTGATCGCTGGCACCGAGAGCAATCTCTTGAACAGTTTTTGACACTTCTTCTGCTGATAGCAGTGCGGTCTCTGCATCTCTAGACAAGCCCTCCGAAGCTGAACTCACACTTTCAGATGCATGTTTGGTTTCACTCACCAGATGGCTTACATTATCCAGCATGGCATTAAATGCCGTAGCCATATGGGCGATTTCGTCTTTTCCTTTAATCTGAACCCGTGCGGAAAAGTCACCTTCTTTGACCGTATTCATGACATTTTGCAGTTTTTCCACCGGTTTTGTAATCATTCTAGAAAAAATCGCACTAATCACAATAACGATGGCAAAAGTAATCAATCCGATAATAATGATTTGGATTAAAATCGGTAATGCTTTGTTAAAAAACTCTGCGTTATCAAGGGCTACCATCACTGTCCATCCGGTCTCTTTGACTTCGCGATAGATACCGAATCGATTCATATTATTATAGTTATAGAATACTGTACCACTCGTACTTTGAGTAATGGCCTCTTTTATCTCCGGAATCGGAACCTCTTCGCCAATAATTGTTTCATCTTTATGGGTAAGCACATTTCCTACACGATCTAGGATAAAGGGATATCCTGACTCAAGGATTTGTATTGCATTCATTTCTTCTGCTAAGGATGCGACATTGATATCCGCCGCAAGGACTCCGATAATCGAATCATCCCGTCCATAGATTGGGACTGCAACCGACGTAATAATCGTTCCATCAGAAGCATTTACATAAGGATCTGTCCATATAGCACTCTCTGATTCCACCGCATCTTGATACCAGGGACGTTCCATCGGGTCAAACCCTTCCGGCAAATCTGCATCCGGATAGATATAGAATTCTTTATTCTTATACCCAACATATACGTTACTCACTTTGTCAAATTCGTCGATATAATTGGCAAATTCATGCATTAAGGCTCGCGTATCACGTTCATAATAGGCTTTTTGCAAGCTTTCGTTAATGCGCATAACACTTAGCGCGTGCCGATATGTTTCCATATCTTTTGATATATTCCCTGACATCTCGTCAACTAATGACTCTGTTACTTCACGAATTTCTTCTAAAAAAATACTTTGGGTTTTTAGAAAGGACAATCCTCCAAGCGCCGTCAGCGCAAATAAAATGGTAATAATAAATGTAAGACTTAATTTCATTCTAAGTTTCATGGCATCCTCCTTGACTATGTTTTCATTCCACTTGTGTGTATCGGACGGTTTATGTGAAAGCTTTACTTATATTCGCAAAAAGATGTCCAATAATGAGATGTCCAATAATAAAATATGTGCAATCCTTTTCGCCTAGTGTTTCATGAGCTTAATAAAAGACGATACAACGGATTCTAAACTCGCTTACGCTCATACAAAAGAATCCTTCTTTTGTATCGTCTTTTATTTTCACTTTGAAACTCTACGGCTTATGGCTAAGCGTATATTTTATTATTGGACATCTTGTTATCTATCACGAAACACAAAATCACGAGCATTTATAAATTCCGCGCAATAAAGATTCAGTAATTTTTAACGTATTTCAATATGAATATTTTTATCTAAACATCCGGCAATCTTGATAAGAAAATCTAGAGAAGGATTATATGATCCACTTTCTAATCTAGATATATTTGACTTTTTTGTTCCGGCTCTTCGTGCTAATTCTTCTTGAGTAATGTGCATAACCTTTCTGGCTTCAATAATTTGAGATATTATTTCATATCTCGGTTTTAATTTTTCATACTCTTTTTTAAACTCTTCATCTTTCATTAATTGCTGTTTGATAACATCGAGTTTTACACCATTTTTATGCATTATTGACACCTTCTTTCATAATCCAATTTATATTTTCTAGCTTTTTCAAGTTCTCGTTCAGGAATTTTTTTTGTTTTTTTTATAAAACCATTTAAAAGTATAAAAGAACTTTCGTTATAAAGGAAATAAAAAATTCTAGATATATCACTAGAGAATTTTGCTCTTAACTCGAAAATATCTTTGTTTTTATTACCTTTAATTGATTTAACATGCGGTTCTTTCAAATCTCGACCATGTTCTTTAAGCAATTCAATCTCTCGAAAAGTTTTAGCACGTAATTTAGGTGGTAATAACAATAAAAATTCTTGTACGGGAATACTTCCATTTTCCTTTTGATAGAATTCTATTTCATACAATACAAACCTCTTTTCAGCATATTACACTTAACTATATGTTATCATATACGATAATATTGTTCAATGCTTTTTTCTTTTAGTATAGCTGAACATCTATGTTGTTTGTATCCTACATCTGCCTTAACTATTCGCACATCTATAGACTAGCATACACTGTGTTACGCAATTTTCGCGTTAAGCTTGTGGTTCCTGCATCTTTTTTTTGCATCATGATGAGTATGGTTAAATTATCTTCCGGGCAGTTACAAAAATAGGCGCCGAGCCATCCATCCCATCCGTATTCTCCATTGCTTCCCAGAAGTCCGGCTTGCCTATGGTCCGTCATTACACGCATTAAGTTTCCAAAACTATGGCCACTTAAGGTATGCCAAAGATCGAAGTTTTCTTGTTGTTCCGCTTGTAACGTTGATGACGTTAAGTAGTTAACCGTTTTGGGCTTAAGTATTTGTACATTATCGAGGCTTCCTCTATTCATGAGCATTTGTGCGAAGCGTGCATAGTCATCAATCGTTGATACCAACCCTGCGCCTCCGGATTCAAATGCCGGTTGACGATCCATTGCGTTGATTATTCCAAGATGATTACCTTCATATGGGAATCGGTCGTTCTTGTTTGTCATTTCGTAAGCGGTCGCTAAACGATTTCTTTTTTCTTGCGGTAGCCAAAATCCGGTGTCACGCATCCCCAATGGTTCAAATATTTTTTGTTCTAAAAATCTTCCAAACTTCTGGCCACTGACGACTTCAACAATTGCACCTAGTACATCTGCCGAGGTTCCATACTGCCAAGAAGTCCCCGGTTGAAAGGTTAAGGGGCATTGACCCAAGCGATTGGCAATCTCAAGCGTACTTAAGGCCTTTTCCCCCAAGAGTTTTTGGTCTATTTCTTGGAAAAGTTCAAGCGTTGCTTCTCCTGCGAGATTTTCATCATTGGGATATACAAGTCCTGAGGTCATTGATAACAAGTCTTTAATCGTAACATCCCGCATCACCGGAATGAGTTGACCGTATGCATCGACTTTTTGACCGATAAAGCCCGGTATATATTGGCACACCGGATCAAATAGATCTATCTGACCGCCTTCCAATAATATCATAACTGCAGCAGCTGTTATGGGCTTTGTCATTGAATACAAGCGAAAAAGAGTGTCGCGTTTAATGGGGCGATTGCTTGCAATATCCGCAAGTCCATCCTCGTGATATAAGCTTTCTTGTCCGTCCTTAATGACAAGCATATTGGCACCGGCCACGTCACCGTTTTTAATTCCTGTGTGTAGGACTTCTTTGATCTGATTCATGGTGTTACTAGCTAACATATTAAGCCTCCTGAAAAGTTATTTATGGTATAATAGTGTCATCAAAGATTAATGAGGTGATTGAAATGAGTATAAAAGTAACAGTGATTATACAAAAAGAGGAAAATTGGTATGTTGCTAAATGTGTTGAGAACAATATTGCTTCTCAAGGTAAAACCATAGAAGAAGCTATAGATAATTTAACCGAAGCTCTTCAACTATATTATGAAGATGACAATACACCTATCTTGTTTTCCATAGTGCCATTGGATGATTTTTAATACGTTGCAAAATTTTCTCATCTTCAAATAGAAGTTCCGGAATGTAATCACCACATTCAAATCTACTTAGAAATTCCTTCTCTTCCTTTGTCAAAGTCTACTATTCCGAATAAATCTTCGGGCACCATTAGTCCCCATTCATTATTATAATAGTTATCTTCTTTTACTTCGTTTACAAGATACCGTTTACTCTTACCTATGTTGTTTTTACAGTACTTTATAAATTCTTTTGAAAGTTGCATCTCTTTTCGGTAATGATTAAGAAAATATCCTACTCGTTGATACAAACCCTGGATATCATATACATCAAGATATCGCTTAAGCTTCTTTTCATTTAAATACTGAATTCCTTCTAAGCAGTTAAGAAGCTCTTCAAGGCCACCTATTTTGTTAAAGTCTCGGATGCTATCTATAACAGTTCTTTCTAAATCCGTTATTTTGATTCCGGTAGTGTTTTTTGCCTCTAAAATACCTTCATTCATTTTGGATGCAATGAATTTATATGTTATATGGTTATACTCAAAGTGATTGAACTTTGTTTCCGAGGAAACATATATTTCATTAAAAACTTGGTTCGTCAATCCATAATATTCAAATGCACTATGATGAGATATATAAGCGGTATCCGTTATTGCACAGGCAATTTGATAACGTGTCGCTAGCAATTGACCTGTTGCCGGATTAACAACGGAGTATATATTTTTTCGTATCTTTTTAACTAATTCTTTTTTCATAAAACGATTCAACTGCGAATAAGCCGTTTTTTCATTACCAGTAATTTTTTTTACCTCATCAATTGTAAACACCGGATACTTTGCTAGCTCGGTATAAACACTCACTTTTCTCACCTCTTTTTAAATTTGTCATGATTTTCTGCGTAATTGAAGAATAACGTTCTTTTATTAAAACTTTTTGACTATTAAAGTTGTTATAATGCATCTTTTTTTAATTTTATCACGTTATTCTTCAAAAGTAAAGAAAATCGTTCCATTATTAAAACAAACTATATGAATACCTGCCTATAAAATATACGCTTTTTTCACGAGCCGTAGTGTTATGTCCGGCAGGTATAAATATTCTCCACTTCATTGCATCAATAGGTTCTAAGTCTGGTGAAACTGTCTTGACGAAACGGATTCCAAACTCACTTCGTTCAAACAGTGGAATCCTTAACTTTCGTCAATCCCTTCCACAGCCTAAGAACCTCTACGATTTATGAGAAGTTCATATTTTCACCTACCGCAAACGCGAGTTTACGTTTCTAAGCTTACTGCTTCTATAGTCTTTCTTCGTGAATGAAAAAATCATGCAAAGTTGGATTCCTCTGTCTGAGCGACAGCGAGTTTGGAATCCATTGCATGATTTTTTTATTTCACGACTAGAAACTCTAGACGAACTGAATCGGAGTATATTTTTTATGCAGGTATGCCTTATAGGCAAGTGCTCTTCACTACAAGCGTTCCATAACCCTCAAGTTCTACGTCACCTTGAAGGGTTTCACCGGTGTAGAGATTGACGACGGATTGATGGAAAGTCACCCTTGCTTTTTCTTTTTTAAAGTTAAGGATGAAAATGTAGCATTCTGCCTCTTTTTTTCGTACAGCGATTTCGCAGGTCCTTGGTCCTGTCACAATCTCAGATAAGGGGCTTATTACGCCTAGTTTTTTCATGAAAGTCTCTGCAGATTTCGCTGTGAAGGCTGTTCCGTAGTAGTAGACGCTTCCTTGGCCAAAAGTGTTGGATACGAGGGCACCTGAACCCGGATAATCTCCTGTAACAATGGTCCCTTCTTGCTTTGCCGAACCGCCTATGGGTTCGACGAGATCAAGGAAGATGCTGGCTTCAAGTATGTCGCCGTCCCACTCAATGGTTACTTTTTCTGAATCCGGAGCAATGAATGTGTACTCATATACATCGGCGCCAGTCATCTTACGTGCCAAACCCGGGAGTTTTTCCATGACACACTGGCCGGTCATGTCTTTATAGCCTGTTCGACATCCAAAGACCAGGGTTCCTCCTTGTTCCGCATATGCCTCGAGTAAGACAATACGTTCCGGTGTCAGGATTGTTGCATGGGTATAAAAAAGGACTTTATAGGATTTTAAATCATCGAGGGTCGTATCGTCTTGAAGATAAAGGTAATCCATGGGAGTGTGGCTAAGTTGCGCCGCTTCAAAGAGAGCAGCTTGACTAGCTTTTTCCACACGCTTATGCCAAGTGTCAAGTTCTGCGTCCCACACATTATCATAATCTTTGATGACGCCAACCTGGGCTTGGTATTTTGCACCGGCAATCTCTCTCATATGGTCCAGTTTTTCTCGTAGATCCTTGACTTCACTTAGTCGGCGATTATCTCGATTCGAATAATCTAAGATGCCGTGCCAATAGATTTCCGTTCCCATTGTACATGTACGCCATCGAAAATAGCTGATAAAATCAGCACCGTGGGCAATGGATTGCATGGTCCAGAGGCTAAGTTGTCCCGGTCGTGGTGCCGGTGCTTCCATTCGTGTGTTCCAACCGTTAGGGCCGGACTGCTGCTCCATAATGCCAAATCGACTCGATATGGAACGGGTTTCTGCAAGATTATGACTCCACCATCGATCACGAAGGGCTTCTGGTGATGGGTCATACATATCTAATGAATATCCAAAGTTTGGATAGGAGTCATAGGTGTAAAAGTCTAAACTTTCTTTGGTCATTTGATGGTTATCTAAGTGTCCGAACATGCCGTTTGTCGTCACAAAATCATCCAGTTTAATGTATTTTCGTATAATATCCGCTTGCAGCTTGGCATATTTTCGTGCACTATCTGATATGAAGCGATAATAATCTAAAACACGATGAGGATTGGTCGAATCACTGACCGTTTTTTGCGGTACATAAACCTCTTCCCAATCGGTATACATTTGATTCCAAAAATCTGTGCCCCAAGCCTTATTCAAATGATCGAGATCTATATATTTTTCCTGTAAAAATTCTCTAAAGGCCACGTTATCGCTTTCTGAATAGAAGTTATTCAGCTCACAATTTAACTCATTATCAATCTGCCAGCCGATAATATTTGGATGGGACCCGTAATGAGATGCGAATTTTTCCACGATAATCTTTGTCAGTTCTATGTATTTTAGTGAATTGTAGTTGTAATGTCGTCTGGCTCCATGGCGATACTTGACGCCTTCCATGCTTGCATTAAGTACTTCCGGATATTTATGGGTTAACCATGCCGGTGGCGTCGCCGTGGGTGTACAAAAGATCACTTTCATATCCATCTCCGCGGCTAGTTCTAGGAAGCTATCAAAAAATGCAAAGGTAAATTCACCCTCTCGCGGTTCGACTTTGCTCCAGGCAAACTCTGCGATACGAACGACTTCAATACCATTTTCCTTCATACGTTCTAAGTCACTGCGCCAAAGTTCTTGTGGCCAGTGCTCCGGATAGTAACAGGTTCCTAATGTTAATCCGTCTCCTTGTAATATGTTTTCCATGCTGTTTCCTCCTCAAATTTTTAGATTATTTGTTGACAGTACATTCATGGTTCCTGGCACCCACCTGGCACTAGCCTTTGACGGCTCCTGCGGTTAATCCGTCCATAAAGTACTTGGATGCGAATAAGAAGCAGATGAGTAGTGGCAATACGGCACATGTACTGGCTAACATCATGGCCCCGTAGTCTGTTCCCCGGTCAGAGACCATGCTTTTAAGTAGTAGGGATAAGGTGTAATACTCTTCTTTTCGTAAGATAAGTAGGGCTTGCATAAATTCATTCCAAATGTTGACAAATTGCATGATTCCTAGAGACGCATAGGCCGGTTTTAGTATGGGTGCGATGACTCGAAAAAAGATTGTCCATTCACTACATCCGTCAATCCGAGCCGCTTCCATAAGCGAACGAGGAACATTATTTTGACAATACTGGCGCATCCAAAAGATTCCGAAGGCGTTAGCACTTCCCGGTATGATTAATGCTGCAAAGTTATTAATCCAACCGAATTTACTCATCATGATGAACCAAGGAATAATTCCTGCTGTAAAGGGCACCATCATGGTTCCCAACAAGACAACAAAAAGTTGTTTTTTCCCCGGAAAATCATAAACAGAAAATGCATAGCCACCGATTGAACTAAAAAACAGAACTAGCACAGTATTCAAACTTGTGACCATGAGACTGTTTAGAAAAGCTCTCGGAAGATTAACAGCATCAATCATATTTTTAAAGTTTGTAATCAGATTCCCTCCAAAGTTCATAACCGGTGGAAACGAATAAATCTCATTGGTAGATAAGGTTGACATGACGAACATCATGTAAAAAGGTAATAGCATGACTAGGGCAACACTTATTAATATGAGATATAAGCTTGTTTTCTTTAATACATGCATGCTACATACCTCCTTTCACTTCGTTGCGATTCATCACTTTATTAAGAACAAATGCAACACATATAATCATAAATGTCATCACGTAGGCAATGGAAGATGCATAACCGTAAGCGTTTCCACCTTGTGGGGCTTTGTTCAACAGATACATCATAAGGGTTAAACCGCCACCATTGGTTCCACCACCCCAGTTATTGCCTGTCAATACAAAAGGCTCTGTAAACAGGTTGAACATTCCGATGGTTGACTGAATAAGGGTAAAGAGAATAATCGGTTTTAACAGCGGAATGACTATATTAAAGACGACACGTGTGTGTGAAGCTCCGTCGATTTTTGCCGCTTCATATATCTCTTGGGGAATCCCTTGCATGCCGGCTAGGTAGATGACCATATTCCATCCAATCCATTTCCAGGCAAACATTACAATAACAGCAACCTTAATAAAAGATCCGTCTCCACCTAACCAATTCACCGGATCTTTGCCGAAAAGACCAAAGATATAGTTGATGAGTCCATAATTATTACCAAAGAGATTTTGAAAAATAATGGTAATAGCCACGGCACTTGTCACCATGGGCATAAAATAAATAGTTTTGAACAGATTTTGACCTCGAATCAAATCTGAGTTCAAGATATAGGCTAATACCAATCCGCCTAATAAAATAGGAATATGGGCGATAATTCCTATAAATAGTGTATTATATAGGGCTTTCCAAAATAGGGAATCATTAAACAGATTAATATAATTACCTAATCCCAAAAAATTCATAGAGCCCAGTCCATCCCACCGGAAGAAACTTAGGGCAAATCCGGATACCATGGGAAATAGGCCAAAAATGATGAACAGAATATAAAAAGGTGCAATATAGGCATAGGCAACTTTATTTTTTTTGATTGCATGTATAGCTCCAGCAACTTTCAACAAAATCACGTCCTCTCTCGTTCGAAAAAAGTGACCAGATGACTCCGGTCACTTTTTATTCAATTATCTATTCCCATAAACCTGCATCTCTTAATGTTTGAATTTGTTGCTCTTTTAGCTCAGCTGTGGCTGCTTCAATATCTTTTCTCAAACGTTCACGGATTTGTTCCGGCGTCTCTTCGGCTTCTGCTCCGGCATTAAATGAACTGTATAGATACCCTTCTGCTGTTACATCCATGATTGTGTTATAAACAATCGGTACTTGGGATGCAATCTCTGTTGCAATTGCATTTGGAGATTGTCCTCCGAAGTATGCATCTGACGCTGTGTATAATTCAGGCTCAGCTTCCCATGCAGGTTCATACGCCGGAAAGTAATCCACGGCTCTAAACATATCATTTTGTCCTTCCGCTGTTGCAAGCATATACTTGACAAATGCCCAAGCCGCTTCTTTGTTATCGGATTGCTCCGGAATAACTAAAAATGATCCGCCCCAGTTTGTTGCCGGCATATTTCCAGGTAATTCTGTCGCTCCCCAATTACCTACTCCATTAGGGTCAATATCTGTTTTCAAGAATCCCGAAAACCACGAACCGGCTGCAACAGTTACACATGTACCTGCTGAATATGCTGCATACGCTTCGCCACTCCACATGTCCACATTCATATCCCATCCATTTTCACGAACGGTAAGCGCTGCCTCTAGAGCTTCAAGATCACCTTCACGCTCAATAATTAGGTTAAGATCTTCATCATAGTAGTCTCTGTTGATAAACATCCATTGATATAGATAAGCTGCTGAAGGTAAGAACCACCGTTCACCCGGTATAGAGACTTTTTCTGCCACTTCTAAAACGCCGTCCCATGTACTCATTAAGTCAGCTACTTCATAAGGATCTGTAGGCAAGCCAACTTCTTCGAATACGTCTGTACGATAATAATACAACATTGGACCTAAATCCCATGGAATGGCAACTAAGCGTTCGCCATCCGAAGAAATTGCTTGTTCCCATTTGAAATCAACAAAATCATCAGCCAATGTATCTGCACCGAATAATCGAAGGTCTGTTAACGCTGCACTATCTCTGTATTGTGAAATATATGCCCCTTCTACCATGGATACATCGGTTGCTCCACTTCCTGCAACAAGAGCACTTTGTAATGCTTGATGATGTGACGTCGTATCTGTAAATACCAATTCAACTTCAACGTTTGGATATATTTCGTTAAAGCCTGCCATGGCCGCTTCAAATGCATCATCACCGGATGGCCATCCACCCACTTCAATCTTACCGGAGATTTCTGTCGGTTTCTCGTCAACAGCTGCCGCAATGTCTTGCGCTTCCTCTTCAGTAATTGTTGTTCCTGTACTGCTACCTGAATCACCACCACATCCTGCAAGTGCTGTCATGGCAAGGACCAAGGCAAGAATAATCCCCATTGATTTTTTCCAAAATGTTTTGTTCATAGTAGTACCTCCTTTTATTATTGATCATCTGCAAAGCTCTGCAGCTGTTACCTTGAAATATCTCTAACACTGTCTTTTTCCAGTATCCGTGTGGGCACATGAATGATACATTTTTCTTTGCATCCGTTAAGAATTGACAGGAGCTCCTGAACACATTTTTTTCCAATCTCTCGTGCTTGAATCTCCAGGGTCGTTAACCTCGGCTCATTATATTCACCTGCCGGAATACCATCGATTCCCATAAGGGATAAATCTTTGGGAATATCGTATCCAAGTTGTTTGATTCGTTTGCAAAAACCAAGGGTCATCTCATCATTAAAGCCTATAACTGCTGTCGCATCGATCTGGCGTTCATGGAAAATATCTGCTGCAAGCATTCCTTTTTCATAATAACTTTCCCAAATATTTGTCGTATCCGTTGTCCGTTCTTCCAAAAAGCGCATGACCCTCTCGTCATTGTGAAGCCCTTCTTTATTAATACCGAAGTGATAATCTTCTAATGTGGTCTCGAGTTCATGTTGCATAAAATCAATCCAAGCAAGGGTACGTGCATGATAGGATCCGATGTCATATAATGAAATCATTGCTATTTTTCGATGCCCCTTACTCCGCAAATATTCGAGAGATTTTTTCATCCCTTCGTACAAATCTGTTTCAATTTTTGGTACTGCTTTGGAAAAATAGACATCTTCGCCATAAGATGCTGTAACAACCGGCAAATGGTAGTTTTTGCCGATAGCATCAAGATATTGACCGGTTATATGGTCATTAGGTAGGATAATCCCATCAATCATCAGACTGGGTATAATGTCAAAATTAAACCGTCCGTTGATTAAAACAACGTATCCATTTTTATCTGCCTCTTCTAACATGCCTTCATATAGTTCAATATTATAAAAGTTATTCAAGTCTTTGCTATAGTATAAAATCTGCTTGGTCCGTTTTTGTTGTAAGGACATGGCTACGGGATTCGGATGATAGCCCAATTCCTCTGCAATATGAAGTATTTCTTTTCGCTTTTCTTGTTTAACATATCCACTATTATTCAGAGCTCTTGATACAACCGATACCGAGACGCCCACTTTATTAGCAATATCCTTGCGTGTAACCATCAAATTCTCCTTATTGATTAGTCAATATTCTTGTTTTCATGTTTTTATTGTATATTCCTTTGGCCTTTTCATCAAGTATAGAAAATATGGTCACGTATCCATATGTCGATATAGCCAAAAACATAGTTGCGGTAGGTGAAAATATTCTCCACTTCATTGCATCGACAGGTTCTAAGGCTGAGGGAACTTTCTTGACGAAAAGTTCATATTTTTACCTACCGCAAATGCGAGTAGAGAAGCAGCAACCATAGCTAGGATGCCTGCGTATAAAATTTACTCTTTTTCACGAGTCATAGTGTTTCTTCGTGAAAGTAAAAAAATCATGCAAAATGGGATTCCTCTGTCTGAGCGATAGCGAGTTTGGAATCCCTTGTATGATTTTTATTATTTCACGACTAGAAACTCTAGACGAACTGAATCGGAGTATATTTTATAGGCAGGCATCAATTTATCTTAAATGCTTTGACCTCATTTTGTAATTCAGTGGCAATATCGGCAAGTTGTTCTGTTGCCGTTTGAATTTGTTCTATGATTGCCGTTTGTTCCTGGGTTGCTGCAGATACATTTTGAGTGTTCATATCATTAAGGCTAGCACTGTCTGCAATACGTGAAATCGAATCTCGAATATGTTCTATTTCTTCAAGAATCTCATCCCCGGACTTAACTGCACCGCTTGTATTTAGAGACACTTCATTCATGGATTCTGAAATAGTTTTAAATGCTTTGCCTGTTTTTTCTATGACCTGTATTCCATTAGTTGATGCTGTTTGGCTAGCTTCCATGACCTCTGCCGAAGCTTTAATGTCTTTTTGAATCTCATGAATAAGCTGACTAATATTTGCCGATGATTTTGCCGATGCTTCTGCCAATTTTCCAACTTCTCCGGCTACAACAGCAAATCCTCTACCCTGTTCACCGGCCCTTGCCGCTTCAATCGAGGCATTTAATGCTAATAAATTTGTCTGCTACGATATACTTGAGATAATATCAATAATCTCTTCAATCTGCTTTGATTTTTCGTTTAAGGCAAAAATCGTTTGCGATGACTTCATCACTTGATGATTAATCTCTTCAATTTGACTGATTGCATCTTGGACATAGTTTTCACCTTTTCCTACATACTTTTGGGTTTCTTCCACCGATTTTTTTGTTGTTCCTAATCGAGAGGATACTCCATCCATTTTCGTATATATATGATCCATTGAGTCTTTCATTGTGCTAATGACTTGATTTTGCTCATGACTGCTACCGGCTAATTCTTGAATGCTAGATGCTACTTCCACAATTGATTTACTTGTTTCTTCTGTACTCACCGCCAACTCTTCGGCTGTTGCTGCAACATTATCACTACTATCCATTATTTTCTTAATAATGTTTTTTAGACTTGATAATATGCTATTGTAACCACGTCCCATATCACCAATCTCATCCTTGCTTTTCACTTGGTGCTCATGTGTAAAGTCGCCATGAGCTAAATATTCGATGCTTTTTTGAAAAAGCTTAATGCTGTCCGCTATTTTCTTACTGATAACGTAACTGATGCCAATAGCAATCAGGATGGCTGCAAGAGCAACTCCAACCGACCGATAGCTCATATTATAAATCGATGCATACAGTTCATTGATCGGCGCCATGGTTACTAGCTTCCAACCAGTTCTCGGCAAGGTGGTATAATTAGCAACAAAGTCTTTTCCTTCTCGAATTACACGCGCGTCACCTTGTTCTTGAGCCATCATTTTTTCAAGCAATGCTTGATATTCAGGTCCATCTTGAATCTGCTTATTCATTCGGATTGCCGGATCTCTATGAGCAATAATCATTCCAGTGTTATCTACCAAAAAAGCAAATCCGCTTTTTTCAATTTGCACGTTTTCTATGAGTTCTTGTATTGTCGACAAATCATAATCAGCCGATACAACACCGATGATTTTATCCTGTTCGATAATAGGCACTGCCGTTGTAATCATTGTAATACCGGACGTCTCATCATAATAGGGGTCTGTCCAACCGGATTGTCCCTCCGCGTTTTTCCCTAATAAATACCAATCCGTGCTTGGATAGTCATAAGCCGGATCTTCATAATCCAATGTATAGACCAATTCGCTGCCGTCTTTATATACATAGGGACCAAAGTAGGCTTCATTTTCATATGTATTTGGTTCTAGCCATATTCCTGCTCCTAGCGTTGCTTGGTTCATCCTCAATAAATTTTCCAGAATCTCTCTATAGTCTTCTTTTGATAGTTTTTCACCCATGGCAAGGTATACTGCTGACGCAGAACGCGCTACATCTTCATGGGATGTAAATTGATGCTCCGTGTCTTCTACGAGTAATTCCAATTCTTTATTTACCCGTTCTTCAATCAATGTTTGAATTGCACTTCGTGCTGATAAGAGATTGATTGCGGCGACAGATACTGTTGCAAGCATGACTACACTCAAAAAAGCGATAACTAATTTTTTACCTAATGTCATTGATCTTCCTCCAAAAAATTTCATTCATATGTGGTCGCTGTTATTCCCTCATCTATATATGAATTATAGCATATTCATAATAATATATCTGTTAATTTTCATTGATATGTTCACTGTTTATTCATAGATAATAATATTTATTATGCGTATTTGACAAGCGATAAATAAAATGTTATATTAATCGTATAATTACGATTGAGAGGTGATTTATTGACAAAAAAATTAGATAAAATTGATAGTTTTATGCCTTGTTGTATAGAAGCTTTTGATGAAACTGATCGAAAACTCATCATTGATATATCAAAAGCCTTAGGCAATGAAGCAAGGTTTGAAATCTACAGCTTTCTTCGAATGTCAAACGCATGTATGACAGGTGATTTGGTTAATCACTTACCTCTTGCGCAATCTACCATAAGCCAACACATGAAGGTTCTAAAGAAGGCCGGTGTAATTGAAGGCATCATCGAAGGCACTTCAACTAATTATTGTATCAACAGAGAAAATATGCAACGTTATTATCAACTTCTAGGTCAGATGGTTTAACCATCGACCTAATAACTGTGATTCTAGGTGGTTCGTCATTAGTAAGTGTCTTGAAATCAACATTATTAAGCATCCCTTTATACACAACGAATCTGTCTGCATTAGGAATTATTGGGGGCTTACTCGAAAAAAACTTATCTGAAGGAGCCGCTTTATCCTTCCTGATAGGTGGAGCTACAACAACTATACCGGCAATGAGTGCTGTTTACCAACTTGTTCATAAAAAAGTATTTTATATTTATATTTTTACAGCTATTGGTTTCTCGCTCCTGTCAGGATTATTGTTCAATCTATTCTTATAAAAATATTCTCCTATAGCCCTTCTGATGCGGAACTTTACCTTTTTTATTAGATGCCTGCCTATAAAATTTACTCTTTTTCACGAGTCATAGCGTTTCTTCGTGAAAACAAATAAATCATGCAAAATGGGATTCCTCTGTCTGAGCGATAGCGAGTTTGGAATCCCTTGCATGATTTTTTGGGTTTTGCGACTAGAAACTCTAGATGAACTGAATCGGAGTATATTTTATATGCAGGCATCAATTTATATATGGAAAGTATAGAACATCTTCTCTAAGCAAATGGCCTATGATGACATCATCGAAGATATAATGAACAAGGTTTTGAAGGGTGACTTCTTCAGTTTCAACGAGTATTCGCAAGTGTCTTCCTCGTTTCAAAAGATCTACATGTATTTTAAGATGTCTTTGTTGTTCTCGATACTCTATCTTTTCTAGAACTTTTTCCTCATATTCAAAGTGTCGTTCAATGTGCTCAATGATTGCATCTAGTTTTGTCATGAAACCTTCTTTGTCTGGGCCTTCATAGGACATATTAAGAAGTTCATTGGCTAATCTAAAAAGTGTCTTATGTTGATCATCAATGATTGCTTCACCACTATTCCATGATTTTTTCCAATGAAGGGCTAATGAAGTCGTCGCTATTTCATCTATAGATTCCTTTACACAGTTACGTCCGGAGTTTTTGGCTAAGTATAATGCTTGATCCGCACGTTGATATAAGTTTCTATAGGTCTCGCCTGCCTTTCTTTCTGCAACACCAAAACTTGCTGTATATTTCCCAACTATTGGATGCATGGCTTTTTCGATTGTAATGCGTACGTTCTCAGCAACTTTTATAGCTCCATTACTATTTGTATGGGATAGCATAATGACAAATTCTTCGCCACCAATTCTAAAGATTGAATCGGCTTTTCGAACACAATCGAGTAAAATATCTGCTGTTTTTTTCAATACCTGATCACCAACCGGATGTCCCCATCGATCATTAATTTTTTTAAAATGATCTAGATCTAAAATAATCATCGATAGAGGAATTTCGTAACGTTCTGATTGTTCAATATCTCTGTCAATAACGTTTTCTAAGTGGTACCGATTATAAAGACCCGTCAATTTGTCCTTGATCACTAAGCTCGTCAGCGTTTCTTCTACTTTTTTCTGAACAGTTATATCATAAAGGTTTAAAAGTATAGACGATTTTCCTTGATAAACTCCTTTTGCAAGAGACATCTCCATCACAATCGATTCTTCTTGTTCAAAGGTCACTTCATGCATCAGATTTTTATCTCCGTCGACTAGTTTGTTTTTGATATTGGACCAATCTTCAGAAGACTTTTGAAAAAGCTCACTCACATGGGAAATCGATGGGTCAAGTTCTAATTGTTTCAATAAATGTTCTGCTTTTTTATTACATATTCGAATCGCACCGTTTTCATCCAACAAAAACAAAGCATTTCGCATTATGCGAAATAGTCGAATCATATTTGTATTATTTTCTTCAGCTTCTATGTACATTGCTTTAAAGGTGTTATGCGCCGGTATAAAAATAAATGTCGTAACGATAATAATCATCATAAGTTGTACCAGAAAAAATACACGTTCAACTTTTTCAATCCATGCAAAAGCTTGCTTGGATTCCCATGCATATTGATTGACGATTTCGTCCATTTTCACCAAAAAATTGTCATCATTTTGAAGAACGACCAACCTAGCCTGTGTTAATATTTCCAAACTGTTTGGGTCTTGCGAGCCTGCATTTCGAGCTACTTCTTGAGCATTATAAACAAGTTTTGTCATAATCGGCTCTAAATCCACATACATACTTTTGATCGCTTCACTATTATTTTTTGCAAGCAATTCTTCGTGATTCTCTTGAAATTGTTCTAATGTTCGATTAAGCTCAACAACATAGTAGTCCCGCTGGTCCATTACTTTCTCTCCGCGCAACATAGCTACATCTTTTGTTATTTTTTGACTGAGCATTCTTTGTTTACCTGCCATATTAATTGTTGACGACATATCTTCATAATCAGACATCAACACTGTCTTCACAATCTGACGCGAAAAGAAGAGCATCACTAATATGAAGACAGTAATAATCATTCGTATCTCAAGCTTTTTATACATATAGATTCTCCTCTTTTATATAATCGAAAATGAAATTCACCATTATTAACTGTCTTGACACTATGTATATCGACAGAAGTAGGGGAAAGCTGCACCTTTATTAGATGCCTGCCTATAAAATATACGCTTTTTCACGAGCCGTAGTGTTTCTTCGTGGAAGCAAAAAATCATGCAAGGTAGGGATTCCTCTGTCTGAGCGACAGCGAGTTTGGAATCCGTTGCATGATTTTTATGATTGCACGACTAGAGACTCTAGGCGAACTGAATGGGAGTATATTTTATAGACAGACATTTATTACCTATATACTTCCTGTCATCGGAAAGTTTATTAGTCGAATATCTTTCTCTTTTGCATAATCTTTTGCTTGTTTTGTATATGAAGATTTTGAGAAGAAAATCAAATGTTTATTGCTTCTCGGAATCAAGTTACTTCGCATGACTAATTTTTCTAATTCTTTTATTCCCGTTTTTTCATTTCGCCATTTACACTCTGCGATTAAGGCCTCTTCATTATTATTCCAAGCTACAATATCAATCTCTTCTTGTTGTTTTTTTGTCGGATTATTTCCCCACCACTTTCCGATTTCCGTAAAAACAAAGGGAATTGCAGGTGTTCCATTAAGGCTCATCAAGTATTCTATACAATATGTTTCGAAGCGATATCCAAGAAACTTCTGAATATCCGACTCAATGAGTTCTGAATAGAGAAGTTCTTGTTTTTCCATTTCCACCAAGGAATATCCACGACTAACATAGCGAAACCAAAATGCAAAAAACGGATCCGTCACTTCGTAAACCGACTTCCGCGAACTTGGTTTATCACCAATTGGTGTTATTTTTTTTACGATTCCAAGTTCAATTAATGTATTCAGATAATATCCGGCTTCCGTCCCAATGAAAGTGGATATCTCCTTATATTTACTTTTTCCCGAACTGATGGCTTCGATAATTGAAAAATATAAGGCAGGCTCTTTTAATTCTTGTTTTAGGGCGAACAAGGGCTCGTTATGAAGGAGCGTTCCTTTATCCAGAATTTTATTAATGATATTCTCCTTAAGTGATTGTCTAGCATCATATTGATTAAGATACATGGGCATTCCACCGAGTACTGCCCATGCTTGAAAGGCTTCTAAGTCTGAATCTGCCTTTAACAATTCCTTTGCTTCAATATATGTAAAGGGCTCTATTTTAAAGGATGCTGTTCTTCGACCAAAAATAGGACTTTTATGGCCTAAGACTTCACTTTCCATAAAACTCATATAGGAACCACATAAAACAAGCTTTAATTTTGTTGATAACAAATGATGATCAATAATGTTTTGTAGCATTGATAAAAAACTCGGGTCCTGTTGCGCTAAAAACTGGACTTCATCAAACACAAGAATCATGGGTTCATCTATTGCTGCTTCTGCTATATAGCGGATTGCCTGCTCAAAATCTTCAAATTGATGAATATATCCTGACGGTATCTGGCTAAGTATTCGTGCAGAAAACTTATTCAATAACACCCGAAAATTCTGTTGCTCCGCAGCGAAATAAATACTACGTTTGTTTTGCATCCACTCTTGTAGTAAATATGTTTTTCCAACTCTTCTTCGTCCATACATAATAATACAATGGAAGTCTTGATCATTATAATATTTTTCAAGTTTTTGCAATTCGTTCTTTCGTCCAACAAACATAGTTTTAACCTCCAATTCAAATTACTTAGTTTGCACTAACTTAGTCTAAGCTAAGTTAGTTTCATTATAGCTGAAACACTAAAAAAAAGCAATAATGTTGCGGTAGGTAAAAATATTCTCCACTTCATTGCATCGACAGTTTCTAAGACTGAGGAAACCTTCTTGACGAAACGGATTCCAAACTCACTTCGTTCAAACAGTGGAATCCTTGTCTTTCATCAAGTGGTCCCTCAGCCTAAGAATCTGTATGATTTATGAAAAGTTCATATTTTTACCTACCGCAAACGCGAAACTCGGACGTTCCTTTCGTCTTTCTGATGTAGGAACCTGTACCTTTTTGTTAGTGATGCCTGCCTATAAAATATACGCTTTTTCACGAGCGGTAGTGTTTCTTCGTGAAAGGAAAAAAATCATGCAAAATGGGATTCCTCTGTCTGAGCGACAGCGAGTTTGGAATCCCTTGCATGATTTTTATGATTTCGCGACTAGAAACTCTAGGCGAACTGAATGGGAGTATATTTTATAGGCAGGCATCATATTAACATCGATGCAGTTCCTGACACCGGAATGCTCTCTCCATCACCTTCATCACTTCAAGTGCTTGTGCAGAGGTAATCGTGAGCGGCGCTTTGCCTTCAATGGCATCGATAAGATTATCGTATACCACAGTAATGCTATCTACAACATCCATCGGTTCACTCAGCGTCAATTCTTCGATTGATTCACTGCGGCGCGGAGCCATGGTTTTTGTCGGGCCGGCTTTGGTATAGACGATCTCATCTTCCCACACGTTTTCTTTATCAATGCATCGCACGATTTTTCCATCACAATCCCAATTATCGATTTGTAATGTTCCGTCTTTTCCAAGAACATGCCATCGTGGATGGGTGATATAGTTATTGGTCGATACTTCGATTTGAGCCGTAAGTCCACTTTCGAAAGTCAAAATAAGTCGGAAATTATCATCGACTTCGGGGTATTCGATATTATACATTTTACAGTAAACATCGACCACTTTTTCAGGAATCATGTACATGAGCTGATCAATAAGGTGAACGCCCCAGTCAAGCATCATTCCGCCACCAAGCGCTTTGATGGTACGCCATCCTTTTGGCATACCCCGTGAGCCTTCAACCCGAGATTCAATGACATAAGGTTGACCAATCAGCCCTTGTTCAACACTGCGTCGCATAAGAACAAAGTCTTTATTGGTACGGCGATTTTGATTAATGGTAAAGAAGTTGCCTGTTTCTTTTTCCACCGCCATAATCTCTAAGAGTTCTTCTGAATTCATGGTTACCGGTTTTTCACAAATAACATGCTTGCCGGCGCGAAGGGCTTCAATGGCCAATTCCTTATGCACTTCGTTCGTCGTTGCAATCAAGACAATATCGATTTCTTGATCTTCTAAAAGCGCTTCTTTAGACGGATATGCAATTAATCCATTCTTGACCGCGACGACTTCCCGCTCAGGATTGACATCATAAATACCTTTGACCGTAAGGCGTTCATATTCTTTAAGTTGTTTAACATGGTAACCCGCCATGCCACCATATCCAATTATTCCAAGTTTATGCATGATTTTATCTCCTGTTCTATGATCTAAGCCCACCACATGTCTGTGGGCGTTTCATGAATAAGCACATCTTTTAATAGATTCACAGCTTTGCTTAAACCTTCATCAATAGACATGAGTGCATCTTCATGTTCAATACTTACGACGCCATTGTAACCAACTGCACGAAGGGCACTAATCATGGCGTTCCATTCGAGTTGTCCGTGTCCATAACCAACGGTTCTAAATACCCATGAACGATTAAGAACATCTCCATAATGGCTATTATCTAAAACTCCGTTCACTTCTGTATTATGTGCATCAATCTTCGTATCCTTGGCATGGAAATGATAGATGGCTCCTTTTAATGCTTTGATGGATTCAACCGGATTCATCCCTTGCCAGTATAGGTGGGATGGATCAAAGTTGGCACCAATGGTATCGCCTACAGCTTCCCGTAAACGTAGAAGTGTTGCCGGATTATAAACACAAAATCCCGGATGCATCTCTAGTGCAATTTTGGTCACTCCATGGGCGTTGGCAAATTTTACCGTTTCTTTCCAATAAGGGATCAAGACATCATTCCATTGATATTCTAAGATTTCACTAAAATCTTCCGGCCATGGGCAAGTCACCCAGTTGGGTTTTTGAGATGTTTCGCTGTCACCCGGGCATCCTGAAAAACCAACAATAGTATCAATACCTAGTTTTTCAGCTAATAAAATCGCATTGATAAACTGGTCGTGAAACTCTTTGGCAATAGCTACGTCCGGATGAACGGGATTACCGTGACAAGCTAAAGCTGCGATTTCGATATCGTGTTTTTTAAGCAGGTCTTTGACTGCTTCTACTTTTGTGTCATCTTCTAATAGTGCCTTTGTATTTAAGTGGGTATCTCCCGGATAACCACCGGCACCGACTTCAAGGGCTTCTACACCCATTTCTTTGAGTTTGATAATTGCATCTTCAAGACTTAGTCCATATAAAGGAACTGTTAATACTGATAATTTCATTCTTACACCTCTTTCAAATAGTCGACGGATCGCTTCATGGCTTCTAAGGGATCCATTTCCATTGTCTCTTGTTCGTAGATAAAGGCACTGTTAGCTGCGATTTCAGTGGCTTTTTTAAAATCGATAAATCCGGCATCTGCCGTTACATTTTTCTTGGTCTCCATGTTTTCCATCTGTTTTAGATGAACAATTGGGGATCGGTCTTTGATTTTTTCTAAGTATGCTAAGGGGTCAAGACCTGCATAAGCAATCCAATAAAGGTCCGGCTGCTGATAGAGATTCCCCGCATCAACTTCATCAAAGAGACGGTCTAAAAGATAAGCATCCCCATCTTTGACAAATTCATGGGCATGGTTATGATAAAGCACCTTCATCTTGTAGCTCTTAGCCACTTCCCCGATTATGTTGAGTTTTTCTGCTAACACTTTTACATCTTCCATCGTCTTCAAATCGTAATATGGACAAACGATAAATTCACTGCCAAGCTCTCTTAAAAATTCCAACTCTCCCTTTGGATTGGCCTCCATTTTTTCTAGGGGAACATGGGCTGAGAGGCAGGTTATATTCAAGGCTTCAAGGGATTTACGTAATTCTTTGGCACTAAACTCCCCATATCCGGCAAATTCCACACCGGTATAGCCCATAAGGGCAATCTCACGAAGGGTTTGCATATATGCATTTTCCATGGCATCTTTGACTGAATACAGTTGTGCATAAATTGGTTTCATAACGTTCTCCTCTTATTCAAACTCAATTGTTTTTCCGGTACGTGCGGATTCATATATGGCTTCTAAGATTACAGTAACAACGAGCGCTTGGTCAGGCTTAACAACAAGTTCACTACCGTTCATCACTGCATCATAGAAGGTTTTTGCTTCAAGGACTTCAGGTTTGTCATCGCCACCTTCGTAAAAGTCAACACCATCTGCTCCAAGTGCCGGTTTTTTCTCTGCCAGTTTACCAAGATCAGCCATGTTAAAACGTAAGCCGTCGCGCATATCTGCACCGGCTTTTGTTCCGCAAAGAGTTGCCTTTGCTTCACCAACATCTAAGGTGTTCAATGCCCAGCTAGATTCTAGGATAATGGTTGCCCCATTTTCCATAGTAATAAAACCAAAAGCGGAATCTTCCACCTTAAATTCTTCAGGATCCCAGTCGCCAAAGGCATTACCGGTCTCTGTTTGATCACCGAGTTTTTTGTAAACACTTCCTTTAACACTTTTTACTTTATAATTGTCCATTAACCATAAGGTTAAGTCAAGTGCATGGGTTCCGATATCGATTAAAGGTCCACCACCTTGTTCTTCTTCATTTAAGAATACGCCCCACGTCGGTACGGCACGTCGGCGAACCGCATGTGCTTTTGCAAAATAGATTTCACCCAAGTCACCCCGTTGACATGCTTTTTTTAGGTAGCGGCTATCTTCACGATATCGGTTTTGGTATCCGACAGACAGAAGATTCCCTGTCTCTTTTGCCGCTTGAAGCATTGCCTTGGCATCAGCTGCCGTTTTTGCCATGGGCTTCTCACACAGGACATGCTTATTGGCATGGAGTGCATCGATACTAATATCTTTATGGGATTTGTTTGGCGTACAGACATGAATGGTCTGTATCTCTGAGTCCTTTAACAATTCCTTATAATCCGTATATACTTTTGCATCTTCTGTTCCGAATTCCTTTGCTGCTTTTTTTGCACGCTCTTCAACAAGATCGCAAAATGCAACAACTTCAACATAGTCTAAGGCCGATAAGGCCGGTAAATGTTTTTGGGTTCCAATACCACCACATCCTACAATACCTACTTTTACTTTTTCCATGATAAAACCTCCTAATATTTAAACGACTTCACTATTTATGAATCATATACTAAGTATAGCCAACTTTTAATTTTTATACTATAATGAATCTATAGAAAAATATCACAAATTTGTCATTGTCATTTTATTTTTAGAAAGGATTTTCCTATGATTGGTTTTTATGAAGATGAAAAATTCGTTGAAAACGGTATTGCCTACCCTTTTAAATCTCACATACAGGAGTCTGAGGGTCAGTCCACCATGGTCGGAGCCCACTATCACACCCATATTGAGATTCTCTATTGTCTATCCGGGCAATTTCGCGTTATTTTAGATGGTGTCGACTTTCTAATTGATCGTGGCGATATGATGATTATTAATTCCATGGAGGTGCATCATGTTTTTGCTCTCTCCGAAGAAAAAAATCAATATATCGTCATTCGCTTTAAACCGGAACTACTCTACACCACCCCGGAGAGTATTTTTGAGTCCAAATATGTCTTGCCCTTTACCTTAAAATCCGCAACCCATCAAAAACGGTTTCCTGCTCGGGAGATAAAAAACACCTTCATTCCGGATTTACTCAATCAGATTCTTCAAGAAGATGCCGAAAAAAAATATGGCTTCGAACTGGCTATTCGAAATCATATCGGTCGGATTTTTTTATGGATTTTACGGAGTTGGAATGAAAAGAGTGTTCACTTGAACCTAGACCATGGATTGAACGCCCAAAATATTCAACGCTTACAAAAGGTCTTTGATTATGTAGACGCCAACTTTAATCGCCCCATCGATGTCCAAGAAGTGGCTGAATTATGTAACATGAGTTATAGCTATTTTTCCCGGTTTTTCAAGGCCAAGATGCATCAAAACTTTAGTGACTATGTGAATTTTATGCGTGTGACCAAAGCGGCAAACATGCTGACGACAAGCGATGAAAGCGTTACCGACATCGGTCTGACTGTCGGTTTTTCTACAACGAGCTACTTTATTGAACAGTTTAAGTCCTTTAAAGAGCTCACCCCACTTCAATATCGTAAAAATTTCAAAGAAATGGTCAACGCAAGCCTTTCTTCTGCTCGCGAAGCTCTTTAAAAAAATCTTGAAGTATGGCTTTACACGCTTCATGACACACATCATATTCAACCTCGACTTGGTGATTAAACTTAGGCTCATTTAAGAGATTGACAACGGAACCTGCACTTCCGGCTTTGGGATTCATGGCCCCGAGAACAACACGAGGAATTCGTGCTTGAACAATTGCTCCCGCACACATGGGGCAAGGTTCTAAGGTGATATACATGGTCGTCTCTTCTAATCGCCAATCACCGATAAAGGCCATGGCTTCTTCCATGGCAAGAATCTCAGCATGAGCTAAAGTGGACTTATCAGTGTTGCGTCGATTATAGCCTCGACCGATGATTTGATCCTTATATACAATCACGGCCCCAATCGGTACCTCATTGATTGCATAGGCTTTTTGCGCTTCTTCTAATGCAATTTTCATATAATTTCTATCATTTCGTAGGTCCATTATTCACCTCATGCATTCCTTTTAGTACTATTCTAATATATAATGGTTTTTTTCACAATTGTCAAGACAATTTCCTTGAAATCGCGTTCATAACATGCTAAAATATATCTAGTTATGTTGAGGATGACTGATTATTTTTTGTGTATTTATTACAAGGGAGTTTATTCATTTGGCATGATCATCAGACCATGCACCATGTTGAGAGGAGATTGTACATTGGAGAAGTTTAATATTGTAAAGCGCGGATATGACCCGGAGGAAGTTGACAATTATATTTTCTTGCTTAATGAGGAAATCAAAAAGCACAAGAAAAATTCAGAGGCCGTTACAAATGCTATGGTACACGCAGAGGTGGCTGCACGCAATATAATTACGGAGGCTGAGGAAAAGGCAGCGGCTATTGAAGGCGATGCTTATCAACAACTCATGTCCCTTGAACGCAAAATCAAGCATATCCGAATGAAGCTAGACGCATTCCAATCTCAATATAATCAAATGATTCATCGTTATGTTATTTCTATGAATAATGACGATTTTAGTAATCTATATGCATCCCTTGATAAGATTAACAAATCCATTCATGCAAAGCGCTCAGAATCGGACCACTCCATCATTGAAATGAATTACGAATCAAGCGCGAATGATCGCTAACATATGTAAGAATACAAGGAACACGGAGTTACTATGGTTATTACAGCAATGACGAAAACAACATTATTAGATTATCCCAACCATCTTGCGTCCACCCTTTTTTTACAAGGGTGTAATTTTTTGTGTCCCTTTTGCCACAACAAAGACTTGATTGCCTCTGCCGGCACAATGCCTGCTGCTGACAATATCCTTGATACCGTCCTACCTACACTCAAAAAACGGCGTCATCTTATTGAAGGGGTCTGCATAACCGGAGGCGAACCTACGCTTCAAAAAGATTTACCTCAGCTTATCCGCTCAATTAAAGAGCTTGGTCTTAAGGTAAAGCTTGATACCAATGGTTCTAATCCTTCTATGTTAGCCGAGCTACTGGATGAAGGCCTCCTTAACTATCTTGCTATGGATATTAAAAATAGCGCGACAGCTTATGACTTAACCTGTGGAAAATCAGTTCTAATCCAATCCATTGAGTCTAGTCTTTACCACCTTATTAACTATAAGGATCCAAACTTTTCTTTTGAACTTCGAACCACCATTCTTCAAGAGCTTCATACACTGTCCACCCTAAATCAGACCGCTGAGTGGTTAGTCGAACTTGGACTGTCGTCGTCAACACCGTGGTATCTTCAAGAGTATGTCTATAGTCCCATGCAGATGGTTCCGACACCATTTACCGCCATAAAAAAAGAGACTCTCACCGATTGGCTTGAGTCCCTTCAGCATATACATCCCAGCATTCTTCTTCGTGGATACGACTAACTTATATCTACTTTTTCAGCTTTATAATGCCTTCGATAATATATTCATAATTGCGATAGGCCAGCGTATCGCTTATTTTTTTGCCGATTAGCTGCTGTTTAAACTCATTTAGCATCTCGTCGGATTCCCCGTCGATGACCACTTCAAAAATCTCTTCCGTTCCTTTATCCAAAAGACGGACTTTGTCTCCATACCAGCAAACGGCTTCTTCTGTTTTCCCGACCAAATGATATTTTGTTGTTTGTTGGCTTCCTTTGGTTACCGACTCCGGCAGCTCTGACTTTTGATCCAAGTGCTTTTTAATCTGGTCCAAAACACCCTGGCGGTCTTTCCACCAATCATACGTCCATACCCGCAAAACATCCCAGTTTCGAACTTGATAGAAACGCTGACGATACACATCCCGCTCTAATAAGCTTTGTCCACTAGAATATACAGCTGAATCCGTCTCGATTCCTAGAATATAGGCTTGTCGGTTTTCATCCCAGATGGCTGCATCAATCTGATAACGCCCTCGTCCAACATGATTATCCACACGAAATCCGTCTTGACGCAAGGCTACACTGAGTTCTTCCACAAAAGTGTCTGTTTCTTGGACTTGCATGCTTTCCTGAGAGGACAGTCGCTGAAGAAGCAAATCTTGGCGCTCTTTAGCTTGATCAGAGACTTCTTTGGCATAGAGTAGGTATTGTTTAAAGAGCTTTGCACCGCGATTTTTCGTCTGAGATACCATCAAAACTTCCGGTTCAATGGAGGTGACCACATAGCTTTTTTTCTTTGCACGGCTAATGGCAACATTCAAGCGGTTTTCTCCACCGTCTTGGGACAAGGAACCAAAATTGACGGATATTTTTCCTGCTTCGTTGGGCGCATAGCCGACTGAGAAAATAATAATATCCCGCTCATCCCCTTGCACGTTTTCAATATTTTTCACAAAAATAGATACATCTTCTTCTTTGTGTCGGCGTTGCTGCTCTTCTAAATATAAGGTCTTAAAGTTTTCATCAATCTGGCATCTTGTCTCTAGGAGGTCTTCAATTAAGTCCTTTTGGTTGATGTTAAAGGTAATAATTCCGATACTTTCGTTATTATTGCGTGTGCGTAAGAGCTGGTCAACCAAGTCCACGATACGATTGGCTTCCACATTGTTTCGACGTTCTTCCCAACGTCCGTCTACTTTAATCCGCTCAATAGGAGCCGTTTTATCAAAATTGCATTTAACGCGGTTTGGCGAGACATTTAGCCGGCCATTATAAAAGGCATGATTGGAAAATTGAATCAACTCTTCAAATTCCGAACGGTAATGATAGTTCAAATGTACCGGTGTATAGGTTACTTTTGCAAGATCTAAAAGGCTCTCTTCTTCAAGAGCTGCCGCGATTTTAATATCAATAACTTCATCGTCATCCTCCTCTACACGTGCTAAAAAAGCGGATGTCGGTCGAAGCTGCTGATCGTCTCCGGCAATAACAATCTTGGACCCACGATAGATAGTCGGAATGGCATTCTCAACAAACATCTGAGATGCTTCATCAAAAATAATCAAATCAAAGATATCGTTTTTCAAAGGGAGCACTTCCGAGACCGTCTCCGGACTCATTAGCCAACACGGATACATGGTAAAGAGTAGATTTGTAAATTCAAAAATCAGGTTACGAATGGGCCACAAGCGACGCTTTTTCTCAGCTTGACGCTTCATCTCTTTATAATTGGCATCCCCTAAGAAGATTTGCATCTGGTCATTCCAATAGCTATGAATAATCCTTGATGTCTGGGATTCATTTTTTTGCATCAATCCCTGAATCTCATCGGTAATCTGATTGAACCGGTTATAGTAAAGATAAAACTCATTAAATTCTTCGGTTTTTTCAATCGCCTGAATATGCTCTAAAATAATAAACTCAAGCAAGTTATCCAACATTACTTCCATATACTTGACATCTTTACCATGGGTAAAGGCATATTCTAATAGCATTAAATCGATGGTATCCAATCCATAGATACTGACCATAAGCTCTTGATAATAATCATAACTTTTAATACTCGCTTCAATGTTTTTAATCTGTGTAAAGATATTTTTAGGATCCACGAGCGCTTTTAAAATCTTAACTTTTCCTTCATTCGATAGTACCTCCATCAAGCTAAAAACTTCTGTCGCCATTGTATTAATAGCTTGAGCACTTTCAGTAAAGGTCCCTATATATTTACCTTCTTCTTCTTCAAACAGTTGGCGTTTCTCTCGACGTTCCTTGCTTTTAACTGCGTGCTTGACCCATCCGGGGAGGTTCCACCAGCCAAACTTTGCTTCTTCAACCAAGTCTCCATTTTTTTCCTGATTATAATTTTTAGCTAATATATTGAGTAATTCTAAATCAATACGTTGCTTATCTAAAGTGTATTGACGTGTAATTGCTTGATAAATCTCAGGATCCATGCTTTGAATCCTTTCTTCAAAGGCTTGTATTTGTTCACAATCTTTGACAAGACGATCTTTTTCCATGAAATTCAGATTTTCTCTAATAAGGGGAAGATAATGATAGTTATCCACTAACGTTCCATATTTATGATAAGTATCCACAATGTAGGGCTGTTTATTCAACTTTTCAAAGGATAGATTCAGCTCCGGATAAGTATAACTCATAAAAGGATTATCGTCTCGAAAGGCTTTAAAATAAGGATATCTGGGATCTTCTTGGCTAAATATCCCCTCGGATTTTGTGTACATCTCTTGGAGGGTAATTCCAAAGGTTCGAGTTTTTGTCAATTCCCGCTCAACACATTGCAAATGTTCAATTAAGTCATTGATTTCCACTGAATTTTCTTCAAAGCTTTGGCGATTTTCAAGACCTTGAATATCAAAGCCTTGTTCCAATTGCAGACGTAATTTTTCATAAAAGTTTTTCTTATCTTTATTCGCATCATGAATAAGCATTAGTTTAGACTGAATCAAGGCAAGCCGATTATATAAAACATCCAAGGCGGCTCTTTTTTGCGAGACCACAAGCACACGCTTGCCTTTTGCCAAGGCATCGGAGACCATATTACTAATGGTCTGAGATTTTCCTGTTCCCGGCGGACCGTAGATGACCATCTGATCTGTTTTTTCCAAGGTCTCAAGTGCCGTTTCTTGGCTATAATCCACTGGCATCATCGTATAGAGACTCTGTCGATAATGGGTCTTCATTCCATCATCAATCTCTTCAGCATCACTTTCGTTTGCCAACAGTTTTGATAGGCTTTGATTAAAGGCATCCGGCTCATCAAGGGCTTCTAAGGTTTCATAATCCGAATAGATTGCATTTGAGATAGGAAATTGCCCCATGACAATATAAGATTTTACAAACAATTCTCCCGATGCATACTGAGGCAAGGTCGCATTTGTATATCCCCGAAGCTGTTCATACTGAACATGATCATCGACAGTCACCATGCCCATTGCTTCAAGTTCACGGCTAACAATCGCCTCAATCTCGTCCGGAACAAGTGTTGAAAAATCAAAGTCGTCATAGTCTTTAATCGTTGATTGATGACATTTATTGGCTGCAAATAGGAAGACCTTGTTGACCATTGGCTCCCTTGAATCACTGTTTTTGATATACCATTTATTGCCACGAACTTCGAGCTCAATAGGAAAAAGAAAAAAAGGCGCCCGCACAAAGTTGCCATCACGAAACCGTCCTTCTACAAAGGGAAAGCCAATCGACAGCTCATATTTACCGGTTTCTTTCTCAATGGCCAGGGTCTCACGATGCAAGTAGTTTAAATGATTCGACAACATTAAAGCAGTTTCATAATTTTTCTCTATCTTGGCCCTGGCTTCTTCCTTGCGTGTCAAATATTTTTCTTCAATCTCACTGCGACGCTTTTTAAGTACCTCTTGTTCGTCCACGGTTAGACCCTCTTGCTTTTTTATCATATTTGACAAGGCTACTATCTCTTGTTCTTCCTCTTGTCGAATGATTTCATCAAACTCCTGCAACTTGGTCTTTCTCGCTTTATAGGGATCCTCTAGAATCAAGAGGGACTTGGACATATCGCCAAGAATATACTCGACCAATATGGACACATCAAACTTTTGTTCAATAAAGCTTCGATATACGTCGAAACTTCTTTTTTTATGTACTTTTCTTAGAATTAGACTTCGATTACGACCGCTGATATTCACCAACCGGTCCTTATAGGTTTTTAATACCTCTCGCATTTTTACGCCTCCCATATATCAAACTTCGTTTTGACGCTCATACACTAAGTATACCTATAAGACCCTCATTCCACAAGAAAAATCACGGAAAATCTGTCATTAATAAAAACACATCTTGTCATCGCCTCATAAAATGATATACTAAAAGGTATAAATGCTATGCCCCTTACAAGGAGACCCTATGCGTAAAATACAATTGGAATCAAAACGCCTTATTATAAAAACAATATCTCCTTCTCAGGCTTCCAAAGTTTTGGATTTTTATATCGAAAACAAACGTTTTTTTGAACCTTATGAGCCCCTGAGACAAAGCTATTTTTATACAAAGCAGCATCAGCGCCAACTCCTTCGATGGGACCAACAAGGCTTAGCTGAATCTTCCATGGTTCGCTTTTGGTTATATATAAAAGAAAATCCCTTAAAACCCATCGGAAGTATTTCACTTTCTAATATCATTCGCGGTGTTTTTCAATCCTGTAATTTAGGATATAAAATAGATCAGCAGTATCTACGCCAAGGCTATATGGAAGAAGCACTCATTCAAGTGATTGAATACGCTTTTTTAACACTCGACCTACATCGCATCGAGGCAAATATTATGCCACATAATACCCCTTCACTCAGACTTGTAAAAAAACTCGGTTTTCACGAAGAAGGCCTGGCAAAAAAATATTTAAAAATCTGCGGTCAGTGGGAAGATCACATTCACATGGTTCTCTTAAACGAAACTTAAACATTTCTTTGCATAATTAACAAAATGTTCATAAAGTATACATTTTTTAGCCATAACTGTATTGTAGTATATAACTGTAAGAATTAGTTACCTCTTACATATTAAATACTCTCCCCCTCATCCTTTACAATAGCACCTGGCTTCGAGCTTAGGTGCTCTTTTTTTGTTTCCGGTTGTTTATATGAGAAATATGATGCCTGCATACAAAATATTCTCCAACGCATTTCGCCAAGTGGTTCTTTGGTTTATTAAAAGCGGATGCAACGGATTCCAAACTCGCTTACGCTCAAACAGAGGAATCCTTCTCTTGCAACCACTTTTACTTTCACCTTGAACCACTATGCTTATGCGAAAGTTCATATTTTGTATGTAGGCATCTTTTTCTATATCATCAATCGTAAACAAGTCCTAGACGCTTAGCGAGCCGTCTTCTATTCATATATATCATCTACCTTATAATCCATGACGTTACATATGTTAATATATGCCCTATCTAAATCGTCATAATAATCGTGTACTTTGAAATCAGTATCTGCCAAATATTGGCCAATTTTTATATTCGTCTCATAATAGTCATATTCTGCAAAATAAAATGCGTATTCATCCATTATTTTTAATAGCTCATCCACAAATTTATAATCATCAACATACTCTTCGGCCATCGTTAATTTAAATAATTGCTTTAATACGTTTGCACTTTTACTTGCATCCTTTTTTGAAAAAAACACAAATGCATCTTCGTACATTTTCATTCTTAATTGTTCATCTTTATATTTTTTGATATAACTCTCAACGTTGAGTGAATTAGGCAATACATTATTTTCATCTCGATTTGATTCAATCGCAAATATTGCAACAACATAGTCTTCAAAAATTTTCTTAAGGCCGTCTATATATCCTTTATATATACTCTGACCATTTATCATATACTCAACTCTATTTTTCGAAGTTTTAATGTCTCTATAATCAAATATAATTGTCTTTGAAACATCGCTCATAGAACTCTACCCCTTTGCATCCTTCATATACACATCTTTTGTATCAATAATCAAGCCTTCAAAAGCTAAGGACTTTCCGCTAGCTCCACCATTGACGATTTGCTGTTCTTTAAGTTTTCGTTCTTCAAAACTGTAGATAATCATATGTTTCATATCTGTGTCAACGACCCAGTATTCATTTATGCCACTTTCCATATATAGCTGTGACTTTTTCATGATATCCTTTGACTTTGTTGATGGTGATAAGACCTCAACCACTAATGTAGGAATTCCGTCATAGGTTCCGTCTTCCTTAATCTTATCTTGATCACAGATGACTAAAATATCCGGTTGAACTACATTAGGATTATCCTCAAACTTATCTGCTTCTCCAAAAAGTTTTACATCAAATGGGGCTGTTAAGGGAATGCAAGATTTACCTTTAAACCAATTATACAATTGAACAAAAATCTCATTAAGAGCCACTTGATGAGGAAATCTAGGCGACGCTAACATATATATTTGTCCGTCAATGAGCTCATACTGCTTCACATTATCTTCATCATTACTCATCTCCAAGAACTCTTCATAAGTATATCGCTTGGGACTTTCATATTTTGCGGCTTCTTCACGTATATAAAAGCGTTCCTCTTCTCCAATACCTTTCAATACTGCAACCGGTTTTTGATTTTTTTCAATAAAGATCATTTTGCCTTCACTTGCCATCTTTAGATATTTTCCAAATGAATTTTGCAAGGTCGTTGTAGCTATTCTCATCATACACACCTCCATTTTTTAGCTAATATGTCATATATTATACACCTAATTATAGCTATTTTATATGGATAATTTATACTATAATAGCTATAGTTCCAATTTTTATTTTCCGGGTATTTATTTACAATTCATTCACACTTATTGCATACTGTGGACATATTTCTACTGTATTATAATAAATGTAAGAAATAGTTACCTCTTACATATTAAATACTCTCCCCCTCATCCTTTACAATAGCATCTAGCTTTGAGCTCAGGTGCTATTTTTTTATCCTTTTTTTACTATGCGTGCGGGCCAACAATTTGTTAAAGTATTGCGTATTGAGTTTCTAGTCGTTTAAGAAAGGCGTATGCAACGGATTCCAAACTCGCTGACGCTCAAACAAAGGAATCCTTGTCTTGCATAAACCTTTCTTTTCACGAAGAAACTCTAATACTTATACCAAAAACTCATTGTTAACCCACACGCATTCAAAAAATATAAAATAAGATATGTCTAATATGATGCCTGCATACAAAATATTCTCTAACGCATTTCATCTTGTGCTTCTAGCGTTGGCGCCGATGCAAAAAAACGGATTCCAAACTCGCTTGCGCTCAAACAGAGGAATCCTCTTCTTTTTTTGCCTCCTTGCCAACTAAGAACCACTAAGATTCATGCGAAAGTTCATTTTTTGTGTACAGGCATCTTCTTATCTATATTATAATCCACAAACAAATCTTAGTCACTAATTCCGAAATCTGTTTCTTGATTCTGAGCAGAGTTTTTTACCTAACCATCAGAACGTGTTCTGACTTGTCCTTGATGGCATGCAAAAGCATTGCTTTTGTAGGTTGTCAAGGGTGGTGGAAATTTATAAAAACTTCCCCCTTTTCTCATGATCTTAGCAGATGTCTGAGTGTGAAATATGAGCTTTCGTATGAATCGATGGGATTCTTCCTTGTGGATGGGAGAGAAAAAAGAAAAGGATTCCTCTGTCTGAGCCACGGCGAGTTTGGAATCCGTTTTTTCACTCTCAGCAGCTAGGTTAGAATCCTACGATGAAATACGTCCGTGATTATTTTATATTCAGATATTCTTTGGCATTCCTCTCTTACAAGCTACTTTCTTTGACCTAATAGATGTCTGAGTGTAAAATATGAACTTTCGTATGAGTCGATAGGATTCTTCCTTGTTGATGAGAGGGAAAAAAGAAAAGGATTCCTCTGTCTGAGCTGCAGCGAGTTTGGAATCCGTTTTTTCACTCTCAGCAGCTAGGTTAGAATCCTACGATGAAATACGTCCGTGATTATTTTATATTCAGATATTCTTTGGCATTCCTCTCTTACAAGCTACTTTCTTTGACCTAATAGATGTCTGAGTGTAAAATATGAACTTTCGTATGAGTCGATAGGATTCTTCCTTGTTGATGAGAGGGAAAAAAGAAAAGGATTCCTCTGTCTGAGCTGCAGCGAGTTTGGAATCCGTTTTTTCACTCTCAGCAGCTAGGTTAGAATCCTACGATGAAATACGTCCGTGATTATTTTATACTCAGATATCTCTTTAGGTTAAATGACTATAGCGGTTGAACCCAATATTCGTGATCAAGGGTATCGATGAATAATACTTTGTTTTGCAGGATATCGCCTTTTTGGGTCAGGATTTTGACGACTTCGGCCACTTGCATAGAAGCAATGAGGGCCGGTGTAAAAGATGGGTTGCCCAGTTCTTTCTCCGCTCCGCTTTTTGCATTGCTTCGGTAGAGTTTTTCTAGAGTTCGGTCGCCGGGCATGATGGTGGAGACTTGCCCGTACCAACCGGCAATGGCACCATAGACGAAAGGAATATTTAACTGGCGGCAGAGTTTAGCGACTGTTTTTCTGATCTCGATATTGTCGAGGGAATCGACGATGATATCATGGTTCTCCAGTAATGCTCTTCCGTTTTCTTCGCTTACAAAGGCTTTTATTGGTGTGATGGTAATATCCGGATTAAATGCATGGACGCGTCTAGCTGCGACATCGGCTTTTCCTTGACCGATAACGTCCATGTCCGAGTAAAGTTGGCGGTTAAGATTACTGGCATCAAAGACGTCCCCGTCGATGGCGCTAATGTGTCCGACACCGACCCGAGCAAGCATCTCAATGTTATATCCACCGAGGCCTCCACAGCCAATAACACAAACTCTAGCCTGTGCTAATCTTTCTTGTTCCGCTGCGCTAATGCAATTTTTGTTGCGATCATAACGATGCATCGTTGCCATCTCACCCACCTCCTACTGGTGGAAATATGGACAAAACATCTTGATCTTTTAAGGGCCTATCTAGGTCACCATCCCGTCCGTTAATGAGTAATATGGCAACGTCCTCTTCAGGAATGTCAAAGTGACTTATGATGTCACGTGTTGTTGTTGGCTCTTCTACTTCAAGGACCTGGACTTTTCCACGTCCATTCCGCAGGGTAGCAAAAAATTTTACTGTAATATTCATGGCAAACCTCCTATACTCAATAAACTCTTAAATACAATAAACTTTTATACACAATAAACGATTTTTCGTCCCCAAAGGCAGTCTGCACAGGAGGGCGTGTTACCAAAACAATCAAATTCGGCATTTCTGGCCATATCACATCCATCAACCAAATCACAGTCCATGCATGAGGGATAGTGATTATTGTGAACAATACTTCGATAATTGACATAGGCTGGCTGATTCCAAATCTCTCTTAAACTTTGATCAGGCACCGTGCCGAAACTATGCATTTTAATATCTTTTTTTCGTCCGAAAACAAACTCTGTTCCATTATGGGCAAAGCGGTAACATGGCACAACTTGACCTTTTACATTGACCATCATGGATTCTTCTTCAATAAATCGGCAGTGGCGTTCTGTTTTTAGTCGCGTCTCAGGAATGTGCAGCTCTAGGCGCTTAATTAAGGCTTTTGTACTTGCTGCTTTTATAATGGAGTGAAGCGGCTCTTTTTCATACATATAATAAGGCACCAGTTCAAGGTCTTCTTCTTGGGTTGGCACAATATTTGATAGAATCACCTGGGCGACTCCGTGCCTAGCTGCTAGGTCAATCACATCCTTGATTTCATGCATGTTCATCGTGGTCAGAACCATTTGAAAGGAAATTTTTGGAAGGGAGGATTGGTTAGCTTCTTTGAGCGCCACAATTTTGTCGACATTTTTTATTAATTCTTGTAAGGGAAATTGGCGGAGCGCATAAAAGGTTTCATCCATCCCATCCACTGAAATAATCAAATGATTGACGTGTTGAACACATATTTTTGCTAAGGCGTCGCTGATACTGGCGCCATTGCTTGTCATCGTTATCTTCTTGTCTTTTAATTCCTCTATAACCTTTTCTATTCCTTGAAAATATGTAGGTTCACCGATCCCACCTAAGACAACTTCTTCAACATTGTCCATGGATTTAATTTCTTGAATACAGGCATCAATAAGTTCAGGATCCATGTCTGACGGGGGTTGTGTCCATGTTTGACGATAACAGAATCGACAGTTTAGATTACAACGGTCCGTTAATTCTAAATATACTTTTTTCATGTTTCCTCCTAAAATATAGGACTTTATGAGTAGAAAGAGGACTGAAAATCTCAGCCCTCAAACTTTTTCAGATTGAATCATTTGAATCTTTTTTTATAATCCTAATGCCGTTACGCGTTCTTCTGAAGGTATCCCTTCTGCCGTCCATCCACGTAATTCATAATACTCAGGAAGTAGCTCAGATAATCTAGCCACATTTCCTTTGGAGGGTCCTGCTTCAATCGGATCTTCCAATAGACGCTTAGGAAGTGTATCTTGTGATGGATCAATACCTGCTCGCAAGTTATAAAGACGCTCAATATTCCAGATTCGCTCTCCTGCTTCAAGAACTTTTTCAGCTGTAAGGTCAAAACCGGTTGCTGCGCTGACCATATCGGCATAATCGGCTGCTCCCATTGCAAAGGAGGTAAATAAGCACAATCCAGAAGAGTCAATGAAGGCTGTGAAATCTTGGAATATTTTTACCCAGTTTGCTTTGCCTTCTAATGTGAAACGATCTAGCTTTTCTGGAAGACCTAATATTTCCGGTGATATCAAGTAACCTCTCACATGACAACCTCCACGATTGGATGTTGCATATTGAAGACCTTGTCCTTGAATTGCACGAGGATCATAGGCAGGAAGTTCTTGCTTTTTAACGGTCATGGAAAGTTCCGGCACACCATAGCTATCGGCTAATCGATAAGATCCTTCTGCCATTTTATCGCCTAGGCCTTCACGAAGTCCGATGCGTTTTGTCCATTCAATAACAGCTTCTGAATTACCAAACTCTAAGGACAGGCCTTCAAGGTCTTCGTCTTTAATATGGCCACGTTGATATAGTTCCATGGCTGCTGCAATAGTTGCTCCAGTTGAGATAGTATCTAATCCCATTTCATTACACCAATGGTTGGCTTTAATAATGGCACCCAGATCATCCACACCACAGTCGCCGCCAAAGGCCCATATGGTTTCATATTCAGGGCCGCCACCTTCGATATCGTCTACTTTACAGTAACGTCCACAGGCAATCGGACAGCGATAACATGGATCTTTACGCACCAAGTATTTTTCGGCAAGTAGCTCACCACTTGTGTCTTCTGCTTTATCAAATTGAGATGTTTGGAAGTTATTTGTTGGGAAGACACCATTTTCATTAATAATATTGACTAAAACTGCTGTTCCATAAGCCGGTAAACCTTGACCGGTTACACCATTTTCACGAATCTTTGCGTTACATTCTTTAACAACACTTCGTAGTTTTTCAGGATCAGCAATCTCTACTGATTTTGTTCCGCGAACAACGATTGCTTTGAGATTTTTAGATCCCATGACTGCACCAACACCGGAACGTCCCGCTGCACGGTCAAAATCATTCATAATGGATGCCATTTTTGAAAGCTTTTCTCCGGCCGGTCCTATAGCAAGAATCCTCGCTTTTTCCGGCGCTTCTTTTGCCAATGTATTTGTGGTTTCTGAAACGACTTTTCCCCACACATGGGAAGCATCTTTAATCTCTACTTTGTCATCTTCAATCATGACATAGACAGGATTTTCTGCCTTTCCTTCCACAATAACCATGTCATATCCGGCAAATTTAAGTTCCGGTCCCCAGTATCCTCCCGAATTGGACGATGCAATGGTTCCGGTTAGTGGCGACTTGGTGACTACCATATAGCGGCCACCGGTTGGGGTTGGGGTTCCTGTTAAAGGACCTGTTGCGATAAAAAGCTTGTTCTCCGGCGCAAATACATCAACTTCTACCGGAACTTCATCAGAATACATTTTTGTAGCCAAGCCACGGCCACCTACAAATTTTTCAGCTAGTATAGGATCTAAATCCTCTACTGTGCTTGTTCCTTCGGTTAGATTAATGCGTAATACTTTTCCAACAAATGCGTACATAAAAAACCTCCTCGTTTTGAAATAATAGACTACATAATCGTTGACAGTAACATTTATGTAACAATCCTTTCCAAACGCGGGAGGTTTAGCGGTTTCCCACACAACCCATTGGTTAGCTCTCATGGCATTTGCTTTAGAGTCACTAACTCGGATTTGTTATTGAGATTCTCATATTTAGTTACTATTATTTTATCATATTTTTTGGATGATTTCATCCCCTATTTTGATTTTTCCGCTTTTTAAAATACGTGTAAATATACCTTCTTTTGGCATGATACACTGGCCCACTTGTACCTTAATTGCACAGCCGGAATGACATTCTTTGCCGATTTGAGAAACTTCTTGAATGGTGTCACCAATGTGAAGGACTGTTCCTACCGGTAGTTCATGCAAGATGACACCGGAGGTTGTAATATTCTCTGCAAATTTCCCACTGCACAGGCCCTTAATACCAATGTTCGTCATCTTATCAATACTCTCTTGGGCCAACAAGCTCACCTGTCGATGCCACTTTCCTGCGTGAGCATCCCCTTCTAATCCATGTTCTTCAATAAACATGCCTTCAGGAATAGGTTCTTTTATAACCCCTTTTACCTTACTTATATTAATTCCTGTTACTTTACCAAGCGTTTTTTCCATAATCGTCCTCCCTTCGGTATGTTCCTGATTTTCCACCGGTTTTTTCAGCAAGATGAATGCCTTCAATTACCATCTCTTTATCGACCGCTTTACACATATCATAAATAGTTAAGGCTGCGGTTGAGACCGCTGTCAGCGCCTCCATCTCAACACCGGTTTTCCCCCTTGTTTTTACTGTCGCCTTAATGCCAATGGCATCGTCTTGGACTCTAAATTCAAGGTTTACTCCGGTGAGCATGAGCGGGTGACACATAGGAATAAGATCCGAGGTTTTTTTTGCCCCCATAATACCTGCGACTTGGGCCACGCCTAGCACATCTCCTTTTTTGATTCCCATGTTTGTGATATGTTCAATTGTTGTTGTAGCCATCTTGATGCTTCCATAAGCCGTCGCCTGACGCAGGGTGTCATCTTTATCGGTGACCTCCACCATATGGGCTCGACCATTATCATTAAAGTGTGTCAACATTTTTTTCTCCCCCTATCCACCGATTCCAACCATATTGGCTAGACTATAACAGCCGTCTTCCAGTTGATGTTCATACGGTTTTTTCATAATAAAGTCCTGAATCGCTTTTTCTAAGGCCTCCGGTTCTTGCCGGATTTGTCGCAAATCAAGGGCATCGTTTGAATGCAAGCAGTATTTAAGCTGTCCAGAAGATGTTAAGCGAATCCGATTACAGTCTTTGCAAAATTTACATGAAATCGGTCGAATCAAGCCAACCCGTCCTTGTCCATAGGGCAAGCGATAATGAACGGCCGGCGATCCATGCTCTGTGTCATCAGCTTTTATTAGTTCAGGTACCTTTTGCAATACCGTATCTGCTGAGATAAAGTTTTCTAAAGACCAATGGGCCACTTCACCAATGGGCATTAGCTCAATGAAGCGAACGTCGATTTTTCTGTTTACTGTCAGTCGGATGAAGTCTTCAACCTCATCATCATTAAAGCCACCAATGAGTACCACATTAATCTTTATGGGCGTCAATCCGGCCTTTTCTGCCGCTTCGATTCCTTCGATGACATCGGACAGGTTGCCTCCCCGGGTCATCTTTCGAAACTTTTCCGGATTCAAGGAATCCAAACTAATATTTACGCGCTGAATACCGACTTCTTTTAGGGCACCGGCCATTGACTTGAGTAAAAGTCCATTGGTAGTTAAGGTAAATTCCTTAATCTCTTTATGGTGTCCAATGGCGCTTAGCAAGGTTAAAATATCTTTTCGGACGAGTGGTTCCCCTCCGGTAATTCGAATTTTATCAATACCCATGTGGACGAGTGTATCTACATAGGTAGATATTTGTTCAAAACTTAAAATCTCTTGATGATTCTTTTTTTCGATGCCTTGTTCCGGCATGCAATAGCGACACCTTAAATTACATAAATCGGTGACGGATAATCGAAGATAGTTGATTCGACGATTGTGGTTATCTCTCATGATTATTCACCTACTTTTCTTATAGTCCCCGGCTTGTCGAGTTCATAGCCACCAATATCTGTCAGGATATTAGCAAATGATTCAGATTTTAATATTTTTATCAATTCTTGTACACGTACATCGTCTATGAATGAGGCTTCAAGTAAAAATTCATAAGATTCATATCCAACCGGTATAAAATCCAAATCCATAGCTTTTGCCGCTGAATAGGTCCCTAAGCCAACATCTGCTCCACCGGATTGAACTACGGCGGCAAGAGCCATGTGGGTATTCATTTCCCTCTGATAGCCTTGTATCTGTTCTAATGGAATCTCTTTTGCTTTAAGTTGATAGTCCAGCAACTGCCTGGTGCCTGATCCCTTTTGTCGATTAATGAAAATAACATTTTCTTTGCTTAAATCTTCAAATCCCTGAATACGTTTTGGATTCCCCGCTTGAACCATTAATCCTTGAAGTCGTTTGATTCCGGTAATAAGTAGCATCTCTTTTTGAGGAAAGTATTTTTTCACATAGGAGGTATTATATGCGCCTGTCTCAGGATCTAATAAGTGAATCGGCGCTAGATGACACTCATCTTTTCGCAGTGCCAACAATCCTCCCATACTACCCACATGTCCTGAGGCAAGTGACAATTGGTCTGCCAGCACATCTAAAATCAAATCATGACTACCAATCAAGAGTAAGCGTTCTTTAATCGTATCAGGGTTTTTTAATAAGCGTATGGTGACTTGACTGCCACCTTCGATGCCTTCTAAATGCCGCGGAATCGTTAATACTCCATCTGCTTTGACTAAACTCATGGTGTTACCGGCTCCACGACTTAAGGGAGTGGCAATACAGCGACCATTCACATAGCCTAAAGTGACTCGCACTCGCTCTTCATGCTTTAAAGATGACATCACCCGTTGAGATAAAATAGCTTCAAGGTTTTCTGCCTTTGACTGATAAGCGGTTAGGCGTTCCATAAGAGGTTTGACAAAACTTTCAAAAGCAAAATATGCAGAGACCGGATATCCCGGAATACCAATGACCCAAGACTGTCCAATGCGCCCGAGTATGGTTGGCTTACCGGGTTTTATAGCAATGCCGTGAACAATAACTTCTCCCAGTTGGCGGATTAAATCGACAGTATAATCTTTTGAGCCGGCCGATGATCCTGCATTAATGACCAGTATTTGATTATCTTTGGCCCCTTTTTGAATGGCCTCTTTCAGTAAATCCCAATCATCCGCTACCGGATCGTATAATGTAGGAATTCCATTATTATCTAAAATCATGCCTTCAAACATTTTTGAATTTGAATCCACAAGACTTCCTTTTTCGATGGGTTCTGTGTATTTTCTAATCTCACTGCCTGTAGGAAGAACCCCGACAGTGACACGGGGATAGACCTTAATTCTCGTAAGCCCGCCACTAATCAAAGCACCCATGTCCAAAGCTCGAATTCGATGCTTGGAGGGTAGAATCATCTCTCCCTTAACAATATCTTCACCCACAGGACGGACATGTTGCCATGGATATGAAGGGGCCATAATACGAATTTCTCCATGGCCTATGTCGTCAACGTCTTCAATCATAATGACGCTATCCATGGAATCCGGTAGTGGATTTCCGGTATTTACATAGACAAAATCCTCACCTTCTCTTAAGCTTATTGGCCTTCGTTCCGTTGCTCCGAAGGTATCCTCACATCGAACTGCAATCCCATCCATGGCTGAGGCATGATAATGGGGAGAGGATCGTTTGGCATATACCGGTTCAAAGGTTACACGGTCAAAGGCGTCGCTGATATCAATCAATTCTGCTTCAACACGGAGCTCTGCAGAATCCAAATATAACTTTAGCGCTTCTTCTAACGGTTGATTGTCAATATAGACTTTTCTCTCCATCTATAAACTCCCTTCCCTTAAGGGATACACTCTGATGCGTTCCCCTTGATGATAACCTTCCCGATCTTTTTCGATTTCGAAATAGCCCATACCTTCTGTTAATAGATGAATCATTCCTGACTTCCCGTATAAGGGCTCTGCAATCCAATCCTGTCCCTCTTCTCGCAACGAAACGATTTGATAGGTTGTCTTTCCCGGAGAACTATGCACATTCCCGGATAAGGTTGCCCACAGGTATATAGGACGTTCTTCTTTTCCCATTAAATGGCTGAGATAGATTTTGACCGTTTGTTGACAAACCATTAAAGCCGAAACGGGATGTCCGGGTAAACCAAAAATGGGCTTTTGACCGATTCTTCCCAAAATCGTCGGTTTTCCCGGTTTAATGCCTAAACCATGAACGAATACGTCTCCATCTTCATAAGACTCAATGAGTTTTTTTGTATAGTCTTTGGCGCCAACTGAACTTCCTCCGGAAAGCAAGATGATCTCGCTTTCTTTCAAGGCCTCATCCATTGTTTCTTTTAACAAGTCAAAGTCATCGATGACAATCTTTTTATAGACAAGATGGGCTCCATAGGACTCAATGAGTCCACCTAATGCATAGCCATTGATATCGTATATCTGACCGGGCTTTAAGCTTTGACCCACATCAACCACCTCATCGCCGGTCGAGAGAATCGCTACTTGCGGAGATAAAACAACTGAAACCTTTGCAAGATTCATTGCGGCTAAAATTCCTATATCATAGGCCGACAGTTTTCTACCTTGTCCTAATATTTTTTCACCTTGTCCCACATCATCTCCTGCATAGGAAATATTTTGACCATGACTTGCGGGTTTGTAGATTAAGATGGTCTCTTCATCGAGTTTTTCCGCGTATTCGATCATGACCATGGCTTCCGTATGTTCCGGCAGCATTCCTCCGGTCGGTACATAGACACATTCTCCCGAATTCAAGGCTTTTGGAGCTTCACATCCCATGTCAACAGACCCTTTCATCTGAAGAATGGCAGGGATACTTTCCGATGCACCGAATACATCTTGACAATAAACAGCATATCCATCCACTGTCGATCGGTTAAAGGAAGGCAAGTTTTCTTGGGCATAGACGTCATGGGCTAAAACCTTTCCCAATGCTTTCTCTAGAGGAACCTCTTCCCTTCTAGGCGTCTGCGATTCTGCCATTTGTTTGAGAATATCTTGTGCTTCTTCAATCGTCTTGACTGACAAAAAATCCATTTTCACTTAAGATCCCCCACATTCTTTTGCGTCACCGGTCAGTATTTTGATTCCATGTTCGAGTTCTTCTATAATAAAAATCAGAGACTCTTTAACCGCTTTAGGACTACCGGGTAAGTTAATGATAAGGGTCTGCCCACGAATTCCTGAAATTCCTCGGGACAAAATCGCTCGGCGTGTGATTTTAAAACTATTATTTCGGATAGCTTCCGCAATGCCGGGAACTGGTTTTTCAATAACTTCAAGGGTTGCTTCCGGTGTTATATCTCTTTGGCTAAAGCCGGTTCCACCGGTTGTCAAAATCAGGTTGACGTGCTGTTCATCGGCCATTTGAATCATCTTTTCTTTTAATAAATCTTTTTCATCCGGTAGCATAGCGTAACTTTTGACGATATAGCCATATTCTTCGACAATGGTTTGTATCATCTTACCGCTAAGGTCTTCCCGCTTTCCTTGTGCTCCTAAATCACTAGCCGTTATTACACCGACAGTATACATAACTTTCCCTCCTCAATATGAATGATCTCATCAAAAATCTTTTGTTCACTAAGGTCATCATGGGTCACCATGATGGTTATTCGATGGGGATCTTTATGGCGTTGCCTAATCATGTTTTCAATAAGTTTGCGAGTTTTTTGGTCTAAATTCGCTGTTGGCTCATCCATGAGCAACAGTGCTGGCTCAAAAACCATTGCACGTGCCAGGGCAACTTTTTGCGCTTCGCCTCCGGAGAGACTTTTTGCATTCTGATGTTCTAAAGCGCGCAACTCCAATTGGTCCATTAGGGCATTGACTTTATTTCGAATAGCTGCTTCTTCTTCTCCTCGTATTCGAAGGGGATAGGCAATATTCTCATATACACTCCGTTTTAGCATATAGGGTTTTTGCTCCATGTAGGTCACATCTTTCACCGACCCCTGCTTGATATTTTTTTCATTGTAGTCAATTGTTCCTGAAATGGGTTGCTCCAAGCCTGCAATCAAACGCAAAAAGGTACTTTTTCCGGAACCGTTGGGACCTATAATCCCATATACCTTACCTTCACAGAACTCCATTTGCGGGATATATAAGACCTCTTTTTTTCCATGACATTGTTTAAGGTTTTGTATGGATAGTTTCATGTTTTTCACCTTCCATATATGTGTATAGAATTGAATTGAGCAAGAATGCTATGACCAAGAGAACCATTCCCATGGCGATTGACATTCCGTAATTTCCCATATTATGATTCATAGCAATATAGGAGGTCATGACTCGGGTCGAGCCTTGAATATTGCCACCAACAATCATCACTGCACCAACTTCTGATATGGCGCGACCAAGTCCGGATACAAGGGCGATTAAAACCGCAACTCGAAGTTCACTCAACAAGAGAAAAAAACGTTCAAGTCGTCCTGCACCTAAGGTTTTCCCCAGATTATACACGGTCAAGCCATGTTCCTTGGTATGATTAAAAATATTCCCGACAATAATCGGAGTGACCAGCAAGGTCTGAGCGATAATCATTGCCGTAGGCGAGTATAAAAATCCCATGAAGCCTAATGGCCCTTTTCGTGACAAGAATAAGGCCACAACAAGGCCAACGACAACCGGTGGCAAGCTCATCAGGGTATACACAAGGCGTGCATAGGTTGTCTTCAATGGAAAGTTTTTCAAGCCCGTGTAAATTCCAAGAGGAACACCAATAATCGCTGCAAGAAGCGTTGATATGGATGACACAAAAACGGATAATCCAATGATCTTATATACGTCTTGGTCTAGACCAATCAGTAGTTTGAATCCTTCTATAATGCCTTCAATAATATAGTCCACCATCTCACTCCTGACTCAAATTTTCTATTGGTGGTTTGGGATAAATAAGGCTTGCCCAAATTCCTCAACACCATATTGACCGATTTTTTCTTGGATTTCATCTGAACATATCCAATCAATAAATTCTTGGCCACCTTCTTGATTAATCCAATCAGCCCCTTCAGCGCTGACTGGGATAATGCCATAAGGATTAAATAATAAAGCATCATTTTCGATAACAATACCGATATCCAACTCCTCCTGCATGGCAAGGTAGCTTGCTCGATCCGTTAATGTATAGGCTAGCTGTTCATCTGCCATAATCAAGGTCTCACCCATACCTTTTCCAACGGATATATAATTACCACTCTCTGGTTCGATTTCAACTGCACTCCAAAGCCGTAACTCTTTTCTATGTGTGCCGGAATCATCTCCACGCGAGATAAATGCTTTTTCCTCTTGATAAATCTTCTTAAAACCCAGAAGGATATCCCTTTGCTCATCTTGCCTTATAAGTCCATCATCCATGGGTCCGACAAGAACAAAATCATTATACATCACATCATATCGCCCTTGACCAAAGCCCTGCTCGACAAATGCATCTTCGCCGGCCCGATCATGAACCAACAAAACATCCGCTTCCTTATCTTTTCCCATTTGAAATGCTTTTCCGCTACCGACTGCAATGACTTTAACCTCTCTATTGTATTTCTCAATAAACTCCGGAAGAATATATTCAAGCAGTCCACTGTTTTCTGTGCTTGTTGTTGTTGCAAGGCGAATCGCTTCCTTTTGTCTACTCTGACTTGCACTTCTCCATCCAACAATAAGTATAAAAATAATAACAACGACGACTCCAATAATAATCATCTTCTTTTTTTTGTACTGCATATGCTCTCCCCCTCAATCAAATATAACTATATATACATTATAACGAATTTTTCTCTGTTAAACTATTCGATACTTTCAAAAAACATCACATATTTTTATTCTCTATTCTTTTTTCATTGTTAACTTTTACCATTTATGATAGTATTATTAGTATCTTTAACATCAAAATTGCTGTGGATTTTTGGAGGGTTTTCTATGTTAAATAATTTTGACCGTCGCTTAGAATATCACCATGATTATGAAACCGAATATCTAAAAATATTGTATTATGATCTTCCCAAAGGGTATTCCGGAACGTACCGTTCCTATGCCTATAATCGTGTCTGTACCATTATCGATGGCGAAAAAAATGTGACCATTAACGCCGGTCAAAACTTTGACTATTCCACATCCGAATTTATCCTGCTCCCACCACATTCTAGTGTGAAAATGCACATCAAAGAAAATACCCAAGCGGTTGTTTTTGAATTAAGCGACAAGCTGATTGAAACCACAAAAAAACATATTCAAGATAAATATAATTGCGATCTTTTTGACGAAAACCCTGATCGAATTCATGCTCATACCATTCGAAGCATTGAAGATCCTCTAACTCGTATCAAAAAGCTTTTTTCCACCAATAATCCGGATAAAGGTTTCTTAATTGACCTTACCTCACAGGAATTGGCTTATCATTTAATCAAAAACCAATGTCTACGGGACAATTCCTTTGACATCAAAAATGATCCCATTGAGTTCACCATTCGCACATTAAAAGAAACTATATATAGCAGTGTTTCCATTCAATCCATTGCCTATGAACTCAATATGTCCGCGTCAAATCTTTCCTCAAGGTTCAAGCAAGAAACCGGATTTAGCCCAAAAGAATTTCAACACCTCATTAAACTCAAGGCGGCAAAAGAAGATCTCAAAGAAAAAAGCGTAACCGATGTCTGCTACGCTCTTGGCTATGAAAATATATCCTACTTCATCAATCTGTTCAAAAAGTTTTATGGGGAGACACCCAAGCAGTATTCCATGAGGATGCAAAAAGGGAGATATTAAGGCGATATCTAGGATAAAATAATCTCCGACGCTTTTCATCTAGTTCTTCTAATATTAGCTCTGATACGAAAAAAAAAGGATTCTAAACTCGCTTACGCTCAAACAGTAGAATCCTTTTCTTTTTTTTCGCTCCATCACCAATAAAGAATCCCTACGACTCATGCGTAAGTTCTTATTTTACACCTACATATCTTTCTATACCTGTAGCTTAAGTAATTGTGTTGAACGTGGTGCTTGGCCATGAAAATCCGTGCTTTTTATAAGCTGTAGCGGTTGTGATATTAGGTATAAAATAGTCTCCGACGCTTTTCATCTTGTTCTTCTAATATTGCTTCTGATTCGAAAAAAAGGATTCTAAACTCGCTTCGCTCACACAGTAGAATCCTTTTCTTTTTTTCGCCTCATCACCAATTAAGAATCACTACGATTCATGCGTAAGTTCTTATTTTACACCTACATATCTTTCTATACCTGTAGCTTGAGTATGTAGAATGGTTTGCGCGTAAAATGGGCGTTTTTTCATGAGCTTAATGGTTCTTCGTGAAATTAAAAGCGTGTGCAAGTTAAGGATTCCTCTGTCTGAACGTCAGTGAGTTTGGAATCCGTTGCACACGCTTTTTATAAACGTTAGAACCATTTAGCGAAATGAATCGGCAACTATTTTATGCGCGAACCTTTTCTATACACTAAAGTACCCTACCTTCTCATCTAATCGGTTGGCACTTTGTTGATTTTCTGTTGTGCGGGTGAGGACATCATCTGATTTTAAGGCGATGTCGGTTAGTTTTTCGGCAATGAGGTTTGTTCCCTCGGCACCTTCTGCTGAGGCTCTTGAAATCTCATCGATAGTTAAACGAATCTGTTGAATAGTCGCGAATAATTGTGCCGCGACTTTGTTGATGTCTGTTACGACGTCTTGGACTTGATCCGAATCTTGATTATACTGATCACTTGTTTTTACAAAGAGTTGATAGTCTTTAAGCACTTGTGTATCTACAAATCCCAATAGTTCTTCCGAGTCTTGAACCATGCTGATTACAGCATCCGATACATTTTCTGTTATATCATTAATTCTTGACACTGCTTGTTTTGAATCTTCAGCCAATTTTCGTATCTCATCTGCAACGACTGCGAATCCTTTTCCTGCTTCGCCTGCGCGGGCAGCTTCGATTGCAGCGTTTAAAGCTAATAGATTTGTCTGAGACGTAATTGCCATAATGGTTTGAGACAATTCTTTGATTTCTTCGATTGCATTCGTTTTTTCTATTGATTCTCTCAATTGTTGATTTGTTTTTTCATAAATACCTGTGGCATTGTTATAGGAAGCCATGGTTTCTTCTTTTAATTTTCCGGCCCTATCTTTTATTTCTTTTGCAAGGGTCTCACCAGAGTATGTTTTATCTTTCATGTTTTCCACTTCGACTTCAATCTCTGTCGCTGATGCATTCATTTCTTCTGTTGATGCTGATGTTTGTTCCATGCCAGCAGAGAGTTGTTCTGTTGCCGCTGAAATATCTTCAATACTTCCGTGAACAACTTCCATGTCACTAAATGCCTCTGTTGCAGAAAGCTTCAGCTTTTCAGACTCATTTTTTATGCCTTCAAGAACTTCCATAATCTGTTCTTTCATGACTTTTGCTGAGTTTGCGATTTGTCCGATTTCATCTTTTCGAGATAGTAACACTTCCGGGAACTCGATGTTAAATTGGCCTTGTTCCATAGATTTCATACGCTCTTGGACCATATATAGTTTTTTTGCGAGCATGCTCCCAAAAACAAAGGTTAAGGAACTGCTTATAATTAGTAAAATGACAGCCAATGCAACAACAAGAAGCATGGCACTATTGATGCTGTCAGCAACCTCATCCATATAGACTCCGACAAACCACATACCTATTATGTCTCCGGCATTGTCCTTAATGGGAACATATACCGTTTGTGATGTCCGCCCTAAAATATCCGCTGTACCGGAATAGACTTGATCTTGCCTTAATACTTGTTCAATAACTGCATCAGAGGCTTGCGTTCCTACTTGTCGTTGGCCATTGGCATCCGATACATTCGTTGTCACACGTGTATCTCCTTGAAAAACAGTCACCAAAATATCGACATCGGCTGTAATTTCATCAATAATCTCTGTATTATCATTCATCATGATATCACCTTTAAACATGCTTCCCTCTTGAATACTCCACTCCCCAGGGTAACTTTTATTAATTAACTGTAAACCTAAGTTGGAATAGTTCTGTAGTTCATGATTTGTTTCATTCATGACTAAATTGCTGGTTTCCATATGCATAAAAACAACAATTGTAAGTGTCAACGCAATGATGATACCCGTGGTTATTAAGCTAATCTTCCATTTGATTTTCATACGAGCACGTCCTTTCTAGACATCTTTGATGTTAACCATTGTTCCTCTAAGTCGCTTGGACTCAATGGCTTAGAAAATAAATACCCCTGTATCTCATCACATTGCAATTCTTTTAAGCACTCCCATTGCTCTTTTGTCTCTACCCCTTCAGCAATTACTTTTATCCCCTTTACTTTCGCTACATTGACGACCATTTGGACAATTGACCTTGAGTAAATATCCTCTGAAATTTGATCAATCAGTTCTTTGGCAATTTTTATGCGTCCAATCGGTAACTCTTTTAAATAATGTAATGAAGAATATCCTGTTCCAAAATCATCAATGGCAATAGATATCCCCATTTTTCGAATTTTCTGAAGCATGCTTTTAATCATGGTGTTATTCTCTAACTGAACATTTTCTGTGATTTCTATTTCAAAATATTCTGTCGGAATGGCATATTCCATAAGTGTTTCTATTAATTCTTCGAGAAAATTTTCTTCCCTCAACTGCTTACTTGATACGTTAATCGCCATCCGAATATTGATTCCGTAAGTGTCTCTCCACAACCTCAACTGCTTAGCCGCTTCATTTAAGACCCATCGCCCCACAGAAAAGATCATTCCGTTTTCTTCGGTTAATGGTATAAAAATATTGGGCGGAATATACTCTCCACTTGGCGTGTACCATCGTAATAGGGCCTCTACGCCAATAATCCTTCCATCAATACTTGACACCTGTGGTTGATATTGCAAGGAAAACTCTTGATTAAAATAAACTTTTTTTAATTTCATTTCTATACGCGCTCTTTGGTCCAAGTATGCGCCGATATGATGATCATATTGACGGATTATATTCACACCCACATGTTTTGCCTCTACCATAGCCGTATCTGCATTTCGAATTAATGTATCAATATCTGTAGCATCTAGGGGATAGCAAGATATTCCTATGTTCAAGGTAATCCCAATATCATGGTCCTCAATGCTATATCGATCACTGCATATACTGACGATTTTCTCGGCAAGTTCGAGTATATATGCATAGATTTCCCGAGTTTTGAATGTCACAACAAAATTGTTTTCACCGTAAGACGTTAGAATTCCATTGTGCTGTTCGACGATTTTTTGCATACGTCTTCCTAATTCTTCTAATGCCTTTTCAGCAATTGTTTTCCCATAAATAGATTGGACCGTTTTATACTTGTTTTTCTCGATATATAGCAAATAAATGCTCTCATTATCTTTTAATGAGTTTGTTGTCATCTCTAGGTACTCTTCAAGAAATCTTCGATTCTTTAGTCCTGTCACAACATCTGTATTCATTATTTTCACAATTTCTTCTGTTCGTTCTTGAACCTCTTTTTCTAAACGCGAAACATAGTTTTTTTCTTTGGCTAATAATTCATCTCGATAGATATTATTTTGCGTATAGTTTGTAAAGAGAAAATAGAACATTGTCATCCCTAGCGTAATGATTGAAGCCTCTGTTTGATAGCCTTCAAAAATAAGCATCAGCAAAGGAACTAGCAAGAAAATGAGTTCTTTTTTAAAGTGTATCATTTCCAACTGACCCTTTTCATCTTGATTGGATTGTTTTTTGTCATATCCTTTTGCCTTGATATAACCGCCAATCCCCATTAAGGTAAAGGCAATAACATATCCACCATCCAACAGAGAATTAGGTTCATACTCCAAAAAATAGTAGTAATAATAAAAGCTTACATCGGTTAAGGCAAAGATAACCCCACCCGCTGCAGCAAATCCAAGAAAAAAGGGTGATTCATTATTTCGAACAGAAAAAAACCATATATTCGTCCAGGTATATATCAAAATACTACTGATTATAGACCACATACCGATTGGATCCGATGCAATAATCTCTAATCGATCGAAACTTTTTTCCAATACAAATACCCAAAAAATAAGACTTATACTCATCAATACCATGAGCGTATCTAGTAGCATTTGCATTTTATTCCATTTTTTAATTTGAAATGTTCCTGAACACACTAATGAAAAAATGATAAAAAGATTGGTAAATGAATACCCATTTACAATGAACATATTTTCTTCAGGATCCACATGAAGAATCAAGGAAGAAAACCCCCACATGAGATCACACACAAACCATGCAAAAATCGAAAGAGACAGGAATAGTCCTGCAAGTTTCAATAAGCGATTCGTTTCTTTAAGAAAAAAGCCTGAAAAGGTAGGTATGAAAACAATCAATGTTACGATTGGTGATAAGATGTCACCGAGCATTTGATTTTGATACACTAATCCAATAAAATACAGAAAGTACAGTACCAAAAAAAGAAGTAAATATTTTAACTTCATAACTTTGCCCTCCTTGGCACTTATTTAATTCCTTCTGTTTATTATATCGGCAGATAAGGGCGAGAAAGTAATAGGTGAAAAATGCTTAGGTATAAAATATTCTCAGACGCATTTTATCTTGTGCTTCTAGCATTGCTTCCGGTACGAAAAAAAAGGATTCTAAACTCGCTTTCGCTCAGACAGAAGAATCCTTTTCTTTTTTTCGTCCCATCACCAATGAAGAATCACTACGATTCATGCGAAAGTTCATATTTTGCACCTAAGCATCTTCTTTAATCTTTCTCAATAGAATGCCTGCATGTATGAAATACGCGCTTTTGCATCAGCTTAGTGGGTCTTCGCGAAATAAAAAGAGTCTGCAAGTATTTCATACATGCAGGCTAATCTTACCCTTTTACTGCTCCTGCCATCAAGCTTTGTTGTACTTGATTACTTAGTAAGAAGTAGATGAGGATTGTTGGTAGGGTTGCGATGACCATACCGGCTCCGATGAGCCCCCAATCGGTTGTGTATTGTCCGGCAAAGGACATGATTCCGACGGGAAGGGTTCGGTAGGCTGAGCTATCGATGAGTGTATTGGCGAAGATCAGCTCATTCCATGTTCCGAGGAATGTAAAGATTGAGGCTGTTGCAAGTGCCGGTCGCATAATGGGTAGAATAATCGTTACGAAGCTTCGAAAAATTCCACATCCGTCAATATAGGCTGCTTCTTCCATTTCTCTTGGGATTGCCTTATAAAAACCGGTGAGTATCATGATACTCATAGGGATTCCGAAGGCAATATAGGGAACGAGCAGGCCTAAGTATCCACCTTTTAGTCCCATCCAGTCCATCATTTGAAATAAGGGTAAGAGTGTTGCTTGAATCGGAATCATAATTCCTATGGTGAATATAGAAAAAACGAGTGCTTTATTTTTCCAGTGCATTCTTGCGATGGCATAGGCCGCCATGGCTGTTAGTATCCCAACAACCAGAACAGTTAATCCTGAATAGATGACGGAGTTCATAAAATAGAGCAAGATTCCTCCGTCATTTAATGCAGTGGTGTAATTGACCCAGCGCCATGTTTCCGGTAGCCCTAAGACATTATCGCCAAATATTTCATTGTTGGTTTTTAAGGAAAAGGTTATCAACCAATAAAGAGGAAATATCTGGGTGAGCGCGATGAAAATAAGAATCAAAAATTGAAGTTCTTTTTTTATTTTTTTCATGATTTCCTCCTTATAGTATTGACACGTTTTCTTCTGAACGCTTAAAAATTCGAGCTATAATCAAGCTAAACAACAAGCACTCAATAACGATGAAAAAGGCTTGTGCGCTTCCGTATCCATATAAACCTTTTCTAAAAAGATTGGTATACATCAATGTCGATGGCACTTCACTGGCATGATTGGGTCCTCCACCTGTCATAACATAGATCAAGTCAAAGGAACGCAAGGCGCCTGTTAGAGCAAAAATGGTACATGTCTTGATTACCGGTGAGAGCAAGGGGATTGTTATTTTAATTGTCGTTTTAAACTTGGACGCTCCGTCGATTTGTGCTGCTTCATAATAGTCTGTTGGTATTGATTTGATCCCTGCATAAAAAATGAGCATATGATAGCCAATAAATTGCCACACCGCCGGAACAACTGTTGCATAAAAGGCTGTTTTAGGTTGAGCTAACCAGGCATATTCAAAATCACTCCCACTGATTGTGCGAATGAGAATATTCAATAATCCATAATCACTTTTAAAAATTCGCATCCATAACTGACCGATAACCATGCTGGATATAACAACAGGCACAAAATAGATTGTTCTGAAAAATTTTTCTCCTCGCACACCACGTGATAATATGAGCGCTAGCGTAAAAGATATCGGTAACTGAATAAATAAGGATGCCGCTACGAGAATAAATGAGTTCTTAACTGAATCCGGAAAATAACGATCCTCTGTAAATAGTTCAATATAATTTGTAAAGCCTAAAAATGTTTTTTCACCAATGCCACTATAGTCATACAGACTATATACTCCTGTTGTTATAATCGGTATGATAACAAAGGCAAGGAAAATAAGTAATGCCGGCAAGACGAATATGGCAACATACCACTTGTTACTAAGAATTCTATCCATTGTGTAACCTCCATTATTCATAAATGGGGATTATCACTGAAAAGCGATAACCCCCACAGTTAACTTATTGATTAATTGCACTTTCGTGTTCTTCAATAAAAGCATCGATATCAAATCCATCGGCAAATAATGTTTGTACTAACTCATTATGAATCGTTGCCGGTTCTGAATCGAGTGACGTATCCCATGCAAGAACACCTGTCTCACCTTCACTTAATAACTCTTTGATTTGAATAAATAATGGATTTAAAGCACTTTCATCAAAATCGCCTGTCCAACCGGAAAAACCAGTTCCTGTCTCATAAGCGGCTTGACCCATTTTTTCATTGATATAGATTGCAAATTCTGCTGCTTCTGCAGGATAACTTGTTCCTTTGTTTACCCAGAAAGATTCAATAAATCCACCAGCATAGTCGGAAGCATTTCCTTTACCTTCTACCATTGGAATGTTTACTGCTACGACTTGGTCCGGATCAATAGTTGCTGTCGTATCTGTGTATACTTGGTTTGCAAACCAGCTACCCATAAGTCGCATTGCTGCTTTTCCTGTGATAAATGCACTGTTGGCGTCATCGTTACCGGATTCTAATGGGTTTCTACCAAATGTACCCATTTCATACAATGCTGAAACTTTTTCCGCCGCTTGACGATACCCTACTTCTGAAAACGGTACATCTCCACGAAGCATTGCATTGACATCTTCTCCTCCAACTTCGCGAAGTGCTAATGCTTGATAGATAAATGCTGCGTTCCAGCCGTCTTTTGCTCCTGCTGCAAATGGTGTAACATCATCAAGTGCTGATAATTTTTCTGAAGCAGTTACAAGTTCTTCATATGTTGTTGGAATTTCTGTTCCTGCTTGGTCAAACAATGCTTTATTTGCAAATAATGTCATGTACCAGGAAAACATAGGTACTGAATAGGTTTGATCGTTAAATTCAAAGGCACCTGTTGAACCCGGTAAAATACGTTCATTAACTTCTTCAGTGATATATTCATCAAGGGGTAACAAGGCATCTGCATTGACAAGTTTTCTAGCCATTCCGGCACCCCAGTAATAGAATACATCGATTCCACTAGCGCTTCCGGCAAATTCTGCTGCGATTTTTGTTTTGTATGCTTCTGTATCAAGTGTTTCTGTATTAATAACTACATTCGGATGATCGGCTTCATACTCTGCTACCGCTTCATCATATAATTTCTTAAGTTCGTTTGTATCATTGGACCATTGATGCCATACATTTAATACGACTTCTTCGCCTTCCGATGTTCCTGAATCGTTTGTTGCTGAACCTTCACTGGATGAAGTATTATCGGATGTCCCTGCATCATCTTGTCCACATCCTATTACACTAACCATCATAACTAAAACTAGTAATAAGGTAATTATTTTCTTAAGTTTCATGTAAATCTCCTCTTCTTTATAATTGATAGTTTATTTGTTTGATGTCCTTATTATAGGATAGAGGGGATTTTAACTCAATTTAGAATTTTGCGGTAAAAGGTCATTATTTTTACTCTCTTGATTCTTTGTACTGTTTTATGGTCATTCCCATCTGTTTTTTGAAACAAATACTAAAATAATGTGCATTGCTAATCCCTATGCGCTCGGCGATTTCATAGACTTTTAAATTCGTCGTATTGAGCAAGCGAATACTTTCATCAATACGCTTTTTCATCACATAAGCCGTCAATGCCTGCCCTGTCTCCTGTTTGAAAACGCGACTCAAATAGGAATCGTTAACAAATATTTTTGATGCAACAAAGGATAAGCTCATCTCCGGATCAAAAATATGGGCATCAATGACCTCAAGCGCTTGTTCGATAACATGTTTTCCTTTTTTGGGTGTTCGATTTTTGTTGAATTCCATAATAATCTGAAGGGTTCGACGAATAACTGCTTCCATGCCATCGATGGATGCAATTCCATCAACATCTTCATCAAATCGCTTCAGTTCTTTGAGGCTGGACAAAGATTTTCCTTGCTTATGAAGCACGGATTCTGCCTTTGTCAATATATTAATCGTCATAAATTTTAGCCATTGCAAGTCCATGTTACCTGAATTGCGAATTTCCATGATATAGGTATCTACAAAAGTATCCACCTGTTGTTCCAATCCGTTTTGTACCGAAAAAACGAAATCTTCCCAATCCATATCGGCCAAGTTCACGGTCTGCTTACAATCTAAGTAATCTTTATAAAGTACACACCGATCTTCATCTAGCATCATTCGCGCATTCAAGGCTTTTTCTGCTTCTTGATATGCCTGATGGATGCCTTCATAAGCTGTGCACACTTGACTAATTCCAATACTGACATTGATAGACAAGAGATGGCTTACTTTATGTTTAACCATATTCATGGCCTGAATGATTGCATCATAATTGACGCTTGAAAAATAGACAATTGTATTACCTAGATAGTGAATAAAGGTAACTTCAAAGCCGATTTGCATTGCATCTAGGATGTCAAGAATCTTAAGGTTGTATTCTTTTCTTACACTTTCATCCATACTTTGATCCAATTGAATATTGCAACAGACACTTTGCTTTTGAAGTTCTTCATACCCATATACTTCCAATTTACTGATGGCTTCCGGTTTAGATATATGATTTTCCACTAGGCGTTGCAAAAAACTTTCCCGTAGGATGCGTTTATTCTTATCCGCTGATTCTTTGAGTTGGTGAATTTTCTGTAATTCTAGTGCATCGGATTCCATTTTTTCTTTTAGTTTCAACATGACTTCGTTGATATTTTGAATGTTAATTGGCTTAAGCAAAAAATCTTCAACTCCTAATCGGAGGGCTTTTTGCGCATATTCAAAATCCCGATATCCGGTGATAATCACATATTTAGTCTGATAGTGACTAAATTCGTCCTTTGCCTTCTCAATAAACTCCAGTCCATCGATATTAGGCATGTTAATATCCGTCAATACAATATCCGGACGATTGCCACTCATAAAAGCAAGTGCTTCCGCTCCAGACTGGGCTTCACCAATGACTTCAAACCCATGCTCTTCCCATGCGAAGCCTTTTTTTATCAAAACACGTTCCAGTTTTTCATCATCAACAATCAATACCTTAATTGACATGGCGTTCAACTCCTTCTATTCGTTTGATGCGTATTGTAATCTCTGTCCCTTGTCCGATTTCACTATTGACAGTAACTGGAGATTCAATATCATAGTAAATCGAAATTCGTTGAATTAAACTATATAAACCAAAGCCGGATTTATCCACTCGGGTCTTTCCTTCAAGCACTTCGGCAATCCGATTCTCACTCATTCCGGCACCATCATCATTGACAATAAAAATCATCTCATCTTCATCAATATAACCTTTGATGTATATATTTCCTTGGCCTTCCCGTTTTTTTATACCATGATAGACCGCATTTTCAATGACCGGTTGCAAAATCAGTTTCAACATCTTTAGCTGAGCCATTTCTTCTTCTATATCATAGTGCATCTTGATTCGATTATCGTATCGAATGTTTAAAATAGTCATATAATTTTTGACGCTCATGATTTCATCGTCAACGGTGACAAGGTCTTTTCCACTATTTAAGCTGTTTCGATAAAAATCACCTAAGGCCTGAATCAACTTAAAACAATTTTTATTATCCTCAATGAGCGCTAGAGCGGATGCTGCATCTAAGGTGTTATATAAAAAGTGGGGATTAATCTGAGCAAAAATAAGATCCAACTCATTTTTTGCGATAATTTTTTCCTCAACTTTAATTCGTTCAATAAATTTTTGTATGGAATGAATCATATGATTATTGACGCGTTTTAATGAAACAATCTCATTATCATATCCGGCTTCAATTGCCATGGGCACAAATTCGCCTCGTTCTACCCCTTGCATATGTGTCTGTATTTTCGTTAATGGTTTAAAAATCAGTCGTGTCAGTGCAATGGCACTAATGGCAATAATAACAGAATTAAATGCTAGAAAGGCTATAATTGTTGATTGATAGGTGTTTTGCATAATGTTTTTACTGTTCATGGTCATGACGCTAATGATTTTCCAATCATTAATACCTAAATCTTTCTGAATAAACATGGCATCATTTCCCATGAATTGGATGGGCTCATATGAAGCCTCCCCTTGTAATCTCTCCTGTATGGTCTCATACAAAACTTCCCGATTCTGTGTCGGTGAAATAATAAAGTCACCTTCTGAATTCACAATACAAAAGCTCGAATTAGCATCTTCCGAAACTTCTTCAAAGTATTTTTGAATAACGGATTCATCAATAACGATCAACAATGTCGCTAGATAATCGTAGGTATTCATGTCACCGACTTCACGTATATAGGTGATATAATTCACATTTGGACGACTTGTGTACTGAACAATATTCTCACTTTTATGCACAAAAAATCCATCCCCATTGGCCTCTTGCATCTGCTTAAACCACCGGGTATTTTTATAATCCTCTGTATTAACTGCTATGGGACCGACTTTATAAGATTTATAATGACTATCATAAGAATCTATGAGAATAACACTGGAAATATACTCACCAGATAAAATCATGTTTGACAAACTACTTTGAACCGTCTGTAATGTGGATGACGAAATATTACTGCCTTCAATGGATTTTAAACTTTGTTGAATATCTTTATCAAAATAGATCATGTTTGAAAACTGGGTAATATTCTCAAAGATTAAATCCAGATTTCCCTTTAAGACATTTACGGTCTGTAGCCCTGCTTCTCCAACTTCTCGCTCTGTATTTCGATCAAAAATCGCGTAGATAATCGTAATACCTATAATAAAGCTTGCCACTAAAAGCGTAATATACAGGGCAATAATTTTTGTACGTATCTTCATCTGTTTCATTCGAGTCATTAATGTTTTCATTCTATCACCACTATCTAATATAATACTTCTATTATACTATAAATGGATATGGGTTTGTGAAAAGTAAGGTTACTATTTTTACTGTAAAGGTTAAAATTTTTACTATTGTAATAGGGGGAAGCGTGCCTGAACACAAAATATTCTCCGTCGCATTTCGCTAAGTGGTTCTACGGTTTATTAAAAGCGGTTGCAACGGATTCCAAACTCGCTGTCGCTCAAACAGAGGAATCCTTGTCTTGCACCCACTTTTACTTTCACCTAGATCCACTATGCTTATGCGAAAGTTCATATTTTGTGCTCAGGCACGCTTCTCTATATATCACAATCGCAAATAAATTTAAGAGCTAAGGATGAATCGATGGGATTCTTCCTTGCTGAAGGAAGGGGAAAAAGAAAAGGATTCCTCTGTTTGAACGCAAGTGAGTTTGGAATCCGTTTTTCACCTTTTAGAAGCATGGTTAGAATACCACTATGAAATACGTCAGTGAATATTTTATACTTTGGCATTAATTAACACTTCATTCACACTTATTGCATACCACGGACATGTTTCTACTGTATTATAGTAACTGTAAGATATAGTTACCTCTTACATATTAAATACTCTCCCCCTCATCCTTAAAGGAGTACCAAGATTCGAGTTTTGGTGCTCTTTTTTTTGTTTTCGGTTATTTTATGAGAAACACGATGGCTACATACAAAATATTCTCCGTCGCATTTCGCCAAATGGTTCTATGGTTTATTAAAAGCGGATGCAACGGATTCCAAACTCGTTGACACTCAAACAGAGGAATCCTTGCCTTGCAACCACTTTTACTTTCACCTTGAACCACTAGGCTTATGCGAAAGTTCATCTTTTGTATGCAGCCATCTTTTTCTATATCACATTCCGCAAACAAATCCTAGTCGCTAAATATTTTATACTTTGGCTTCATTTTCATAATCTTCGCAGATGTCTGAGTGTAAAATATGAGCTTTCGTATGAATCGATGGGATTCCTCTGTCTGAACGCAAGTGAGTTTGGAATCCGTTTTTTACCTTTGGCATTAATTAACACTTCATTCATACTTATTGCATACCACGGACATATTTCTACTGTATTATAGTAACTGTAAGAAATAGTTACCTCTTACATATTAATACTCTCCCCCTCATCCTTTACAATAGCACCTGGCTCCGAGCTTAGGTGCTCTTTTTTTATCCTTTTTTACTATGCGTGCGGGCCAACAATTTGTTAAGGTATTGCGTATTGAGTTTCTATTCGTTTAAAAAAGACGTATGCAACGGATTCCAAACTCGTTGACACTCAAACAGAGGAATCCTTGCCTTGCATACGCCTTTCTTTTCACGAAGAAACTCTAATACTTATTCCAAAAACTCATTGTTGACCCACGCTCACCCAAAAAATATAAAATAAAATCTATCTTATAGACATCTGTTTCTTGATTCTTAGCTGATGTCTGAGTGTGAAATATGCGCTTTCGTTTGAATCGATGGAATTCTTCCTTGCTAAGGGAAGGGAAAAAAGAAAAGGATTCCTCTGTTTGAACGCAAGTGAGTTTGGAATCCGTTTTTTCACTTTCAGAAGCATGGTTAGAAGACCACGATGAAATACGTCGGCGGCTATTTTATACTCAGACATCCTTTTACTTAAATTCCAGCACATCTTTACGATACTTTTTGGGCACAAAGTTTTGTTGTAGTTTTGGATTGTAGCGTCCTTCGATGGCTATGTGTTTGAAGTAACCTTTCCATAGTTCTTGGAACATTTTTTCTTCGTCGCTAATGGGAAGGTTTTCTAACATGTGATCATGTTGATTTTTGGGAATATCTTGAATAAGCCATTTGCCTTGATGTGCGAGTATGGCTTTATTTCTAGATGTATCATGAATAATTATTTGTTCTTCTTTTAATCGATCTGTAAAGTGTCCTGCGATTAAGGGCAATATATCATGGTCTGGTTGAAATTGTGCATATAAATAGGGACCGCGTTGCTCAAACCGCAGAAGGCCTAAAAAGCGATGGGATTCGAAACCGACTTTTTTGTTCAATTTCCGAATATTTATAACATAGGGCTCACTGTAAAGATAATCAATCTTTTTTCCGAGCTTGAATCCATGAATTAAATAGTCAAGTATGTAGCAGTCTTTATGGTCATCATTGGATAAAAACGTTCGATATAATGCCATGTAACCATCGTCAGAAAATTTTTCACGAATAGCTTTTTCAACACGCTTGGCTTTTTTTTGGTCTGTTTCTACAAAACGATAGCTATCAATAATTGAACCTTTAAATCGTTCTTTCGAATATATTTCTTCCACTGGTTCAACATAATAGTGCTCAAAAACACAGGTGAGTAATCCATAAAAACTATCATCATATAGTAAAATCATGAAATCGCCCCCAGTTCAAAGAGGGATACTTGATGATGGGTCTCTGCCGGCACCAATTGTTGTCGTATGTGGGCCTCGGATATAGTGGAATCTCCATAATATTTGCCCTGACATGTTAAGAAAAAACGGGCGCGTTTGAGAACAATGCCCATTTTTTTGAGAGCATCGTAGCTGATTGATTGCACCCGTCGCTGAGCCATAATGCGCCGAGCTGAGTTCACGCCGATACCTGGGATACGAAGCAATTCTTTATATGTCGCCTTATTAATTTCAATCGGAAATTGGTCTAAATGGCGTAATGCCCACATCATCTTAGGATCCACATCCATGTCCAAATTCGGTTGCTGTATACTTAAGAGTTCTTCTGCTGAAAAATGGTAAAAGCGTAACAGCCAATCCGCCTGATATAATCGATGTTCACGTAATAGTGGCGGTTCAGTCTGCAACGAAGGAAGTAGCTTCCCTTCATTCACCGGCATATAGGCAGAGTAATATACCCTTTTTAGATTAAAGTGATTGTATAACTTTTCACTTTGAAAGAGAATGGACTGGTCCGTATCTCTTGTTGCACCGATAATCATTTGTGTGGATTGACCGGCAGGTACAAAGGATGGTGCATGTCGATAAATTCCTTGTTCTTCTTTGGCATGGCTAATACCTTCTTTAATCTCTTGCATGGGTAGATATAATTTTTTGATGGATTTCTGAGGCGCTAAGAGTTTAAGACTTTCTTCTGTTGCCAGCTCAATATTGACACTCATTCTGTCTGCTAAATACCCAGCTTCTTTGATTAATAAGGGGTCAGCACCGGGAATTGCTTTAACATGGATATAGCCACCAAAGTGATGTTGATTGCGAAGAATCTTTAATGCTTTGACGATTCGTTCCATTGTAGCGTTGGGATTTATTTCAACTGCCGAGCTCAAGAAAAGTCCCTCTATGTAGTTTCTTCTGTAAAATTCAATCGTCAATTCAGCAATCTCTTCCGGTGTAAAACTTGCCCGTTTAACATCGTTAGAGACACGATTGACACAATAGGCGCAATCATATGCGCAGACGTTGGTCATTAATATCTTCAACAAACTTATGCATCGTCCATCGGCGGCCCATGAATGGCATATTCCAAAACTTTGAGAATTGCCAATACCGCCACTGTTTTTCCGCCCAACTCCACTCGACGAACATGAGACATCATATTTTGCCGCGTCGGCTAAAACCGTTAGTTTTTCCATTGTTTCATCGCTCAACATCTTCATCACTCCTAAGTATACTCTTATCGCATATTTTTTCTAACTCTATTATAGCAAAAAGGGGCTGTTGCACTAACATAAGTTAGTGCACAGTCTTTTTTGTTGCAATAAAAAATCTCAGGCTCGAAAAAGTCTGAGATTTAGTGTAAAATTTAATTATGACTAGTAAAAAAATATTACAT